>Ga0207674_10005626_pt1 | contig 14857 bp, 13 predicted proteins | sample KBSCornC72_FD_184303 | JGI IMG/M metagenome (GOLD analysis project Ga0207674, IMG submission 184303) | Corn rhizosphere microbial communities from Kellogg Biological Station, Michigan, USA - KBS Corn C7-2 (SPAdes) (version 2) | ecosystem: Host-associated > Plants > Roots > Rhizosphere > Soil ... | reverse complement strand
CCAGCAGGATGGCGGACATGACCAGCGTGTACGGCAGCAGGGAGCCCAGCCCGAGCCCCTGCGCCAGGGCGCCGGCCAGCCAGGGCAGCGCGGCGCCGCCGACCACGCTCGCGCCGACCAGCAGCCCGACGGCCGTCGGTACCAGCTGGGACGGCACCAGCCTGGGTTGCACGGCGACGGTGGTGGGGAACAGCGGTCCGAGGAAGAAGCCGATGAGCCCGAAGCCGATCGCGCCCACCACCGGGTCGGGTACCCACCAGGTGACCGTCGTGGCCACGCACAGCCCGCCCAGGCAGGAGAACATCATCGCGGCCACCCCGAGCCCGGCCCGGGACGCGGCCGCGTTGATGACGAACCGGCCCAGGGTCAGGCCGAGCCAGTACCCGCTGACGACGAGCCCGGCGAGCAGCTCGCCCGCGTGCCGTTGCTGGGTGAGCAGGCTGAAGCCCCAGTTCCCGACGGTGACCTCGATGCCGACGTACAGGCAGAGGAAGGCTCCGGACAGCCAGACCGAGCGGCGGCGCAGCGCGGCGGACAGCGGCGCCGCGTGTGCGTCCGGGGCGGGCGGCCGGCGCGACGGGTACAGCGTGGCGAGGCCGATCAGGACCGGTACCGCGATGATGCCCATCAGCAGGTACGCGTCGGGCCACGGCCGGCCGGCGTGCAGCAGCAGGGTGCCGACCTGGGGGCCGATCAGCGCGCCGACGCCGAAGAAGGCGTGCAGGTAGTTGAGCAGGGCGGTGTGCCCGGGCAGGTTGCCGACGAACGTGTTGAGCCCCGCGTCGAGGATGCCCGTACCGAAGCCGAGCAGCACCGTCGCGGCGAGGAAGACGCCGAAGCCGGGTCGCAGCCCGATGCCGATCGCGGTACCCACGAACACCGCCGCGCCGAGGCTCAGGTGCGCGCGTTCGCCGAGTCGCCTGATCAGCGCGCCGTTCGCGACCCCGGACAGCAGGTACCCGCTGGAGAACGTGAAGAACTGCAGCCCGACGACGACCTTGTCGATCCGGTAGTCGGACATCTGGCTGGGCAGCAGCACCCCGGAGACGCCGGCGGAGATGCCGATGAGGATGAAGCCCGCGAACGCGACGACGAGCCGGGCAGCCCTCATCCGGCCGTGGGCTCGGGACGGGTCTCGAGCCGCACGATGATGCTCTTCGACGCCGGAGTGTTCGAGCCCTCCGCCGTGGAGTCCAGCGGTACCAGCACGTTGGCCTCGGGGAAGTACGCCGCGGCGCAGCCCTTCGGCGTCGGGTACCCGACGGCCCGGAAGTCCTCCGCCCGCCGCAGCGACCCGTCCGTCCACTCCGACACGATGTCCACCCGGGCGCCGTCCGCGATCCCGAGGTCGGCGAGGTCGGCCGGGTTCACGAACACCACCCTCCGTCCATTGTGGACACCCCGGTACCGGTCGTCCAGGCCGTAGATCGTGGTGTTGTACTGGTCGTGACTGCGCACCGTCTGCAGCAGCAGCCTGCCCGGCGGTACCCGCGTGACGACGAGTTCGTGCGTGACGAACGCGGCACGGCCGGTCGGCGTCGGGAACCGGCGGCGGTCGCGCGGCGGGTGCGGCAGCGTGAAGCCCGCGCCGTGGGCGACCCGCACCTCGTAGTCGGTGAAGCCCGGCACCACCGCCGCGATCTCCTCGCGGATCGCGCGGTAGTCCGAGCGGTAGGTGTCCCACGGTACCGGCGAGTCCGGCACGGTCGCCGCCGCCAACCGGCACACGATGTCCACTTCGGACAGTAGGTCGGGCGAGGCGGGTTCGAGCCCGCCGCGCGAGGCGTGCACCGCCGACATCGAGTCCTCGACCGTGACGAACTGCTCGCCGGCGCCCCGCACGTCCCGTTCGGTGCGGCCCAGGCAGGGCAGGATCAGCGCGGTGCGCCCGGTCACCACGTGCGACCTGTTCAGCTTCGTGGAGATCTGCACGGTCAGGTCGCAGGACCGCAGCGCCGCCTCGGTCGCCGCCGTGTCCGGGGTCGCCGCCGCGAAGTTGCCGCCCAGACCCACGAAGACCTTGACGGTACCGTCGCGCATCGCGCGGATGGTCTCCACCGTGTCGTACCCGTGCCGGGTCGGCACCGTGAAGCCGAGCCGCTGCCCGAGCGCGTCGGTCCACGGCGGCGGCCGGTGCCAGATGCCCATCGTGCGGTCGCCCTGCACGTTGGAGTGGCCGCGTACCGGGCACAGCCCCGCACCCGGCTTGCCGATCATGCCGCGCAGCAGTTGTACGTTGCTGATCTCCTGGATCGTGGCGACCGAGTCCCGCCGCTGGGTCAGCCCCATCGCCCAGCACACGACGGTGGCGTCGGAGGCGGCGAGCATCCGGGCGGCGGCGACGATCTCCGGACGGGTCAGCCCCGTGGCCGCCAGCACCTCGTCCCAGTCCAGCTTGCCGGCGGCCGTCCGGTACTCGGCGAAGCCGGTCGTGTAAGTGTCCACAAAGGACTTGTCGACGCAGCCCCACTCCAGCAGCAGCGCGCCGAACGCCTGGAACAGCGCCAGGTCGCCGCCGACGCGGATCTGCAGGTACCGGTCGGCGAGCGCGGTGCCCTCGCCGATCACGCCGGACGCGGTCTGCGGGTTGCGGAACCGCAGCAGCCCGGCCTCGGGCAGCGGGTTCACCGCGATGATCTTCGCGCCGTTGCGCTTCGCCCGCTCCAGCGCGGTCAGCATCCTCGGGTGGTTGGTGCCCGGGTTCTGCCCGACGATCACCAGCAGCGACGCCCGGTGGATGTCGTCGAGCGTGACGGTGCCCTTGCCGACCCCGATGGTCTCGGTCAGCGCGACACCCGAGGACTCGTGGCACATGTTCGAGCAGTCGGGCAGGTTGTTCGTGCCGTACGCGCGGGCGAACAGCTGGTACACGAAGGCGGCCTCGTTGGACGTGCGGCCGGAGGTGTAGAACGCGGCCCGGTCGGGCGAGTCCAGGCCGCGCAGCGCCGAGGCGGCCAGCGCGAAGGCTCCGTCCCAGGAGATCGGCGTGTAGTGCGTACCCCCGGGGCGCAGCACCATCGGGGAGGTGAGCCGGCCCTGCTGGCCGAGCCAGTGGTCGCTGCGCCCGGCCAGGTCGGCGACCGCGTGCTCGGCGAAGAACTCCGGGGTGATCCGGCGCAGCGTCGCCTCCTCGGCGACCGCCTTCGCGCCGTTCTCGCAGAACTCGGCCCGGTGCCGCGCTCCCGGTGCCGGCTCCGGCCACGCGCAGCCCGGGCAGTCGAACCCGCCCACCTGGTTGATCCGCAGCAGGGTACGGGCGGAGCGGCCGACGCCCATCTGGGCCAGCCCGGGGGCGAGCCCGTGCAGGACGCCGCCAACCCCGGCCGCCGCCCTGCGCGGCGGCTCGACGGTCAGATTGTCGTCTCCGACATCCTCCCGAGGTGCCCTGCGAACCATGCTCATGACCATAGCTCCTGGGTGCGGCGCTACTGTTGGCCGATCGCGCAGATGGCGGACACCCGGGCGAGACAGCTTGAGACGGGCGAGAAAGGTAGTCAGGTGGCGGCGGAAACACCTCCGGAAGCGGCCCTGCTGGATGACCTCGCGGTCACCTCGGACCTCAAGGCCAAGGTGACCGAGGCTTGGCGCGACTTCGCCCGCGCCCTGTCCGGTTGCCTGCCTGCGCTGCCGACCGGTACCCAGCTCGAGCTCACCCTCGATCCGACCGCCACCGGTACCGGCGACGCGGTCTACGCGGTGACGGTCCAGTCCGGCACGGACGGGCAGATCGGCGCGTTCGCCGTCGGCAACGCGACGCTCCCCGACGGGTACCGGCTGGAGCGCGCCCAGGTGGCCGACCTGATCGCGCTCGGTTGGTCACCGCCCGGCGTGGTCGCCGGCGGTGGCGAGGACTTCGGCATGTCCGGGTCCGCGTCCGACGCCACCCAGATCGCGGTCCGGGTGGCCCGCACCCTGCGCGACATCTACGGCGCGCCGCACCCGGCGTTCGTCACGTACGCGGCGCGCGGCGAGGACGACAAGCCGGTCACGGTCGCCCCGCTGGGTACCGCGCGTCCGGTGCTGCTCGGCGAGGGCCCGGACGCGGGCGCCGTCACCGAGCGGGACGCCGAGCTGCGGATGCTGACCGGCCCGGCCGCGGCCGCCCGGGACATGGAGCTGCCGCTGGCCGACCGGGTCACCGCGGTGGTCGCCGGGCTGCTGAAGACGACACCGGAGCTGCTCCAGGTGGACGGCGACGGGGACATCGGCATCCGTTCGGGCTCCGCGATGGTGTTCGTCCGGGTACGCGACAATCCACCGCTGATCGACGTCTTTTCCCCGGTACTGACGGACGTCGAGCCGACCGAGCAGCTCTACGTGAAGCTGTCGGAGCTGACGAACCGGATGCCGATCGGCCGCCTGTACTGCACGGACGACACGGTCTGGGCTTCGGTACCGGTGTTCGGCCGCGACTTCCAGGCGACGCACCTGATGCTCGCGGTACAGGTGATGACCGGCCTCGCCGACGAGTTGGACGATCGCCTGCACGGCGAGTTCGGCGGGAAGCGGTTCTTCGGCGACGGTGACAAGCCGGCGGTCGACAGCGGTTCCGAGCGCACCGGGATGTACCTGTAGCCGTCAGAACCCGATCCAGGACTGGGTGGCGAGGGTACCGATGTCGTAGGCGCCCAGGCCCGTCTGCCCGACCGTCCACAGTGTACGGTCGACGACGAGCGAGCGGCTGATCGGCTCGTTCTGGTGGCTGACCGTGGCCAGCTGCGTGATCGAGTCGTTCGAGACGTGCAGCGCCACCGCCCCGGCCACCTGCGCCGGCGCGATCGGCAGCGGCACCCCCGGCGCCGCCTTGCCCACCGCCGTCCCGCCGCTTCCGGCGTTGCCGCCGACCACGCCGCTCTGCGCGAGCCCCATGCTGGTCATCGGGATCACCAGCAGGTTCGTCGCCGGCCAGTACAGGAACGCGTGCGGGTCGAACTCCGCCTCCGAGTGGCCGTACTGGACGTGGAACTGCGCGAGCCGCTTCGGCGCCGCCGGGTCGCTGACGTCGAAGAGCGACACCTGGGTGCCCTGTACCCGACCGTTCGCGTCCGCCTCCTGGCCCACGCCGATCAGCCGGCCGTTGCCCAGCGGGTGCAGGTATGCCGAGTACCCGTTGATCTCCAGCGATCCGGTGACCTTCGGGTGGGCCGGGTCGCGCAGGTCCAGCGTGTACAGCGGGTCCGTCTGCCGGAACGTCACCACGTACCCGACGCCGGCGTCGAACCGTACCGCGTAGATCCGCTGGCCCTTGCCCAGGCCGCCGACGCTGCCCACCTCGCGCAGGGTGTCGCCCGAGCGGTGCAGCACGTACACCGTCGAGGAGTCCCCGCTGGTGGTCGCCACCCGCAGGTTGTCGTTCCAGTCCGACAGCGCGTACTGGTTGAGCACGTAGCCCGGTACCGAGCCGGCGCCCAGGTACTTCGGCCGCCCGGTACCGCCGGTGTCGAACTGGTACAGCTCGGTGCGCGGGGCCGGCGGTGTCGGGACCCCGGCCGCCGCCCCGCCCCCGTTCGGCCTCACCGGCAGGATCATCGGCTGTACCCGCCACCGGTTGTCGTTCACCACGTAGAGGCTGGGACCGTTGCTGTACACCATGTTGCCGTCGGCCACGATGGTCACCGGGTCGCCCGTGCCGAGCGCGTCCGCGCCCAGGTTCATGGTGAGCACGGTGAGCATCGCCGAGCCCGAATAGTCGGCGGGACGGCTCACCGCGTCGCACGGGACGCTGCCGCGGGTTGTCCTGCCGCCGGTGCTCACCGCGTACCGGGGCAGCCAGTCCGAGGGCAGCGCCCGGTCGATGGCGGCCCGGTTGGCGTCCAGCCGCTGCTGCGGCGTCGCGTTCTCCAGTTGCGGGAAGTTCAGCCGCGGTCGCGAGCGCACCACGACCCGTACCGTGCTGCCGACCTGCCGCGCGTCGACGAGGCTGCCGTCCATCGCGTACGAGCTGAGGATGCGCGGCGCGCCCGACACGTCGACGAGTACCAGCCGGGGACCGGCGATGTCGTCGATGCCTCCGCTGGACATGAGCAACAGGGCGTGGTCGCCGGCCAGCAGCAGGTTGGTCGCGTAGCCGCCCTCGCCGAGCGCGAGGGTACCGGTGACGGTCCGGCTGTGCGGGTCGACCACCCGTAGCTGGGCGCCGGTCACCACGACGATCCGCTTGCCGTCGGTCTTCACCAGGTCCGGCTCGTCCACGCCCGGTACCGCGGTGTTGGTGTCGGAGTGGGCCGGGCCGTTTGTCGTTCCGTCCGGTACGGCGGCCGCGCCCGCGCCGGCCGCGTTGCCCGCGTCGGCCGGCCCCGGTGCGGGGATGGCCGCCCGGGGCTGCCCCAGCGCGGGTACCGCGTACTCAAGGTTGTCCGTGCCGAGCAGGCCGTACGCGGTGACCGTGTTCTTCGCCGCGGCCCGCAGGCCGGCGAGGAGGTCGTCGCAGGAGTCGAAGGCGACGAGCCGCAGCGCGCCGGCCGGCACCGTCGTGGTCCGGTTCCCCGTGGTACCCGATGCGGTGCAGCCGGCCAGCAGCAGCCCCGCGGCGAGCGCCGCGACGCCCGACACGACCGCGCGGCGGTGAGAGTCCGCGAACGTCCCAGTCATGTCCCCTTCGACGTGGCCGGTCCGGCGGCGGTTCCCGTCTCGACGAGTCGGGACAGAACAATCATGCTGCGGGTCGACGTGATGAACGGCTCCGCGCGCAGCCGCTCCAGCGCCTGCTCGAGGTGGGCCATGTCGGCCGCGCGCAGGTGGACCAGGGCGTCCGCCTCGCCGGACACGGTGTAGGCGCCGACGACCTCGGGGTGCCGGCGTGCCGCCGCGCCGATCTGGGCCGGCGTGGTCCGGCCCGTGCAGAACAGCTCGACGAACGCCTCGGTGGTCCAGCCGACGGCCGCGGGGTCGATGACGAGCGTGAATCCCTTGATGACCCCGCCCGAGCGCAGCCGGTCGACGCGGCGCTTGACCGCCGGCGCGGACAGGGACACCTCGGCGCCGATCTCCGCGTACGTGGCGCGGGCGTCCGCCGCCAAGGACGCAATGATTCGCTGGTCTATCGCATCCATCTGCAACGGATCGCTCCTTTCACGCAGCGATTGCCACGGTCACCGCATATTACGCTTCGGCTCATGCCGACGAGCCAGCCGAGGACCTACCTGCTCTGCCCGCCGGAGCACTTCGCCGTCGAGTACGTGATCAATCCGTGGATGGACACGGCGGCGACGGTGGACACCGCGCTGGCGGTCAAGCAGTGGGAGCTGCTGCGGGAGGCGCTGGTCGAGCTGGGGCACCGGGTACACGTGCTGTCTGCCAGGGCCGGGCTGCCCGACATGGTCTACGCGGCCAACGGCGCGTTCTCGGTGGACGGCGCGGTCTACGGCGCCCGCTTCAAGTACCCGCAACGACTCGCCGAGTCGGCCGCGCACCGCGCGTTCTACCTCGCCGGCGACTGGCGGTACGTGGAGCCGACCCAGACCAACGAGGGCGAGGGCGACTTCGCCTACCTACCCGGCCACGGGCTGGTACTGGCCGGCTACGGGTACCGGACGGAGCCGGCCGCGCACGCCGAGGCGCAGGAGGCGCTGGGCCGGCCGGTGATCTCACTGCGCCTGGTCGACCCGCGCTTCTACCACCTGGACACCGCGCTCGCCGTGCTGGACGACCACCGGCTCGCCTACTACCCGGGCGCGTTCTCGCCGGCCTCGCAGTCCGTGCTGCGCCGGCTGTTCCCGGACGCGCTGCTGGCCACCGAGGCCGACGCGCTGGCCTTCGGCCTCAACCTGGTCAGCGACGGGCTCAACGTGCTGCTGCCCAATGAGGCGAGCGCCTTCGCCGACCGCCTGGCCCGGGCCGGGTACCGGCCGCGGCCGATCGAGCTGACCGAGCTCAAGAAGGGCGGCGGCAGCGTGAAGTGCTGCGTCGCCGAACTCCGGGGCTGACAGACTCCGACGCGCCGCCCGGCGATCCTGGTGTGGGACGCCGGGCGGCGCTACCGGAGGTTTCATTTGCTGTTTGGTATGACCATCAGCGTCGCGGTCAGGTTGCTTCCCGACTTCGTACCGGCCAGGCCGACCGTCTCACCGGTCGTGACGTTGCTCGGCTGTACCGTCGTGCGGTGCTCGATGACGTTGATCGGGCTGCCGAAGGTCCACGTCTCGCTGAACCCGTCGCTCGACTTGACCGTGACCGTGGTCGACGAGATCGCGGTGACCGTACCCCGCTGCACGTCGATCGTCTTGTCGCCGTCCTTGGTCTTGACGACCATCTCGCCGTGCTCGACATTGCGGGCCAGCGCGCGGCGGACGGTCAGCCGGCGCAGCGCCGGGTGCTTGGTCTTGGCGTTTCCGGACGCGCCGCCGTGCGCCCCGGCCGATGCCGACGGGGCCGGAGTCGGATCCGCCACCGGTACGACCTCGTCGGGCGAGAACCCGAGCGCCGTCAACGCCGAGGCCTCCGGTGACATGTCGGCGGCCGCGCTGGCGGCCTGCAGCCCGCAGCCCGCGACACCCAGCAGCGCGACCGCGCCGAGCGTGGCGGTGGCAAGCGCGATACGCAACTTCATCGCAGATCTTCCCCTCACGTCAGGTTGACTGCGACCAGCGTCGTCCGGCCATGCCTGGTCGTCGTCAGGGTCACGTTCGGGCTTGGTAAACCGGCAGACGCACGGTGAACTGGGCACCGCCCTCCGGCGCGTGGCCGGCCGCGATCACCCCGCCGAGCCGCCGTACCAGGCCGCCCGCCAGGGCCAGCCCGAGCCCCGAACCGACCTTGCGCACCCCGCGGTACCGCTCGTAGAGCGCGCCCCGCTCGAAGGCCACCGCGAGATCGGCGTCGGTGAAGCCCGGGCCGCCGTCGCGCACCTGGATGGTGGCGAAGCCGGACGGGTCGGGTGGCGCCACCGCGAGCACCACCGGTGCCCCGGGCGGCACGATCCGCAGCGCGTTCTCCAGCAGGCCGTCGAGTACCTGCCTGATGCGCCCCGGGTCGGTGGGCACCACGACCGGTACCGGCGTGAGCTCGGTGCGCAGTACGACGCCGGCCGTGGCGCACCGGCCGCCCCACGCCTCGGCCGCGTCGCCCACGAGTGCGGTCAGGTCAACCGGGAGTACCGCGAGCGGGAAGTCCGCCGCGTCCAGCCGGGCCAGCGCGAGCAGGTCGCTGACCAGCCGGTCCAGGTGCTCCGCCTCGGCCAGCACGGTCGCGCCGGCACGTGCCCCGCCCTCCGGGCCGATCACCCCGTCCGACAGCGCCTCGGCGTACCCCTTGATCGTGGTCAGTGGGGTGCGCAGCTCGTGCGAGATGGACAGCAGGAACTCCCGCTGCCGGCCCTCGCTGGTGGCCAGCGCGGCCGCCAGGGCGTTGAGGGCGTGCGCCAGCTGCTCGATCTCGGCCGGTGGCTCGGGTCGCAGGCGTACCGAGCGGTCGCCCGCGGACAGCCGGGCCGCGGCCGCCGCGGCGTGCCGGATCGGCCGGGCCAGCCGCCGGGCCAGCAGGGCGCCGGCCAGCGCCCCGGCGAGCAGGCCGGCGAGCAGCGGCAGCCACAGCCGGCTCAGCACGGACCAGCCGGTACCGCTGGCGGGCTGCTCGGTGAGCACGATCCCGTTGCCGGCGTCGCCGAACGCCCGTGCCTCGATGAGCATCGGCTCGCCGTCCACCAACCCGCTGCCGCTCAGCGACTGGCCGGCCCGGATCGCGGCGACGAACCTCGTCGGGAGGCCGGCCCGGTCGGCCTTGCCCCCGCGTACCAGATAGACGTCGATGTGCTGGGCGCGCAGCGTCCTGACGAAGGCCTCCTGCCCGACCGCGCCGTTGCGCCGGTCGACGAAGTCGGCGGCGAGCAACGTCTTGTCGTGCAGGCCGTCCCGGGTGGCGGCGTTGGCGGCGCGGATCGCGATCGGCGCCGCGACCAGGGCGGTGACGAGCACCGATGCGAGGGCCACCAGGCAGGTGACCGCGACCGCGCGGGCGGTCAGCGAACCGAAGACCTTACGCATCGGCGGTGTAGCCGACGCCGCGTACGGTGCGGATCAGGCCGCCGTACCCGCCGAGTTTGGCGCGCACCTGGGCGACGTGCACGTCGACCGTACGGGTACCGGCATGCGCCGCGTACCCCCAGACCGAGGCGAGCAGCTCCTCCCGGCTGTACACCCGGCCGGGCCGGCTCATGAGGTGGGCGAGCAGGTCGAACTCGGTCGGCGTGAGGGTGACCGGGGAGTCGCCCGCCCGCACGGAGCGCCGCTCGACGTCCAGCGCGATGGCGCCGACCTGCCGAACCCGGGAGCCTTCGGGCGGGCCGGCGGTGCGGCGGAGCACCGCCTTGATCCGGGCCACCAGCTCGCGCGGGCTGAACGGCTTGGTCAGGTAGTCGTCGGCGCCGAGCTCCAGGCCCACGATCCGGTCGACCTCGTCGTCCCGAGCGGTCAGGAAGATCACCGGGGTCCAGTCGCCGGACTCGCGCAGCCGGCGGCAGATCTCCGTACCGTCGATGCCGGGCAGCCCGATGTCCAGTACGCAGGCGACCGGCCGCATCTTGCGCGCGGCCGCGAGGCCGGCTTCGCCGTCATGCTCGACCTGTACCCCGAACCCGTCCCGGGTCAGGTAGAGCCGGACCAGGTCGGCGATGGCCGGCTCGTCCTCGACGACGAGTACCAGCCCCTTGGCAGACTGCTCGACCATGCGCCCATGATGGCCGATCGCGGGTCAGCGACGGATGCCGGTCATGTTCGGGCTCTGTACGGGTCGCAGCTCACGCACGGGGCGCAGCTCACGCCGCAGCACGGACGTCCGGTTCGACCTGGGCATGGGTGGCGACGCGGAACACGTGGCGGAGGGTCGCCTCGAGCGCCGCGACCGTCTTCGGGTGCCGCGCCTGGATCCAGAACCGTTCCCGGGTGCCGTCGAACGCGGTCGCGACGAACTCCAGGGCCCCCCGCTGGGGATCGAAGGTCCAACTGATCCCGGACAGCTCGGTCAGCGCCGCGTCCAGGTGCAGGCGGATCCGGTGCACCACCCGGCTCTCGTGGGTCACCACCAGCCGCAGCGGGCTGAGTACGAGCAGGTGCGGCCCTGCCAGCGGCCGGTCGGCGCGTACGCAGCGGGCCACGGTCAGCACCGGGGTCGCGGCGCCGACACAGCGCCGGAAGATCATCATGTGTCGGCTGATGGCGGGTACCGACAGCCCCGCGTCCGCTGCGGCGGGCAGAAACGTCCGACCGAACAGATCCATACCCGATCAACGAGACAGTCGGGGTTCCGACGCGCCCCTGTAGGGGTAAAGCGGATAAACTAGACAACTTCCAAAATCGTGGCGTTGGCCATCCCGCCGCCCTCGCACATCGTCTGCAGCCCGTACCGCAGGCCCCGGTCGCGCAGTTGGCCGAGCAGCGTGGTCATGATCCGGGCGCCGGAGCCGCCGAGCGGGTGGCCCAGGGCGATCGCGCCGCCGCGTGGGTTCAGCCGCGCCGGGTCGGCACCCGTCTCGGCGAGCCACGCCAGCGGTACCGGCGCGAACGCCTCGTTCACCTCGAACACGTCAATGTCGCTCAGCCGAAGTCCGGAGCGGGCCAGGGCCCGGGCGGTCGCCGGGATCGGGGCGGTCAGCATGGTCACCGGATCGTCCGCGGCGAGTACCGCGGTGTGGATGCGGGCCAGCGGCGTCAGGCCGTGCGCGGCGGCCCACTCGGACGTGGTGACGGCCAGGGCCGCGGCACCGTCGGAGATCTGCGACGCGGAGCCGGCGGTGACCACCCCGTCGGCCCGGAACGGCGTGGGCAGCTCGGCCAGCCGGGCGAGCGAGGTGTCCCGGCGGATCCCCTCGTCGCGCGCCACCACCGCTCCGCCGGCCACGTGAACCGGCTCGATCTCGGCGTCGAACTCGCCGGCGTCCTGCGCCTTGGCGGCCTTCTCGTGGCTGGCCAACGAGTACTCGTCGAGTTGCGCCCGGGACAACTGCCAGCGCGCGGCGATCATCTCCGCGCCGACGCCCTGGTTGAACGGGACCACGGCGTCCCGGTCGAAGCCGGCCACGCCGGCGTACCGGTCCCGGAGCAGCGGACCGTACGGCAGCCCGGTCTCGCCGTTGCCGGCGGTCGAACGCTGGCTGGCGCCGGCTCCGCGAGCGTCGCCGACGGTCGAACGCTGGCTGGCGCCGGCTCCGCGAGCGTCGCCGGCCGAGGCGCCCATGGCGACCCGGGTCATCGACTCCACGCCACCGGCCACCACGAGGTCGGCCTGCCCGCTGATCACCGCCGCCGCCGCGAAGTGCACCGCCTGCTGGCTGGAGCCGCACTGGCGGTCCACGGTGGTACCGGGAACGGACTCGGGCCAGCCCGCGGCCAGGACCGCGCTGCGGCCGACGTTCCAGGCCTGCTCGCCGACCTGCGAGACACAGCCCCAGATGAGGTCGTCCACCTCGGACGGGTCCAGGCCGGTACGGGCGGCCAGCGCCCGCAGCACGTGCGCCGACAGGTCGACCGGGTGCACCTCGGCGAGCCCGCCCTTACGGCGGCCCACGGGGGTACGGACGGCACCGACGATGACTGCGTCCCGCATGGTTACTCCCCAGTAGCCTCGACTGCTGACGATGGTACTAGCTTCCTACGGCATGCTGGCCGGATGGAGATTCGCGATCCGGCGATGCCCGACCCGACCGCGCCGGGACCCCGACCGCGGGAAGCACCCGCCGCGCCGGTGGACTCGGTGAGCTACCGGGTGGACGGGCGGTTCACCGCGATCAAGGCGGGTGGCTTCGCGATCTTCGCGCTGGCCGCCCTCGCGTTCCATGACGACCGGTCCAAGCTCGCGTTCACCGCCGTCGCGGCCCTGGTCCTCGCCGGGTACGCGCTGCGGGACATCATCGCGCCGGTACGGCTGGCGGCCGATCGCGAGGCGGTGACGGTCGTCCACGGGTACGCGGGGCATCGCCGGCTGGAGTGGGACCAGATCGAGCGGGTGCGCGTGGACCAGCGGCGCCGCCTCGGTACCCGCGCGGTCGCACTGGAGATCGACACCGGCGACCACATCTACCTGTTCAGCAGCTACGACCTCGGTACCGATCCGGCCGACGCGGTCGCGGCGCTGGAGGCACTCAGCCCGCCAACTGACCCGTCTGCCACAGACTGAGCCCACCGAGGGCGAGGATGGCGACGGCGATCGTCGCCGCCTGTACCGCCGACCGCCCCTCCTTCGGCGCGTACGCCAGCCCGGCGCCGATCAGGCCGCCGACCACGAAGCCGCCGAGGTGGCCGGCGATGGAGATGCCCGGCACGGTGAGCGTGAAGACCAGGTTGACGATGATGATCGGCAGCACGGCCGCGGCGTTCAGCCCGAGCTTGCGCAGCACCAGGAAGAGCGCGGCGAACAGCCCGAAGATCGCGGTCGACGCGCCGGCCGACAGCGCGCCCGGCTGGAACACGTAGGCGGCGACGTTCCCGCCGAGCCCGGCCACGAGGTACAGGGCGAGGAAGCGCGCCGGGCCGAGGAACGCCTCGAGGGACCGGCCGAGGATCCACAGCGCGTACATGTTCATCAGCAGGTGCAGCGCGCCGTAGTGCATGAACATCGCGGTGAACAGCCGGTAGTACTCGCCGTGGGCGATGCCGCAGGGCACCAGCGGGCCGAACTGCGTGACCTGACACTGGCCCTGCACCGCCAGCTTGTCCATGAGCGGGGTCTGCCCGCCGAGCAGTCCGCCGAGGCCGCCGCCGGCCACCGCACCGCCCGGGTTGCGCGACGAGGCGAGGGACAGCAGCAGCATCAGCACGTTGACCGCGATCAGGGTGATCGTCACGTACCCCTGCCGGCCCAGCGTGCTGCCGCCGAACGCCGTACGGGTCTGCCGTTGGGTACGCCGCCCCTCGGCGACACACTCCGGACACTGGTGGCCGACGGCCGCCTCGCGCATACAGTCCGGGCAGATGGGGCGGTCGCAGCGGTTGCACCGGATGTACGTCTCCCGGCCGGGGTGCCGGTAGCAGACCGGGGTGCCGGCCGGGGGGACGGGCGTCATGGGTAGAAGGTTAGCGCTCGACCTCCACCCGCTCGATCACGACGTCCCGCTGCGGGCGGTCGCCCGGAGAGGTCGGCGTGTTCGCGATGGTGTCCACGACCTTCTGGCTGTCCGGGTCGGTGACCTCGCCGAAGATCGTGTGCCTGCGGTTCAGGTGCGGGGTCGGGCCGACGGTGATGAAGAACTGCGATCCGTTGGTACCGGGACCCGCGTTCGCCATGGCGAGCAGGTACGGCCGGTCGAACTGCAGTTCCCCGTGGAACTCGTCGGCGAACTGGTACCCCGGGCCGCCCCGTCCGGTACCGGTCGGGTCACCGCCCTGGATCATGAACCCGCTGATGACGCGGTGGAAGATCGTTCCGTCGTAGTACGGACCGTTGCCCGCCTGACCTGTACGCGGGTCGGTGTACTCCCTGGCGCCCTCGGCGAGCTCGACGAAGTTGCGCACCGTCTTGGGTGCGTGGTTGTCGAACAGCTCGACCCGGATCGGTCCGGCATTGGTGTGCAGAATCGCGATGGTCACGCGGATGCTCCTCAGTTCGAGTGCTGATCTGAGGCAATCCTGCCATCTGTCCGTTGCGCCGGCACGGGGGGCTGTCCGCGTCGCCCGACCTGTTTGGGCCCGCGCTGCCGTTTGGCGTACGGCTGCCGGGGTAGGTGGCGGCCCAGGAGGTGGATCAGGTGTTGGGACGACGGCAGAGAATGAGCCACGCGGCGCTGGTACGCAGCGAGTTGGGCGAGGGCATGGGTCACCTCTGGCAAGCGGCCGGCCACGCCGCGGGCGGCATGGGCGAGGCGGCCGGCCCGGCCTGGCGGATGGCCAGGCGCCGGATGATGATGATGCCTGCCGGTGGCTTGATGATG
>Ga0207674_10005622_pt1 | contig 14860 bp, 21 predicted proteins | sample KBSCornC72_FD_184303 | JGI IMG/M metagenome (GOLD analysis project Ga0207674, IMG submission 184303) | Corn rhizosphere microbial communities from Kellogg Biological Station, Michigan, USA - KBS Corn C7-2 (SPAdes) (version 2) | ecosystem: Host-associated > Plants > Roots > Rhizosphere > Soil ... | reverse complement strand
GACTTCGATGGCCGCTGCAATCTCCGCCTCGACGACACGAATCCGTTCACCGAGGACATGAAATACGTCGAGGCCATCAAGCGGGACGTGCAGTGGCTCGGCTTCACGTGGGCGGAGGAGCGGTACGCGAGCGACTACTTCGACCGGCTCTACGAGATCGCCGAGTCGCTGGTGAAGAAGGGGAAGGCGTACGTCGACTCGCAGACCGAGGACGAGATCCGCGAGAACCGCGGCACCATCTCCGAACCCGGCAAGCCCGGCCCCTATCGCGACCGCAGCGTCGAGGAGAACCTCGACCTGCTGCGCCGGATGAAGGCGGGCGAGTTCCCCGACGGGGCGCACGTGCTCCGCGCGAAGATCGACCTCGCGAGCACCAACATGATCATGCGCGATCCCCTGCTCCTCCGGATCCGCCATGCATCGCATTACCGGCTCGGCGACAAGTGGTCCATCTATCCGTTGTATGACTTCGCGCACGGCCTGAGCGACGCCATCGAGGGGATCACGCGCTCGCTCTGCACCCTCGAGTTCAAGGACAATCGTGACATCTACGATTGGCTCGTGCGCGAGGCCAACATCGAGAATCCGCCGCCGACGCAGATCGAGTTCGCGCGCCTCGAGCTCGACTACACCGTCGTGAGCAAGCGGAAGCTGCTGCGCCTGGTGAACGAAGGATTCGTCAGCGGATGGGACGATCCGCGCATGCCCACCCTCGCCGGACTGCGCCGGCGCGGCGTGACGCCGGAGGCCATCCGTGCCTTCTGCGACACGATCGGCGTCGCCCGCAAGCCGGCGCGCACCGAGCTCGCGACCTTCGAGCACGCCGTGCGCAACGACCTCAACATGCGCGTGCCGCGCGTGATGTGCGTCGTCGATCCGCTCAAGGTCGTCATCACCAACTATCCGGAAGGGCAGATCGAGGAGCTCGACGCGTCGTACTACCCGCACGACGTCCCGCTCACCGGCTCGCGCAAGATCCCCTTCTCGCGCGAGCTCTGGATCGAGCGCGAGGACTTCATGGAGGATCCGCCGAAGAAGTTCTTCCGTCTCGCGCCGGGCCGCGAGGTGCGGCTGCGCTACGGATACTTCATCACCTGTCAGGAGGTGGTGAAGAACGACGCCGGCGAGATCGTCGAGCTGCGGTGCACCTACGATCCGGCCACACGCGGCGGCGATTCACCGGACAAACGGAAGGTCCAGGGCACCATCCACTGGGTGTCCGCGGCGCGCGGCGTGGACTGCGAGGTGCGGCTCTACGACAAGCTGTTCACCGTCCCGGACCCTGAGGCGGGGGGCGACGCCTTCGACTTCACCACGTTCGTCAATTCCGACTCGCTCCGCGTGATGTCGAACGCGAAGGTGGAACCGAGTGTGCTCGGCGACGCGCCGGATGCACGCTATCAGTTCGAGCGCATCGGCTACTTCATCAAGGACGTCGTCGATTGGAGCGACGAGCGTCCCGTGTTCAATCGCACGGTGACGCTCCGTGATACATGGGCCAAGGTGAAGGGCGGCTAGCCGAACAATGATGATCGGCGTTCGGCGGATCAGCCATCAAACCTGAAGGCTGAATCGCTCAGGCTACCCCCGGAAAGTGATCTGGACCGCGCTCGCAGCGGCACGTTCGCGTCCGTCCCGCAGCCGAGACTGAGCGTGCGCAACGGCTAGTCCTCTTTCGTGAACGTGGTCTCCACGTCGAAGACACCAGGGATCGATCTCGTCTCGATCACCTCGTCCCTCACGATGCCCTGGGTCGAATCCGCGAAATACGGGCACCACACGTGGTTGCAGTAGTGATAGGTCAGATGGAGTGAATCGTGGTGCAGCGTCCAGGTGCCGTAGATCCGGGCCGAATCGAGATATTCGCCGGAATCGCGGATCACGAAGACGATGACGCCGTCGAAGGTCGCGTTGCCACGAAATCGGAGCTGCCCGCCCCGAATCTCCGTGCCTTCGCCATGGATCGCCGCTGGCCGAACGGCGGGAATGGGCGAGCCGCGATACCGGCTCAGTGTCCACGTGCCAACGGGCTCGCCGGCGTCGACCATTCCACAGCCACTCAGACCGAGTGCCCATGGCAGGACGAGGCGTGCTTTCATTGTGGGTACCTCTCGGCGGTGGGGGACCAAGCCTGAGCTCAGTTGCCGACGCGCCAAATAAACGCGCCGGGGAAGCGGGCGCAATCCGAGGCTCCTAGCGGTCGCCCGCCTGCCCGCCGAGGCTGACGTCGAGGGGTTGTCGAACCGGCTCGGCCGCCGGCTTCCGCCCAGACTCAGCGGCTCGCGGCGTCGAGCTTCCGCAGCATGACGGACATCTCCGGGTTCGACATGAACGTCCGCCAGAGCAGTCCCGTGCGATGATTCTCGACCATCGCCACGATCGGCGCCTGGTTGAGTCCCATGTAGATCGGCGACACCCATCCAGCCCCTGGGTTGAACGCGTCTCTCGGCCCATAGATATCCCACAGCTCGGCCCCCAGGTCGCGGTAGTAGTGCTTGAACGCGGCCATCGACGCCTCCGGGGTGTACGGGAACGACGCCAGCGCGCCCGTCGGTGTGAGCGTCCCCGTGTCGTGCGCGTCGTCCGGCGCGTGCGGCACGTACTCGGCCGGCCCGTCGCTCGCGGTGAGCCCCCACGCGTCCGCGCCGTAGCCGACCTGGTGCTTCGGGTTGGCGATGCAGTACGCGCGGTTGATCAGCGCCATGTTCCGGAAGTTCTGGAAGTACGACGACGTGTACCTGTCGCGCAGCTGGTGCGGGTCGACGCCGATGTACGAGTAGTGCGCGAAGAACAGCGGCCCGCCCGTCCCGACGCCGACGTCGAGCGGGATGCCGTAGTAGGTCTTGCCGTTGCGGTAGAGCCTCCCGTCCGTGCTCCCCGACCACCCCTCGCGATACGACTGCGCCATCGGCGCCTGGCTCGCCCACCCCGAGTAGTACGTGCTCGCGGGCACGCCGTGCGTCGGCGACGCGATGGCCAGCAGGTAGACGACGTGCACCTCGTTGAAGCCGATCAACGGGTGATGGATCTGGAATCCCCACGTCGGCGACCAGTGCCAGTAGATGAAATCCGTCTGCTGGGTCGCGTCGCGGTACCAGTCCCACTCGACCGATTCCCACAGGCGCGTGATCCGCGCGTGGAGCGCACGCTCGGCGGGGGCCGCGCCGTTGAAGTACTCCCGCGCGGTGAGCAGTCCCTGCATCAGGAACGCCGTCTCCACGAGGTCGCCGCCGTCGTCGAGCATGCCGAAGACGGTCATCGTGTGCCCCGTCGCGCCGTTCATGTAGTGCGACCACGCGCCGTGGTACCGGTCGGCGCGCTCGAGGAACATCACGATCTTCGTCAGGCGCTGGAGCCCCTGGGCGCGCGTGATGAATCCGCGGTCCGTGCCCGCGAGCAGCGCCATGATCCCGAAGCCGCTCGCGCCCGTGGCGACGATGCGATCGTCGCCCGGCATGTTCTCGTGCGCCATTCCCGAGCTCGAGTCGGCGCCCTCCCAGTAGTAATGGAAGGCGGCTTCCTGCAGCATCGTGAGCAGCTCGTCGTCGCTCATCGCGCGCGTCGACGCGTTCACGGACGCCGACGGCGCAGATTCGCGATTCCTCCAGTCGACGGCGGCGACGCGATAGCTGGCCGTCACTCCCGTGCGTCCCAGCCAATCCACGAACCGGTGCACGCCCGGCACCTGGATCCCGACGGGGCGATACGCGCCGCCGCCCTGCGATCGGTAGACGACGTAGTGTGCCGCGGGCTCGGCGCCTCCGGCGTCCCACTGTACGACGACGTGGCGCTCGTATCCCTTCGCCGTCGCTTGTGTGGGGGACGCAAGCGCCGGCGACGTCGACGCTGGCTCGTCGTCGACGTGCACCTGGTCGACGAGCACCGTGTGCTCGGCGCCGTCGGCGCGGCCTTGCAGGAAGATGACGCTCTGTAGCTGCTCCGGGATGAACGGATAGACGGACGCGCTGCGGAGCGTCGCCATCGGCACACGCACCTCGACCCATGTCGCGGCGGGCAGATCGCCGGCGAAGCGGCCGAGTGGCTCGGGCGCGGTGAAGCTCCCCGGGAAGGTCGCGACCTGCAGTCCCTCGCGCGCCTGCGACAACATGAGGTTGGGCAGGTCCGCCGAAGCGATCGCGGTGGGCGAGTAGATCCAGAAGGAGAGCGTGCGGCCCGTGAGTCCGGGCGCGCGGTTCCGGAAGTTGTCGAGGTGCACTTCGGCATCCCAGCCGCCGCCGGGCATCGACTGCCAGTGGATGCGCAGCGCGTTCGGCGGTGAGAGGAAGTGGGCGCTGTCGACCGGCAAGCGCGATGTCTTCCCCTCGAGCGTGCTCGGCGCGGTGGCTTGCGCGAAGCTGTAGTAGTACGCGTCGCGCTGGAGGCTGTTGTCGAAGACCGAGTGGCGGTAGTACTCGGTCTGTGCCTGCGCGGCGCTCGCCAGCAGCAGGGCGAATGCAGCAAGCGTGAGCGTGCGATGTCGCATCGTCTCTAGGATCGGAGGACCTTCTCCAGTGGCCGTCCCTTCGCCAGCTCGTCGACCAGCTTATCGAGGTATCTGATCTTCTGCATGAGCGGATCCTCGACCGCTTCGACCCGCACACCACAGACGACCCCGGTGATCTTGCCGACGTTCGGGTTCAGCGCGGGCGCTTCGGCAAAGAACGTCTCGAAGTCCGTCTTGCGCTCGATCTGCTCGGCGAGCGCCTTCGGCGTGTAGCCGGTCAGCCAGCAGATGACCTGGTCGACTTCCCTCCGCTCACGCCCTTTCATCTCGGCCTTTCGGACGTAGTGCGGATATACGCTCGCGAAGGGCGTCGTGAAGATTCGATGCTTCGACATGGGTCTCCGAGAACGAGCGTGGCGCCTACGGTGCGCGCCCGGTTTGCGCCACGTCGGGCGTTGTGCTCAATCGTGATGCCCGCCGAAGTCGGAGCCACTGTAGTCGCCTCCACCGAAATCGGTGCCGCCGTAGTCGCCGCCGTGATGACCACCGACGTCGCCGCCATGATGGCCACCGAAGTCGCCGGTCTGATCGTCACCGTGGTGATGGTGGTGCTCCTGCGAATCATCGGTGGCGTAGGACACCGAGACCGGATCGAGACCATCGGACGCCGTCGACAATGGCGCGTCGCTGCGCCGCCGCCGTTCGTTCGATAGCTGATAGGCGACGAACGCGATCAGCACGGCTCCGGCGAGGACATACCCGATCATACCGACCCTCCCAGTCTGCGGGGTGTGCGGAGCTTCGCGCAGCGAACGATGGCCACTACTCGGCGCCGTGAATGACCGGCGACAGATACTCCAGCAGTCGCTCCGGATAGATCCCCTCGCGCTGCTCGACGGCGAAGGGATGCGCGGACTTCGGATCGAGCACGAGCTCCGGATAGTCGCGTGGACCGAGGAAGTGCCCGACGCCGCGCAGACCCAGGACCGGCCCGGCGTCATCCGGCATGAACGGTACTTCATTCGCGAGCGAGCCGGCGAACGGCGGCAGCGACGCCTGATCGGGATCGTCCCAATGATCGCCGACGCGCACGAAGTCCGCTTCCGAGACCTCGGCCCAGATGCCCCAGCAGAATCGCCGCGCCTCGCCACGGACCGGCACCGGGAGCACGACCCGCACGAAGTACCGATTGGGCTCCGAGCCGACGCCCCGGATCGCGCACAGGCCGGCGGTATTCAGCGTACGCGTGCCGCGCTCGTCGGGCGGCACCTCGAAGTAGGCGTCCGGGCGATCGAAGCTCGGCTCGAGCTCACTCAGATCGTGCTCCTGACCACAGGAAGCGCAGCGAATCCGACCCATGCCACCTTCACCTCGAGGGATGTATTGCGACCGGTCGTTCACGCGCGGGCCGCGGCGCGACGTCACATGGCCTATCGAGAGTGATCGGCGAACGCCCGCTCCGCCAGGGCGAGCGCATCCTGGTACTTGGCGCGGTGCGACGCAGCACGCCCGAGACTCTCCGCCGCGAACACCGCGTCCGTGAAGCTTGTGGCGTCCGGCGGGGCCTGCTCGACCAGCGTGCGCCGCTCCTCGGGCGACAGGCAGAGGCCGAGCCGCTCACAGAGCGCCGCGAGTAGAAAACCCGTTCCCTGAAGACTCAGCAATTCGACTACTCCGCGAGAAAGGCGAGTACGGCTCCGAAAGGCACCGTCCACTCCGAGATCGGACCGTCCTCTCCCACGCTCACGCGCTCACCGACCTCGGCTTCCGGATGCTCGGGATCGACGGGCGCGTGTCCCTCGCTCGGGAGCACGAGTCGCTCATGAAGTATGACCTGCGCCCCTTCCCGCCACATCGGCCACATGTCCGTGATCCCGTCGGCGCCGCCGTACGAGACGATGAGCGCGCTCCGCGCCGCGCCCGACGCCAGGCGCGCCACGGCACGACGCCAATGGGCTTCGTAGTCGGCCATGCGCCAGTGCGTGAGGCTGGCCTCGAACCGCTCGCTGTAATCCCCCAGGGTGAGCTCCCCCTCCGCGTGCGGCCAACCCTCTTCACTCACGCGCGCGCCACTGACAAAGCCGATGTAGAACATCTCTCCTCAGCGAGCCAGCTCGGCTCTGCAGCGGTCCCGCATGGCCTCGATGGATTGGGTTCGCATCGTGTCCGTGACGGCGCGCACCGTCATTCCTGCGTGTGCGGCGACCGTCCGCGCGACTTCGTCGGCCGCCGAGTCCATCACCGCGACACGGCGCGCCGTCTGCGCGACCTGCGCCGCGCCGTCCGGCGTCGCCGGATCGAGTGTCCGCTCGGGGAGCGTGTATCGATAGAAGACCACGAGCGCGGGCGTCGCACCACGATGCATGAGGAGCTCGAACTCGAACGGGGGCATCGTCGAGCGATCGTCGCGACTCAGGCCGGCGGGGACACGGTCGATGCGATAGACCTGAAACCCCGCGCAGTTCGGGCGTGCCGGGTCTCTGGACAACGGGCGCTGCTTCGGTTCCGGGCGAGAGAACGAATGGCCCCGAACCGACAGCGTCGGCGGTAAGGCGTCCGTCCTCTCAGTGCTTCCGGCAAGCGGATAACTCCGGAAGACGTACACCGCGGGTCCGACGCAGCTCGTGCCGAGCACGGGGACGACGAACAGCGCGATCGTCGCACAGTGGAGCGAGATGCGAAGCAGTCTGTGATCTCTCATCGTCTGGACTCACGGCGCGGAGGAGCCGCGTCACCCGCTCGGAGAATCGCTCCATCGGCCGCCCCTTCGCCAGTTCGCCCTTGTACCTGCTGTCTCTCGCCTGCGCGGTCGTTTGGAGTGCGGTGGCGCAAATCGCGTCGCTGAGCCCGCTCCTCCTTCCCTCGAGATCGTGGTCACTCGTCGCATCCCTGCCTTCCTTTCCACGTTCACCCTTCTCTCCCTCCTCCTCTCCTCCGCCTGCAAAGGCTCCGATGGCTCGGTAGGACCCGCGGGCCCAATGGGGCCGCAAGGCGCGACCGGCGCCACCGGTGCGGCAGGCGCGCCAGGTCCGATCGGGCCGGCCGGTCTCTCCGGTGTCGAAGTCGTCACCCCTCCCGCGGCGATCAACGTCGGCCCCGGGAGCATCGTGACCGGCACCGTGGTGTGCCCCACCGGCAAAGTCGCCATCGGCGGTGCTTCCGCGCTGCGACGACCATGTATGCCACGGCGTCGTGGCCCGACGCGGCGAACTCGCAGTGGTGGCACGTCTCCATCTACAACCCGACGGCCGCCGCGGCGCCCGTGACGCTGTACGCGGTCTGCGCCGCAGTCAGTTGAGCCAACGTCGATGGCGAGGGCGAATCGACGCTGATTCGCCCGTGCGGCGCTACCGACCGAAGAGCCAGAACAGGCCACCGACCACGGCACCGCCAACGAGCGCCTTCAACGCCGCGCGGGCTCGGCCTCCCTCGTCGGACACGGTCACGTAGACGAGGATGGCGACGTACGCCCCCGCGGCGACGGCAGCGCCCGCGCTTTCGTTGCCGACGAGCCGACCCACGAACCGTCCGAGGGACGGCATGAGGAGCCCGAGCACGACCACGGCGAACACGCGGAGCCACGTCGGCAGCACGAAACGGGACGTCGTCATGTGATCACCGATGCAGGCACGATAGTATACGCCGCGCTCCTCCGAACAATCGATATATAGCGACCAACGATCCACGCTGACGGTGAGCCCGTGAAGCTCGGCAAGCTTTTCCTCGTCGTGATTGCGTGCGTGTCCCTTGGGTCGACGCGCGCATACGCCCAGTCGCCGCTCGACCATGCGCACGCGCATAACGACTACGAGCATGCGCGTCCGCTGCTCGACGCGCTCGACCGCGGCTTCGGCAGCGTGGAGGCCGACATCTATCTCGTCGACGGCGCGCTGCTCGTCGCCCATGCGCGCGACAGCGTGCGCGCCGACCGCACGCTCGAGTCGTTGTATCTCGCACCCCTGCGCGCCTGGATCGGCGCGCACGGTGGCCGCGTGTACGCGGGTCGCCCGCCGCTCACGCTGCTCATCGACGTGAAGTCGAACGCCGAGTCGACGTGGGCGGCGCTGGAGCCGCTGCTGCGGCGCTACGACGACGTGATCACGTCGTGGCACGGCGACTCCATGACGGCGCGGCCGGTCGTCGCGGTGATCTCGGGGGAGCGGCCCCTCGTCACCCTGCCCGCGCAGCGCGATCGATGGGCAGGGCTCGACGGCCGTCTCGCCGACCTCGCCGCGGTACACGCCACGCCAGCCGTCGCGATGCCGCTGGTGAGCGACGACTGGAAGGAGATCACGCGCTGGCGCGGCCGAGGCGCTCCGCCCAGTGCCGTGCGGCGTCGCGTGGCGTCGGCGGTGGCGCGGGCGCACGCGCAGGGGCGACGGCTGCGGTTCTGGAACACCCCGGATCTGCCGGTCGTGTGGCGGCTCCTCGTGCGGAGCGGCGTGGATCTCATCGGCGCCGACGACCTGGGCGCGCTTCGCCGGTTTCTCACCGAGTCGTCCAGCGGCTCGTGAGCCTCAGGGAGCGGCCACATCGGGCGGCGAGCGGCGCGATGGCTGGCGCACGAAGAACCATGCGAGGGTCAGCGCCAGCAAGCCGACAGGGATGGGCAACAACGTTGCGGCCGCGAGAAGGAACATCCCTCGAATGGCAGCCCCGAGATTCGTGCCGGCGTGTCCGGCGGCGGCGGCGAGCGGTGGCGGTAGATGTACCGTGGTCACGTGTGCGCGCGTCTCCCATGTGATCCCCATGGAATCGCGCAGCAGCGCGCGGAACGCCGCCGTCTGCTCGGGCGTCGGCGCTGGCGGCGGCGGGCGCAGCCCGCGGGCGATGCTGTCGTCCTGCGCACGCCCCTCGCGCACGAGGCTGTCCAGGCGCAGCCGTGCCGCGCGAAATTCGGGCGGTTCGGTGAGGTGGTTGTAGAGCGCGACTCCGCCGAGGAGCGCGAGCTGGGCGATCAGCCCGATGATCCACGCCGCGCCGAGACGGCGCGCCGACCAGTCACGGAGTGCCACGATCTACCCCTCTCGGCGCCACGTCTGGCCGCCCCGCGCGCGTGCCCTTCATAGCGAAAGCCAGACGAAACCGGCGAAGAGCAGCGGAGCGAGCAGGGCGCCCCATTGGACCACCCAGCGACTCGCCGTCCTGTTCCGCATCGCCGTGCGCGCGAGCAGAAAGAAACCGCCGGCAATGGCGGGCGGAATTGCGAACGCGAACGGCAGGAGGATCGCATCCGGATGCACCGTCTTCCCCGCCACGCGGAGGAGGAACGCGTAACAGGCCATCGCGAAGCCCATGGTGCTCAGGGCGAGACAGGCGCTCGCCACGACGAGATCGGCGCTGGCCCATCGGCGCTCTCGCGGCGTAGCCGTGATCGTTGGTGTCGCGCGCTCGCTCATACGAGTTCGGGATCGAGGTGGCCGCCTAAAAGCCCAAGGTCAGCTGCCGAGTTGCCCCGCTAATCGAGGCAGGGCGCCACGGCGAGCAAGCTCCAGCCTCGAGCGATCGACTGCGGATATCGGCTGACCCAGTATGGACCGAAGTACATGGGGCTCGGTGTCCTCGTCCATACCGTATCCACCGCCATCCACTGCGTGAAGCAGGCATCCGTTGACGGAAGGGACAGCGCCACCCGACCCGCGACCATCCGGCATGACTCGAACACCGTGCTCGGCGCGCCAGGGCACGCGCATCGTGTGGCGCCTCCGCACCTGTGCGCCAACCCGAGCCGAGTCAGCTCGGCACCTGCTCGCCGGAGGAGACTCTGCTGCGCAGGGCTCCGGCGCGTAGGTACGAGACGCATCGTCGCATAGCCGACGGCGGCCAGCGAGACGATCACCAGCGCGCCGATGACGATGACCTGCTGGAATTTCATGTCTGTCCGTGCATGCCGCGCTCTGTCAGGGCACAGGTCGTGATCTACTCCTCGTACTCCATGGGCATCACGCCATAGTCGATGCCCGGCCGCAACTTCGAGCTTGATTGGTCGGCCGACGGCTCGACGCGGAGTTCGGCTTCCGTCCGGAAGGTCGCACGACCACACCGTGGGCAAACTTGCTCGTCTGCAGCGCTCAGCACTCGATCGCCCGTACTCGTCGGGTGCCGCTGCCCATCGCGGCGGAACGCCGCTTCGATGGTCCATCCTCCCCAACCACAACCGTCTGCGGTCACGGCGCACACAGCGTAGCTGAGCCAGACATAGTCGGGGCGCTCGACGTCCGCGGCAGTGAGCTCGAGCAGATGACGGAACTTCGCGGGGAAGGCCATGACGGGGGACACGCGTGATTGTTCGGAGATCTCTGGTGCGGCCTGACCCTCGAGGTCAGCTTCGAGCGGCCGGCTCAATATGCGGCCTACCCTGCCCCATTCGACTCGCCCCGCCCCTCGCCGGCGAGGCCGCCTGTCAGGAACCCCGTCAGGAGCATCGACGCGGGCACGAAGACGAGCCCACTCCACAGTGGATCGAAGATGAGCGCGAGCGCCGCAGTGGACCCGTGATTCCCCACGAAGACGCTGTAGTGCGTGGTGATGTCCCATGCGAGCGCGATCGCCGCCCCGACGGTCGCCGCCCGGCCGCGCGTTCGCAGCAGCAATGCTAGCACGCACCACCCGTACGGCAGCATCAACCACGCGAACCACCGCAACGACGGCGGCCGGCTCAAGATGAAGGCCTCGTACGCGTGGAGCGCGCTGGCGGCGACGAGCAGGACAACCGCGTACCGGCGATACCTGCGGCCTGGCATTCGACTCGACGGAAAGTGGTTTCGCCCTGACGCCCGGGCGGTGCGGCGCTACAGGCCCGATGGGTCGGGTGAAAGCCACCGCTTGAAGTGCTCGCGAACGCGATCGCGCTCGTGTTCCGATGGCAAGAACAAGTCAGCACCGCCGTCGTAGGGAGCGTAGGCAGCGCCCGTCTCCCAATTGAGCAACAACAACCGCAGCTGGTCATCCGCAACCGCCCGCAACGCAGGGTCGAGCATTCCATCATACCAGGCCATGCGGGCAGCAAAGAGCGAGGTCGCTTCGCTGTCCTCGTCTTCCGGTGCCAGCCGCATCACGGGAGGGGCGTCTGGAAGCCATTCGGCGAGCAGATGGTTCGCCGGCAGGTCGTAGGCGCCCGCGTAGTCGTATCCGATCAACACACACTCCGCCGTGCCGATGATCGCATCGACGACAGTGTTCTGTCGGGCAAGCACGGTGACGTAATCCTCTTCCCGCTCGGGGAGGCGCTTGCTCCCAGGTAACGAGTGAATGCGGAACCAGCGGTATGGATACGCCTCACCCATCGCCCACCCGTGGGGAGCGGCGTCAGGATACCACTCTCGCCAGCGGGATTTGAACTCTTCGGGCTCGATTGCGTGCATTGTCAGCATCGGGATGCATCCGCCTAGCGCCAAGGCTCAGCTGCGAGCGCGAAGTAAGATGCGGCGTCCTAGGCTCCGCTTCCAGCAGAGCGATTGTCAGCCGTAGTGCCAGGCGAGCCAGCCAGCGCGCACCGTCAGGCTCGACACCCGCCATCCGCGATCCCATCCGTGATGCGGCCACGGTACTGTCAGGCGCCGCCCTCCTGTAGAAAGCGCAAGCGGATCGTGTGGACGGAGAAGTTCATGCCCGAGACCGACGGTGTACAACTCACCAACCGGGCGTGAATCGTCGCCGAGTCCCCGTGCATTTCGGCTCGACCCAGGTGCAGATCGAGCGTCGGCTGCCGTGCCGCACTCGGCGGCGGTGCCGTGGCGAGCGCGCGGGCCCATACACCGTCCGTGTCCGCCTCGACGGAGAACCGGCGACCGGAGGCGACGGTCTGCGGACGAAGCGAATCCGTGATGAAGGTCTGCAGCGCCGCGCGCAGCGGCGCGGGCGGTGCAGGCTCTGCCACGCGGCAACTCCAGGCGCCGAGAAGTGCAAGCGCACAGATCGCGCAACGGCTACGGCGATTGAGGTCTCCCCACATGCGCACACACCTGAAGATTGTAACGTTAAGCCGCAGGGTCCGTAGCAGCCTCGAATGAACGCGGGCGCAGCGTTGGTGCGATGAAACACAGACCCTCCGGGAACGTCGCTGCGCCTGATGACCGAGCGCACGGCAAGCGCACCGAATAAAAGCGCGCGTCCACCGGGGCGCGCCATCCGCAGCGGCGATGTCCGCTGCAGCGCTACATTGGGTGACACACTGCGCTATGTGGCTCGCGTTGGTGGCGGCGGCCGCAAGTCGGGCACGCTATCCACCTGCATGACCAGCGGTCCGAATTCGTGCGCGAAGTTCGCCTCGTGGAGGACGCCGTATACCGTCACCGTCTGCCCGACCGCGTCGAGGGCGGACACCGTAACATGCCACAGTGAGATGCGACGACCGACCAGGGGCGGCTCTCGGCGCTCGCCCCGCACGGAATCTCGACAGAGTGCGAGGCGTGCGGGCAGGATGAGTGCGATGACGGTATCGCGTTCGTCCGTGGCGGGGTTTTCGCCGTAGCCGGGCGGCCCGAGGTGAATCTCTCGGCGAAGTACACCGCGCAACCGAATCTCACCGGGAGACAAGCAGCCACCTGGCTGCATCGCGGCCTGCGATCTTTGTATGGATGGACCCACGCTGGGCTGCTGGATCGCCAGACGGAGATCAGCCGCTGGATCGTGCGCGGGCTGATCGCAACTCGCCGTCAGTACCAGCGCACAGACGAAGACCCTGATCGACATTTTGAGTTGGGTGTCACTTGACGCTCACGCCGATGGATGCCAGGCTCGAGACGAGGAACACGAGCCCGATGCCGAGCACCCAGAACGTCATGAACGTCGTGCCCGGCCGCAACACCGCGCGCTCCGGCCGCCGTGGATCGTAGTGAACGCGGATCGCATCGCCGGGCTTCTGACGGAACAGCTTTTCCGCGGCGTACACCGAGCTTCGAAGGGCAACGAGCCCGAACGTCAGCCGGTCGCCGATGTAGCGGCGACCGGCCACCTCGTACTCGTAGCGGACTCTCGGTTCGTACCGACCACTTGAAAAGCCGCCGTGGCGGCTCCGGTCGATCGTCGCCTCGAGCACGCGGCCCGTGGTCGCGGGCCAGCGAAGGGCATGGAGACCGCGCCACAGACTGTGGCCGCACAGTCCCGTGGAGAACACGCCGATGGCCGTCCCGATCCAATCGCCCACTCGAGCCCTCTTTACCCGCTGGTACGGCCTGACGCCTAAGCTCACATGCAAGCGCATCAATAGAATGTGGCGCCGGAGGCGCTGCTACCAACGCGCGATTGTCAGCTGCAGCGCCATGAGGTGACAGCGGTGCGCCATGCCGCGTCAGCGCACATGCACGACTGCCCAGGCCATTCCTCCGTCCACGATCCGGCCGTCCACCCGGGCATCGCCGATCGTACGGCCCGTGACGCGGCCCGTCGGCGAATCCACTTGGACGACGGAGGTATCAATCGTCGACCAGAAGACCATGACATCGTGATAGTCACTCTCGCGCGGATTGATGGGATAACATGTGCCACCCTCCTGATGCCGAAGTGTCAGGCTCTGTCCAACGGCAATGGTCGATTCGGCCGGCAAGGTGCGCGACAACCCGACGTCGGCACAAACCTCGCCGGGGTTGCTGCATCCAGGGAGGAGAGGCGCCACGGACGTAATGGCAACGATGTAGAGACGACGGAGAGTACTGGAATCCATGTGCTGTCACCAACGCCGAAGTTCAGCTGCAAGCGCACCAATAAAATGCGGCGCCGCAGGCGCCGCTACCGAAACGCGATTGTCAGCTGCAGCGTCACGTTAGGCATCCCTGAAGACAGTCTCACCAGCTCTGCTGTTTGCGAGCATACACCTTCTTTACGTGCTGACTGATGTAGGTGCCCAGCCCACGGCCCGCGATCGCGTGCACCGTCATCTGCTCCACGTGACTCCGTCCCGGACGCGACCAATCGTAGACGTAGACCGTGGCCTCTCGGAACTGTACGGCGATAAAGCCAGAACCGAGCGCGAACTTTGTGACGCCGGAATCGCCGCTCAGATTTCCATACCGCCGAGGAAGCATACGACGCAGCGGTGTCCGTGGTATGCCTAACGCGGAAGCTCAGCTGCAAGCGGCCGACTCAATATGCGGCTCACCGGCTCGGATGCAGTAGCATCTCGATAGGCGATCAACCGCAACCCCTCCGATGATCTCGCGCTTGTCAGCTGCAGCGACACGTTAGACAGCCGGCGACGCGAACCCGACGGGTGCACCCGCGTGGACCTCGATCCACCCGTCGTGCGACGTACGGGCGCGCACGCCGGTAGGACGGCTGACGCGTGCCGGGAGGAGCGTGACGTCCCAGCCGCAACCGATCGCATGCGCCAAGAACTCGCTGAGTGCCTCCGCGTCTTCAACGCCGAATAGGTGACCTGACGCGGCGCCGAGAGAGCGCCGCTCCCCGTACCGCGCA
>Ga0207674_10005621_pt1 | contig 14861 bp, 14 predicted proteins | sample KBSCornC72_FD_184303 | JGI IMG/M metagenome (GOLD analysis project Ga0207674, IMG submission 184303) | Corn rhizosphere microbial communities from Kellogg Biological Station, Michigan, USA - KBS Corn C7-2 (SPAdes) (version 2) | ecosystem: Host-associated > Plants > Roots > Rhizosphere > Soil ... | reverse complement strand
GCTGCTCCTTCAGCGTGCGGATCAGCCGCTCGACGCAACCGTTCCCCTCGGGAGCACGGACGAAGGCCGGGCTCGACTAGATCTCGCACTGCGTGATCGTGGCCGAGATGAAGTCCCCGGCCGCGGTCGAATAGACCGCGACGGGGTTCCCCGCCACCACGCGGCCGACGACATCTTCGATCACGAGATTTCGTAGGGTGGAACCGTTGCCAAGCGCCAAGATGTCGCCGGCGAGAGTCGCGCTGGCCCGCAGGACCGTTCTACCGGACGGGGCGATCCCGGTCGGGAGCCCCGATCCGTCGAAGCTCATGACGCCTTCTCCCGCAAGAATCGCTCCGTCGGGCACGGTCAGCGGATTGCTGACAGCGTACTCGCCTTCCACGACGAGGATCTGCGCTCCCGCATTGGCTGGCACGAGCGCGGCCTCGAGCTCTGCCGACGTGGTCACGACCACGGTCGCCGCGGCCGCCGCGGGAGCGCTCAGGATAGCGCTCGCCGCGGACAGAACGATGGAAGTTGCGAGATGGCGAATCGCTTTGGGGATCATGTTTGCCTCCAGCGGATGAAGTTCCTCTCGACATGGGCTCGCGGTCCCTGCTGGAGAAGAGACCGCCGGCCGAGGTTTTGATCGCAGCTCGCAAAGGACAATCCACGAGCGCTGATCACTCGGACTTACCCGGAGAGACGCCAGGGTCCGCCATCGAGACGCCGTCGCGACCACCCGGCGCTCAGGTCGGCGCTGCCGCGAGGCGGCGAAGGAGAGCCGTTGACTGCAGGGTGACGATGCGTTTCTCCCTGATTCTCCTCAGGTTGGGGTTCAACCGGTGGGGAATGTCGGCCGTCTCGCGAGCTTCAGAAATTCGCCAACGCCGAACTGTGCAGCGAGGTGCAAGCGGAGGGGCCGGCGGGTTCCCGCTCGAGTCTCTGTGTCCAGACCCCGCCATCCGAGCGGGCTGAACCGGTAACCCCCGGAGCCACAATCCAGCCTGCCCGACGGAGGGACGGCGACCCGTGCCCGGGCCATCTCAAGGCGCCTCGAGCGGCGGGGCGCGAGGTTCGACCTCTCCGATTTCGCGACCTCTCCGCCTAAGCGAGGTCACGAGCGGGAGACGAGCGTCGGCCATGGAACGTTCTCGGACGCACATCACGGGTCCATCGCCGCGCGAGAATTCGTCCTGGCTGGATATCCGTTGGTTTGCGGTCGTTCGGATTGACTTCACGGCCAAGAAGAGGCCCTCATCCGCCGCAGGGTCCCGCAGTCAGGGGCCGTCGCGGTCGCTGGACTCTGGTCGTCTGACATAGCCCATCGCGGTAGACGTCCCCTCGACGGCTCGACTGGCCGGCGCGGAGGCGTGTCTCGGAGGGCGTGTGAGGTCGAAGAGGCGAGCGCGGGTGGACAGGCAGCCGACCTCGGTCGGTCCGAACGTGCCCTTTCCCATCGTCGGCGTGGGCGCCTCCGCCGGGGGCCTCGAAGCGTTGGCGCAACTCCTCGCGGAGCTGCCGTCAGACACGGGAATGGCGTTCGTGCTCATCCAGCATCTCGCCCCGACACATCCGAGCCTGCTTGCCGAGGCCCTGGCCAAAGCGACGAAGATGCGGGTCGGGCAGGCAAAGGACGGCGAGCGCGTCCTTCCCGACCACGTCTACGTCATCCCTCCGGACGCGGACGTGGCATTCCGGTCCGGCGTCCTGAGGCTCGTGACCCGGCAGACTCACGCGCGCAAACTACACCTGCCCGTGGACTCGTTCCTCGCGTCTATCGCGGAGGCGCTGGGGAAGCAGGCGATCGGCGTCGTGCTCTCCGGGACTGGCTCGGACGGCACCGAAGGGTTGAGGGCCATCAAGCGGGGAGACGGGATCACCTTCGCGCAGGATCCCAAGTCGGCGAAGTTCGATGGCATGCCGCGCAGCGCCATCGATGCGGGGGTCGTCGACTACGTCGTGACAGTTTCCGGGATCGCTCGCGAGCTCCATCGCCTGAGCCGCCATCCCTACGTTTCAGGGGCGTCCTCACCGCGATCTGCCGGCGACGACCTCATCCTCGACGAGATCTTCGGCCTGGTGCGAAATGCGCTCGGCGTCGACTTCGGCGAGTACAAGGCTCCGTCGCTCCAGCGGCGGCTCGCGCGCCGGATGGCGCTCTTGCGGATCGAGCGCCTGCGCGACTACCTGGCGTTGCTTCGCGGCCACCCCGAGGAAGCCGCTTTTCTGTACGAGGAGGTTCTCATCCATGTCACCTCTTTCTTTCGCGATCCGGACGTCTTCGAGAGTCTGAAGTCCGCGGTCTTTCCTGAGATCCTGAAGAACAAACCGCCCGGAGAGCCCATCCGCCTCTGGGTCGCCGGGTGCTCGACCGGGGAAGAGCTGTACTCGCTCGCCATCGCTCTGCTCGAGTTCCTGGACGACTCGGCCCGACGCCATCCCATCCAGATCTTCGGCTCGGACATCAGCGAGCGCGCCGTCCAGACCGCCCGCAAGGGCGCCTACTCCGACGCGGTCATGCGCGACGTCAGCGAGGAACGGCGCCGGCGCTTCTTCAACAAGGTCGAGTCGGGGTATCGCATCAACAAGAACGTCCGCGAGCTGTGCGTCTTCGTCCGGCACGATCTCGCACGCGACCCGCCGTTCTCGAAGCTCGATCTCGTGTCCTGCCGGAACGTACTCATCTACTTCGGACTGGCGCTCCAGCGTCGGGTCCTTCCGACCTTGCACTACGCGTTGCGGCGGGGTGGGTTCCTTCTCCTTGGCCGCGCGGAGAGCCTCCCCGGCTTCAGACAGCACTTCTCCCCGATCGACAAGAACAACAAGATCTTCGTCCGAACCGCGGCGGTGAGCACGCTCCACTTCGCTCCCCGGACCGAGGTGCATCCGGTCACCTCCCGAGCAAACGCCTCCCCCAGCACGACGCCTCCCGTGCGCGCCGTCGACGTGACCAGGCACCTCGATCGGTTGCTCCTGACGCGCTACGCGCCGCCTGGCGTTCTCGTCGATGAGAGGATGCAGATCCTGCAGTTTGTCGGCGACACGGGGCGGTATCTCCAAGCCCCGCCCGGCGACCCTCAGCACAACCTCCTGAAGATGGCACGGGGGGGGTTGCTGAGCGCGCTGCGCACGACCATCACCAAAGCGAAGCGGGAGCGGGAGCCGGTCAGGACCAATGGAGTCGAGGTCGAAGTCGAGCGCGGCGCGGCCTCCAGCACCTGTGACATCGTCGTCGTGCCCTTCGCCGTCCCGCCCGAGGCCAAGGAGCAGCTGTTCGCCGTTCTGTTCGAGGGGGTCGCCGGACGGCAGAGCGCGTCGAAGCTGCAGAGGACCGCCCGCCGCTCGACCGCCGGCGCGGGGCGACGCCGGGTCCCCAGGCTCGAACGCGAGCTGGAGGCAACCCAGCAGTACCTGCACTCGCTCATCGACGAGCGAGAACGCACCAACGACGACCTCAACGCGGCCAACGAGGAGCTGGTCTCGGGCAACGAAGAGCTCCAGAGCATGAACGAGGAGCTGGAGACGGCCAAGGAAGAGCTCCAGTCGACCAACGAGGAGCTGACCACCGTCAACGACGAGCTCAACACCCGGAATCAGGAGGTTCGGGAGATCAACAGCGATCTGATGAACATCCTCTCCACCGTCGACGTGCCGATTCTCATCCTCGACCGGGAACGCCGGATCCGACGCTTCACACCGAAGGCGCGGACCATTTTGAACGTCCTCCCCACGGATCTCGGGCGGCCGCTGGAGGACATCAAGTCGAATCTCCAGCTGAACAACCTGGATGAGCAGATCTCCGAGGTCATCGAGACCAACCAGATGCACGAGTCCGAGGTGCAGGACAGGAGCGGACGCTGGTACCGCATGCAGATCCGGCCCTACCAGACGGTCGAGAACAAGATCGACGGCGCCACGCTGTCGCTGATCGACATCGACGCGCTGAAGCACCACGTCAACGAGGCCGAGCGGGCACGGGGCGAGGCCGAGCGAGCAAACCTGGCGAAGGATGAGTTCCTCGCGACGCTCTCGCACGAGATCCGGACGCCGCTCTCCTCGATGTTGATGCATGCGCAGCTGCTCGGGCGGGGGACCCTTGACCCGGTGAAGATCAAGCGTGCGGCCGAGGCCATCGAGCGAGGCACGAGGATGCAGGTCAGGTTGGTCGACGACCTCCTCGACGTCTCGCGCATCGTCGCTGGCAAGCTCAAGCTCGACCCGGGGCCCGTCGACCTCTGCGCGGTCGTCCGGGGAGCGGTGGAGGGCGTCGCAGGAGCCGCCGAGGTGAAGGGGGTGACGTTCCACGTCGAGCTCGATGAGACCCTCGGACCCGTGTCGGGCGATCCGACGCGCCTCCAGCAGGTGGTGACCAATCTGCTGGCCAATGCCGTCAAGTTCAGCTTCGAGAACGGGAAGGTGACGGTTCTCCTCGACAGGCAGGACGGACACGCTCGCCTTCGGGTCGGGGATACCGGGGTCGGGATCGAGCCCGAGTTCCTCCCGCACGTCTTCCGGCGATTCGCCCAGGAAGATGGAACGACCGTCCGGAAGCACGGCGGGCTCGGTCTGGGACTGGCCATCGTCCGCGATCTCGTCGAGGCGCACGGTGGGATCGTGCGCGGTGAGAGCGAGGGTAAGGGAAAAGGTTCGACCTTCTCGGTCTTCCTTCCGATTAGGGATGCCCCTTCCGATGCGCCCGAGGATACATCGACCTCCTCTGGAAACCCGTCGAAGCCCAGGCCCAGGAGGACCAGTTCGCGAGACGCATTGCGCGGCGTGCGAGTCCTGGTGGTCGAGGACGATCCGGGAAGCCGTGAGGCGGTGGTCGAAATGCTGAGCGTGATGGGAGCGGAGGTTCGCGCGTCCGGCTCCGCCAGCGAGGCCATGCGGGCCCTCGAGGGTTTCCGTCCGGCAGTCCTCGTGTGCGACATCGCAATGCCCGGAGAGGACGGGTACTCGCTGATTCGCCGGGTGAGAGCGCTGGGCGAGGCGCGAGGAGGCGATGTTCCTGCCATCGCCGTGACTGCGCTGGCCCAGGTGGGAGACCGGCGACGGGCACTCGCTGCCGGATTTCAGAACTACCTAACCAAGCCCGTGGACATCGATGACCTCGCCCAGGCCGTGGCGGAGTTCTCGTCCCGGGTGCCCGCCGCGCCTGCCGCTTCCTCGGACTGAAGCCGCCGAGAAGCAGGATTCGCCGGTACCGGCCGACGGCTGCCGACCGCGCCCAGGAACAGCTGACCCACGAACTCGATGGTGACGCTACACCGAGCGGGGTGCGAGCGAACGACTCGTAGAGCGCCCCGTTCATCGTGCCGAGCGCGAACCCGGCGCCAGCACCGGCCACCAGTCGGTGACCGGCCGGCCGCGCAGCCGCGGCCGGACAGGGGCGAGCAGGATCAGGGAACTGGTGATCAGCCGGAGGAACACCATCCCCACCGGGGAAATCTCGCCGAACAGGCTTTTGGAGACCACCGCCCAAGCTGCACCAAAAGAGGCCCGCCCTAACTATCCGGCGGCGTAGCCCCAACTCGCGCGTCGCTCCAGACGCCTCGAGTTTTCGCGCTACGCGATGGATACGCCGGGACGTGACTTCAGGAACTCTTCCACAGCGTCCGCTCGAATCCGGACCGCGTTACTTACACGAACATGGGCGAGTTCACCTCGGCTGCAGAGGCTGTACAGCGGAGGCGCTTGCCGCCCTGCGGCCCTTTCAAGGCCGCGGATATCGGGCCGATTGCCGCCATCCGAATCCGGGCGATCGACCGCTCGGTTCGAAAGACGGCGAGCATTCGACTGCCGGATGGTTACAGTAACAAGGAACGTACCTCATCCGTCCATAGCCAGACCTTCATTGGCGCGAACAAGGTTGGTTTCGCGCTGACTCCCCTTTGGCGCTGCAGGACGCGGGCGTCAAGGACGGGAAGATGAAAACCACACGGGTTGCGTTCTCACCTCCAGCGCTTGCAATTTCGCTTGCACTGTCGATGGGAATCGTCGGGACGGGCTGCGCGACCACGTCGGCCGCGGAGGAGCAGCGCCAGGCGCAGAGTTACCAGCGCAACTCCGATGCTGCCGCGAAGAATGGCCAGTACGAAGTCGCCGGGCAGCAACAGCGCAAGGCACAGGAATCTCAGAATAAGGCCGTCATGAAGTCGATGGATGAGGGCAACTCCGTCCCTCGCGTTTCAGATTCGGCGGATCCGGGACATCAGCCCCAGTAGGATGGCCATGGGTCGACAACCGGTTTTGAAGTTCGGCGCGGACGGGTCAGTGACCCAGTCCGAGCCCTTGGTGGCAGGCGGCCAAGTATTGGTTCACTACGAGCGCGCCCGCCTCGCCGGGCAGGAGCAACTTGAGCAAGGCGGAGAGCACAGCTGGGTGCTCTCGGGTTTCTGTTCCTTGAATGGCGGCACTCCCCAAGTATTTCACCTCGGTGGTCGTTCCTCCGATGCTGTTGCTGAGCAGGCGCTGGTGCTCTCTCAGGCCGGAACCATCGAGCTCTGGTTCGACCGCAGCGACCTTTATGGTGTGCACCGGTACGATTCAAACGACGGCCACAACTTCCGCTTCCTAGTGCTACGTGAGGAGCGCGCGGAGGTGCGCGGCAACGTCCCGGTCCAGGTGTCCGGCCCCGCTTCGGAAGACGCCGGTCACCGGCATTAGACACGGCGCAAGCCTCGGAGAGAGCAAACAATGCACTCGGATGGGTGCTACGCTACGCGGCTGCCGTTCCGCGCTTCAGAAGCTCGGAGAATCGCCGGGAAGCTCCCCTTCAGAACTTGTAGCCGATGGCAAAGCTCAGGTTGAAGGTGGTGAACGAGATCTGCACTGGTAGCGGTGTCTCCGTCAGCCCTCCCACGGCGAGGGCGGTATCGGCCGTCCCCCGCTCGTAGCCCAAGCTGATCGACCCCGAGAGCCCTTGCGAAGCGGTGAAGGAGACTCCGCCCCGAAACCCCACGAAATCGGCGTCCTGGAAGACACCGTTGACTGCGCCGCTCACCGGAGACGGGTCGACGTAGAACCCCCCGTGGAACGTGAACAGCTCGCTGAGCCGGAGCCGGAGCCCGACGCTGCCGCTCCACACCCGGCGGGTGGCAAAGGAAATCGAGGCGAACTGCTCCTCGGTCACCACCGGCGCTTGCCCGGGCAGCTGGGTGGTGATCTGGATCGGCACCGAGGTGGCGAGCAGGGTGTACGTCGCGCTGGCCGGGTACCAGCGGATGTCTCCCTCCAGCTCGATCTTCCAGAACCGCACCCCGATGCCCAGGGTGGTCTTGAAGGTCTTGCGGAGGTCGAACTCGGCATTGCTGTCGTCGATCAGAGCCAGCTGGTGGGTCTGGAGCGTGGACGTCTGGGCCTCGTAGCGAACCGAGCCCCCGCGGGCGAGCGCGATTCCCGGGGTTTGCACCACCAGCCCCAGCGACAGCCACGGCAGAGGCTCGGCCTGGGCGCCGAGCGTGGCCGTGAGGTGGAGCGTGTTCCCGCTGAAGTCCAGCGACTGGATCACCGTCTGCAGCGCGGTTCTGTCATGGACGTCCCCCGAGGTCTGCCCGATGTCACCGGTCTCGGTGTAGTCGAAGAGCAGCGCGGCGCCGAAGCGGTAGCGGGGATCGAGCGCCCACCCGCCTCCGGCCGTGAAGACGGTCGAGCGAAACAAGGACTTCATCACGTAGCTCACCCGGGTGTCCGGGCTGGGGTTGCTCTCGAGGCGCACCGAGGAGTCCCAGTTGGCCTGGTTGTAGATCCCCAGTCCCAGGCGCATCCCGTGCCACTCGAGGACCTCCTTCCCGAAGGCGACGCCCAGAGCGCTGGGGATGGGCTGAAAGCTGGCCGTCCGCGAAAACACGGCGGGCGCGTTGTCGCTCCCCAGCTTGGTGAGCTGGTATGCGGCAGAGCTGACGTTGAAGGTGGTCCGGTCGGACAGCGCGAGGCCGGCAGGGTTGTACCAGGTGGCGGCAGCATCCCGGACCCGGGCCACCACCGCGCCCGCTTCGCTGAACTCGTAGAGACCGGGGAAGATCCGGTCGCGGTTGCTCACAGCCAGGGTCTGCGGAAGCACGAACTGCTGCGCCCGCACGGACTGGAGTCCGGCCATGCAGCCCAGGAGGACCACGCCCCGCCGCCAGATCCGAACCATCACCCCTCACTGTCAGTGACGGCCCGGGGGACATTCACACCCAGGACGGGCCCTCGCGGCGATGAAACTACCCCGGGCAGCGTCGTCCAGTTTTCGGGAGGTCAGGAGACAGAACCCTGGTGAGGCCGGCTGAATCCCTCTAGCCCGTCGGGCATACCTGGCAGCGTGGGTGGCCAGAAGTTCATAGTTCTGACTCTCCCCCCGCCAAGCGAGTAGGGTTTTGCAGTCATGCACACGGCATTGGCCATCGCCGCTGTGGTGTTTGCGGCCGAGAGCAGGCCGACGGGCTACTTCCAAAGCGCGCGTTGGGGGATGAGCAAGGACCAGGTGCAAAAGCTCTTTCCCGACGCGCACCGGACCAAAGTGGAAGCAGTCCTTCGCAACGAGCGCAAGACCTCGATCGGATCGGTCGTGATCGAGTTTCGGTACTTCTTCTTCGGACCAAAGGGATTGATCGGGGTTTCGCTGTACGGCCCGCGGGAGAAGATCTCCGATGAGTCTCTCCTGGCCACCTTCCGCAACCGGTACGGCCGGGAGGACACGAGCGTGGACCTGCCGGACCCGGCGCGGGGCAGGAAGTACAGCTGGCAGCTCTCCGAGGCTGATCTGGACCTTTTGCTCTACGTGAGCAGCGACGGAAAGAATGGCTGGAGAGCGGACTACGCTCAGCACGGTCAGCACAACGCCATGTTGCGCCTCACCAAGGAGGTCATCGACTCGGATCTCTTCTAGGGAGGCCACAACTGCAGATCCAAGCCGACGGTCTGGGTGTCCGCGGTCACGACGGGATAGCAGCAGCCACGGGAGGTTGGGGGTGCGGTTGTTCGCTTGCGCTCCACGCCACGGCGCCTCGCCGGTCGGCTCGTTTCATGTTGCGCCAGTGTTGCGCTCCGGCGTGCAACGGCGCGCAACTCAGCTCGAAGCGCGCAACGACGACCAAGTCGACCCCAAGTTTTTCGCTGGGTTGTCCCAGAACCCATTGAAGTCACTTGCGCTTCTCGGGCCGCCATCCAGCCCCCGGGTTGCTCCGGCGCAGCACCGAGGCGAGCTTCAGGACTGGAATGCTGAGCCTTGCCGTCCAGCACGCGATCACCATCGCCCTTCTTGGCGCTGGCCCCCTCCCGAGCACGTCCGGGCCGGAGGGCATCCCTGGAACGTATGAACTGGCTGGGACGGCGCATGTGTCGGTGTCGCCGGTCGCCGCGCACGACTACCCCGGCGAGATGACCGTGACACTCTCCCGGTCGTCTGCTCCGGGGTCGCTCTCGCTTCGCCTGGTGGCGCGCGGGTACGGGTGCACGCTGCAAGTCCGCGCCGACCAGGACGGCGCGCTGGAGTTTCCCGACGGGGCCACCTGTCCGCTCGACATCACCGAGCCGGACGCGCGTGGACATGTGGACGCCCAGCTCCGGATGGGACGGGGGCGTGCGGTCCACGACAGGCTCGAGCTCGTCCTTCAGTTCGACGTGAAGGGAAGCGTCCAGATGAGGATTCCGTCGAAGACGATTCGAATCTTTGGGAAAGAGATTCAGAGCCCGGCGACGTGGGCTCCCAGCGCGCCCGTGCAGGGAACGGTCGCGGCAAGCGGACAGGGACAGCGGAGTCCCGAGCCGGTTGCACGCTGAAGCAGGGATTGCTCTGGACCTCCGGGTGCCAATCCGGGCGCCACAGGCAACGCTAGCGGCCTGAGCCGGTCGACTCGGTTGAGTTGGAGCGGCTGGTGCCGGGAGTTCCAGATCCGCTCCCGTCAGCCGACGGAGCGGCCTTGTGCTGCTTCTTCTTCGGCTTGGTCCCGGAAACGCCGCTGGTGGCGCCATCGCCCTGATGAGCCGAACCGACGGCGTCCTTCTCGCTCGAGACAACCCCCGCCGCCCCAGAGCTCCCTGTCGTCAAAGGGGCACCAGGGCTGGATGCGTCGCCTCCCCTTGCTTCCCCGCCGCTCGTTTCCTTGCCCGTCGCGGGGCTCGTCTTGCCGCCAGCGGTCCCGCCCGTTTGGGCGAATGAAACCCCAGCCGCGAGCACGGACACGACGGCCGCGCGCTTCCACCAAGTCTGCATTGGGACACTCCGTTGAGAGGCGCTCGTGCCCCTTCGAACCAAGCTGGCCATTGCAACGCGAACGCGAAACCGGCCTCTGAAGTGCTTGGCCGCCGCGGGGACGGCCCCGCGAGCGTCTGCGCCTCGCCCGCCGGACGTCGCCTACGGCTGAAGCTTGGCCACGCTACTCGCTGCCGGCTCTCGGATGTCCTGGGGTCACTGGACGCGTACGACTCCAGTGGCCGGGAGCTCGAGCACGAAACTGCAACCCGTGCCCGGCACATTGTGGACTCGGAGCGCGCCGCCGTGCGCGTCCGACACTTGGCGGGCCAGCGCCAGACCGAGCCCGAAGCCAGACCGGTCCTTCCCGAGCTGGACGAAGGGGCTGAACATCTTCTCCACCGCGCCCTCGGGTAGTCCTCCACACGAGTCCTGGACCTCGAAGACGACTTTGCCGGTCTCCGGTGCGCTGGCCTTGAGGCGAACGCTCGAGCCATCAGGCGAGAACTTCACCGCGTTGTATGCCAGGTTCGACAGGGCAGACCGAAGGAGGCGCCGATCCGCCTCGAGGGCGATCGGTCCCTCGGTGCTCTCGAGGTGAACGTCAATACCTTTGGCCTCCGCCACGTACCGGACGTCCTCCGATACGTCGCGGACGAGCATCGCGACGTCCACCTCCTCCAGCTGTAGTTCCTGCAGGCCCTTGAAGCGACTCTCGAAGAGTGCGTCCTCGATCGTCTCGCTCAGCGCTTGGACCGACCGGTGGATGGCGACCACGTCCTCCGGGGACGTGGTCCGGCCCGGCCGGGCGAGGATGTCGAGGCGCAACCGCAGCGTCTGGAGCGGCTGCCTGAGCTCGTGAACCAGAAAGCCGACATGCTTGGCGGCCGCGGCACGCACCTTTGCGTCCCGCTCGAGCGTGTAGGCGTGCACAGCCGTCGCCACGCCATCCATGAGGACCGCGGCGAGCACCGACTGCTCCTTGGCGGTCGGCTCGAAGTCCACGGCAGCCAGGCTCTCATCCAGCACCTCGCGGAGGAACGCGTAATCGCGAACCAGGGCCGCGATGTCGTAGCCGAGCTCGAGACGCTGCCCACCATGCTCCGCCGCGATGCTCCGGACAGGGGCGAGAAGCCCCTCCTTGCCCGTCTCACCGCGTTCAGCCGCTTTCAGGGCCTCGACCAGCTTCTGAAGATACGAGCGGAACCGATCCTCAAGATCCTCTCGAGGAAGCTTTTCCCCCGTGGCGCTCTGTCGAAGCTTGGCGATCCAGCGCTCGAGGAGTTCCGGTCTCTGACCGTCGATGAAGGTGCTGAGACGCTCGGTCGTCACTCGCCCTCTGGGGCAGACTCACTCGCCATTGCAGGGGTCGCCAGTAGCTTGCCTCGTGCCCGCTCGAGCGCAGGAAGAAGTTTCTCGATCCCAAAAGGCTTCGTGAGCACAGCGGAGACTCCGTCCAGGCTCAAGAATCGAGGCGACTCTGGTCGCGCAGACGTCACCACAACCGCGACCAGGTGACGCGAAGGGCTCCGTGCGAGCTCACGCAGGAAGGTGATTCCGTCCATCCGTGGCATCTCGATGTCCAACAAGACAATACACGGACCCGCTTCACGTGCCACCCCAGCGAGCGCTTCTTCTCCGTCGCACGCCTCGTGCGTCGTGTAACCCTCGAACTCCAGGACCTCGCGGAGCGTGCGCCGAATGTCGGGATGATCGTCCACGACCAGAACTGGAACACGCGCATCCTTCATCTGCGAAGGATGTCAGGCGCCCACGACCGCCGATAGGGCGAGAGGGTCCAGAGGTCGCTTCTGGTCCGATGGCGAACTTTCGTCTCTTCGGTGGCCGTGTTCGAGCCGCGGACACGCCGAGCTGACCGCGTCCGATGCAGATTTGATCCGAATGACCGTGTCAACTCTCAGGCCCCCATCCCACGACCGGGCGAGATGTGACCGCTCAACCGGGCTTCGACGCATCCTCGACGCTCCTCGGTGCGCCCGCGACCGGGAGCTCGTCTGCAGTTCCGGGCCCGACGAACACGCATCAGGCTGCCGTATTCGTGCGCTTCCGACTGGCAGTGGAGGCCTCTCCGCCACAGGTTGGCGGTAGGAGACCCATGCCCCTCGCGCCAGGACGGAGGACCCTGATCACCGGAGCGACGGGTTTCATCGGCCGCGCCCTCATGCTGGCCCTCTCCGGCCGCGGCCAGCAGGTCATCGCCGCGAGCCGAGGGACCGGGCAAGCACGCGCCGGGGTCGAATGGCGTTCCTTCGATCTCCTCCGTCCGGACACTCATCCGGCCGCACTCGCGGGCGCGGGCGTCGCCTACTACCTCGCGCACAGCATGGGCGGGGGGCACGCGGATTTCCGCGCTCTCGAGCGCCGCGCCGCGGAGGCCTTCGTCAGCAGCGCCGCCGCGGCCGGGGTCGAGCGCATCGTCTACCTCGGCGGGCCTCAGCCTCTGGGACCTCCCTCGGAACACCTCCGGAGCCGTCTCGAGGTCGGGGAGATCCTGCGCGCCGGCCCGATCCCTACCGTGGAGCTTCGCGCCTCGATGGTGATCGGCAACGGGAGTGCTTCGTGGCAGATCGTGCGCGACCTCGCGATGAGGCTACCGGTCATGGTCCTCCCGAGGTGGCTCCGGTCGCGCACACGCCCGGTGGCTCTGCCCGACGTGATCGTCGCCCTGACCGCCGCGGCCGAGCTTCCGCTCGAGCGCAGTGCCTGGTTCGACCTCCCCGGGCCCGAGATCTTGAGCGGTCGGCAGATCCTCGAGCGCATCGGCGCGCTGCGTGGGCGGCGCATCTTGGCCCTCGACGTCCCCCTGCTCACTCCGCGCTTGTCGGCGCTCTGGCTGAAGCTGGTCACCCGGACCGACTACACGCTGGCGCGGGAGCTGGTGGCGGGCCTGGGCGAGGACCTTCTTCCGAAGGACGAGCGCTTCTGGCAGCTCATCGGTCACACGCGGCTCGTGTCGTTCGACGAGGCTGCCCGCCGCGCGATGGCCGACGAGCGGCCCCGACCCGGGATCTCGGAACACCTCGCCCGCGTCGAGGAAAAGCTCGTGGACCTCACGGGAGTGCGGAGGCCTCGTGGATGAGGTCGCCGGTGTCGGCGCCTCCTTGCGGAGCATGACCTGGCGCCTGGCGATGCTCGCGCTGGCTGCGGCAGCGTGGCTCGCCGGCTTTGCCGTCCTTCCTCCTCTCGCCTCCTGGACCTCCTTCGCCATCGCCGGCTCCGCGCTCACGGCGCTGGCGCTCGTCTTCGACGCCGACACGCGGGCGCTGTTGCGCCCGTCGCTCCCGCTGGCGTCGCTCGGCCTCGGCGTGGGTCTGCTGATGGCTGCGCTCACGCATGTCGCGTTCTCCGCCGTGGCGCCCCTCCTGCCGCAGGCCCGGACCGCCACCGAGCGGCTTTTCGACCTCCTCCACGTCGGCAACTTCACACCGGCGACACGCGCCGGTCTGATCGTCATCGTCGCCACCTGCGAGGAGGTGCTCTTTCGCGGCGCTCTCGCGGGCCACCCGGGCGGGGGTGACGACCCTCCGCTCCACCGGCCCGGTCGAGACGAGCTCCTGCGAGTCGTCGCCCTGGCGGCCGTCTACGCCCTGGCCACGGCGACGCTGGGGAGCGGTCTCCTGGTGGTGTCCGCGTTCGGCTGCGCGGTCGTCTGGGGCCTGCTGCGAGTGGGGACGCGATCCCTCGTCGCGCCGATCGTGGCGCACGTCGTCTGGGACCTGTTCGTGCTCGTCGTCTGGCCGCTCGTCGCTCCCGGCGCGCCGCGGGTGCCGGCGTAGGAGACGCCGAGGTCTGGGTCGGCCTGACCGTCCAGCTTCCGACCCACCGCCCGGAGCAGGACTTGGACGGGGCGCGCTCCAGCCAGAACTTCGCCGCATGCGGCGAGCCGCCCAGCCGACGAGCGAGGAGCAGCACTCGATCCCGGGAGACGATGCAGCGCTGCTCGCGGCGGGGCGCATTCTTCAGGCACACGGGTACGCGTTCACGACCATCACCCCCGCGTCGCACGCTCGGGTACTCGCACGTCACGGGCGAGCCGAGGCTCGCAGCCTGCGCGACGTCTTTGGATGGACCCTGCCCTTCCGTCGTGAGCTGATCGGGAACGACCTGTTCGAGCTTCTCCGAGCATCCGGGTGGCTGCAGCAGGACGACGCTTTCTGGCGAAGCACGGTCCGATTCTCCAGCATCGGGAAGCTCCTCGTCGTCCATTCCGCGTACCCGACAACGGGCGAACACGCCGTCTTCTTCGGTCCTGATACCTATCGCTTCTGCGCGCTGCTCGAGGAGACGGTTCGGTCTGCGGAGACCGTGGTGGACGTGGGGTGTGGCTCCGGGGCGGGGGGCCTCGTCCTGGCCGGACGGGCGCAGCGGGTGATCCTCTCCGACCCGAATCCCCTGGCAGTGCGATTTTCCCGGGTCAATGCGGCACTCGCGGGCATCGAGAACACGGAGGTGAGCACGGGGTCGTTCCTCGAGGCGCTCACCGGCCCCGCGGACGTCATCATCGCCAACCCTCCCTATCTCCTCGACCCGGCCGGAAGACAGTACCGGCATGGAGGGCACCCGCTGGGGACGGGCATCGCCGAGCGGATCGCGAGGGATGCGCTCGACGTGCTCCGGCCGGGAGGGCTCCTCGTCCTCTACACCGGAAGCCCGGTGGTGGACGGAGTCGACCCGTTCCGGC
>Ga0207674_10005619_pt1 | contig 14863 bp, 22 predicted proteins | sample KBSCornC72_FD_184303 | JGI IMG/M metagenome (GOLD analysis project Ga0207674, IMG submission 184303) | Corn rhizosphere microbial communities from Kellogg Biological Station, Michigan, USA - KBS Corn C7-2 (SPAdes) (version 2) | ecosystem: Host-associated > Plants > Roots > Rhizosphere > Soil ... | reverse complement strand
CCTCCCGGCCTGGCTCGGTCACGCGATCTCCACGACGGCGTCCACCTCCACCGCGAAGCCCAGGGGCAGGCGGTAGACGCCGACGGCCGAGCGGGCGTGGCGGCCCGCGTCGCCGAACACCTCGACCATCAGGTCGGACGCCCCGTTCACCACCGCCGGGATATCGGTGAAATCGGCCGCGCCCTGGACGAAGCGCAGCGAGAACGAGACGACTGGCGGCTCGCGTACACGCCGTGGAAGGTCGCGCTGGTAGCCGAGCGTGATGCCGCGCGGGCTGATGCCGAGCGGATGCGCGAGCAGTACGACGAGGCGTGCCAAGTCCTCGCCTCGGTGCGGGAAAGCCTGGAACTGGTCGGCCAGAACTTCGACGAGGCAGACGCTCGCGCCGAGCAGGCTGCGGCCGAGGTAGTCCGCCTGCGCGCGCTGGCTGATGACCCCACGACGAACCCGTACTGGCGCCTGCGCAGCGAACGGGCCGAGGCCACCATTGAGCGGGTACGGGCACTGGCGGCGGAGTGGAAGCAGGCGACCGGCTGGCGGGTCAGTGAGGTCGTCGGAGCGGAACTCCTCGCGACCCTGGACGGTCCCACCGATTAAGGAGATCAACGATGGCGACCAGGATGAGCGGCCAATGGGTGCGAGGCCGGAAATGGCCGGTCGACTATGGCAACCGGGGCGGAGACCTCATCGTCGAGATGTTCGGCCGCTGGGTGCGCTTCGCGTTGTACGTCGGCTCACCGCCGGGCAGTCACATCGGTTTCTGGCGCACCCGGGGTGGATTTACCGGCGAGATGCAAGGGCTCAACCTGCGGATCGGCCGTCGCTACATCGGTCCGTGCCTGACCGTGTTCGTGCACACGCGACCGTCGCGGTGAACCCGAACGGTCACCGTCCCACCGTCAACCAGAAGGAGATCAACGATGGCAGGTAGCTACAACCACGCGGTCACCGATGACGGTCGGCTGCGGAACTGGCGAACGATGACGATCGCCACCGAGACCCAGGGCGACGCCTACGAAACCATCGAGGAGATGTTCGGCATGATCTGGTACCTCGCCGGTGGTGACGCTGCCCGGGTCGAGGATGCCCGCCAGAACTACCGGGCCGGCATCGACCTGTCGCCGGGACGGCAGCCGGACGGCGAGATTGACGACGACTTCGAGTAACGGTCACCGTCCCACCGTGCGCACCGCTGCCGCCACGGTGGCAGCATCCACGGCAAGAAGAAAAGCAGCAGCGGGAAGGACGCCGTCGGGCTGGCGGAGCGGGTCGACCTACTGTCCGACGACACTGTCGCTGACCTCGCTGAGTTCTTTGTAGTGACCTGCCAACGTCGGGGACTCGAAATACCGGATGTACTGACCGAGGAGGATCAAGAGCATGGGATGTGACATCCACTCGTTCATCGAGGTACGCAAAGACGGCCAATGGCACCACCTGGGCGGCGACGTGTTCCCCGACCACCAGTACGACAAGACGGAGCCGTTCGGCGATGTGCGCAGTTATGCGATCTTCGGCTTCCTGGCCGACGTGCGGAACTACTCGCAGTCCCCGGTGATCGTCGAGCCCCGAGGGGTGCCGGACGACCTGTCGTCGGAACTGCGCGACGAGTACGGCGACTCGAACGAGTGGTGGGGAAGCGCCTACCACAGCGCCTCGTGGCTCACTGTGGCAGAGCTGCAGGCGTACGACTACAACCAGATCATTTGGGATCGGCGCATTACGCGCGAGGTTTCGCCGGGCCACTTCAACGGCGCGGCGTTGGCCGAGGAGGGCGAGGGAAGGCACCTCCCACTGCGCGACTTCCTCGGCGAGTACTTCTTTCGGGTGCTCGACGACATGGCCGCGCTGGGCGATCCGGCCGACGTCCGCATGGTGTTCTGGTTCGACAGCTGATCGCCACCGTCGGGGGCTTGGCGGTACCAGTAGAGGAGGATGAGCAGGGTGGATGAGCAGTACGTCGGCGAAGGCGTGCGCGAGCGCCTCTTCGCTGCCAAGGAACCAGCGCCGCCAGCCTGCGGCAAGTTCGTCTACTGGTGGGACGGCGAGTACGAGGGCAACTGCGAACTGCCGAGCGGGCATGACGGCCCACACTTCGACGGATTGTCCTGGTTCAACGATGACAACGAGATGGTCGAGGAGCCCGACGCAAAAGAGCGGGCCACCCACCCCGAGTAGGGGTGAGCGGCCCGCCCTTCATGCCACAGACGCGCGGCCCGAACGACTTCAGTCTACGGCTTGATCCAGGTCTCCGGTTTCGGTAGCAGCACCGACCGGCGGATGGTCGGGCCGTGCGCCTGAGATTCGCCTCGGGTCACTGCAGTGGCTTGCGGTTGTTCCTGGTGCCCCACACCGCGCCGATTGTGACGACAGCGGTGACGACGGCACCGATCAGCGTCCCGCCCTCATCCCATGAGAGCGAGCCGTCGGCGATGTCGGTCACGAACAGCGTGACCACACCCGCGGCGGTGGTGACCGTGGCGGCCACGGCCTTCGCGGCGGTGTACACCGGCTGCGGTACGGGAACGTTCGGTCCGGTCATGACCTCTCCTCAGAGATCCGGGTGCGCCGTGAGCCACGCGGCTCCGGCGACGGCGACCTTGTGGTTGTCGCCGATGTGGCGTTCGTGGATCCAGTTGTTGTGCCGCAACGCTGCGGCCAGTGCCCGGTCGGCATCCCCAGGAGTCGGTACGGGTGGCGTCGGCGTCGGCGCCGGCTGGGTCAGCGGGGTGAAAATGGTGACGTCACCCTGCTCAGACAGGAGCTGGCCGAAGTCGGCGAACGTCATGTAGAACCGGCCGTTGACGCCCCACGAGGTCGACCAGGAGTTGGTGAACCACACCCGCTGGTTCGTGGCGTCGACCTCATCGGCGACGAACTCGTGCCCACCCGCGACACCGCCGGTCGGGTGCACCCTTCCGTCCGCGTCCGGGTTGAACATGTCGTTGTACCAGTTCACGCCGGTGATGAACGGGGTCACCCCGAGCGCCTTCAGTGCGTCGTCGAGGGTGAAGGTGTGCGTGTAGCCGGAGATCTCCCCGGCCTTGGTCAGCACTTTCGCGATGGTGAGGCCGTCGCTGCCGGTGTCGTCCGGCGGGTACTGGCCGGGGTAGTCGTCGGCCGCGGTGGCCGCCGAGTAGAGGGCTACCGCACCCGCCTCGTCGAGAGTGAAGTCGCCCACGAACCGAGCGAGCTTGACGTTCGTGACCCAGAACGGGTCCGTTCCCAGGCACCCGATCCCCGCGTTCCCCGTGCAGCTGCCCAGGTTCCCCTGGTCCAACACCGGGATTCGGCGGGTGTGCTTCGCTGAGACGATCGACAGGCCCTCAGTCGGGAACCGGTAGTTCCACGAGGCGTCATCGTGGCGGATGTGCCGCTTCAGTCGCGGGTCGGTGCTCTCAATCCGTCTGTAGGTGACGGCCATGCCTTCTCCTCAGGGACAGCGTGGGATAGCTACGCCCGGCCCGCTGGCTATCCCAAACAGCGAGCCGGGCGCGTATCGTGAAATGACCTGCCGTGCCCGAACCGCGCGGTAGTCCTGACGGCAAGCCGGCCGACGGATTGATCACCCGGCGGCAGAGAACGCCCTGCAAGGCGGACGGGCAACGCGCGGTTGGGAACTAGACCCAGCCGAAGGCGAAGTGCTCCGCGAGCCACGCGAACAGGATCAGCACCGCGATACGCAGCGGGATGTTCCAGCCGTGCCAGCCCCGGCGGGTGCCGATCCGAGCCCACACCCACGCGGACAAGGTGTCCTCGTCGGGCTTGCGGATCACGATGGCCCAGGTCTCGAAGACCACGAACACGGCGATGAAGGCGGAGACGAGCACCGTCCAGAGGACGAAGAAGCCGTGGTCAGTCACCGTCGGACCCAGGGCGTCCACGCGTAGAGCAGGTGCGCGGCGACGAAGACCAGGCCGAGGATGACCAGGTCGATGTCACCGATGTGCACGTGGAAGAGCGCGAGGACGAAGCACAGCAGGGCGAGTAGTGCGAACATCTCTCATCTCCCGTCGAACAGTTGTGGTTGGAGTGTCTCGGCGACCTAGCAGCCCTTGTCGACCCGCAGCCGGTGGACAGTGTCGGCGAACTGCCGCTGACGATCCGTTGTCGGCGAGTTCGACGGCAGCGGCTGATCGATCCCGCGCAGAAGCGCGCACCACTGCTGGTCGGAACGGCGCACCGACTGCGCCGTGTAGGCGATCGTCAACCCCAACGCCAGGCTGAAGCCGAGGATCACCATCAGCACCGTGGCCCAGGCCCGGACCGCTCCGGTCGCGGTGAACACCTGCAGCGTCCGTCTCACGACCACCTCACCGCCATCGCTATGAGCCAGGCGATTGCGACGAGGAGGGAGACGATGACGGCCCAACGGCGGTAGGTATGGACACCTGCTCCGGGTTGCGCATGCGCCAGACCGAGTTGAGCGCCGCGGGGCCGAGCAACAGCCCGATCGACACCCACACGCGGACCATGTTCGGGCTGCTGACGAGGAACAGCTCGTGAACCATCCCGGCCGAGCCGAGGACGAGCATCACCAGGTCGCGCAGCAGCGGAACTGTAATCCTCACGCACGCCCACGCCTCACGCTACGTGGATGTGAGCGGCGAACTCGGCGGCGATGGCCTCCGGCGTCAACCCGGCGGCGACCAGCGCGGCGGCGAGCTGTTCCGTGGTCAGTGCGGCCGCCACAGCTGCGGGGTCGACCACAGGCAGCGCCTTGACCGCGTCCCGGGCCTGTTCCGCCGCGGCCTGCGCACCCTGCGCGGCGAGTTGCGTGAACTGCCACAGCCGTTCCACCGGGATGGCCGGGTCCTTCGGTACCACGATGCCTTGGTCGTTGACCTCGACGAAGTGGGTCGGGTCGGTGAGTTCCATGTCTGCTCCAACCATCCGCTTGTACTCGGCGACGGTTCCGCGGTACGCGTTCATGTCGACGGGTGTTGAGGTGTACTGCCACTGCACCGGGGCCGGGGCGCCGAAGTAGTAGGCGTTCCAGCCGGGGCCGGTCTCGGTGTAGCCGGCGTTCGGGTAGTTCGATGACACGAGGTGCAGTCCGGCGGTGGCGAGCTGGTCCAGCTGCCTTGGTGCGCTCATCGCACCGGACCAGTACCAGAACGGCAGGTAACACAGGCTGACGGTGCCGCCCAGCTTGCGGTACTCGGCCGCGAACCCGGTGATGTCGGCGACGGTCAACGGCCCGTTGTACCCGGTGTTCTTCGGCTCGTCCTCGGCGTCGATCATCAGCGGGACGCCGGGGCCGACCACGGAGAAGCAGTGCGCGGCCTGCGCCGCCAGGTTGCCGTGGTTCAGCCAGTGGTACGCCACGAAGAACGTGCCGGCGGCCGCCGCCTTCGCCTTGAACGTGGCGTAGGTCGGGTCAACGAGCGTCGAGGACAGGGTGGCGCGGGCGAGCAGGATCGGGTGCGCCGCCGGGTCGACGTTCGGTGTGTAGCTGGAGACGTCCGGGAAGAAGATCGTCACGCTGATCGCCTCCCCATGTTGACAGTTGTCGCTATCCTCGGATGACATGACCCGACATGTGTGGCGAGTGGCTAAGTACCTCGCCATCGGCCTAGCCGTGGCCGTTGTCACATCTACTACCGCGTCGGCCGCGCTACCGGCTGACGGGCCAGTTGTTTATGTCGTGGGCGACTCAATCACCCTCGGCACAGGGGTGACTGACCCGACCCGTTCATACGCCAACGTGGTACTCGACCGCGTCTACGGCCGCGACCACAGCGCGGGAAGGATCGTCGCCCACGGCGGTCAGTGCCTGGTCTTCGTCGGCTGCGCATACCCAACCCCACTAGTCAAGAGTTGGGCACCCGAGGTGCTGAACGCGACGCCAACTCCCACGACCATCGTGCTGTTGATCGGCGTCAACGACCTTCAACACGCCACTGTGTCGGATATGGAGACCGCGTACATGTCACTGGTGCAGCAGGCATCCGACCTGGGCATCCGTGTGATCGTTGGGACCATCACCCCACGTGACGCCAATATTTGGTGGCCGTCGTACTGGGACTGGGGCCCACAGGAGGACCAGATCAACACCTGGATCCGTGCCACCTTCGGCTCCAACGTGGCTGACTTCAACACCGCGCTGAAGAACCCGGCCGTGGACAACTGGGGGGCGCGAACCGGGACGATGTCCACAGACGGGCTACATCCGAGCGTGTATGGGGCGGCGGACATGGCGTACGCCGTGCCCATCGGTATTTAGGGCAAGCCCCACACAGTGATATTGCGGTTCTGGTAGGTCGCTGTACCTGACGGGGTGCGGTACTTGCAAGTGAACGTGTTCGTTCCCGCGGTCAAGCCGGTGAGTTTGAAGGTCAGGGAGACAGTGTCAGTGGAGACCCCTACACACTCCGCGGCCTGGTTGTCGTTCGCGGCTACCGTGGACGCCCCCGACACCGCTACCCCCATGTAGGCCACATCCGTGCTGGAGTGCCTAGCCCCCGTTGACAGGGTCACGATCGCGGAGGTGCCGGTTGCCAAACTCACCGCAGGGCCGGACGTCGACAAATCCGTGTAGGTGGTCGACGTGGTGGTCTCGATAGTGTTCACGTTCAAACTGCTCGGGTACACCGAGACCCACTGAGCGCCGTTGTAGACGTCGAGGCTGTTGACGTCGTTAAGGAACGACACCATACCCTCGACGGGCACGGTGACCGCCGATGTGCGGGCCGACGCCGACGCGAACGGGGTGACGACCTGGTCCCGTACGTTGGCGTTGCCCCAGGACGCGGTGATCGTGGTACCCGCGACGACGGTGGTGTACGGCAACGCGAACCCCTCCTCAGATCAGGTTGAGCTTGTCGGCGTTCGGCGGGATCGGGTCGCTAGCCAGTCTGGTTACTCCGCCGTAGGTGGCGTGGATGCCGAGCAGCTGCATGACTCGGGCTGCGGTGGCAGCGTTCTGGTCGCCTTCGGCCTGCGCCTCGCCGGCGGTGGGGCACCAGCCGGCGTTCGCGCAGCGTTCCATGTCGGCCGGGTCGACGTCGCCGACCATGACGGCCCACCGGAACCCGGAAGGCACCGTCGGGTGTGCCTCGGTGTTGATCGGGTGGACAATGCACGTTAATAGAACCAAGTCGCCGTATCCCACTTCCCGGTGTCGAAGCGGCTGGTCGTGAACGACGTGTAGGGAGCGCCGGAGCCGAGCGCGAAAGTTGTTGCGAAGTTCGTCGTAGTCATCGCGTGGCTGATGCCGGTGATGAACACGTCCTGGGTAATCGTGAACCCCGCCGGCGTCTGCCGTTTCACCCGGATCAGATCCCGCACTTCGCGGCCGAGCGCCTGCGGGAACAGGCGGGTCGGGTCACGGCGTGGCTGAATCTGCATGCTGACGAACCGGTACTCCGGATCCTTGAACCTCTGTACCCAAATATCGGCGACCGTCTTGACCTGGGTGTCGGTCTCGCACATCAGATCGGTGCGGGAATCCTGCTTGTCGGCGTACAACGCGCGGGAGGTGTTGTCGGCCGACAGTACCTGCGTGCCGTTCTGGCGGGCGAAAGCGGCCATGTTCACCAGCAGGTCACCGTTGTACTGCGGTGTCACCGAGCTGTAGGGCAGGTCGGTTCCGTTGTCCCCGAACGTGGCCTGAATGGTGTTGCTGCGGGTGTTCTCGATGAGGGCGTAGATGTTGTCGAAGATGATCGACCCGTCTTTGCCGACGTAGATCGCGCCGCCCTCGGAGTCCGCCGTCAGCTTCAGTTCGGTGACGGTGTTCTGTGCCAGCGTCGTCGGCTGCATCGTCATCTGGCCGTTGTCGATGTCCCGTAGCCCGGTGTGGCCGGCGTTGTTGAGAACGCGGTGGATCCGCTTACCGCTGGTCTCACCACCGCCCACCGGTGAGGTGGCGAAGGGATCGAACCGGGACAGCGAGTCGAGCTCGTCGACACATGACACAACGACAACCGCGTCGCCCTGACCGTTGCGGGCCTGACTGAACCCTTCCGCCCAGTCGAGGCCGTAGCCGGTGAAGCACTCGTAGAGCACCCCGGCCCACGTGAACCGGATCCGGGCCGGCCGCCACGGCCGGATCTGCGTCACCCCACCGGTGACGTACGGCCCGGACAGGTTCGTTGGACTGAACCGGCCGTCCCGGTTGTCCAGGACCACCCTCGCGTTGCCGCTGCCCCACTGCTTGGCTTGGCGGTCGAACGCGCGACCCGTGTCGATGCTACGTACCCACTGCGACACGTCGACCCAGACCACGTCGGGGCCCCAGGTCGCGGTGTCCCACTTCCCGGTGTCCCATACGCCGTAGCTGCCGGTGCTGGCTGACAGCGCCATTTCGACGGTGTAGGTCAGGCCGTACTTTGTGGTGCCGGACATCAGGCGGCACGGCCGGTGACGGCCATCTGCACGTTGCCGCCGCGGCCGACCACCGCGTATTGCAGCGCCTCCAGTACCTGGTCTGCGACATCGCGTGGGCTGGCAACCCCCGCGTTCACGGTCAGGTTGATGACCATCCCACCGGTTGCGGCCGATCTCGTCGGGAACGACGCCGGCGGCGGAAGGTTCGGCACGATCACCCCCGAGTGGTCGGGGATGTCAATCTCGGGCCCGTTCTCACCGACCAGCCGGGGGACGCCCTTCTCGTACCGGCCGCCGGCGGCGAAGGCTTTGATGTTCCCCACGCTGATCGAACCATCGGAGTTGATGTGGGTTACCTGGGTTCCGTGGGTTCGCACGTTGATATCGATGTTGTACTCGCCGATGATCGCGTCGAGATCTTGCTTCGTCAGGCCGAGCTTCTGGCCCATCTGCTCAAGTTTTTGGATGTTCTGCTCGTACTGGTCGTTGGCGGCTTTGATGGCATCCGAGGAGGCGTTCACGCCACCGGCGTGGTCGATCGCCGCCTGCCGCGCCTGCTCGGCCTCACCGATCAGGTCCCGAATCGCCTGCCTGTTTTGGATCGCCGCATCGGAGTTTCCCTGGAGAGTGTGGCTGTGCTGGCTCAACGCGTCCTTGAGGTCGTTTAGACCCTTCTGATACGCGTCGTCGGCGTTCTCCAAAGCTAGAAGCTTGTTGACCTGGTCGTCGAACTGCGCTGTCAGCCGAGCTTCCGCGTCGGCCACGGCCTGACTGGTGCTGCGAAGGTCGTCCTGGTGGTAATTCAGGTCAGCGGTGACCTGGGCCGCCTTCTTGAAGGACGCGGTGAGGTCATCGGCAACTACCGCGAGTCCCGGCGCCGTGGAGTGGTATGCGTCGAGCGCCTGCTGTCCGTAGATCAGCTTGAGCGTGAAGTCTTCAAGCCCGCCGGTCGTACCCACCTGCAGCACATCGCCGACCTTGGCAAGTACGGGTATAAGGTCCCTGGTCACAATCACGGTGTCGTTGATCGTGTCCTCGAGTGCGCGCAGTCCGCCTTCGGCTTCCTTGGAGTTGGCGGCCATGGTGTCGAATAGCGACCCGAGGTTCTTGCCCAGCGCAGGAAGGAAGTTATTGGAGAATTCGTCGACAAGCGGCTTTGCCGCGATCGCCGCGTGTTCCAGCCCGGTAACGACGGGGCCTAGAAATCCGCTCAGGCCGTGGGTCAGTGTGGTCACCTCAGGCGCCAGTTGGGCGAAGGTGTCCTTGATGCCCGGAAGAGACTTGCCGAACCCGCGGTCCAGGATACCCAGACCTTGCTGCAGCTCGCCGACGAACGGCTCCGCGGCGCCCTTCAGCCCGGAACCAACATCGGTCTTCAGTTGTTCGAGTGCGGGCTTGACCTTCGGGTCGTGCAAGGCGATCGCGATCCCACTGCCGATGCCGGCCAGCCCAATACCGGTCAGGACGGCGCCGCCGATTGCATTACCCAGCAGCACCGCACCACCGGCTACCGCCGCGAGGCCCGTCGGCGTTGTGAACAACGCCTTCAGCCACCCGCCCTCGAATTCCTTGGTGAAGGCCTTAGTCTCGCTCTTCGCGTTGTCGATGAGTTTGCGTAACCCGGACTTCCCGCCGTCGGTGATCCCGGTCTCCACGGATGTGGCGAACCGCTTGGACAGCGCCTCCAGCGACTTCAGGTTCTTCTCAAGACCGCCGATGTCGCCGGCTATCTTGAGGTCGCCGGTCTTCTGGAACTCGCTCCGAAGCTTCGCCAGCTCCGCGCGGGTCTTGGCCGTCTGGTCCTCAAGGAACTTGGAGAAGGATGCGGTTTTCTGCAGCGACTTGCCGGACTTCTCGGCCTCCATGCTCAGCTTCTGGAACTCTTCGGCGAGAAGCTGAAGGTCCTTGCTGTTCTTCCGGGCGACGACGTCAAGGACGAGTTCTTTCGCCACTACTCCTCCTCACCGTTGCCCAGTCGCGCGTCGATGAAGAGAACGCACCTCATGACCCGCTCGTAGGGCAGATCACCCCAGCCGTCCCATGGGACACCGGGGAAGTAGTGCAGGAGGAACGGGAAGTACTGATCGATCAGGAGGTCGTCTCGGGGGTAGACGGATCTTTTCCCGGTTCCCCCGGATCCACAGGGTCGGACTCCTGCTCCCATCCGATGATGGTGGCGTCGAATTCCCCGAGCGGAGCCTTGATCCCAGCCCGGCGAAGGCCGAGCCAGAACAGCACCTTCCACGCAAAGGAATCGTCAGCCGACAGGGCGTTTCGCCAGGCATTCGCGGAGTCGTAGGAGCATATGACGCCCTCGACTTCGACACCCTTCTGAAGCACGATGGTTTCGTTCAGGGACAGCGAGTACGGGTCAGCTTCAACCCACTCCTGCTCGACGCCTAGCCGTTCCCGGTCCGCATCGGTGACCCTTATCCGAATCTTCACGCCGCCTCCAGCTTCTCCCGCACCACGTCCAGCTCCTTGTCGATCTCAGCCCGGAACGTGGGCAGCTTCTGCCGGATCGGTTCGAAGAACCACGGCTTACTGACCTGACCCACCCACACGTCGGTGTTACCCATCACCGGATGCCGCCACGGTGTGCCGTTGTCGAACTTCCGCGGCATGTTCTTCAGGGTCTCCGGCAGCCTCGCGGACCGGACCCGGAACGACACCCGCGGATCCTCGCCAGCCGTCGACAAAGTCGCCGCCACAGCATTGGCGATCTTCCTTCTGGTGCCCTTCGTCGGTACGGCGTGCACAAAAGGATGCCTCGCGCCCGGCTTGCGGATCCCGGTTGTCTCAATGCGCTCAGCGGACTGCTTGACCGCTTCCACGGTTGGTTTCGCGGCCTTCCGGATGGCCCGGTCCAACCCCTTGCGGAGGTCTTCCCTGTCAGCCTTCCGGAGGGCATCTGCCATGGCCCGGAGCTTGTTCGCGCCATCAACCTTGAGTTCGAGGGTGGACAACTAGCCGACCTTGGCGATCGCTGACGCGGCGTTCCACGAGGCGGACACGTTCACCGACCCGGCCACGTCACCGTCGACCGAGAAGTCCGGCAGCACTGTCCCGAACCAATACTGGGCGGTGTTGTTCGTGTTCGGGTACAGGTAGAAGTTACGGGGCTGCCCGTCGACCGCAGCGGTGTAGGTCTGCACCGTCGAGTCGTCGTAGAAGCCGGAGAAGTCCCCGGAGGCGTCCGGGAGCCCGGCGACGTAGATCTTGTTGCCGTCGCCAAGCGCCGTCACTTCCGCCTTATCGGTGGCGAACTTAATCGACCACTTCGCGAAGAAGGGCAAGGGGGTTGCTACTGCCGCAGAACTGGCCAGACCGAGGTAGACCCGACCATTCCGCCCATGGATCCTAGCGATCTTGACCACTCCCTCGGTCGAGCAGCCGCAACAGGCGGACTGCATGGTTCTTGAACGTGCGGTCGGCGACCGCTTCTCTTGCCTTGCGCGCCAGGGCGGCGCGCTCCTCGGGATGAGCGAGCCACCACCGAAGCTGTTCCGATGCGTCCTCCGGGCCAGCGAAGGTGGGCAGCATGTCCAGAACCTCGTCGCCTTCCGGGCGCGGATCACGCATGAAGAACAGGCCGCACGCGGCCATCTCCACCTCGCGGGGACCCATGGCCCACCCGGCGTCAGATAGCGACCCGTCCTCGACCTCACGCCGATACAGGTTTAGTCCGACCGCTGCGGACTGGTAGACCCGAACCGTCTCCGCGTTGTCGAGGCACTCGTCGAGTTCGTGGTCGACATGTGCGCGCAAGGGTGAGTCTTCGGCGAGAGCGAGCCAGTTCCCGGCCAGCAGCACCGACAACCCGTTGAGGTTCATCCGTTCGAAGAAGGCGATCCGGGACGGGTACCCGGTGCCGACGAACGCGAGGTCACACGCGAGATCTGGGTCGACGGGGCCGGGGCGGTGCAGGCCCGGCCGGTAGGCGTGCGGCATGTACTCGGACGGCGCGACGGCCCGGAACTGGTCGATGTTCAGCGGATCATTAAGCAGGTTCAGGTCGGCGTGTTCCGCGACCTTCAATTGCTGCTTGTCCTGGTACGGGGATTCGGTGTGGAGCACCACGACCCGGACGCCGCCGGCGCGGGCGATGTCCATCAGTTCCGGCGGGACGAAGAACGCGCTCACGAGCAGCAGGATGTGCGGCCGGACCTTCAGGATCGATGCGTAGAGCCGGTCGACCGCGAGGCTCATGGCCTGCTCGCGGTCCAGGGCGTGTTTGAACTGTCCCTCGCCCGCGGGTAGCAGCACCTGGGCGTAGAAGCTGAGTGCGTCACCCAGCGGGAACTCGAAAACCTGCTGACCCTGTTCCCTCAGAGCCTCGACCCAACCGGCGTAAACGTCCTGTACGGAGAAGCTCGGGCCGGGGTGGCAGACGAGGAACCTCACAGCTGCCCCGTGGCCCGGACGACGAAGGTGAGGACAGCGCCGACGCCGCTGGAGAATTGACCCTGGTGCAGTTCCCAACTGACGACCTGGACGGTGGGGTCGAGCGCGTTGATGCCGAGGTTCGATCCGCGCACCGCGGCGGCTGCGGCGGAGAACACGGTGATCGCCAGCCGGCGGGCGGTCTTGATGTCGGTGCTGCCGGCGGCGACCCAAATGGCGTTGGTGACGTCCATGCTTTCGTCGCGGTCGTCCGCCGCGTCGCCGAGGGTCACCCAGTCCTGGGTGCCGGTTACCACCGTCTCCTCGGATTCCAGCCCAGTGGCCCCCACCCACAACTCGATCTCGGCGGACCGGTCGATGACGGGCGGACCGTCGGAGATGAGGAGCCGGTCGCCGTAGGTGGCGAGGGTGGCGTCCGCCTGCCAGGTGCCGAACAGGCCGTCGAGGACGTCGGCGACCAGGGTCTGGGTGGCTGTCACGACACCCCAGCCATCTCTTCCGGTGCCAGCAATTGCTCGGCGCGCCGAGGCACAGCGAACCCCATCCCGGTCTGGATCAGGTCATCGGTGTTGCGGCGGCCAGCGAATCCGTTCTGGGTCTCCCACAGGTGCTGGCCGATGATCAACCCGGCGAGCTTCACGTTTTCGTTGACCTGCTGCTGCCCGGCCTTGTAGACGATCGTGTGCCAGCCCGTGTAAACGAGGTAGTAGAAGAAGATCTGGTTCAGGTCGGTGTCGGCGGTGTAACTCGTCGACGCGAGCGGGGTGGTCGTGAAGTCCGGTGTGATCGACGTGACCGAGACCAATGGCCGCCGGCGCGGGATGACGGTCTGTCCGATGATGAACTGCCGTTCGGTGAACGTCTGCACCGACACGGGGCCGCCGATGCGGTGCTCGACGTACCGCGTCGCGGAGGCGAGGTAGGACCGCAGTTCTAGGTCGTCGGCCGAGTCGGTCTTGTTCAGTTGCGCCTTGAACTCTTCGAGGCTGACCACGTACACGCTTTGCGAACGGACGGTGAACTGCCCTGGCTCAACAGCCGTGACGGAGCCGGACGCGGTCCACACGTACGTCCAGGTGCCAGCCTGGTCCACCGTTGTGGACGCGGTGTATACCCCACCCGCGCCGGTGTTCGTCACCGTCGGGGCTGGGGTGACCGCGGTCCCGTCGGGCTTGGTCACCGCGATGACCAGAGTGGGTGTGTTGACCAGCGCCCCGGCGTCGTCCTTGACGACCGTGGACAGCTTGACCTTGTCCCCGATGTCGTAGATCACGCGTCACCTCCCGACGTGGTTGGGCTGAGACGTGAACCGGCGGTGGCTGGGCTCAACTGCGGGACGGTCGTGGTGGCGGTCAGGATTCCGGCGACAGAGAAGTCCGCCGTGCTAGCTGACAACGCCCCAGCGCCCGCGAGGGTGGCCTTGCCGTTCTGGGTGGGGGCCGCCGACAGCGTGCCGGCCCCGACCAGCGCGCCTGTCGCGCCCTGTGTCGCGGCCGTCGAGATGGCGCCCGCACCGGCGAGGGTTGCGACACCTTGAATCGCGCCTGACGCGCCGGTGGCGTTGACAACCCCAGCCCCAGCCAGGGCGGTGGTGGCCAGCTGTGTGACGGTCGCGGTGAGCGCACCAGCACCAGCGGAGGACGATCCGGCTTGCTGTACGGCAGCCGCTGCCAGAGTCCCGACACCGGTGAGGCCTGCGGAGCCGTTCAGCGTCGCCGCGGCCGTCATAGTCCCGGCGCCGGTGGGTGACGCCGGGGCACCTTGGGTCGCCGGGCTGGCGAAAACACCCGCGCCGGTTAGCGCCGCATCGCCGTTGACCGTTGTGACGGCGTCGGTGGAGAACGCCGGCGGGACGCGGTTGAACTGGCCGGGCCGGACCAGTCCACGTCCCGGCACAACGATGTAGAAGGGCGGCGGGTTCGGGGAATCTGGTGTTGCCGTTGCGGCCTTGAACGCGATGACCAGTTCTTGCCGGTCGCTCGCGTCGTTCGTCCACGACGCCGACGTGGAGTAGACCCCAGCCGTGCCGGCGATCAGTTCGGCGTAGAAGGTGACGGTCTCGATCGCCAGCGACCCGCCGGAGGTGGCGGTGAGCTGGTTGACGAAACTGTTCGTCCAGCTCGGGCTG
>Ga0207674_10005618_pt1 | contig 14864 bp, 10 predicted proteins | sample KBSCornC72_FD_184303 | JGI IMG/M metagenome (GOLD analysis project Ga0207674, IMG submission 184303) | Corn rhizosphere microbial communities from Kellogg Biological Station, Michigan, USA - KBS Corn C7-2 (SPAdes) (version 2) | ecosystem: Host-associated > Plants > Roots > Rhizosphere > Soil ... | reverse complement strand
TCGATGTCACCGCTCGGGCTCACGAAGGCAGCGCCCGCCGGGTCGAGTCCCTGCAGATAGCGGCCGATTCCGTCGCCCACCAAGCCCGCGATGCGGAGCTGGTGCTTCGGTTTGGGCTCGACGACCGCGCTGAGCTGCGCACCCCAAGCGGTCGCGGACGGCGTCGAACCATTCGCCAGCAACACCTGCAGCCGGCGTGCGAGTCCCGAGAGCTCCACGCGCGTGAATTTCCCGCGCTCGAGCGCCAGCGACGCCATCGCGTCGGGCGCCGGCGTTCGTCCCTGCTCGACCTGACCACCCACGTCGTCACTGCTGGGATTCTCGACGGCGGCCGAGAAGGTGAGGGTTTTCGACAGATGATCCGAGAACCGGATCTGGGCCTGACGGATCTCCGTAATCCCACTCAGCTTCGATTCGCCCATCATGGGCGGCTTCACGCTGGAGTTCATGAACGTGGACCAGGTCTGCCCCGCGACGATCTCGATGCGCTCGTTGCGCAGGCGAAGGTACGCATGCCGCAGCTTGGTGACGGACGGTCCGTTGAAGTCGATCTCGAGATACCCGCGCGCGTCGCCGCGATGCGTTCGTGCCCGCGTATCGAGGAACACCCGCGACAGGCCGGCGGTCATGGCGTACATGCCGCCGCCGATCTCGTTAGGTGGCAGGTCCTCGCCGGGGAAAAAGTCGGGCGAGCGGTCGCCGGCGTCGGAATCGTAGAAACCAACTGCCTTGATGAAGCCGCCGATCGCGAGCGATACCTCGGTGCCCGGGATCACGAACGAGCCGGGGAACGCGCCGCCCTTCACGGCGTCCGCGTTCAGGTCGTCAACACGGTCGCGCGTGTCGGTGGTGTCGCGCACTCGCACCGTGTCGCGCGCCGGCAGTGTGTCACGCCGCTGCTGTGCGAACCCGGCCGACGCAACGAGCGCTAGCGCTACGACGAGCATGATGGGCGTTGGCCGACTGACCGATCACACCACAACGGCAGGCGCCGGCGGAAACCAGTCTCCCCGCTTGACAACGTCGTGCGGCACGTAGAGCCGCATCGTCAGCTGAAACGGCTTCCAGTCCGACGAGGGCAGCCAGTTCGATTCGGGGGCCCCCTCCGGCGCTCGCGGACCGATGAAGATCCTCAGCGAGCCGTCACTTTCACGCACGAGCGGGGAATGACTGGTGAACAGGAACCGCCCGAGCGCATTCGGGACCACGCGATGCCCGGGCACGCACAGAAGCGCCATGGACCAGTGGCTTGCCGTCACCGAGGCCGGCAATTCGTTAGGCGCGAATTGCATCACGTAAGAGTGGCTGCCGTTGAGCACCTTGCCGGCCGCGTCGCGCGTGGTCTGAAATGTGACCAGCTCGTCGGCCACGTTGGTCCAGATTGCGGCGAGGTTGGTGGCTGTTCGGAGGCGGTAGTCTGTGGCGGTATGTCTATCAGACCGGAGACTGCTCCGCCAGTAGTTGCGGCTCGCCACTGACTGCTTCGCCACGTAGTCGAGCAAGTCCGGGATCACTCGTTCTCGCAGGAGGCTTTCGAGCTCCTGCCGCGCCCCACGGCCCGACGCCGCGTAGCGCGCCACCACGCGTACCTTCTGCTGGAGGGCCGCCGCACCGGGCAGCGTATCGAGCGCGGTTGCCAGGACATGCTCGGCGCCCTCGAAGATCTCGACGCCGATCAGCTCACGACTGCCGAACGTCGGGAGTGGCGGGGCAGGGATGATCGAGGGATTGTTGTGCGACGACAGGGCAAGCTTCCGCTGAAGCCTGACAACGCCATCGCGATCCTGCCTGACCTCGATTCGAGCGAGGACCTTGGCTTTGTTCGAGCGGAGCACGATGCGGGCAGCATCGGGCGGCACCTGTACCCTCGTGTCGGGCTTCACGAACACGAACGTCCCGTGCGGATGCGACGGAAAGGTGCGCGGGTTGATATTGGCGATGACGTCGCCCCACTCGTCCATCACCTGCACGGTGTAGTACCGATTGATGATCTCCGGCACCTCGAGCACGGCTGGCGTGCCATCATCTACCGCGAGCCATCCCTCGAGGGAGGCGACGTCGAAGTTCGGGTTGACGAGATCCGCGTTGCCGAGGGGATCGTACGTGAGGACGTTGTAGTCGGCGCCAACCTGATCGAGGTCGATGTGCTCCTGGCGGATCACGAGCATGCGACCGAGCAGGTACACGTAGGCGTCTGCGATCGACTGCGGATCCGGCCGGATGTGGAGCGGCCGGTCGAACGAGAATCCGAGGGACCCAGCCGTGGATTGCCTCATCGAGTGGGGGACCCCTCGTAGGTCCCGCTGTCGACCCCTTGCGTCGTGGTCATGCCAACTCCCCGATAGACCGTGAGATAAAGGCTGATGCCGTGCCCTCCCGTCGGGCTCGGGAATGATTTTGTCTCGGCCAGTAGGAGGACTATCGGACCTTGGTCTTGGAGGCTCCAGGGCCGTACCTCTGTGGGACCACCGCGCCGCGGCCTGTGCTCAGCCGGAGGTCAGGGCAGGTACGCCGAGGAGGCGCAGGGCGTCGACGATGGCCTGCACGCCTAACGCGACCTGTAGAACGGACAGGACACTGCCGAGAATGCCCAGCGTGGGGCGGACCGCGGGCGTCGTCAGGATCCGGTCGGCGGTCAACATCGCGACGACATCCAGCGCGAGCACGAGCGCCGCGATTCCGGCGATCCCGAGCAAGGCGGCGGTCTGACCGGAGCGCATCGACGCGAGCAGTATCAACAGGGCGGCGCCATATGGCGTGATGATCGTCGGAAACGCGAGGGGGGAGAACGCCAGGGCGGCGGGCGACGGCGGAGTGGCGATCGCCGAGGGATGCGCGGCGCTCTCGGCCTGTTCGTGCGTCGCGTACTGTTGCATCACGACCTGCATCGCGACCAGGAACAGCACAATCCCGGTCGTCAGCAAGAGCGCGCCTAGGGAGATGCCCCACTTTTGCAGGAGTCTCGAGCCAAGCGTCGCGGCAGCGAGTGCGCCGACGGCGGCGATGGTGATCGCCTGGAACGCGAGCCGGCGCTTGAGGCGCCGGTCCCACCCCGCCGTCATTTTCGCGAACGGGCCGATGACCTTGAGTGGCCCGATCATCACGAACAGGAACGTGAAGACCTTGCTGGGCGAGAACGGGTCCGATGGACTCGGCTGAAAAAAGGATATCACCAGCGCGGAGAGCGGTGATGATCGCCCACGCGCTTCACCAACGGCGGCGCCCACGTTCCGTCCAGCGCCTTCGGCTCTGGCCAGTACAGGCGGAGCGTCATCGTGAACGCACCCTGCCTGGGGGTGGGGAGCCAGTTGCTTTCCCTGTCGCGGCCCGGCGACTCGCGCTGGATGTACAGCATGAGCGAACCGTCGGAGTCGTAGCGCAAGTAGTCGCGATTCCCGATGGCGTAGCGCCGAATTGGATTGTCCGCGAAGAGCTGCTGGTCGTTGTACATCGTGAGCGACCAGAACGCGCGCGCCGGCGGCAGGCCATTGGCCGGAAGCCGAACCTCGTACTTCGCGTTGGAGTCGAACGGTGAGCCGTCCGGCATCGTGAAGGCCGTCGGGAAGAGCGCGTCCTCGACGGGGCTCGCGCCGAGCCCCATGAAGGCGACCAGCGCGCGCTTCAGGTAGTCGGTACCGTACGTCCCGATGGGGCTCGTCATCATCGCCCACCCGTTCATGATGCGCACGGCGCGGGTGGCGTGGTCACGGATCTTCCGCTGGGCGAACGGAATCGCGCGGTCCAGCGCCGTCCAGGCGTTTTGCGATAGCCGCTCCCGGATCACCGGCGCGCCGGGCGTGATGCCGAGGCGCCGCATCCGCTGTAGCTGCGGGTAGTCGTTAGGGTGCGGTGGGTTGTCGGCAAGAAGCTTGGCGAACCGGCTGAAGAGCGTCGCGCCGTCCATTCGCGCGAGCTGGGTCACGGGGGCGGCAGGAGGCGTGATTGCCACGAGCGGCGACCCGGTGTCGGGAAGCACGGCCGTTGCTCGGCCAATGGCCGATAGGGGTGCCGCACGCAGTCCCGCCTGGAACGCGTGCACGTCGCCCAGGTCAGGGCCAGCGTTCGTCTGGATCCGGCAGACGACCCAGCCCTGCGACGTCGGCGACCGCAATGGCTCGACGCCGTCCGGCAGTCTTCCCGCCCACTGCGGCCCGACGATCGCATACCGCTGCGGCCCGGTCCCGGTGGTGCGCTTGCCAGGGGCCGCGAACACGTCGCTCCACAGGTCAAGCATCGTGAGGACGTAGTAGCGTCCGCCGGAGTCCGGGACGCGCAAGATCAGGGGGTCGTCGGAGACGTCGAACCAGAGCGACGACTGCAGCGTATCCACGTTAGGCCGAACGCCGCTGGTGAACTGCAGGTCGGGCAGCGCCGGTGAGTGAGCGAACTGGTTCATGGGCGCCAGTGCCCGAGCGCCGTCGGTCGTCGCGCCACGGGTACTTGCGACGCGGGTCAGGTCCATGAGGACCAGCGGGTAGGCGTACACGTACGCCTCGATGGCGATCTCGAGTGCCTCCTCGGCGGACAGTTGTCCGGCCGGTAGGGGCACCTCACGCTCGATGGCGCGTCCGTTCTCTACCTCGAGTGACCGGCGAGCTCGGTCCAGGTCGGTGACTCGCTCGGGTTCCATCGTCAGCCTCGCCTCGCTCGGGGGCTCGGGTCGCCGTCACTGCAGCCCAAGGAGAGTGCCACCGCGCTTCGCGAGCCCGCCATTGGACCTTCGACTCCACTATGGCGCGCCGTACCATCGCGTGTCCAGTACCGACCCTGGTGCCGATCTCGTGGTCAACCGCCGTGCCTGCCAGGTCCTGTCTGCCGGCGCGGCGTAGTCGCGTTAGGCGCGCGCCGCGCCGGCCGCTCACGATTTCCCGGCGGTCTGTGGCGGTACGGTCTCACCATCGCGCCGCGTTGCGAGCGCGATATTCGCCGGCCCTGCTGCCATGGGAGTCTCGACGACACGCTCAGGTATGGCTGTGGGTAGCGCCGCCGGCGACGTGAACCACTGATCGCGCGGCACGACCTTCGCCTGCTCCGGATCACCCTCGTACGCTGGCGTCATGATCTGCACGCCATACTCGTTGAAGACGTCGAGAATGTTTCGATGCAGATCCGAGTACGTCCCGAGGATTCGACGCGGCTCGTCGGTGTAGGCGTTGATCTCGTAATTCACGGCAAAATCGCCGAGCGACCGCTGCAGCACAAACGGCTCGGGCTCCGCACGAATGCCCGGCGTACGACGCGCAGCCTGGATCAGCATGGCTTCCACCTGCCGCCACGGCGTCTCGTAGCCGATGCCGACGTTCGTGTGCACGATGAGCCCCGCACCGCTGCGCACGAGCGCGCTGTAGTTCACGACCTCGTTGTTCAGAATGAGCGAGTTCGGGATCACGATCTGCTCGTTCTTCGGCGAACGGAGGTACGTGGTCAACAGCTCGACCTGGGTGACCTCACCGATGGTATCCCCAATTCGAATGCGGTCGCCTACCCGGAACGCGCGGCGAAACGCGATACCCAGGCCCGCCACGAGGTTGCCGATGACGGAGGCGGATCCGAGCGAGAACATGAGACCCACGACGACCCCGATACCCTTGAACGCCTCCGAGCCGGAGCCGGGGATATACGGATACGCGATCACGAGCGCCATGGCGATCAGCGCGAACCGGACGATCCGCTCCGTCGGCTTTGCCCAATCTGCCTCGAAGCCACGGACCTCGGTCTCCCCACTGGCCACCCGCGCGAAAAACAGCCGCACGAGGCGCAGGGCCCACCGGGTGATGAGCGTGAGAATGACCAGAAAGACGAGATCGGGGATGAACGCGAGGAATCCGGTGGCGAGCGTCTTCAACGGCTGAAGGAGAATGCTCGTGAGGCTGCGGCCGAGGGCTCTCGTCCACGGGAAGAGCACGAGGACATAGTTGAGGTACACGTACCCGGCCACCAGAGCGACGAGCACTGCCACGACCCTCACCGCGTGCTGGCCGACGTTCCAGAGCTGTTCACCGCGCACGATCTCGAGCGTCCTGAAACGCACGTCCTGAACCTTCGATCGATACCGTGAAGCGACCGCTGCGCGGACGCGTCGCAGGGTGCGCCGATCCAGCTCCACCAGCAGGAGGACAGCGACGGTCGCGATCGCTGCCCTGTAGAAGTCTTTCCAGAGCGTGGACGCTTCACGGTCACGCCGGAACTCGGTGATCGCTTCGGCCACGCGATCGCGGTACGCCTGGGCCACGAGCTGCCTCGTTAGGCCCTCGAGCTCGGCGTCGGCGTCGAGCACCCCGAACAATCGCTGGCCTTTTGCCACCACGATCGATGCCGTTGGCGTGTCCTGGACGGTGAGCGAATCGACGGGGATCGTCCGGTCACCCGCGACATCGGCGATGCGGTTCGCGATCTCGGCGGCGCGGCGCTCGGCGGGGTAGGAAGAGATCCCGCGGACGCGAAAGAGGGTAACCCCGTCCACGGTCACTGGCGCCGTGGGCAGCTCGACGGCGGACTCCGCCGCCGCGCGACGCTCGGCGCTCCGGACCGAAGCGGAATCCTGTGCCGACGCTCCGCTGCCCCAGACGAGCGCAGCGCCGACAATCGCAAACGTATACCGACGCCCTACCGGCATGGTCCTGGCCTCCGACCCCCGGCTCGATTTGTACGGTGCGGACACAGCAACGGCGCCCAGGAGGCAAGCCATGATGGCGTCTTGGCGAAAGGCCTTGCCATTGAACCAAGGGCCAGCCGCTAGCGGGCAAGCCGCACGTCGTCGTGAGTCGCCGGGGCTCGAGGCTGACCGTCGCCAGCATCCTTGCGGTCCACGTAGACGAACTCGGTGGGCTGCGCGAACGCGCTGCCGGACGCTTCCACGATCGACGCGACGTCGAGAAACAGCCCTTCGCGCACCGCCAGAAACTCCGCGAAGTCCGCCGTCAGCACGTATGCGAAGAGCTCCAGCTCCAGCGCGCGCTCTCCGAAGTTGATCAGCCGGATGCGCGCTGACCCTTTCTCGATTTTCGGGTTCGTGGCGAGCGACTCACGAACCCCGGCAAGGATTCCGTTGAGCTGGTCGGCGCTCGTGCCGTATCGCAACCGCAGAACGGTTTGCGCCAGGATCTTCTCGCGCGAGGCGAAGTTCTCGATCCCGGCCTGGGCGAGCACGCCGGCGGGCACGGACACGAGGGTCTGGTCCAGCGTTCGCAGCCGTACTGACCGCAGCGTGATGTCCTCGACCGTGCCCACGCGGTTCGAAATGCTGCACACGTCGCCGACGGCGAGCACGCGGTCGCTCAGCAGGAAGACACCGCCGAGGAAGTTCTCGACGGTTTTCTGCGCGCCGAGGGCGAGGGCCACGCCGCCGATGCCGAGGCCCGCGAGCGCGGTCTTCGTGTTCACGCCAGCGATCGACAGGATCGCGAGAATGGCCACGACGACCACGAGCACCTTGAGCAGCTTTTCGCCGAGCAGCATGAGCGATTGCGTGCTCGTGCGATCCTTCCCCCACACCATGGCGCGCGTACGGGCGAACCCCAGCGTCAGGACCCGCCGCAGCAACCACGTCAGAGCGATGACTACCGCGATGAGGGCGATGTGCGCATACGTGATACGGAACGCGAGCGGGTAGCCGAGGAGGCGCAGCGAGGAGTTTTGCATCAGGAGCGCCACTACCACGATGGTGGGCCACCGCGTCGCGGCGTACCAAACGTCCAGATCGTGCCGGCGCGAGGCGCTGGTCAGCGTGCGCCTAACGATGAATGCGAGGCCGGCGCTGACCAGCGCGAACACGATGAGCGGAATGACGAGCGTTGCCACCAGCACGATCCAATGGGCGAGCGAGATGCCGAACAGCTCGCGGCTCACCAGCGCACTCGGCATCACGCGCTCGACCCATGTGTGCGCGATCAAACGGTTGAGCGACGGGACCAGGGCCAGCGTTTCGGATGAGATCAGCCAGATCTGGCCAGCCAGCGGGTCGGTCACGCGCACGAGCGTGATGTCGGTGTTCGTATCGTTGATGGCCAGCGGGCCAACGCGTTCGCGGTCGATCGGCAGGCCGTCGTCGACCGCGCCTTCCGGCGCGTCGCTGACGCTCGTGATCGGCTCGCTGAAATAGCGGTCCATCAGAGACTTGAGATCCCTGGCGAGCTTCGCGGTGTTTCGACGCTGGCTCTCGTCGACCTGCAGGTACCTGGCGGCCAGCACGTAGTCCTCGCGCTCCACCGCCCGGATGAACGATGCGATGGTGCCTCGCGGCGTCGTGCGGTCGAGCGGATCGACGGCTTGCGGTGGGACAGGCGTCGACGGCTGGCCCAGGATTCTCGGGATCTGGGCGCCGAGCGCGTGAGTGAGCAGGAGAAATGCCAGTACAGTGGCGAACGACATGACCGCCTCGGCGATATTCTCGGGTTAAGGACTGATCGCCAGGAACAGGTAGGCTGCGAGCACCGCGAGATGAACACCGGCCTGAAGGAGCGTAGCTCGGCCCGGGACAACGGTGAGCACCCCCACGACGCACGTCAACGCCAACAATACGATGTGAGTTGGGTCGAGGCCGAGGTGCAGCGGCACCGGCAGCCAGATCGACGCGATCGCGATCGTCGGAATCGTTAGGCCGATGCTGGCCATGGCCGAGCCGAACGCGAGATTGAGGCTGATCTGCATTCGCCCCTGCCGGGCAGCACGCACCGCCGCGATCGTCTCCGGCAGCAGAATGAGCATCGCGATGATCACACCGACCACGGACACGGGAAGGCCGGCGGCCGCGACCGCTCGCTCGATCGTGGGCGACACCAGCTTCGCGTTTCCAACGACAGCGACGAGCGCGAGCAGCAGCAACCCGAGGCTGGTCAACGCTTCACGAGTGGATGGCGGTGTCGCGTGCTCATCGTCATCGATGACGTCGCCTTCGAGCGAGACCGGCAGAAAGTAGTCGCGGTGCCGGCCGGTCTGGAGCGCGACGAACAGTCCGTAGAGCGCGAGGGCAGTCACGGCGGCGAACGCGAGCTGCGCTGGTGAGAACACCGGACCTGGACTGCTTGTCGTGAAGTTCGGAACGACGAGGCAGAGCGTCGATAACGTTGCGACGGTCGCCAACGCCCCGCCCGTTCCCTCGGCGTTGAACGAGACGACCGATCCGCGCCGAGTTCCCGCGACGATCGAGAGACCCACGATGCCGTTGGATGTGATGATCACGGCCGCGAATACGGTGTCTCGCGCGAGCGTTTCGGCCGCCGCGGCGCCGGCGATCATCAGTGTCACGATGAGCGCGACCTCGATCACCGTTACTGCCACGGCGAGGACGAGTGACCCAAATGGCTCGCCGACACGATGCGCGACGACCTCGGCATGGTGCACCGCACTGAGTACCGCGCCGGCGAGGAAGACGGTAACCCCGGCGACGACGAGTGGCGACAGAGTCCTGCCCCACGCGATCCCGAGCACGACGACAGCGCCGATGGGGACGAGGGTAGTCCATGAAGGGGTGCGCGAAGGCATTTTTGCGTTGACTCTGACCCCAATCCCTCAGAAACGGAAGCCAAAACTCAGCGCCGGGCCGCTCATTGTCACGTCGTTCACGACCCTATCCGACTCGTAGTCGACGTCGAGGTGCCGATAGGTCAGCCCCACGGAGCAGCAGCGCGAGAGCTCATAGGTGACGCCGCCGAATGCCTGCCAGGTGAAATCCGAGCCGCCGGCGCCCAGGTCCGCGTACGCGAGCAGATGCCACCGCGGTCCCCACGGCGTGGCGCGAACATCCGCGCCCAAGATGCCATCCACCCAATCCGCGCTGGTCTCGGCGCCGGAGGACATCGATGGCAGAATGGCCGTGAGCTCAGCCTTCACATGCCAGTAACGCAGCCCCGCCACCGCGTGCACCGTGGCCTCCGGCCCGGTGAACACGGAATAGCCGATTTGCGACGCGAGCATGGTCTGGTACTGCTCGATGTGGAGGGTCGACGGCTTGCCAAGCACGGGGGCGAGGTCTTCGTCATCGGTCGTGGAGACGTAGAACGCATCGAGGTGTCCGAGCCATCGGCCGCGTCCTCCCTCGAGCGCCGCCATGAACGCGACGTCCCCCGTCTGAAGCACGTCCCCCGTGGTAACGTCGACGCTGCCCACCACGTCGCGCGCACCGACTCGTCCTTTGGTGCCGGCGGCCCACACGTACGGAGTGATCGACCACTGCCACGTCTTCAACGGCTCCTGCGCTCGAGCGCTTGGCGGCCACGGGGACGCTGAGCCGAGCCATACCGCGAACCAGGCAACCGGGATGCGAAGCTTCCGCATGATCTTCCCCCTTCCGTCCCTGAGGCGATGCCGAGACGCGGCGGCCCCGGTGCAGCGGAGCCGATGTTTGGCGACCCGGCTGCAGCACGCCATCGGACGTTGGGCAGGTCCGCGTGGTACGGCTAGCTCACCAAGGTTTACTTGTCGGAGCCGCCTCAGCGGGCGAACCTGATCGCAATGTCCACCTTCGCCTCGAGACCCTTCGCGCGCGTAATTGTAGGGAGCTTGTCGCTCCTGCTTGGCGCCGCGGTGGCCAAGGCGCAAAAGACCGATTCGGTATGGATCAAGAACGGAGACCGGATCACTGGAGAAGTGAAGTCGCTCTCCCGCGCCCTCCTCAAGTATTCCACCGACGACCTTGGCACCATTTACATCGAGTGGGACAAGGTCGTTCGCATCAGCAGCAAGGCGACATTCGAGGTGCAGGTCAACACTGGGCAGAAGTATTACGGGAGCCTCGGGAAGGCGTCGAACGGTTGGGTGGCAATTGGCCTCGACACGCTTTCGCTGTTCCACATCGTGGCCATCACGCCGATCCGGCAAGGGCTCATCGATCGTGTGGACGGATACCTCGACCTGGGTTTCTCCTTTCAGAAGGCGAACAAGACCCTTCAGCTCACGAGCGGGGCGAAAGTGCTCTATCGAGGCCCGCGTTCGGAGACCTCGATCGAGGTCAGCACCTTTCGCGAGGATCGGGAGGACGCGCCTCAGACTACGCGCCTCACGGGCGATCTCTCCGAACGCTACCTGTTCGGGAACCTGTGGAGCGCAGGACTCGCCCTTGGTTACGAGCGGAATGAAGAGCTGGATCTCGCGGGGCGCTCGAGAGTCATCGCGTTCGGAGCACGGACGATCTCCCGATCCAACCACGCGGAGTTCGGTGGCATTGCGGGTCCCGTCATCACGCGCGAGCGCTACTTCTCGACGGATTCCATCTCCGTGAGCTTCGAAGGGCTGATTGGCGCGGTATTCAACGCCTTCCGTTACGACAGTCCGAAGCTCAACGCCGCGGTGTCGAGCCAGCTCTACCCGAGCTTTTCCATCCAGGGCCGCGTGCGCTGGCAGAACGACCTTCGTTTGTCGTACGAGCTCGTGAAGGACTTCATGCTCACGGTGACGCTGTTCGACTCGTTCGACAACAAGCCCCAGTCCGCAGGCGCGGAGAAGAACGACTACGGGACGACGCTGGCCATCAGCTGGACGTTCTGATCTTCGTTAGGCCCCTCGGCGCTTATTGTCGGACCCGAGAAGGCAGTCATCAAAGACGAAGGGTGTAACGGATTCAACGGATGGATCTGATCCGGCCGCTTCCGCTCGATCCGTTTGATCCGATTCCCCTTCGTCTTTGATGCCTGCCGCTGGACGTGCCTACCATCCCTGAGCTTTCTCCCACGCCCGCACCTTCGTGCGCGCAGCATCGAACAATCGTTCGTAATTCCCCTTGCGAATCTTCGCGCTCGCGTCGGGCGTGAGCAGTGCCCAGAGCGGCTTGTAGCTCTCGAACACTGCGTAGTACTGTGTCGTGTCCTTCGGCGCGACGACGTCCGTCCCGAACAGAAAGCGGTCCGGGTACTTGTTGAACAGCTCGGCCACGCGGCGGGTGATGTCCGGACCCGAGAGGATGTACTTCGCCACCTCGTCCCAGCTGATGTCGAAGTAGACGTGTCGCAGCGTGGAGTCGGCGAGGATCTGCTGGACGATTACGGCGTGGTTGGGATTTCGCTCGGTTGCCGGTGCCGACGCCGACGCCTGCACCGGCCGCACAATGCGGCCGAGTCCCATGTGCGCCCAGATGATCGTCGTTTTCGGGTGTCGCCGGAGCAGCGCGATCATCTGCTCGAGGTACGCCGGCTCTGTGCCCGCCTTCGCGAACGGCACGTCCATGTCGTTGTGGAAGATCACGACGAGGCCTGCTTCACCCGCGAGGTCGAGAATCCGGTCCACCGCTGGATTCGTTAGGCTCGCGACCTCGCCGGCCACCTTCGCCGACACGAACTCCTTGTGAATCGAGAACTCGCCGATTCCGGAAAACACGCCGGGGAAGGTCTTGAGGACACGTTTGATGTGATCCGCGGCGTACATGTCCGCGGGGTTGAAGCCCGTGATCATCGGATCCAGCCGGGCGCGCTGCTCCGGTGGCAGCGAGCGATACGCCATCGCGATGTAGGCGTCGGTGAAGGAGTAGTAGTAGAGCGGCGCGTCGGTCTGCAGGTAATAACTCGGCGCGAAGTCACCGGAGTTCGCGTACGCCCACGTCTGCTGCAGCGGGATGCCGAACAGGGTGGAGCGGGGGACGCGCGTGCCCATGAGGCGCAGGAAGTCGCGAATATCCGTGCCCTCCTGGATGTAATTCGTCAGGTGGAAGTGCGAATCGTCGAACTGGGCGTCTCCCGCTCGGGCGACTGACTGCGCCGTAGCCGGGTGTGACGCGACGAAGAAGGCGATGGCCGCCGCCGCGCGCGCGAGAGAGTGTGTCGTCATATGTGCCGCCATCAGAACTCCAGCTGCAATCGGGACTGGAAGAATTGCGTCGCACCTTTCAGGGCGAAGCGGTCGAGGACGCCGTAGCCATACGCGATCTCGAGCCGTGCATTGTCGGTGAGGTACCAATTGACCATGGGAGTAACTCGCGAGAACGCCCCACCCGGCACGCCGGTGTCGTTGTAGTCGCCGTAGGAGAAACGCAGCACCGCTTCCCATGCTCCCGGCCCGTGCTCGAGGATGGTCTTCGCCGGCGAGACGCTGCGGAAATACCCGCCGACAGTGTTGTACGAGCGCGTTTCGCCCGTGATCAGCCACATGACGGAGACGTCGCCGCCGTGAAAGCGAGGATCGGGAATCTCTCGCGCCTTCACCGTCTGGACGTAGTACTCCGTGCCAAACAGCCAGGGGCCGGGCCGGTAATACGCCTCCAGTCCGACCATGCGCGATGAGCTTGCAGGGAACTTGCCGGTGTCCAGGAAATACGGGGCGGCGGAGTCTTCAGGGCGCGAGCGTAACTGAAACTGTCCCTCGTTCAACTTTCCTTTGCGAGCGTTGATGCCGATGTGGAGCAGCGTACCAACGCTGTCCGACACCATCGGCACCCACGCGGCGCGGAAGGTGACCTGGTTGTCGTAGGTGGAGAAACTCTGTCCTTCGGACAGCCAGTCCGTGAACCAGCCGACGTTCCAGATGAAATGCCTGTTAGGCAGGTAGCCGAGCCACTTGATGCCGTCGGCCAAGAGTGGGATCGCGTCACTCATCGTGAATCGCTCGAGCGTCCAGCCGTCGTACCCGACCATCACCTTGTTGAGACTGACGCCCTCTTTGGCGCGCCCGATGAAGACGTGCCCCCACAGCTCCGGGATAGCGACCATGATGCCGGTCTGGCGCACGAACCAGGAATCTGTCTTGCCGTCATACATGACCCCTGCCTGCCACGTGATCGGACGCTTCGTTTTGAAGCGCCCGCCGAACATCAGGCGAGTGTCCCGGACCTTGAATCCCGGCTCCATGTTGTCGATCTGCTCTCGGCTCTCGGCGTTCTGGGCGTACGCCGAAAAGTCCACCAGGACTCCGGCCCCGACATGGAACGTCGTGAACCCCAGGTCGAACTGGGGTCGATGGAGGTGGTTCCGCCGGACCGGGTCCTCGCCGGCATCGCCGCCGATCGCGGTCTCGAGCGTCGTATCACGGGCTGCCCGGGTCGTTTGCTGGCCGGGCGCGGCCGCCGGACATGATAGGCAGAGTGACAGAATGCCTAACGTGAACGGCGACCGCATCACCACCGCCCCGCTGCCGAGGCGCAGGGCGGCGGCTGTGACAGCCGTGAGTTTCGCGGCCTGTCAGTACTCATCGAAGTACCGCTGGATGGTCTTGAGGTCGGTCGTCTTCAGCAGCGCGAGCCGAAGCAGGACGCGTGACTTCTGCGGGTTGTGATCGAGCGAGGCGACCAAGCCCAACTTGTCGTCGTCCACTTCCACGTTCCGCCCGACCTGGCCGGTAGTCACTCGCGATGACCGCACGGCCACGATCCCCTTCTTCGCCTGCGCCGCGAGCGCATCGAGCGCAGTCTTCGTCATGTTGCCATTGCCCACGCCGGCGATCACGATGCCCTTCGCTCCGGCCGCCGCCGCGGCATTGATCAGCGCGCCGTCCATGTTCTCGCTGGCCATGATGATGTCCACGCGCGGCAGCACGGTGCTCTTCGTCACCGAGAACTCGGAGGACACGGTGTTCTTGCCGACCGGGCCTCTGTACCACTCGGGGACACCATAGGCGATCGTGCCGATGAGACCACGCACCGGCGAAAGGAAGGTCTGCACGGCGGTGGTGCTGGTCTTCGTCAGGGAGGATGCGCCGTGGATCCAGTCGTTCACGACGACCAGGACTCCGCGACCTGCCGCGTCCTTGTTGGCTGCCACCGCCACGGCGTTGTAGAAGTTGAGTGGACCGTCGGCCGAGAGGGCGGTGGACGGGCGCATCGCCGCAGTCAGTACCACGGGCTTTCTCGACTTGACCACGAGGTTCAGGAAGTATGCAGTCTCCTCGATCGTGTCCGTGCCATGGGTGATGACGACGCCCGCAACGTCCGGCATGGCGAGCAG
>Ga0207674_10005617_pt1 | contig 14865 bp, 14 predicted proteins | sample KBSCornC72_FD_184303 | JGI IMG/M metagenome (GOLD analysis project Ga0207674, IMG submission 184303) | Corn rhizosphere microbial communities from Kellogg Biological Station, Michigan, USA - KBS Corn C7-2 (SPAdes) (version 2) | ecosystem: Host-associated > Plants > Roots > Rhizosphere > Soil ... | reverse complement strand
GTCGGCCAGCGACAGCGGGGGGAAGCCGTGGGCCGCGGTGAACCCATTGCCGGGCAGGACGGTCCGGCCGGCTACGAGTGCCCCGGCGACGGTCAGGATTCCGGTGGCCACTCCGAGGGCCGACAGGACGGCGAGCTTTCCCAGTACCACGGGGAAGCGGCGGGGTACGGCCGTCAGGGTTAGCTGGATGGTGCGGGTGCTGTACTCCGCCGTCACCGTGAGGACGGCCAGCGTCACGATGGCGACCTGGCCGAGGCGGACGCCGGCCAGGGACAGTTTCGGCGGGTCGAGGGTGCACGGCGTGCCGCAATGGCTGTAGTCGAGTGATGCGGTGACGGCCAGGCCGAGGCCCGCGGTGACCGCGACAGTGGCCAGTACGAGCCACCCCGTGCTTGGCAGGCTCCGCAGCTTGGTCCACTCGGCGTAGATCGCACGCATCAGGCGTCTCGTGTGCGCTGCTGCCACCAGGCGAGCCCGAGCGTGCCGGCGACCCAGGCGGCGATCACGCCGATGCCGGCCCAGGGTCCGATCAGTGCCCACGGTTCGGCGAGGGTGATGGTCGGTGGCTTGGCCCGTTGGGTCGCCATCCCGCCGGCGAGGGTCGTGTACATCAGCCACTTCGGTGAACTGCCGGGCAGGATCATCCCCACAATCAGGGGGAGGATGACCAGCACGACGGTGACGGTGATCGCCGCGGCGGTGTGCCGCAGCAGCACGCCGATTGCGAGGCCGACGACGGTGACACCGGCCATGAAGGCGGCGGTGAGCAGGATCGTCCGCAACACCGCTCCGTCGGTGAGGGACGGCTCGGGGAATGCCGGCGAGGTGAAGCCCTGTCGGCGTAGGACCGGGATGGCGAGGAGTAGCGAGCCGACCGCCCCGACCAGCCCGACGAGGAACGAGGTCGCGCCGAGGACGACCGCCTTGGCGGCCAACACCCGGCCGCGGCGTGGCAACGCTGTGAACGTCGTGCGGATCATGCCGCGGCGGTACTCGGAGGTGGCGAAGAGGACGCCGACCGCGATCAGGGCTAGCAGCCCGGCGATGACGCCGATCAGGGCCGCCTCCACCATGTCGTCGTCCGGCGGGTTCGGGCCGACCTTGCCGGAGCCGGTCACGGTGTAGGAGCCGCTCGCCGCGGTCATCGCACCCCTGTCGGGTCCGCCCTGTTTCTCCTCGGACATCGGGACACCGACCGGCTCGGCACGCCAGGCCGCCGCGGTCGCGGCCTGCACGTTGTCGAACGTGGCCGAGGCCCAGGTGGGGCGCATTCCCACCGACGAGCTGCCTCCGCCGCGCGTGGTGTAGACGCTCGGTGGCGACGCGACGTAGAAGCCAACCTCCACTGTGGACGGAAGCTGCTGCGGCGTAGCCACGCCGATCTTCGTCCAGGTGACGCCGTCGGCGGACTCGTATCCGGTGATCGTGCCGCCCGAGCGGACGAGTCTCAGCCATTGGGTCCCGCCGCCTGCGCTGCCTGCGCGGTCCGCGTCGAAGTCCCACTGCATGCGGACGCCCTGGGCGGCGGTCAACAGCACCGCGGCGTACGACGAGCCCGGCCGGGTGCCGTCCTTGATCATGATTCCGGCCGCGGGCTGGGCGAACGGACTGGGATCGTCGAGCCGCACGAACTGTTGGCCGCCCATCTCCCGGACCGCCCGGTCGGTCTGCGGCGTGAACGACGCGACCCGCACGGTGATCGTGGTGTCGCCGGTGACCGGTTGGTGGACGAAGTAGAACGCGTCGGCGACGGGCTTGCCGAGCGGCCCGCCGATCATATGCGGGTCCCGGTTGATGTCCGTCTTGTTGCCGGAGGCCGCCAGGTAGCTCAGGCCGATGGTCAGGACGACCGCCCCGACGAGAGTGATGACCCAGCGCCGTACCGACCGCAGCTTGGTCCACTCGGCCAGCAGCAGGCCCCGGAACGTCTCGCGTGCGTTCACCGGGCGCCCCCATCCATCCCGGCCGCGTCGGGCCCGAACTCGATGACGCCCCGCGTCAGGTCCATGTACGCCTCCTCCAGCGATGCCCGGTGCCGCCGCAGTTCGGAGAACGGCACGCCGGCTCCGGTCAGCAACGCGGACACGCGGTCGCCCGGCAGGCCGTCGACGACGACCGCCTCCGTTCCAGCCACCGCGATCGTCGCGCCGGCGCCGGCGAGCAGAGTCGTGGCCCGTGCCCGCTCGGCCGTGACGACTTCGAAACGGTCCTTCGAGGCCGCCGCCAGGAGCATCGCGACGGTGGTGTCCGCGACGACGCGGCCGCGCCCGATGACGATCAGGTGGTCGGCCGTGTCCTCCAGCTCGCCCATCAGATGGCTGGAGACCAGGACCGCGCGGCCCTCGGTCGCCAACGACCGCAGCAGGCCACGGATCCAGACGATGCCGTCTGGATCGAGCCCGTTGACCGGCTCGTCGAACATGAACACCGGCGGATCGCCGAGCAGCGCGGCGGCGATGCCCAGCCGCTGCTGCATGCCCAGCGAGAAGCCGCCCGCACGCCGACGGGCCGCCGCGGCCAGGCCGACCTGGTCGAGCACCTCGGACACCCGACGCTTGCCGATGCCGTTGCTGTGCGCCAGCCACAGGAGGTGGTCGCGGGCCCGGCGACCCGGGTGCAGCGCCGAGGCGTCCAGCAGCGCGCCTACCTCGGTGAGCGGCGTCCGTAGCGAGCGGTACGGGCGGCCGTTGACCAGGGCCTCGCCCTCGTCCGGCGCGTCGAGTCCGAGGATGAGCCGCATCGTCGTCGACTTCCCGGCGCCGTTGGGCCCGATGAATCCGGTCACTTCGCCGGCCCGGACGGTGAACGACAGCCCGTCCACGGCGACCGTCGTGCGGTACCGCTTGCGCAGAGCGCGAACCTCGATGGTGGGTTCCACGACACGCACGGTATGCGGGCCTGACCGGTGGGCGCGTCCCGGCGCGGAGGGGTCTTCGCCGGCGCCCGCCTCCCCCGTGCAGGGGAGAACACCTCCGTGCCGCGACGGACGCTGCCCGCCCGCCGGCCGGTCACAATGACGGCGTGAAGGGAGTGGGACCGGCGCTTGCCGCTCTGGCGGCGACCGAGGCGGCGATCGAGGCAGTGGCGCGTGTGCACGACCGGCCGCCGTTCACAGTCGTCGCGCTCGTCGCGCTGGCCGGGGTGGCCCCGATCGCCCTGGTGCGCCTGTGGCCCGGCACCGCCGCTGTCCTGTCCGCAGTGGCCGTGGTGTCCGGCCTGCTGCTCTCCAGTCCGGTCACGGTCGGTGGGATCGCCACGTTGACCGCGCTGTGCGGTGTTGCCGGCTACCGGTGCCGCACGGCGACGGCGGTGTCGCTCCTCCTGCCCCTCGTCGCCTACGCCGTCACACCGTTCGCCGCGGCCCGGCCGGGAGGGCGCACCCTCGCCCTGGTGCTGCTCGTGACCTCGGGGCTTGCGGTGGCGGCCGGAGCGGCACTACGGCTCCGTGAGGAGTGGCGGCGCCACCGCGCCAGTGAACAGTCGGCGGCCGCGTCCCTAATGGAGTACGCCGCCCGGGGCGAACGCGCCCGCATCGCTCGGGAACTCCACGACGTGGTGGCGCACCACATCACCATGATCGCCCTGCAGGCCGAGGCAGCCCGGCTCGCTACGCCCGGGCTGCCGCCCGACGGAGCCAGGCGGCTCACCGCGATCGGCGACACCGCACGTACCGCGTTGACCGAAATGCGGCGCCTACTGGGCGTGCTGCGGGAGGACGTGGACACCGAACCGACCCGGCAACCGCAACCCGGACTCGGTCAGCTCGCGGCCCTCCTCGACGACGTACGCGACGCCGCGCGCGGCGGCGTCCGGCTGATCGTGAGCGGCCCCGTCGCACCGCTCGAGGCCGGGGTCGAGCTCACGGCGTACCGGATCGTCCAGGAGGCGTTGACGAACACCCGCCGCCACGCTCCGGACGCGGCGGTCGACGTCGAGCTGCGCTACGGAGGCGACGAACTGGTGCTGCGCGTCTACGACAACGGGCCCGGCCCGCCGCCCGGCGCCTGCACCAATGGCGGGGTCGGACTGGCCGGCATGCGGGAACGGGCCGCCATGGTCGGTGGCCGGGTGACGGCCGGAGCCGCACCGACCATCGGCTTCCTCGTCGAGGCCGTCCTGCCCACGAAGGGGGCCACCCCGTGACGGTGACCCGCATCGTGGTGGTCGACGACCAGGACGTCGTGCGTGCGGCGTTCGAGGTCCTACTCGCGACCCAGCCCGACTTCGCCGTGGTCGGCTCGGCCGCCGACGGTGACCAGGCCGTGCGGCTCTGCCGCGAGCTGCGTCCGGACGTCGTCCTCATGGACATCCGCATGCCGGGCATGGACGGCATCGCAGCGACCCGGCACCTCCTAGCGGAACCCGGGCCGCCGCGGGTGCTGATCCTGACCACGTTCGACCTCGACGAACACGTCTACGACGCCCTCGACGCGGGCGCGAGCGGCTTCCTTCTCAAGGACACCACTGCCGAACACCTCTTCGACGCCGTCCGCATCGTCGCCGCCGGGGACGCGTTGCTCGCCCCCACCGTGACGCGGCGACTTGTTGCCGAGTTCGCCCGTTTGCGTGCCCACCGCCGCGAACGCGACCCGGCTCTGCGTAGCCTGACCACACGCGAGACCGAGGTGCTGCGCCTGATCGCCGAAGGCCTGTCGAACCCCGAGATCGCCGCCCGGCTCGTGGTCGGCGAGGAAACCGTCAAGTCACATGTCAGCCGGGTGCTGGGCAAGCTCGGCCTGCGCGACCGCACCCAGGCCGTCGTGGTGGCGTACGAATCCGGCCTGATCGTCCCCGGCGACCGGTGAGACTGTCCCTCAACCGGTACGGCGGGTCGTGGGCGGGCTGGGTATCGCCTCGCCGGACGGGCGCCCGTGTCCATATCCGCTGGGGTTTTGGCATCACGGGCCGGGGATTTGAATCGTCGTACGCCGGTGTCGAACCCCGGTGTGTGGATCAAAGAGTTGGCCGCGCCGGTCGATCATGACCGAACGGTGCGTTTTACGCGCTCGTGGCCGGGCGCCGCGACGAGATCGACGCCGCCCCCTCCCAGCGTCGCCGCCGCTGAACGCGCCTTGTTCCCTGATCTACGGGCCCGACCAACCGGGCGTGCTCATCTGAGGCCGATGAGCGCACGCCGATCCGCAGCACCGCCCTCCGGCTGACGGTCGCTGGTCAGGCGCCGTGGGTTTGCTCCAAGCGGTCGCGGAGGCTGGCGAGCGAGGTGTCGATCATCTTCGTGCCCGAACGGCGTAGGTATGGCGCCGCGAGCGCCCATACGTTGGATAGCTGAACCTGCAGAAGGTAGGTCAGCTTGGCTCCGTCCGGGTGGGGCTCGACCCGGTATTCACCGCTGACCGGCAACATGCCTTGGACGTGTTCGAACGTGAACCGGTGCCCGGGCTCAAACGCGGCAACCCGCGACAGGGTCACCACCTTGCGCCTGGCGATGACCGCCACCTCACGCAATGTCGTGCCCGCAGCCATCCTTGGCGTCGACATGGTGGACTCAACGACCTCAGCGCGCCACTCGTGTGCGCGCGCAAAGTCGGCGGTGTAGGCGAAGACGTCGGCGACCGGTACCGCCACGACGACGCTGTGGTCGAATCGAATGGTGGTCCTCATCGCAGTCCGCGTCCAATCCGTCGGCTCGATTCCGGACTTGTCTGCCAGATCGCCCGGACGAGCACGTCGGCGTCGAGGCGGCAGCCTTGACCGGCCCAGGCCACGCCACCGCCACGCCCGGTCGTCGCGACGATCGGACGGGCCCAGGACACAACGCAAGGCCGAACGTGCCGCTTGCGTGATCTCGAGGTCGACACAGTCCGTGAAGGCGCCGACGGTGATCGCCCTGTCCCTGCGCGACGGGGCCGAACTCGTTCCAGCAGTGGCCCTACGGCTCGCCGGGCTGTGCTGCGGCCGAGCCAGCTACCGGGGCGAGCATCGCAGCGATGAGCACGGCGCGCCACGCGATACGTCCTCATTTCCGCTCCCTTCGATGGACGGTGCCAGTCAGGAGAGCAGCCCGTGCCAGGTTGATCCATACGCAGTTCTGCGTACGGCGACCTACGCGACCTCCCGCCCGGGATTGGTCCTCGGTCCTTCGCAGATCGGCCCGCACGACACACACTCATGCCGCTTTCCGCTCGCTACCGAACGGTCAGAGCTGCTCGGCCCGCGAGGTAGCCAATGTGGTTGCACAGGATCATGGGCCTTGCGCCGGTCGTTGCTTGTTACTGATTGTCAACGCTCTGCGGGGGTTTTCGGGGGGTAAAAGGGGGCATTCGGGTGTCCCGGTGCGATAAGCATCGGCGCAGGTTCGAGTCCTGCCCGGGAAGGGCAGCCCAAACCCTGTACCGTGCCATAACTCGTCGCACCGCCGGTGAGCAGGGACGGTGGCCGGGTGGGCGATGATCGGGCTTGTGTTCGTGCGGCTGCTGTATCGGGTGTCGGTGCAGGTGTTCGGCTGGCTGGCGTCACTCACCCGGGACGACGATGGCAAGACCGCAGAGCTGATGGTGCTGCGGCACGAGGTTGCGGTGCTGCGCCGCCAGGTCGGTACGCCCCGGTTGTCCTGGCCCGATCGCGCGGTGCTCTCGGCGATGACCCGGGCGCTCCCACGCCGGTTGTGGCCGCATCGGATCATCACGCCAGCGACCCTGTTGAGCTGGCACCGTCGGCTGGTTCAACGCCATTGGACCTACCCGAACCGGCGGGGACGGCCACCAGTCAGCTGCGAGGTACGGGAGCTGGTTCTCCGCCTGGCGGAGGAGAATCCGAGCTGGGGGCACCGCCGGATCCAAGGTGAGCTGGTCGGCCTCGGCTACCGGGTCGGTGCCGGCACCATCCGGCGCATCCTCGCCCGCGCCCGGCTCGGGCCGGCCCCGCGCGGCGTGGACACCCAGTGGCGGACCTTCTTGCGCACGCAGGCGCAGGGACTGCTTGCGATCGACTTCTTCCACCTCGACACCGTGCTCCTGCGCCGCTTCTACGTGCTGGTCGCCATGGAGGTCGGCACGCGGCGCGTGCACCTGCTCGGCGTCACCGCACACCCGACCGGGGCGTGGACGACCCAGCAAGTCCGCAACCTGATCATGGATTTCGGCCCACGCATCGACGGCTTCCGGTTCCTGATCCGGGACCGGGATGGCAAGTACACCGGCCAGTTCGACGCCGTCCTCGCCGACGAGGACATCCAGGTAGTGAAGATCCCGCCGCAGACGCCACGGGCGAACTGCTATGTCGAGCGGTTCGTGGGCACCGTCCGCCGCGAGTGCACCGACCGCGTGCTGATCTACAACGAGGGCCACGCACGCTGGGTGCTCGACCAGTATGTCGCCCACTTCAACGGGCACCGCCCGCACCAGAATCTGGGTCAACATCCACCGGAGCATGTCCCCATTGTCGTCATCCCACTCGATGCGGCGATCCGACGACGACGGATCCTCGGCGGGGCCATCAACGAATACCACCGAGCGGCCTGAACCGACACCACAACCCGTCGAAACGAATTTTGGCACGGTACAGGGCATGGTCGCCCGAGGTCGCCGGCCGGCCCGCGGCCGAGGTCGCCGCGGCCGGCTGGTCCGGCGCGCTCACCTTCTGCCGCGAGCTTTTCCTCGACGGCGACACGCTCGTGTCGCGGCCGGCTCCCGAGCTGACGGCGCTGCGCCGCGGCCCGCTGGAGGTGGTGGCCGGCGAGGCGTTCGCCACCGCCGCGTTCGAGCTCGAGATCGGCCCCGGAGCCTCCACGCTGTCCCTTGTGGACGGTCCATTGTCGACGCCGGTCGCCTCGGTCGAGGGGCCGGCCCGCATCCTGGTGGACGGCTCGCTCGTCGAGGTGTTCGACGCCGGACCGGCGCCGTTCACCACCCGCGCCTACCCGACCGCGACGAGCGGCTGGGCCCTGCAGCTGTCGGGCGGCGCAGCCGTCACGGCGTGGCGGCTGGGCCTGCCGAACTAGCGGGTCCGTAGACTCCGCCGGGCGTCCCGCGACGTCCCGGCTGAGCCGCATCCGGAACGCCGGAGCGGCAGACCGCCGTGACCGGCGGCGCGTCGCCTACGGAACCGCTAGTGCTTGTCGATGAAGGACTCGATGAGTTCACCGATGACGTCGGGCCGTTCGAGGGTGCTGGTGTGGCCGCATTCGGCGACGACTTCGAGGTGGGCGCCGCCGATGGACGCGGCGATCGTCTCGGCCAGCGGGACCGGGGTGGCGATGTCGTCGGCGCCGGCCACCACGAGTGTCGGGGCCGTGATGCGGCCGAGTTCGTCGACGATCGGGTTGCGGTCGGTGACACCGTGGATCGCCTTCTTCATCCCGGACCGTCTCACCGCACCGACCTGCGCCACCCACTCGTCACGCTGGCGCTTCGTGGCGGGATCGGCGAGATATGCCTTGCCGAACAGGATCGGCTCGACCTGGGAGCGCAGCGGGCGCACACCTGTCACGCCGTAGATCCTGGCGAGCAGGCGGTAGCGGCCGACCCTCGTCGGGTCCTCCGGTCCGGCGCTGGTGTTGAGCAGCACCAGCGAACGCAGCAGCGTCGGGTGGCGCGCTGCCAGGCGCATGCCGACGAAACCGCCCATGGACAGTCCCACGTAGTGCACGGCACCGGCGTCGAGTCGTTCGATGACCGCGACGGCGTCCTCGGTGAGGGTGTCCATGTCGTATCCGTGGTCGGCTGCGGGCGATCGGCCCTGCCCGCGCCAGTCGACGGTGACGCAGCGGTAGCGGTGGCGCAGTCGCCCGACCTGGGCGGCGAACATCCGTCCACTCATCAGCAGCCCGTGACCGAACACGACCGTTGGGGCGTCCGGCCGGTCAGACGGTGCGGCGGTGTCATCAACGAAGACCTGAGCGCCGTTGACGGGGACGATGGGCACACGTGCCTCCTCGACAGTGATCGCCCACGGGGTCGGGTCGCGGGGGCACGACGTGGCGCGAGCGGTTGACGCGAACCCTAGCGGCGCCAAACGTACACGTCGATGCGTTGGCCCGGGTCGCCCCCGCTGTCACGCTCGGTACAGCTGATCAACGTCGAGTGAGGCGTGAATGCGTGCTCGTAGCCGATGAGTACGCACCTGATCATGGCGCCGATAGTGCTCTTGATGCTGATAGCCGTCGGTGTCGGTGCCGTAGCGGCCCTTCGCCAACACCCGCTCGCGTTCATCGATGACCTCGATCGTGGCCGACCGCTTGTGCGGATCCATCCCGATTACTACACGACCCATCGTGCCGTCTCTCCTCCCTCGCACCACTGTGGACGGTCGCCGAGGAGGGCAACGCTACTTTGAGCTGGGCAAACCCCTCTTGAGCCACTCCTGGCTACGGTGGCCGGCGGGCGCACGCCAAATGAGAGTCACACCCTGGAGCCGTGGACAGCCGCGAATGAGAGCAACCCGCCGGCCACCTCGACCCAGCCTGGCCAGGCTGAGCTCGTAGATCAAATTAGATAAGTAGCCGCGCGGAGTGCACGCCGGTGCGCTGAGGCAAATTTGCGCAGCGTTGATGCCGACCAAGCGCGATCGAGGCTCCGTGCAAGATGCCGATTAGCGGCACTGGCCAAGACCCGATCTGGGGTCAATGAAACTAGAAGGCGTGCTCCGCTCGGTGGCACTCATCCTGCCGATGGTGCCGCTGCCAGCCACCGCCACTTCGGCTAGGATTTCGCAGTCGTGGGCCGGTATTGCGCGTTTCTCGGTACGCGGGACGACCTCGCGACCGTGATGACCTGGCTTGTCCTGCACAAGTCGTGGACCGAGATCTACGGGACGTTGCGGGTGGTGGACGCCCATCGGTCCGGCTGCATCGCGTTCGAGAGCGGCAAAGCGGCCCGGCTGATGTTACTGGAGCCCCGCCCTCCGCAGAATGACGAGGAGCACGACGACCTGTGTGCCCGGATGCGGTCGGCCTGGGCGCAGGCGTGGCAGCGGTGGCCGGACAGGTGGGCCTCCGTCGAGGTCGTCGTGGCAGGAATCATGCCGCAGCGGACGAACGCGGTGCTGGCGGCTCACCGCACCGCCGTCTATGACCGGACCTGGATCGTCTACAACCTCACCGCGGGCGGAATGGAGTCAATGATCCGCCCGCTGTTCGCCGACGCCGACGACGCCACGCCCGGGTCGGCGTTCGATGCGACACCCCCGCGGCAGCGGGCTGAAGGCACCGCAGAACCGGAACCCACCGGCAACACGGCTCAGGTCCACTACGGCCAGCTCTACTTGCTAGACGGAGCGGCCGAGCTGCCCGCGTTCGAGGTGCTGCAAACGGCATCGGTCGGCCTCGTCGGGGTCGAGCCCGGCGCGGCCCTCATGGTGACCGGGCTGCACAGTGGCACGGTCGGCTTCATGGTCAGCGTCGCCGTGAATGCGCCGCAGCCGGAGCTGGACGCCTACGAGGACGTCGTCGAGATCAGCTTCGAGAGCCGGGACGGCACCGCGTCGCTGGTCGGTTGGGCCGGCGAATACTCGCGCGACCTACCGTCCCTGCCGGCCGGCCCGGGAACATACCGCCTGCGCTACCACGCCCGCGGCATGGACGCGGCCGCAGCGGCCGGACATTCCGACGTGCCGATCGACGAGTACCTGGTGCAGATCTGGCCAGCGCCGCCATCTGCCGAGGTAACCCTCAAGCGCACCAGCCAGCAGTGTGGGTACTGGCAGGATGGCGCGCGCCACGATGGTTAGCTGGCGCGGCTGCCCAGTTGAGAGTCCGCCGGCATCGTTGGAAACGCCGCCAGTAGCTGCCGGCGTCCGTGGTGCGGACGCACCTACCGCCGAGCGAGCCGGCCGGTCGCCGCTCGTATTTCGGCGGCGCATTCGATGCCAACGCCGCCGCACCGTGTTGCGCGACACTGCCCCTCTACCGACCAGACCGCCCGCCAAGTAACCGATCTTGGTTTCCGCTCATGCCGTACTGCACGCGATACCAGGTCGCACGCCAGCACGCCTGGGGGCTACCGAACGTCATCAGTTTGGAGCCTCGCGTCGCACACCGGCGCTGGCAATCTCGCCGGTGCGGACGAGTTCCCGGATCGCTCTGATCATGTTTGGCACGCCGGGCGCCGGCACGATCAACTGGTCGACCGCCCAGAAGTATCTACCGTCGCCGGCCTCACCGGTGTCCTTCCATCTCGTGAGAAGCCGGCGCACCTCGTCGACGGTGAAGATCGTCAACGCCCAGCTGGAGCCGTCCGGCAGGTCGACGATGACGTCAACATTGGCCACAGACTCCTCGCTCCCGTGTTCAGGGTCGAGAAGGAACCGGGCTACAAACGTCGGCTCGGTAATGGTCGCATAAGGATCGGCAGCGGCCACGGACGCCAATGATGTCCACCACTCCGGGAACATCCGGCCGCGGGGCGACGGGGCGCGCGCGATCGGCCGCATCCGCGCGCCCGAACCGCGCGCCCGTGCTGTTCTGCCGCAGAGCGGTCGTTACGTTCGGTGACGAGAACCTCGGCTAGGTCTGGGGTTCAAGCGGCCGCGACCGTGTGCGTGGCCATCGTGCTCGGTGCGATGGTTGGAGCGCCGACCGTACGGCGATCGGTACCGCCTGGCGAGCCGGTGGGAGTGAGGTCGGAGTAGATCATGCTGGAGCGATTCACCCACGACGGTCGCAGGGTGGTGGCACGGGCCGCTGAGACGGCGGAAGGGCTGGCGCACGATCATGTCGGCACCGGTCATCTACTGCTGGTGCTGCTGCACCCGTCCGCAGGTTTGTCCGCCACCGTCCTGCGCACGGCCGGGCTAGACGCCCAGCACGTACGCGACGAGCTTGGGCAGGTACCGGCCGCGCAAGGCCGACGGCGACGGGCCGGTGGCAGCGCCCGCGTCTCCGCAGGCGCGCAACAGGCCTTGGCGGCCTCGGTCAGGGAATCCGCCGACCTCGGTGCGCACCGGGTAGACCCCGCACACATCCTTCTCGGGGTGCTCGCCGACGACAGCAACGTCGCCGCCCGGATCGTCGCCCGTGCCGGCGTCGACCGCGAGGAACTGCGCCGGCGGACGATAGCCTCGATCACAGACCCGATGCGCTGACCCATCCGTCATCAGTGGTCTTCAACGCCGGCCGGCCGACCGCGTGACGCCGCCGTCAGGCCTTACTCATGTAAGGGGTTGACCGCGGACTAGTTCATTACAGCACAGATCGTTGCTGTGCTGTCCTGTGTTGTGCTGTGCTGTACGAGCCCCGGACGGACCGCATCGTCTGGGTTCTCGGTGGGCGCACCACCGTTCCGTGACGGCGATACCAGGAGCGGTTCATGGCGCTTGTGACATTCGGCGACATTCTCGAGGCACGCAGGAGGCTGCGCGGCGTCGCGGTGCGGACACCGTTGCTGCCCTGCCCGTGGGCCTCCGACCGGGAGCGGTCACTCGTCCTGAAGCCCGAGAACCTCCAGCTTGCCGGCGCCTTCAAGATCCGCGGTGCCTACAACCGGATGTCTGCCCTGTCGGAGGCGGAACGCGCCCGGGGAGTCATCGCCCAGTCCAGCGGCAACCACGGACAGGCACTGGCCTATGCGGCGCGAATCTTGGGTGTCAAAGCAGTGGTAGTCATGCCGGACACGGCAGCGCCGGTCAAGGTCGAGGCCACTCGTGAACAGGGGGCCGAGGTCGTGCTGGTGGCGCCGGAGGACCGCGAGAGGATCACCTCGGAACTGGCCGGCGAGCGAGGCTACCTCGTGGTGCCCCCGTTCGACGATCCGTACATCATTGCAGGCCAGGGCACCGTCGGCCTCGAGATCTCCGAGGACGCAACGGCCCTGGGGCTGCAGTTGGACACGGTGCTGGTGCCGGTCAGCGGCGGCGGTCTGATCTCCGGTGTCGCGGTGGCGATGAAGCATGACAGGCCCGGGATCCGGATCATCGGGGTAGAGCCGGAGTTCGCCGCCGATGCCCGCGAGAGTCTGCACAGCGGCAGGCGAGTCAGCTGGCCCGCCGCGCAAACCGGGCGGACCATCGCGGACGGCCTGCGGATCAGCTCGGTGGGCGCACTGCCCTTCGAGCACATTCAGGCGTACGTGGACGACATCATCACCGTCCGCGAAAGCGATATCCGAGGCGCGGTGGCTGTGCTAGCCCGGCAGGGGCACCTGATCGCCGAGCCGTCCGGTGCCGTGGCGACGGCCGCGTACCTGTACCGGCAGGACGCCCTTGCGCCGGGCCGCACGTACGCATCGGTGATCAGCGGCGGCAACATCGAACCCGCGTTGCTGGCGGACCTGCTCACGCCGTGATCCACCCCGCTCTCACCACCGTCGTCCGCCCGTCAACGACGTGGCAGGACCCGGGCCGCCGTCAGGGCAGCCGGCCCCTTCGCAGATGATCAGCGATACCCGACAGCGCCGTGGCGCGGTGCGGCAGCAGGGCACGGCAGCCATGAGCGCTGTCCGACGCGCTAGCCGCACCGTCGGATCGATGTTCGGCGGTTGGGTGGCAAGCTGATGACCGTGGGCGCGGTGGCCCGGCCAGCGCCTGCGGCGGTAGCTGGAGCTCGGTGACGATCGGACACAATGGGGCATGCTCGACGCTGTCGCGCCGTCTGGACCAGCTGTGATCTTCGACGCCGATGGTGTTCTGGTGGACTCCCACGGTGCGTACCGCGACGTGTGGTACCGCTGGGCGCTGCTGCATGCCCTGGACGCCGACGCGGTCCTGGCAGCCACCCACGGGCGCCGGCCCGTGGAGACGATTGCCGAAGTGGCCGCGCATCTGGACGCCGAGGTGGAGTACGCCCGCCTGCGCGAGTACGTGCAGGAGATCGGCGACGCCTTCCCGGTCTTCCCCGACGCCGCCGCGCTGCTGGCTCAGCTGCCGCCCTCGCGGTGGGCGATCGTCACCTCCGGCGATGCAGCAACGGTGCGCACCCGCCTTCGTGCGGGCGGGCTGCCCGTTCCGTGCGTCCTCGTCGACGGGCACGCGGTCGGCCGGGGCAAGCCGGACCCGGAGGGCTTCCTGCTCGCTGCTGACCTGCTCGGCGTATCGGCAGCGCAGTGCCTCGTCGTGGAGGACGCCCCCGCCGGCGTGCAGGCCGCCCGCTCGGCAGGGATGGCGGTGCTCGCCCTGACCACCTCCCACGACGCTGGCGATCTTGTCGCGGCCGACGTAGTGGTTACCTCCCTGACGGAGGCGGCTCCGCACCTGGTCGCCTGGATCGAGTCGGGAACCCGCCCGGTTACTAGTCCACTGACACTTGGTGATCTCGCCGATGGGGGCGGCGTACACACGGGCAGCGCATGATCATCGATGATTGTGCGGGTGTCCGGCGCCCGGAACCGCGTTCCGCCAAGGCTGTCGTGATGGACCGGGCCGCAGCACATAGATCAACAGATGGATCGCCGCAGCCATAGTCAGTTCCTGACCCGGTCGCCCAATTCACGCGCGCACTTCTGCCGCCGATCGCGCGGCCGTGCGGATCTGCCCGATCGTCGCTCGGCTCTTGCTGGTCAAGCGACCTCTCGCGACCGTTCGGTGAAGTCGGAGGACTCCCCGGGCACCACGCAGACAAGTAGTCCAGCGGGGTCGCGGAGAACGACCCAGGCCCTGCCGCGGGAGACCTCCTCAGCGCCAAGCTTGACCAACCGGGCCACCTCAGCCGCCACGTCGTCGGTCTCGAGGTCAAGGTGGAAGCGGGCCCGGTCAGCACCGATATTCTGCAGGCCGACGACGGACAGCGACGCAGGATCCTCGAGCGCGGTGAACTCGGGGTAGCGCGCGACCTGCCGCGCCTGCGTGAGCAGAGCAGCGGCCCAGAACTCCCGCGTCGCCGCGAAGACCTCCTCCGGCGCGTCGATGACGACCTCGCGCAACAAGATGCGGTGCATCCACCCAGTCCACCAGGCCGCCCGTCCGCTCGGCGGCGGC
>Ga0207674_10005615_pt1 | contig 14866 bp, 13 predicted proteins | sample KBSCornC72_FD_184303 | JGI IMG/M metagenome (GOLD analysis project Ga0207674, IMG submission 184303) | Corn rhizosphere microbial communities from Kellogg Biological Station, Michigan, USA - KBS Corn C7-2 (SPAdes) (version 2) | ecosystem: Host-associated > Plants > Roots > Rhizosphere > Soil ... | reverse complement strand
CGCGGTCGTCGGCGATACGGTCGGCGATCCGTTCAAGGACACGGCTGGTCCGTCACTCCACGTGCTCGTGAAGCTGCTCAGCACGATCACGCTCGTGCTCGCCCCGCTGTTCCTCTGATCGCTTCTCGCGCGCGAGACCGGATGCCATCGCTCTTCGCACGTAAGCCGATCGCGGACCTGATCGCCGAGGAAGGACACCCGAACTCGCTGAAGCGGTCCCTCGGCGCGGGCGACCTGGTCATGCTCGCGATCGGCGCCGTGATCGGCGCCGGGATCTTCGGGTCGATCGGCTCGGCGGCAGCCGGCCAGGTCGGGCCGAACGGCGAGATCATCCGCGTGGGCGCGGGCCCCGCGCTCGTCGTCTCCTTTCTGCTGCTCGGCGTCTGCTGCGCCCTCGCGGGGCTCTGCTACGCCGAGCTCGCGTCGATGATCCCACAGGCGGGCAGCGCGTACGCCTACTCGTACGCGACGCTCGGCGAGGTCGTCGCGTGGATCATCGGCTGGGATCTCATCCTCGAGTACGCGGTGGGCAACGTCGCCGTCGCGATCTCGTGGGGCGATTACTTCAAGACGCTCGTCGGCGATTGGTTCACCATGCCGGCCTGGCTCACCACCGGGTACCGCACGGCGCTGCTCAGCAACGATCCCTCGATCCACGGGCTGCTCGACACCGCCCCCCGCCTTGCCGGGATCCCGGTGCTGATCAACGTCCCGGCGTTCACCATCGTCGCGCTCATCACGCTGCTGCTCCTCTTCGGCGCGCGCGAGAGCGCGCGGGCGAACAACATCATGGTGGCGGTGAAGTTGATCGTGCTGGCGCTCTTCATCGTGATGGGACTGCAGCACATCAATCCGGCCAACTACCACCCCTTCGCGCCGAACGGCTTCCGGGGCGTCCATCAGGGCGCGGCGATCGTGTTCTTCGCCTACATCGGATTCGACGCGATCAGCACGGCGGCGGAGGAGACGAAGAACCCGCAGCGCAATCTCCCGATCGGCATCCTCGGCGGCCTCGCCATCTGTACGCTGATCTACATCATCATCGGCGCGGTGCTGACCGGGATGGTGCCGTCGAGCGACCTGGGCAAGGCGGCGGATCCGCTGGCGTATGCACTGAACGCGACCGGGATGACGTCGATCGCCAAGATCGTCGCCCTCGGCGCCGTGTTCTCGATGTCGGCGGTGCTGCTGGTCTTCCAGTACGGCCAACCGCGCATCTTCTTCGCCATGGCCCGCGACGGGCTTCTGCCGCAGTGGGCGGCGAAGGTCAGCCACAAGGCGCGCGTGCCGTGGGTGACGACGTTGCTCACGGGGCTGTTCGTCGCGCTGTGGTCGCTCATCGGCGACGCGAACGAGACGTACGACCTGACGAACATCGGGACGCTGTTCGCCTTCGCGCTCGTCTGCATCGGCGTGATGGTGCTGCGCGTGACGGATCCCAACCGACCGCGCCCCTTCCGCGTTCCGTTCGTGTACTTCGTGGGATGCGCCGGCGCGTTTCTCTGCGTGGTCGTGATGTATGGCCTGCCACGGATGGCCTGGGAGCGGTTCGGCATCTGGCTCGGCGCAGGGCTGGTGCTGTATCTGGTCTACGGCTATCGGAACTCCACCCTCCGCCGGACGGCTCGTCCGGCGCCGGTCGCCGGCGACGACTGATCGCGTGGCCCACGAGACGCATCCCGTGAGCGCGCCGGCCGCGCCGCCGCGCCGCCGAGGACTCCGCGCGATCACGCAGACGCAGTGGATCGTGATCTCGATGATCGTCGGGATCCTGCTCGGCTACTTGTTCCCCGATCATCCCGCCGGTCAGCCCGGCTTCCAGGCGTCGAGCCTGAACGTCCTCTCGACGATCTTCCTCCGGATGATCAAGTCGTTGATCGTGCCCCTGCTGTTCTCGACGCTCGTCGTCGGCATCGCGGGGCACGGCGACGACATGAAACGGGTGGGGAAGCTCGCCTTCCGTTCGATCCTCTACTTCGAGCTCGTGACCACGCTCGCGCTCGTGGTGGGGCTCGTCGCCGTGAACGTCGTGAAGCCGGGTCTCGGCGTGAACCTCGCCTCGGCGAGCGCGCAGGCCGGCACCGAGTTCGCGCGGAAGCAGACTACGTTCGCCGGCGTCGTCGAGCACACCGTCCCGCAGAGCTTCTTCGAGGCCGCGGCGGCGAACGAGGTACTCCAGATCGTCTTCTTCGCCATCATCTTCGCCGTGGCGCTCTCCCAGGTGCAGGGACCGGCGAAGACGTTCATGCTCAGCGCCTGCGAGAGCCTGAGCGAAGTGATGTTCAAGTTCACCGGGATCGTGATGAAGTTCGCGCCCTTCGGCATCGGTGCGGCGATCGCGGTGACCGTCGGGAAGAGCGGATTGGGCGTGCTCCAGAATCTGGGCGTGCTCGTCCTCACGTTGTATGGGGCGCTCGTTGCCTTCGTGTTCTTCGTGCTCCTGCCGGTGGCGCTCGTCTTCAAGGTGCCGATCCGCCGCTTCTGGCAGGCGACGCGGGAGCCGTGGCTGATCGCGTTCACGACGGCATCGTCCGAGGCGGCACTCCCGCTCGCGCTCCAGCGCATGGAGCGGCTCGGCGTGCCGCGCCGCATCGTCTCGTTCGTGCTGCCGACGGGCTACTCGTTCAACCTCGACGGCAGCACGCTCTATCTCGCGCTCGCGTCGGTGTTCGTCGCGCAGGCGGCCGGCATCCACATGCCGATCGGGACGCAGATCCTGATGATGCTCACGCTGATGCTGACGAGCAAAGGCGTGGCGGCGGTGCCGCGGGCGTCGCTGGTGATCCTCTCCGGCGCACTGACGCAGTTCGGCCTTCCCCTGCAGGGCGTGGCGGTCATCCTCGGCGTCGACGCGCTCATGGACATGGCGCGCACGTCGATCAACCTCGTCGGCAACTGCCTCGCGACAGTCGTCATGGCGCGCTGGGAGGGCGTCTTCGAGCTCTCGGCGGAAGACACGCCCGTTGCCGATGCCCTCCGCGGTCAGCCCCTCAGCGTCCCCGCCGTCGTCACCCCGCCCGACGAGTCCTGAACGTCGGGGTCAGCTCTCCGCGATCGTCTCGCCCACGTAGCGCAGCGCACTCCGCACCGCGCCGCGCGCGGGTTTGACCTCGCCGGCGCGCACCTGCGCACCCGGCACGGCGCTCTTGAGCCGATGCTCGAGACGCTTCCGCAGCGTCGTCCCCTTCGTGAGCATGCCCCCCGTGAACGCGACCGGCGTCGCGGCGCGCTCGTCGCCGAACAGCTGGCGTGCCAGCGTCCGCACGTGCAGCACGAGCTCTTCCACGGCGAGGCTGAGGATCGCGTTCGCGCGGAGATCGCCCGCCTCCGCGACGCTCGACACGACGGGCGCGAGCGATGCGAGCTGCGCCGGCGTCGCCTGTGCCGCCCAGGCGATCAGCTCCTGCGGGTCGTTCACCTGCGCCGCGGTGAGCACGGCACCCATCAGCGCGGTCTCCGGCTCTCGGCCGTCGGCCGCCGCGGTCACCACGCTCAACGCGCGGCGTCCCACCCACTGTCCGCTCCCTTCGTCGCCACAGACAGGGCCCCAGCCGCCGCAGCGGGCGTTCAGCCCCGATGGTCCGCGCCCGAACGCGACCGAGCCCGTGCCGCTCACGAGCAGCACGCCCGGTCCGTCGCCGAATGCGTCGTCCAGGGCGATCGAGAAGTCGGGATGGATGACGACTTCGTCCGCGAGATCGCGGCTGACGAGCGCCTGCCAGATCGCCTGCCGTTCCGGATCGCGGCCCGCGCCGGCGACGCCGACGCACAGGACCTTCGGCACGACGTGCGTCATCTCGCACGAGGCGAGTGCGTCCCGGACGGCGGCGGCAATCACGTCCGCGGATCGCTCCGCCTCACCAGGGCGCACCGCGCTGCCCGGCCCGACCACCTCGCCGAGCTGCGTGCCTGCTTCGTCGGCGACGATCACTCGCGTCTTGGAGCCGCCGCCGTCCACTCCGACGACGATGAAGGTCATGCGCGCTCCGGCGTCGGCGCCGGTGCAGGGTGCGTATAGGACGACAGGATGCCCACGAGCAGGGTGATGACGGTGCCGATGAAGACGTACCACGGCCACGCGATCGTCGCGAATGGACCGAGCGCGGGGCCGAGGGAAGGGAAGGCGGTGATGAGCGGCTTCGCGAAGACGATGAACGCCATCGTCGCGATCGCGACCGACATGCCGAGGATCGCGTCCCGCTGAATCGCCCGCCGCCAGAATATACCGAGGAAGAAGCCCCCGAGCAGTCCGCCGTAGGTGAACGACGCGATGCCGAGTGCCACGATCACGACCGGCGTCTTCGTGTCCTGCGGGAAGAGCAGCGCACCCAGTGTGAGCACGATGCCCCATCCCAGCGCGAACAGCCGGCCCATGCGCAGCGTGTTGGCGTCGTTCGCCGCCCGGCCCGTCAACGGCAGATAGATGTCGTGCGTCGTCGCGCCAGCGAGCGAGTTGATCGCCCCCGAATGCGTGCTCATCGTTGCGGCGACGATTGCCGCCACGATCAGCCCCACGAGCCCGTTCGGCATGTGCTCGAGGATGAACGTCGGGAAGATCTGGTCCGTCGACGGGAAGATCCGGCCCTGATAGAACGCCCAGAGGCCGAGCCCGATGCACAGGAAGAGGAAGAACTGGCAGAACACCACGAACCCCGAGCCGACGATCGCGCGCTGCGCGTCCTTGAGCGTGCGCGACGACATCAGCCGCTGCACGATGAGCTGATCCGTGCCGTGCGACGCCATGGCGAGGAACGCGCCGCCGATCAGCCCGGCCCACACGGTGTGGGGGTTGGACAGCGTGAAACTGAAATCGATCCCGCGCGTCTTTCCGGCTGCGCTCGCCCCCGACCAGATCGCACTCCAGCCGCCAGGCATGAGGTGCCCGAGGATCAGCAGCGCCGCGGCACCGCCGCTGATGTAGATGCCGGCCTGGAGCAGCTCCGTCCACACGACGGCCTTCATCCCCCCTTTGTACGTGTAGATGACGGTGAGGAGGCCGAGCAGCAGGACGGCCATCGGCATCACGTACGCCTTGTTCGTCACCGAAGGCCCGATGATCAGCGCGACCGGGATGGCGGTCGCGAAGACGCGCACCGAATCCGCCAGCGCGCGCGTCACCATGAACACGATCGACGTGAACCGGCGCGTCGCGAGACCGAAGCGCGTCTCGAGCAGGGCATACGCGGTGACGAGGTTGCCCTGGAAGTAGCGCGGCAGGAGCACGCCGGCCACGACGAACCGTCCGAGGATGTAGCCGGCGACGATCTGGAGGAACCCCATGTTGCCGGCGCCGGGCGCGCTCCCGTACGACAGACCCGGCGTGCTGATGAACGTAAGCGCGCTCGTTTCGCTGGCGACGATCGAGAACATCACCGCCCACCAGGGAATGGCGCGGTCGGCGACGAAGTAGTCGTTGGAGTCGCGCTGCGTCCGGCCGACGTACAGACCGAGGGCCGTCGTGCCGGCGAGATACAACACCAGCACGACGGCGTCCAGCGCCGTGAAGCGCGTCATCGGCTGTCGCTATTCGACGACGTACGCTTCCATCGCGAAGTACTCCGCGAGGCCGAGCCGATCGAGCAGCGCGGCGGTGTCCCGGTTCCGAGCGTCGACGCGCTGCCAGAACTCGCGGTCGTCCTGGCCCGGGAACGGGGCGGAGTCCTTCTGCGACTGATGCTTGAAGATCGCCTGGATCTTCTTCCGCAGCTCCTCCTGCGACATGGGGACGAGCCACGTCGCTTCCGTGACCGGCCACTCCTGCCACGCGCCGCGGTACAGCCACACCTCCGGGCGCGGGAAGGTGATCTCCTTCAGCGCGCGATCGATCGCTTCCTTGCACATCCGGTGCGTGCCGTGCGGATCGGAGAGATCGCCCGCCACGAAGATGATCTCGGGCTTGAACTCCTCGAGCAGATCGCGAACGATCGCGACGTCGGCCGGTCCGATCGGATCCTTCTTCACCTTGCCCGTCTGGTAGAAGGGCAGGTTGAGGAACCGCGCGTGGGCGCGCGTCAGCCCCATCACCTCGATGCCGGCGACTGCCTCGCTCTCGCGGATGATCCGCTTGATGTCCTGCACCTCGGGGATGTCGACGTCACCAGGGTGCTTCGAGTCGAGGAAGCCGTAGACCTCGGCGGCCAGCGTCTCGACGTCCGAGCCGCCGATGTTGCGATCGTGCTCGAGACGGCGCAGGAAATCGACGTACTTCCGCACCTCGTGATCGAAGACCGCGATGTTGCCGCTCGTCATGTAGGCGACCAGCATCTCGTTCCCGTTCTCGACGAACTTGCGGAGGATGCCGCCCATCGAGATCACGTCGTCGTCCGGATGCGGCGAGAAGCAGATCGTGCGGCGCCCCTTGGGCAGCTTGCTCTTACCGCGGATCTTCGCGCCGAGGGCGTTGAACACCTCGCCATTCACCGCGCCGGGCGACCCGAACCGCGCCACCAGCGACGACATCCCGCGCTCGGCGTAGTCGCGCTGCGTGAGCTTGAGGATGGCGCGATCGGATTCCAGGGAGAGCCAGGCGACGGCGCGCAGCATCAGCTCGGGCGTCCACTGCACCTCGTCGAGCAGCCAGGGCGTGGCGATACGTGTCAGGTCGGCGCCCGCCGCGCGATCGACGTAGAACGTCGTGTTCGCGTGGCGCTGCAGGAAGGTCGCGGCGACCTCGAGGTTGATCTCCCCCTCGACGGCGCGGCGCACGATCGACGCCTTGTGCTCGCCCGTCGCGAGGATCGCGATCTCGCGCGCGTCGAGGATCGTCGCGACGCCCATCGTGATCGCTTCCTTCGGCACGAACTCCTCGCCGAAGAAGTCCGCCGCGGCATCCCGGCGCGTCACCGCGTCGAGGTGCACGAGTCGCGTGCGGCTGTCCGCGCCCGAGCCCGGCTCGTTGAAGCCGATGTGGCCCGTCTTGCCGACGCCGAGGAGCTGGAAGTCGATCCCGCCCGCGTGCTTGATCTCGCGCTCGTACTCCTTGCAGTACGCCTCCACCTGATCCTTGGGGATGTCGCCCCGCGGGATGTGCACGTTCTCGCGCTGCACGTCCACGTGGTCGAACAGGTTCTCCCACATGAAGCGGTGGTACGAGTGGATGTTGTCCGGCGCCATCGGGTAGTACTCGTCGAGATTGAACGTCACGACGTTCTTGAAGCTCAATCCCTCTTCCTTGTGCATCCGGATCAGCTCCCGGTACACGCCGATCGGCGTGGAACCGGTGGCGAGGCCGAGCACGGCACGCGTGCCCGCCGCATCCTTCTGGCGGATCAGCGTGGCGATACGCGACGCGACGACGTGGGCGATGTCCTCGTGCTCGTCGAGCACGAAGGTGGGGATGCGCTCGCGCTGGGTAGCGTGTTCACCGAGACGCAAAGGCCCGCGAATCGACGAGCGATCGCGGGCCTCGATCTCGGTGCCGACGTCCTTGTGGGCGCCAGTGACCGATGATGGCATGAGTCGAAGTGGGGTATCAGGCGGAGAACGAGCTGCCGCAGCCGCAGCCGCCGGTGGCGTTCGGGTTCTTGAAGGTGAAGCCGGATCCCTGCATGGACGACGTGTAGTCGATGATCACGCCGTTGATGTACTGCGCCGAGAACGGGTCGACGAACACCCGATACTCGCCCTGGTCGACGATGATGTCGTCCTCAGCCGCCTGATCCTCGATCAGGAGGCCGTACTTGAACCCGCTGCATCCGCCGGGCTGCACGCTGACGCGCAGGCCGCCGACCGCGGGATCGACCCCTTCCTGCTGCATGAACTTCATGACTTCGCTGCCGGCGACCGGCGTGACGGTCATGAGGACTTCGGGTTGGTTGGTCGTGCTCACGGTTCCTCCAGCGTGTGTCGCGCCCGGTGAGGCGCGGTCGTCCATCCCTCTTTATATACCCCGAAAGGGCGGGAGGTTCAAGCGCGTAACCCCTTCCGCCGCTTCTACGTGACCCACCGGATCAATACCGCCGGGGCCGGCCGGTTCCCGCCGGCCCCGCATCCATTCGACGCTCAGTCCCCCGTGGCGGGCACGACGTCGCGCTGCGCGCGGACCCCCGCATCCTCCTCGCGGAATGCCTTGGCGATCCAGGCAAACGCGGCCGCCGCGATGAGGAGCATGACGATGCCCGACGACGTGTCGCCGAAGATGATCTTGCCGAGCCCGAACAGGCTGGCATAGACGGCCACGATGCCGGCCAGCCAGTTGGTCCAGGCCAGCGCGCCACCAGGAATCGTCTCCCCGCCGTAGCCGAGCCGCTCCGACACGCGGCGCCACCCGGGACCGCCCGGCCGCACCTTCTCGTAGAACGCGTCGAGCTTGCTGTCCGGTTCCGGCGCGGTGAGGAAGGTGACGCTCAGCCACGTCACCGTGCTGATGGCGACGGTGATGAGCATGACGTACGACTGCACGAGCGGGCTACCAGTGGGTAGCTGCGCCTTCACCAGCGGCAGCGCCGTGAGCGAGACGACGAACGACGCGATCATCGCGCTGATCTCGCTCCACGCGTTGATGCGCCACCAGTACCACCGGAGGATGAGCACGAGTCCCGTCCCGGAGCCGAGCGCGAGGAGGAGCTCCCACGCCGAGGCCACGGTGTCGAGCTGCGAGGTGACGATGATCGAGAGGAGGAAGAGGATCACCGTCGCCCAACGCGAGACCGTCACGTAGTGCTTGTCGGGGGCGTTCTTGTTGAGGAAGCGCCGATAGAAGTCGTTCACGAGGTACGACGCGCCCCAGTTCAGCTGCGTGCCGACGGTCGACATGTAGGCCGCCGCGAATCCGGCCATCATGAAGCCGCGCCACGGCGTGGGCAGCAGATCGACGAACGCCTGGACGTACGTGGCCTCGTGGTCGTGTGTCGGTCCCACGCCGGCGGGATAGAGCAGCACGGTGGCGAGCCCGGTGACGATCCAGGGCCAGGGGCGGATCGCGTAGTGCGCCACCTGGAAGAAGAGCGTCGCGAGCACGCCGTCGCGCTCCGTCTTCGACGAGAAGATGCGCTGTGCGACGTAGCCACCGCCGCCCGGCTCCGCGCCGGGATACCACGCCGCCCACCATTGCACCGAGAGGAAGACGAAGAGGGTGAGCAGGGGCATCCAGGCGTAGCCGGCGATTCCGTCGGGCGTCCACCGGATCGGCAGCACCGAGAGCGCGGCGTCGGCACTCCCGTAGTGCTCGGCGAGCCCCGTCTTCATCTTGTCCATGCCGCCGACGGCACGCACCGCGTAGATGGCGAGGATGATCACCGCGCTCATCTTGATCACGAACTGGACGAGATCGGTCCAGAGCACCGCCCACATCCCCGCGCCGGTGGAGTACGCGACGGTGATGACGAAGCAGATCCCGACCGCGATCACCTCGCCCGACACCGTCATGCCGAGCACGTTCACCGGGTGCAGCCCGAGCGAGATGGTGAGGATCTTGATCATCGCCTTCGTCACCCAGCCGAGGATGATCAGGTTGATCGGCAGGGCGAGGTACACGGCGCGAAAGCCGCGCAGGGCGGCGGCGGGCTTGCCACTGTAGCGCAGCTCCGCGAACTCGACGTCGGTCATCACGCCGGCGCGTCGCCAGAGGCGCGCGAAGAAGAACACCGTGAGCATCCCGCTCATCAGCATGTTCCACCACAGCCAGTTGCCGGCGACACCGTTGTTGAAGACGAGCCCCGTCACGACGAGCGGCGTATCCGCGGCGAACGTCGTTGCCACCATGCTTGCGCCGGCCAGCCACCAGCTCACATTGCGGCCGGAGAGGAAGTATTCCTCGACGCTCTCGCCACCCTTCTTCGTGAAGAGGATGCCGATGCCCATCGAGAGCGCGAAATAGGCGACGACGATTGCCCAATCGATCGCGGAGAGATTCATGGACGCCTGGGTGGAGGAATGAAGCCGCGTGGACGTTTGCGCGGGGCCCGATTGCTGCCAGCGTGATTATGTTGCCGCCGATCGACACCATTTTGCGACAGGGAACACCAAAAGGCGAGCACGAGAATCAGAAATGACAGGCACGGAAACGCAGCACTCGATTCGACGAGACGCCGCCCTGGTGCTGGCGCTGTGCGTCGCTGCACTCGGCGCGTGCGCGATGCGCGGGCCGGCCTCGGCGCCCGCTCCCGTACGTCCCGGGATCAGCGTGCTGCTCACCGACAGCATCCACCTGATCCGTGGCAAGCGGGTGGGGTTGATCACGAACCAGACGGGCGTGGACGAGCACGGGGAGTCCGACATCGAACGGCTCCGCTCCGCCGACGCGCGTGCGGCGGGCGCTCAGCTCGTGCGACTCTTCTCTCCGGAGCATGGCATCCGCGGGACGGAGGACCGCGAGCAGCTCGCCAGTGGGATCGACGAGCGGAGCGGTCTGTTCATCCAGTCGCTCTACGCCAACGGGACGATCGGCCCGCCGGACAGCACGCTGCGCGACCTGGACGTGCTCCTCGTGGATCTGCAGGACATCGGCACGCGGACGTGGACCTACGTCGGCGCGATGCTCTACGCGATGAAGGCGGCCGCACGGCGCGGCATTCCGATCGTCGTGCTGGATCGTCCGAACCCCCTGAGCGGGCTGCACCCGGATGGGCCGATCCTCGACAGCGCGCTCGCGAACCCGAACGAGCCGACGCCATCGCGCCCGGGGCGCGCGTATGCGCTCTACCCGACGCCGCTACGCCACGCGCTGACGATGGGCGAGCTGGCCCGCTACTTCGACGCCGAGCTGAAGGTGGGCGCCGATCTCCACGTCGTGCCGGCGGCCGGCTGGCGGAGGGCGATGTGGTTCGACCAGACCGGACTTCCGTGGGTCCGGCCGTCGCCGAACCTCCCGACGCTCGCGAGCGCGACGGTGTATCCGGCGCTCGTTCCCTTCGAGGGCTCGAATCTGAGTGTGGGGCGCGGGACGACGGACGCCTTCCAGGCATTCGGAGCGCCCTGGCTCCCGGCCGATGCCGTCGCCGCCGCGCTCAACGGGCGTGACCTGCCGGGCGTCCGGTTCGAGCGGCACGACCTCGCGCCACGGGCGGCGGGGGACGGCAAGTACTCGGGGCAGACGATTCCGGGGATTCGCCTCGTCGTGACGGACCGGGACCGCTTCTCGGCGGGGCGGACGGCCGCGGCGATCCTGTGGGCGGTGCATCGTGCCGCGCCGGACTCCCTCATCGTGCGGGGGGCGGTGTTCGACGAACGGTTCGGACGCCCGGCGATGCGGGAGGCGCTCCAGCGCGGCGAGGACCCCGACCGCGTCGTGGCGGGGGACAGCGCGGCCGTCGCGGCGTGGTGGCGCTCGGTGGCGCGATACACGATCTATCGATAAATCTCTGCCGAGCTGGGCCTCGCATGTCTCTTGCACCGAACGTCTCCGCCACCAGTCATTTCAGCCAGGATCGAGAACCGAATCCATGATCGCGCCAATGAGAGTTTCCCTCCTCATCGCCGGGTTCGTCGCGCTGGCCGCCTGCGGCCCCCGACAGGTCGAGGTCAAGACGGCTCCCGAGCCGACCGCGTCGTCCAGCTCGGCGCCGTCGGTGCAGCTGACGAACAATCTCAGTCAGGCGGTGAACGTCTATGTGACGGTCACCGGCGGCAACGAGCTGTTCCTGCGTCAGGTCGCGGCGAACACGGTCGAGAAGGTGCCGGTGAGCGGCGTCGCCGCTGGCAGCACCGTGACGTTCAAGGCCGTGACCGTCGACGGATCGCGCACGTACCAGAGCCGGAGCTCGCAGCTCAGCCCTCTCTTCCTGTGGAGCGTGCCCTGAGCGGCGCGAGGTGTTCGTCCCATGACGGCTCCGCCCGCGCTGGTTGCTGGTGTCCGTGACGACGAATAGTTTTCCGGGCTGGAGGGCACCCTCCGGCCCGTTTGCTGTCCGGCCCGACGTCACCGCCGCGCGACCCTCCGGCCGCGGGACCTCCGTCCGCCTCGGAGTCGCATGAAGATTCTTCCCGACTGGATCAAGACAGGTTATCTGCGGCTCGTCGATCCAGTCGCGGACTGGTTCGTCAAGCGGGGTGTCCATCCCAACACCATCACGTGCATCGGCACCGTCTGCACGCTGGTCGGCGGGATCATCTACGGGACCGGCCACATCAAGACGGGCGGGTGGTTCCTCGGGCTCACGGCGCTGTTCGACGTCCTCGATGGCACCGTCGCCCGGCGGTCGAACCGGAGCAGCACTTTCGGGGCGTTCCTCGATTCGACGCTCGACCGGTTGGCCGACGGCTTCGTCCTGGGCGGCCTGGCGGTCTTCTACGCCACCAGCCGGCTCCATTCGAGCGTCCCGATGCTCATCGTCTGCCTGATGGGGCTGATCGGGGCGTTCCTGACGTCCTACACCCGGGCCCGCGCCGAGGCACTCGGGCTGGACGCCAAGGTGGGCATGCTCCAGCGCCCGGAGCGAGTGGTCCTCCTCTCCGCCCCGCAAGCCTTTTTCGGGCTCGTGTTCAACGGGTGGGTGCTGGCCATCATCATCGTCATTCTGACCGTAACGGCCTGGATCACCGTGATCCAGCGCGTGGCCTACGTCTATACGGCGACCACGCGAGCGGAAGAGGCGGAAGCGCGCGCGGACGCCGAGGCTCGGCCTCGGTTCTGGGCGCGAAGCCGCTCCGCGCGCCCTCTGCTCAAAGGAGAGTAAGTACGTGCCTGGTTCGTCCTCAGACGCTGTTTCCGCCCCCCGTCCCGCCACCGGCAAGCTCGGCATCATCACACCAGGCCTCGGTGCCGTCGCGACGACCTTCATGGCCGGCGTCGAGAGCGTCCGGCGCGGGCATACGAAGCCGATCGGATCGCTCACGCAGATGGCGACGATCCGCCTCGGCAAGCGCACCGAGAACCGGTCGCCGCTGATCAAGGACTTCGTCCCGCTCGCCGCCCTCGACGACATCGTGTTCGGCGCGTGGGACCCGATCGCCGACGATGCCTACACGGCGGCGAAGAAGGCAGGGGTGCTCGAGGACCGCGATCTCGAGCCGATCAAGGATTTCCTGTCGAGCATCAAGCCGATGCCGGCCGTGTTCGAGAACAAGTACGTGACCCGGATCAACGGCGCGAACGTCAAGAAGGGGAAGACCAAGCGGGACCTCGCCGAGCAGCTCCGCCAGGACATCCGTGACTTCAAGGCGCGTAACAAGTGCGACCGGGTCGTCATCGTCTGGTGCGCCTCGACCGAGATCTTCATCAAGCCGGGCCCGAAGCACGCCACGCTGGAGCAGTTCGAGCGCGCGATGGAGAACAACGACGAGGAGATCGCGCCGTCGATGCTTTATGCGTATGCGGCGATCATGGAGGGCGTCCCGTTCTGCAACGGCGCGCCGAATCTCTCCGTCGACATCCCGGCCCTCGTGCAGCTCGCCAACGACCGCGGCGTGCCGATCTCGGGCAAGGACTTCAAGACGGGCCAGACCTGGATGAAGACGGTCATCGCGCCTGGCCTCAAGGCGCGCATGCTCGGCCTCGCCGGCTGGTACTCCACGAACATCCTCGGCAATCGCGACGGTGAGGTGCTCGACGATCCCGCGTCGTTCAAGACGAAGGAAGAGTCGAAGCTGTCGGTGCTGCACACCATCCTGCAGCCGGAGATCTATCCGGAGCTCTACAAGGGCTTCTCGCACGTGGTGCGGATCAACTACTACCCGCCGCGCGGCGACAACAAGGAAGGGTGGGACAACATCGACATCGTCGGATGGATGGGCTATCCGATGCAGATCAAGGTCAACTTCCTCTGCCGCGATTCCATCCTCGCCGCGCCGATCGTCCTCGACCTCGCCCTGTTCAGCGACTTCGCCCAGCGCGCCGGCCTCAAGGGCATCCAGGAGTGGCTGTCGTTCTATTACAAGAGCCCGATGACCGCGCCGGGCCTGCAGCCCGAGCACGACCTCTTCATCCAGCAGACGAAGCTCAAGAACACGCTCCGTCACCTCATGGGTGAAGAGCAGATCACGCACCTCGGCCTGGAGTACTACCAGTCGTGAGGTCCGCGGCGCGCGGTGCGCTTCTCGTCGCTACGCTCGGCACCGTCCTCATGGGCGCCGACTGTGGGCCGCCGCGTCGCCCGGAGATCCGTCAGGGCAGCAAGTCGTACCTGTTCAACATCACCTCCGATCCCATTCCGCCGCACGCGCGCGAGGACGTCATCTATACGGTGACGGTGCGCGATCGTGAGACCGGCCAGCCGATCGAGACCGGCGAAGGACGCATCTTCGCGAACACCCTCGAGGGTGCCCGCACCTACGACGGGTTCGAGAAGGGGGCAGGCGTCGGGACGTACAAGGCGAAGCTGCGCTTCGTCGCGGCGGGACAGTGGGCGATCGGCATCCAGTTCCACAGCGATTCCACGAAGCCGCTCGAGAAGACCGAGTGGATGCAGGACGTGCTCCAGGAGCGGCCCGGAACTCCCTGACCATGCGCCATTTCTATCGCAGCCATACGTCGCCCGCCGAAGCGCTCGTCGCGGCGGACGCCTTCTTCACCGAGCTGGGTCTCTCGCTCGTCACCACGACCGCGCGCACGCGCGTCTTCTCCGGGCCGCTCGGCTCCATGAAGTTGAGCGCGCGCGCCGAGGGCGGACACTACACCTTCGTCGAGGTGAGTACGGATCAGATGGGGGAGAGCCGCCTCGATCGAAACGTGAAGCGCTTCTTCGTCTCGCTACACCGCGCCGAGGATCCATCACACACGCTGCAAGCGTCGTATTGATGGCTCGGACGGGTACGGCGCGTAGCGGGGGGCGCGGCACGCGGAAGAGCGCGGCGACGCCCCCCGCTGCCGTTGAGGAAGGCAACGAAGCGCTCGGCGAGGCACAGCAGCTCGAGCTGTACTACTGGATGCGCTTGACGCGCTCGCTCGAGGAGCGGCTCGTCAATCTCTACCGGCAGACGAAAGTCGTCA
>Ga0207674_10005609_pt1 | contig 14877 bp, 15 predicted proteins | sample KBSCornC72_FD_184303 | JGI IMG/M metagenome (GOLD analysis project Ga0207674, IMG submission 184303) | Corn rhizosphere microbial communities from Kellogg Biological Station, Michigan, USA - KBS Corn C7-2 (SPAdes) (version 2) | ecosystem: Host-associated > Plants > Roots > Rhizosphere > Soil ... | reverse complement strand
CGGTGATCGGGTGGGCGACGGGCGATAACTACAAGACACCGCTCATCGAGAAGGCCATCGAGATGGCGGCCCGCAATTACCCGCTCGCTGAGAATGCTATTTTTCACTCCGATCGCGGCAGCAATTACACGTCCTGCCAGTTCGCCGCGACGCTGAAGCAGTACGGCCTCCGGCAGTCCGTAGGCCGTACCGGGATCTGTTACGACAATGCGATGGCCGAGTCTTTCTTCGCGGCGTTGAAGAACGAGCGCGTTTACCGGACCCAGTATCCGACCCGGGAGCACGCGCGCCGTGACGTTGTGAGGTATATTGAATTCTGGTACAATTCGAGGCGTCGGCACTCCGGACTTCAGTACCGGACCCCGCAGCAAGTCCACGATGAGTATCTGGAACAGCAGTCCGCAGCGTGAATTAACCACAAATCCGCTGTCCGGAAAGCTCGGGGCAGATCAATCTGCAGCCGCAGATCAAACCGGCAGGCTAATAGCCGACGCGTCCATGCTGGCCGCTTGGGCCGCGGCCCGGACATCGGAGCGGCTAGCACCACTCGTACCGGACCGAACGATCACCCCGCACGCGGCCGACACCGGGCAGATGACCCGCCGCTCCTCGCCGATCGCATCGCCGGGAACGATCAGCGGCTCACGGTCGGCGGGACTAACCAAGACCCGGATCTTGGTTACTAATCCGGAAGGCGAGAATTAGCCCGCTGTTTGCCTCGCTGTCATCTCATTGCAGCGCAGTAGGTCTGGCATTTAAGGTGCGCGGCTGACCATACTGTCCCCCATGCTGACTCGCCGGACCTTTCTACAGCTGATGGCCGCCTCCACCGGAGTGGCTCTCACGGGCTCGGAATTCCTGGCCCAGACAGCGGCCAGGGCCACCACAGCGCTGTCACCGAACGGTTCCAACGGCATCAAGCACGTAGTCGTGCTGATGATGGAGAACCGGTCGTTCGACCACTTCCTCGGCTGGCTGCCGGGGGCTGACGGCCGCCACGACCTGACCTACCTGTCGACGGATGGCAACTACTACCCCAACTACCGGCTGGCTCCCGACTTCCAGGGCTGCGGATACAGCGACCCTGACCATAGCTGGGAGGGCTTCCTGGTCCAGCACAACTTCGGCAAGATGGACGGATTCCTGCAGCGGCCCACCGCCCCGGCTGACAACCCGGGGGTGACGTTGGCTAAGGCCAACACGTTCCCGATCGGCTACTACACGAACCTCCGCCACGATCGCACCCGCAAGGCAGTCCCCGACCTGCCTGTCATCGGTGCCCTGGCCGAGCATTACACGGTCCTGGACCGCTATTTCTGCTCGTTTGCCGGCGAGACCTTCCCGAATCGCTTCTACCAGCACGCGGCCCGGACTGACCGGGACCATAACTCGTTTACGATCTCCGCGCTGCCGGCCATCTGGGACCAGTTGTCGCCCATCCCCAACAACCAGGGCATCCCGACCGGCGGGTACTTCTTCCGTGACCTGCCCTTCCTGGCGCTGTGGGGCACGAAGTACTTCCCCTTCTGGCATCCCTTCGCGGCCGGGGACACCGACGCTATCGGGATCCCGGTCACCACCCCGTCGTTCATCGACACGGTGGCGCAGGGAAACCTGCCGAACGTCAGCTTCGTCGATCCCGCCTTCGATACCGAGAGCAATGGCACATCGGCCGATGATCACCCGCTGGCCGACATCCGGCTCGGCGAACGGTTCATCGCCGACACCTATCACGCCCTGGCCAGCGCCGGATATCTGGACAACACCGTGCTGGTTGTCACCTTTGACGAGTGGGGCGGGTTCTACGATCACGTGCCACCGCCGGGAGTCATCGACGACACCAACCCGGCGGACGTCGACCACTCTGGCGACGGCACCACCCCCACCGACGGCCAGCTGGTACCGGACTACACGCAACTCGGATTCCGGGTACCGGCCATCGTGGTCTCCAACCTGGCCCGCCGCCAGGTGGCTCATCATGGCCCGTTCGAGCACGCATCGACGCTGAAGCTGATCGAGACCACCTTCGGGCTGCACTCGCTCACGGCCAGGGACGCTCACGCCGAGAACCTGGGCAAGGTCCTTGACCGGTCCCCGCGGCACAGGGTCCCGGCCGACGCCATCCCGACCAGCAGCCAGGTGCTCGGGCCGGTCAGCGACCCCGCGGCGATCTGCAGCGCCGACAGCGTTCAGTCGGTCGCTCCGACCCCGGTGCGGGTCGGCCGGCACCCGGGGTCCCCGCCTCCGTTCTCGCCATCGGGGTGGCCGACGGGTTCGGGGATGGCCGGGTTCGGCGCGCATTTCCGGAAGGAGCAGGACGGCGCGACCAGCAGCTGACGGGCAGGACCACCTGATCACGACGAGCCGGCCGCCGCGCTCACCGCGGCCGGTGACCTCGGCATGGTGCCACGAAACAGTCCCGATGGCACGTTTGCCTTCTTCCGTGCTTTCTGGGCGTATGCTTACCCTTTTCTTAACTGTTGTACTTAATGTGAGGTCATGGACCCCGGGCCTGCTGGCGTCGATGGCGCCGGACCGCGCACGCCCAGGGCCCGCGGACCGCGCCGCCTGCTCGTCGCCGGGACAGCGGCCGTGGTGGTCCTGCTCGCAGTGATCGCGGTGCTAGCGATCCGGCTCGCTGGCACACCTCCCGCGGCCAAGGCCGCGACGCCTCGCCCCGCCCCGACCCCCACCAGCTTGACCGTGCCGGTCATCTACCAGCGGCTCGCGCCGTCCGTGGTGCTCGTCCGTAGCGGTCATGAGCTGGGGACTGGCGTCATCGTGGCCGACGACGGCACGATCCTGACCGCGAACCATGTCATCGCTGGCGGCGGGACCATCACTGTTACGTTCGCCGACGGCACCACGGCGAACGCGATTCTCGCCGCCGCCAACCCGAAGCGGGACATCGCTACCCTCACCCCGGCGAAGCTGCCCCAGGTCGTCGTGCCCGCCACTGTCGGCGGCGGCGCCGGGGTGGGAGCGTCCGTCGTCGCCATCGGCAATCCGCTCGGCCTGATTGACAGCGTGTCCTCCGGGGTGATCTCCGGCCTTGACCGGACCGCGGACACCAGCAACGGCAAGTTCTCCGGGCTCATCCAGTTCGACGCTTCGGTTAATCCGGGCAGTTCAGGTGGCCCGCTGCTGGACGCACACGGGCTGGTCATCGGCATCGTCGTCTCGATCGCCGCCCCGGCCGGCCAGGACGCGTTCGCCGGCATCGGGTTCGCGGTGCCGATCGGCGCCGCGCTCGGCGGGGGTAGCGGTACGGGGCCAGGGAAGGGGCCGCAAATATGAACGACGCAACGGCAACAGCTCAGGACGAAGGAGCCCGATGACCACGACGCCGAACGAGCGGCCGTCCCCGTCACCCGGCCAGTACACCAACCCCCTGCAACCGGTGCTCTTCGAGGTCAAGCGCACTATCGTCGGCCAGGACGTCTTGCTCGAGCGGATGGCGATCGCCCTGCTTTCCGGCGGGCACCTGCTCGTGGAGGGCGTCCCCGGGCTGGCCAAGACGCTGTCCGTCAAGTCGCTCGCCGCGGCGGTCGGCGGGCAGTTCCAGCGCATCCAGTTCACGCCCGACCTGGTGCCGGCTGACCTGACGGGAACGCGGGTCTATCAGCAGCACACCGGCGAATTCCAGACCCAGCTCGGCCCGGTCTTCACAAACCTGCTGCTCGCCGACGAGATCAACCGCGCGCCCGCCAAGGTGCAGAGCGCCCTGCTCGAGGTGATGCAGGAGCACCAGGTCACCATCGGCCGCGAGACCCACCGGGTGCCCGAGCCGTTCCTCGTCATGGCGACGCAGAACCCGATCGAGTCCGAGGGCACCTACCCGCTGCCCGAGGCGCAGGTCGACCGGTTCATGATGAAAGTTGTCGTTGACTACCCAAGTGTCACCGAGGAACACGCGATCGTCGACCGAGCGCTACGCCACGCCGAACCGGTCCGCGCCATGCTTGGCCCGGCGGACCTGATCAGCATGCAGGAGCGCGTGCTCGACGTCTATGTCGATACCGCCGTCGTCGACTACGCCGTGCGCCTGGTAACCGCAACCCGGAGGACGTTCGGTGCCGGGCTCAGCGACCTGAAGCGGTACGTCAGCTACGGGGCCAGCCCGCGCGCCTCGATCGCCCTGGTCACCGGCGCCCGGGCGCTCGCGTTCCTGTACGGCCGTGACTACGTGCTGCCGGACGACGTCCGCGAGCTTGCCCTCGACGTGATGCGGCACCGCATCGTGCTGTCGTATGAGGCGCTCGCCGACGACGTCACCGCCGACGCGATCATCACGAAGGTGCTCGATGCCGTGGCCGAGCCCGAGGTCGTCCTGGGCGGCCGCTGATCTCATGCCCATGCGCACCGCTCCAGAACGGCTCCTGGCCCGCCTCGAATGGCGGGTCGTCCGCCGCCTGGACGGACGCCTGGCGGGCGGCTACCGCACCGCGCACCGGGGGACCGGAACCGACCTGGTCGGACTGCGCGAATACACCGAGGGCGACGACGCACGGCATATCGACTGGAACGTCACCGCCCGGCTGAACGAGCCGCAGCTTCGCGTCTTCACCGAGGACCGTGAGCTCACCGTGTGGCTGGTGCTCGACCGTTCGGCGTCCATGACGGTGGGGCCGCCTGGGCGCGGCAAGCACGACGTGCTCGGCGAGCTTGCGCTGGTGCTCGCCCGGTTGTTCGGCCGGGGCGGGAACCGCGTTGGCGCCCTCCTCTACGACACGGGGCTGAACAAGACCGGAGCGGTGCGTATCGTGCCGCCAGGCACCGGGCGCAGGCACGCGCTGCGCATCGGGGCCGAACTCGCCAGGACCGCCGACACCGGCCGGTCCGGCGATGGCCAGTACGGCAGCACGACCGACCTGGCGGCGATGCTCGACGCGGTCGCCAAGCTGGCCAGGCGCCGCGCCCTGGTCGTGGTCATCTCCGACTTCATCGGCGACGGCGACTGGGGGCGGTCGCTGCTGCGCCTGGTGCTGCGCCACGAGGTCGTCGCCTTGCGCGTCGTCGATGCCGCCGATGACGAACTGCCCGACGTCGGTCTTGTCGTTGTCGAAGACGCCGAGACCGGGGAGCAGCTCATCATCGACTCTTCGGATCCGATGCTGCGCACCCGGCTCCGCGCTCGTGTCGAGGAACGCGATACAGGCCTGGCCGCCGGAATGCGCCGGGCGGGGGTACCCATCCACCGCATCGGCACCGACGCCGACCTGGCTACGGCGCTCATCGAGGTCGTAGCGAGCACCCAGCGCAGGCGCGCGTGAGCCTAGCCAACCCCGCTCTCCTGGCCGTCGGCCTGCTCGTGGCCGCGGGCCTGGCCTGGGCCGCGGTAGTCGTCGCGAGGCGGCGGACCGCGGCTCTCACCGCGGCCGGGCTCACGGGCGGTGGCCCCGGGCGCGGCCGCGCCCGGCTCGGGGGTATCTGGTTGACCATCGCCGGCGTTGCCGTGCTCGCGATCGCCGTGGCCGGCCCGGCGGCGTCCGTCCCGGTGTCCCGTGCCTCGGGCACTGTCATCCTCGCCATGGACGTCTCGGGCAGCATGACCGCCACCGACGTGGCGCCCAGCCGTCTTGCCGCCGCGAAGAAGGCGGCGCTGTCGTTCATCGGCGCCCAGCCGGACAACGTGGACATCGGCGTCGTCGCGTTCCAGCAGGGCGGTCTCGAGGCCGCCCTGCCGACCGCCGACCACGCGACCGCCTCGGCCGCGGTCCGCCGGCTGAAGGCCGCCGGCGGCACGTCACTCGGCGACGCCATCCTCGCCTCGCTATCGGCGATCACGCACAAAACCGTCGCCATCGGCCGCGACGGCCGCGCGCCGAACATCGGCTTCTGGCCCTCGGCCACCATCGTGCTGCTCTCCGACGGCCAGAACGAAGGCGGGGCCGCCGGCAGCAGCACCGGCACCGATGCCGCCACCGACGCGGCTGCCGCGGTGGCCGAGAAGGCCGGCGTTCACATCGACACCGTCGGGGTCGGCACCGCCACGGGCACCACCGTCGTGGTCGACGGCTACCACCTGTTCACCGCGCTCGATGCAACGGCCCTCAAATCGATCGCGCAGGCTACCGGCGGCACGTACCGTCCAGCATCGGACGCGGGCGAGCTCGAGAGGATCGCCTCGTCGATCAACTTGAGGCTCACCGTCACCAGCCAGCCGCTGCCGCTGGCCGGCGCGTTCATCGCCCTGGCCCTCGTGCTGCTGGCCGCGGGCGCCGTGCTCACCGTAACCCGGACGGGCCGGGTGGTCTGAATGTCCTTCTCCTGGCCGTGGGCGCTGCTCGCGCTCCTCGTCATTCCGCTGGTCTTCGCCGCCTGGTGGCTGACACGGCGCAGGCGCAGGCGCTCCGTGGTCCGGGTGACCTCGCTCGCGCTCGTCCGGACGGCCATGCCCGGCCGTTCGCGCTGGCGGCGGCGCATCCCCGTGGCGCTACTGACGCTCGGCCTGGCCGTGCTCGCGGTCGGTGCCGCCCGCCCGCAGGCGACCGTGCCCGTCGCGTCGTCGTCCGCGACGATCATGCTCGCCCTGGACGTCTCGGGCTCCATGTGCTCCACCGACGTCAAGCCGAACCGGATCACCGCCGCCGAACGAGCGACCAGCGCCTTCGTCAAGTCCCAGAACGGCGGCCCGCGCATCGGCCTGGTTGCCTTCTCGACTACCGCCGTCGTCCTGGTCCCGCCCAGCGCGGACACGAAGCAGCTGCTCAATGCGGTCGGCGGTCTCACTACCTCGTTCGGCACCGCCATCGGCGAGGGCATTCTGACCTCGCTCGACGCCATCGCGCAGATCGACCCGTCGGTAGCGCCGACCGGTGCGACCGCCTCCCGCGGCCGCGGTGCCGGCTACGCCAACGACGTGATCGTCGTGCTCACCGACGGCTCGAACAACCGGGGGGTCGACCCGCAGACCGCGGCGAAACAGGCCGCCGCCCGGGGCGTCCGCGTCTTCACCATTGGCTACGGCACCGATAACCCCGCGCCGCTCGCCTGTAGTTCCGCGCAGTACGGCGGGTTCAGCGGGTTCGGCGGCGCGGGTTCCGGGTTCGGCGGCGGCTTCGGCGGGGGCAATCCGTTCGACGCCGACTTTGACGCGCTCAGGCAGATCTCACGGACCACCGGTGGCACGTTCTACCGCGCGCAAGATGCCGCCGAGCTCAGCCAGACGCTGGCCAAGCTGCCCGCCGCCTTCACGATCGTCCGCAAGCACATCGACCTGGCCTCGTGGTTCGCCGTCGCCGGCGGCCTGCTCATCGCGGCGGCGGTGGCACTCTCGCTGTGGTGGAACCGCACCCAGCGAGTACCCGCGCCTCCGAGGAGCGCGGATCACTGACCCCGGCGCCCGCTCCCGTTACTCCGCCGCGGGATCGGCGTCCGCGTCCTCGAGTTCGGGATCAACCCCGCCTTCCCGGTGCTTTTCTGAAGCGCGCATCACGGCCCGCAGCTTGGCGAACTCGGCGGTGCCCGACAGGTCAGGCTCGCTGCCGGCGTCTCCCGGCTCAGGCATGCGGTCACTCATGGACAGGTCCTCCTCCAGATGATGGGTCCCATCCCAGCACGCTACCGGGAACCTGGCACCGCAGCAGCAAGGTCGGGGAGGAGGTGCAACTACGGACTCAGACGTGCAGGGCGGGCCGGTAGATGAGCTCTTGGGTGTGCCCGTCCAGCGTCCGGCTCTCGATTAGCTCGAGGTCGAAGTCGGCCGCACCACCGAAGATCGGGTCCAGCCCGGTCTGACCGGTGATCACGGGGAAGAGCGTCACCTGGACACGGTCGACCAGGCCGGCGGCCATCAGCGCCCGGTTCATCGACAGGCTGCCGTGCGAGCGCAACGGCACCTCGGACTCCTGCTTGAGCCGGGCGACGACGTCGACGGCGTCACCGCTCACGAGGGTCGCGTCCGGCCAGTCGAGAGATCCTTCCAGCGTGGTCGACACCACCGTGGCCGGCAGGCTCCTCATCTGCGTGACCCATGGGTCACGCGCCTCGGATTCCTCGGTGCTCGAGGCCAGCATCTGCGCGAATGCCCGGTACGTGTTGGCCCCGAAGACCATCCGCTGCTCCGTGTCGTACACGGCGAGGCGGTGATCGAGGAGCTCGGGGCCTTGCTTGCCCCAGTAGCCGGTCCAGTTGCCGCTGGCGGCGCCGAAGCCGTCGAGGCTGGAAAAGACGTCGAATGTGTATGTTGCGGTCATGATGCTCCTCGAGTGCGGTTGATCGCGTGTCGGGGATACAGACGGCCAACCACGGCGAGACTCATCGCCTACGCGTCCTGCGCACATGGCGGGGACAGCCGAACCCAGCCAAGTGCGGACCGCCCATGCATTACATGTGAGCGTTGACTAGGTGAAGCCGACGTCCATGTCGAAGTGTCCGAGCCGCAGATGCAGGACTCCGCCGCCGGCCCAGTGCACGATGTATGCCAGCAGGATGATGACCAGGATCACGACCACCAGCCAGAAGAAGAACACGACGATCCCGGGGATGACGTACCCAGCTACTCTTCTCGGTCTAGCCACGGCTTCCAGCTACCCGGCGCCGTCCGGATTATCCGCGAGCGGCGTGGCTGCCGATGCGACCGCTCGGGCCAGGCGAACTGAGAGCTTCGGGAACGGGCGACAATAAAGGCATGGGCAGCGTGGCTGACGATCCCGCGACGGATCGACCGCGAGAGTGGCTGGCGTTGCCCGGCGGCGGGATCCGGCCGGTCGTCTCAGTTCCGGGCCCCGGCGGCATCGCCGAACTGCTGGCGTATGGCGCCTGGCTGGCCCGCTTGCGGCCCGCCTGCCGATGCGGAAGGCCTCGCCTGGGTTCGGGCCGGACCTGCGGGAGCGCGGAGTGCGTAGCCGAGCTCCGCGTACAGGAGCCTGGCAGATAGCCTGGCGAGCCGCTGTTGTCTTCCGATACCGCGCGCCTCGCCCGGTCGGGGGACCGTGTCAGTCGAGCTCGTGACCGGTAGTGCTGTCGACGTGGGCCGGGATTGGTCCTTCATGCCGGTCACCTGTGCTGGATGTGCCCGACGGCTCGAACATGAGAATCGAGGCGCCGGGTGACGAGGGCTTGTGCTCCGTACCTTTCGGCACGACGAACGTGTCTCCCTGGCGCAGCGTGACGGTGGTCTGGCCGCCGTTAGCATCGCGGATGGCCACATCGAACCGGCCGTCGAGGACCAGGAAGAACTCGTCGGTGTCTTCGTGTACGTGCCACACGTGCTCGCCCTTGGCGTGGGCCACGCGAACCTCGTAGTCGTTCATGCGGGCGACAATCCGCGGACTGTAAATCTCGTCGAATGATGCCAGTGCCGCGGTGACATTAACGGGGGCAGCGGTCATCCCATCATCGTAATCACCGGATCCCGAGGAGCCCGGGCCGCGCGGGGCCCGGGCGCGGCGCCGGGGTACTGGCTAGCACGCCAGCACGGCGCGGACTACCGTGAAGATCGGCCCAGGAGGTTATGACATGGCTTATCAGGCATACAGCGCCGTAGGTTCGGCGGCGGCCGCCCGAAGGCCGCGGCGAGCGCGATGACGGTGCTGGTCGGCCGCCGCGAAACGTTCAATGCCGCGCATCAGCTGTATGACCCGGGCTTGTCGGACGAGGAGAACCGGCGGCTGTTCGGGAAGTGCGCGAATCTGCACGGGCACAACTACGTCCTGGAGGTGGTGGTGGCCGGCGAAGTCGATCAGGCCAGCGGCTATGTCCTGGACCTGAAGGTGCTGTCTGACATCATGAATGGGCAGGTCATCCGGGATGTGGATCACCGCAACCTGAATACCGACGTGCCATGGCTCTCCGGACGCATCCCGACCGCCGAGAACCTGGCGGTGACCTTCTGGGAGCGGCTCCAGCCGGAGCTTCCCGAGGGGCTGCTGCGGTCCGTCCGCGTCTGGGAGACCGATAAGAACTGGGCGGAGGTCGGTGATCAGGTCTGAGGTTCCGGCCCGGGCGGGTCAGGAACTGCGCAGGCGCTACACCGCCGCCGACCTTAGCGTGTTCACGCGCGAAGAGGCGAGCAGGTTCGTCCCCCACGGGGACGGTGATCCGCAGACTGACATGGTCCTGGCCTGGGAGTTGCTGTACCGGCTCGAACCGGAACTCTATGACCGGCTGGCCAGCGTCGAGAGGCTCCATCCGGATGTGCTGGGCTGGCTGCCGCGTGGCGTAGACCGGATCGCCGAGGTCGGCGCGGGCTCGGGACGGCTGACGCTCGAGCTTCTCGAGCGTGGCCGGGAGGTGGTGGCGGTTGAGCCCGCGATGCCCTTGCGCCAGCTCCTGAGGCGGAAGCTCACGACGGCGGATCATGGCAACCGGGCCCGGGTGATCCACGGGTTTTTCGACGAGCTGCCCCTTCCTGACGGTTTCGCCGACCTGGTCGTCGCCTGCTCGGCCTTCACGCCGTCCTCGGGACACGGCGGCGAGGCCGGCTTGTCCGAGATGGAGCGCGTGTGCAGGCCGGGCGGCTGCGTCGCCATCATCTGGCCAAACAACGTCGACTGGCTCGCCGCCCACGGCTACCGGTACGTCTGCTTCGACGGACCGATGTGCGTCGAGTTCTCCAGCCACGAAGAGGCAGTCGAGCTCGCCGGGATCTTCTTCCCCCGCGCGGCCGAAGATGTCGCCCGGCGCGGCCTGCGCCAGGTTCCTTTCGAGGTGCTGAGGATCAACCCGCCACGCGACCTTGCCTTCAAGGTGCTGGCCCCATGAGAGCGGCCCGATGAGAATGGCCCAATGAAAGTGACACAGTGAAGATCGCCATCATGGCGCCGCTCGTGACGGCCATCCGTGAGCCTCAGCGCGGCGGTTCGCAGGCCTTCGTGTCCGATCTGGCCCGCGGCCTGACCGGCCGGGGGCATGACGTCCACGTGTACGCCGCCTCCGGATCGGAGATCCCGGGCGTGGAGGTGATCGACACCGGAGTCGATCCAGAGTCTCTGGCGGGCACGCTCTACCGGGCCTTCGGCCAGTCCGGGCCAGCAGGGTCCAGGCCTGCCGGGCCTGAACCATCGGTGGCCGAGTCTGCCTTCGCCCGCGCCTATCGCGGCGTGCAGGAAATCCGGTATGACGTGATCCATAATCACGCCTTCGACGCGCCCGCCATCCGGCTCGCGGCGGCGCTGCAGGCGCCGGTGGTACACACGCTCCACCTGCCCCCGGACAAGGCGGTGGCGGCGGCACTTCGGCATGCGGCCCGGGGCGGCAGACCGCCGGCCGTGGCCGCCGTATCGGTATTCCAGGCGAGCGCCTGGCGCCGGATCATCCGTGTCGACGCGATCCTGCCGCCTTACGTGCCCACACACGTCATTCCCTGGTCGCGGGAGCCGGGGGAGGGCGCCATCTTCGCGGGCAGGCTGAGCCCCGAGAAAGGCGCCGCCGAAGCCATCGACATCGCCCGCGCGGCCGGAGTGCCGATCGACGTCTACGGCGATGCCTATGACGCCGGGTACAGCCGGGACCAGATCGGCCCGCGACGAGCCTGGCCAGGCGTGACGGTTCACGCGGCCGTGCCGCGGGCAGCGCTATGGGCGGCCATGGCGCACGCCGCCGTGGTCCTATTTCCCGCCAGGTGGGCCGAACCCTTCGGGATGGCCGCGGCCGAGGCGCAGGCGTGCGGAACTCCCGTCGTGGCGTTCAGATGCGGGGCCCTCGGTGAGGTGATCGCGGACGGCGTGACCGGTTTCCTGGTGCCGCCCGATGACATCGCGGCCGCCGCCGAGGCCGTCGGACGGACGACCGGGATTTCTCGTTCGGACTGCCGTGACCATGCCGAAGGCCATCTCGACCTGGAACAGAGCCTGGACGCTCACGAGCGGCTCTACCGGCAAGTGGTTAGTCCCGTCGCCGGGGCGGCAGACCATGGGTGATCCGGCGCACTGGCTACGCGGACGGGTGGCGGTCGTCACGGGCGCGAGCCGCGGGATCGGGGCGGCCACGGCCGCGGCCATCGCGGCGGCCGGCGCTCAGGTCGTCCTGGCCGCCCGTGACCGTGACGCTCTCGACCGCGTCGCCAGCGACATCCGGCACGCGGGTGGTGAGGCTACACCGGTGCCCACAGACGTGAGCAAGGGCGCCGATGTCGAGCGCCTTTTCGCCGTGGCCGAGAGGGCTGGCCCGGTCGCGGCGCTGGTCTGCGCGGCCGGGGTGCTGACGCGCGCGCTGTTCGCCGAAACGACGACCGAGATCTGGGAACAGACGCTCGGGGTCAACCTGACCGGTTCGTTTCTCTGCTGTCGCGCGGCGTTCACCGCTATGCTCCCGGCCGGTGAAGGGCGGATCGTCAACATTGCCTCGCTCTCCGGCGTCTACGCCACCGAGAAGTTTCCCGGGCTGGCCGCGTACAACATCTCCAAGTACGGCGTCATCGGCCTCACCGAGGCGATCGCGGTGGAAGGTAAGGAGCACGGCATCAGCGCCATTTGCGTCAGTCCGGGCGCCGTCGATACCGAGATGCTGCGCCAGGCCAACCCCGCGCTGCGTCCCGGCCTGACCCCCGGTGATGTGGGGGAGCTGATCGTCGCGCTGCTTGACAGCCCGCTGGCGCCAGCCAGCGGCGCGAACATCCCCCTGTTCTCCAACGCCTAGCTGGCGAAGCTAGGCCAGCGACCACAGGTCCGTGTGTTCGTCGGCGAGCACGCCGCGAGCCGGCCGGGCACGCGCGGCAACCAGGCGCACGCAGGCCGCCATCTCAGAATCGTGGTCCAGTTCGGGATCCCCGCCCCGGTCGAGCCCGATGGCGGCCCGCACCACCCCGTCCACCAGGTAGAAGCCGACTAGCTTGGCGTCCTCGACGCTGCCGCGGACCACGAACTCGTCCCAATTCGTGACGTGCCCGACGTACTCGATCGTGTGCTCGTATTGATCGGACCAGAAGGTATGGACATAGTCGTACGGGGCCGTCGAGCCGAGCATCGACCGCGCCGCCGCGGTGCCCTGTTTTTCCGCGTTGTTGTAATGCTCGACCCGGATCCGCCCGAAGAGCGGGTGAAGATGGTTCGCCACGTCGCCGGCCGCGTACACGTCAGCCGCGCTGGTCCGGCAGAACTCGTCGACCAGGATCCCGTTATCCTCCGCGATCGATGACCCCGCGACGGCGGGAACATCGGGTTCTACCCCGATGCCCGCGACAACGAAATCGCACGCGATTCGATGGCCGGTGCCGGTCACGATCGCCTCGACCCGTTCGGTACCTTCGAACGCGGCCACCTGCTCTCCGGCCAGCAGCTCGACCCCGTTCGCCCGGTGGATGGCGGCGATCAGCGCGCCGACCTGTCCGCCCACCACCCGCTCCAGCGGGGCTTGGCCGGGGAAGACCGCGGTCACGTGAACGCCGAGCTGCGTCAGCGAGGCCGCCACCTCGCAACCGATGAAGCCCATGCCGACCACGACCGCGCGCCGACCCGCCACCGCCTCCTGCTTGATCGCGTCGCACTCGGCCGCCGTGCGCAGATAGCGGATCCCGGGCAGCTCGGCCCCTGGGGTCCGGAGCCGCCTGTTACGCGCTCCGGTGGTTATGAGGGCCTTCTGGTAGCTGATCTCCTCGCCCGAGTCCAGGACGACCGTATGCGCGGCCGGATCGACGCGCGCGACGCTCGCGCGGCGAATGTCCACGCCGTGTTCGGCGTACCAGCCGGCTGGCCTGACGTACCAGCCGTCGAGGTCCTCTTCCGATCGCAGGTACGTCTTGGACAGCGGAGGCCGGCCAAACGGGACGCCCGGTTCCGGGCCGACGATAACGACCGGCCCGGCGAAACCTTCATCGCGCAGGGTAGCGGCCGCGTTGCCCCCTGCGAAGCCGCCGCCGACGATCACGATCGGGCTCTCGCCGATACCTTCAGACACGCGTCACCAACCCGGTTGCAGGTTTCTACCCGGCAGAAGGGTACTAGGTCGCGTCCTCCGCGCCGTGAAACACCGATGAAACATAGGGCTCCTTGTTTTCACGGAAACGAAATCCGTCAGCGCATTCCACGAAATCCGCGCTGCCGAGCCTGTGAGACAGACAGGTAAAGGAGAGCTGAGTGAAGATCGACACTGGTTCGACCGCGTGGATGCTGGCGGCTACCGCGCTGGTCCTCCTCATGACGCCTGGCCTGGCCTTCTTCTACGGAGGCATGACCCGGGCCAAGAGCGTCCTGAACATGATGATGATGTCGTGGGTCGCCATCATCACCGTGACGATCGCGTGGGTCCTGTACGGGGACTCGCTGTCGTTCGGGAAGGGCAACGGATTCATCGGCGGCTTCGAGTACCTCGGCGAGCACGGGCTGGTGCACGATGCCTCCCGCGTGGCGGGCATCCCCGACCTCATATTCTCCGCCTTCCAGCTCACCTTCGCCGTCATCACCGTCGCGCTGATCAGCGGCGCGATCGCGGACCGGACCAAGTTCGGCGCCTGGACGGTGTTCACCGTGGCCTGGGCCACGCTGGTGTACTTCCCGGTCGCCCACTGGGTGTGGGGCGGCGGCTGGCTCAGCAGCCTGGGGATCGAGGACTTCGCCGGCGGCACGGTCGTCCACGTCAACGCCGGCTCCGCGGGCCTCGCGCTCGCGATCGTCCTCGGCAAACGGCGCGGCTGGGGCAAGGACCCGATGCGGCCGCACAACCTCCCGCTGGTGCTGCTCGGCGCGGGGCTGCTGTGGTTCGGCTGGTTCGGCTTCAACGCGGGCTCCGAGCTGGCGGCGGACGGGACGGCCGCGCTGGCGTTCATCAACACTCAGATCGCGACCGCGGCCGCGGCCGGCGGCTGGATCCTGGTCGAGCGGTACCGTAACGGCAAGCCCACCACCCTGGGGATCGCCTCCGGCGCCGTCGCCGGGCTGGTCGCGATCACGCCCGCCTGCGCGTTCATCGAGCCCTGGGCGGCGATCGTGCTCGGCC
>Ga0207674_10005604_pt1 | contig 14884 bp, 12 predicted proteins | sample KBSCornC72_FD_184303 | JGI IMG/M metagenome (GOLD analysis project Ga0207674, IMG submission 184303) | Corn rhizosphere microbial communities from Kellogg Biological Station, Michigan, USA - KBS Corn C7-2 (SPAdes) (version 2) | ecosystem: Host-associated > Plants > Roots > Rhizosphere > Soil ... | reverse complement strand
CATTACAGCGTCCACATCCCGCAACACGTCGACCGCCGCAATCCGAACTACCCTGTACCCGTTTTCTTCAAGAAATTGATCGCGCGAAAGGTCCTGTAATGGATGTTCGCCGCGGTTATGCGCCTCACCGTCGATCTCGATGATCAGCGAAGCCTGACTACAATAGAAATCGACCACATAGGGGCCGATCGGATGCTGGCGACGAAATTTGAGGCCCGATTTTCGGCCACGAAGCTGTTGCCAGAGCATAGCTTCCGGAAGGCTCATATCCTTGCGAAGGTTTCGGGCTACGACGGTTTCGGGACGCAACATTGTTCGCACGCCCCCTCCACCGGCTTCGCCGGTCCCCCTCCCCGTGCCGGGGAGGATCACGCGAGCAGCCTCTGGTTGACGACCTTGCCGTCCTTGGTGAGCCGCACCGCGTCGCCGATTTCCTCGTCGAGGACGGGTGCGCCCTTGTCCTTGTCCCAGAAGGCCGAGAGGAAGTTGAACAGGTTGCGGGAGAAGAGCGCGGAGGCATCCGCCGCCATCGTACCCGCCATGTTCTTCGCGCCGACGATCTTGACGCCATGCTTCTCGACGATCTCGCCAGCCACACAGCCTTCGACGTTACCGCCGCTTTCCGCCGCGAGGTCGACGATCACGCTGCCGGGCCGCATCGATGCAATCTGCGCATCGCTGATCAGGCGCGGCGCCGGACGGCCGGGGATCAGCGCGGTGGTGATGACGATGTCCTGCTTGGCGATATGGCTGGAAACCAGTTCGGCCTGCGCCTTCTGATATTCCTCGCTCATCTCGGTCGCGTAGCCGCCCGAGCCTTCGCCCTCGATGCCCTTCACATTTTCCACGAAGATCGGCTTGGCGCCGAGCGACTGGATCTGTTCCCTGGTGGCCGAGCGCACGTCAGTCGCCGAGACCTGCGCGCCCAGGCGCCGCGCGGTCGCGATCGCCTGCAGACCAGCGACGCCAACGCCCATGATGAAGGCGCGGGCGGCCGAGACCGTGCCTGCCGCGGTCATCATCATCGGGAAGGCGCGGCCATATTGCTCGGCCGCCGTGATCACGGCCTTGTAGCCCGCGAGGTTCGACTGCGAGGACAGGATATCCATCGATTGCGCGCGGGTAATGCGCGGCATGAATTCCATCGCCAGCGCCTCGAAACCAGCCGCGGCATAGGCATCGACACGGGCGCGATCCCCGAACGGATTCAGCCCCGCCACAACCCAGGCACCCGATTTGGCGCCGGCCAGCGAAGCCGGATCCGGCCCCTGAATCCCCAGTACGATATCGGCGCCAGCCAGAGTCGCCGCGCGATCCGCGACCTTCGCGCCCGCATCGGCATAGCCCGCATCGCCATAGGATGCGGCATGGCCGGCACCAGATTCGACCGCCACTTCAGCGCCGAGCCCAATGAATTTCTTCACCGTTTCAGGCGTGGCCGAGACCCGGCGCTCGCCCGGTGCACCTTCCTTCAGGACCGCGATCTTGAGCGCCATCTGCTAGCTCGCGATCAGCAGAACTACGCCGAATCCCACAAGAAGGCTCAGAATCGCGCCCCATTTGAAGAGCGAGAGGAACCCCGTGTAGGTTTCCACATGCGCAGGCATATCGTTCTGCGCTTCGCCATTGGCAGCCATTTTTTCTCCCCGTTCTTTAGAACCGTAAAGGGCTTCTAGTGTCAGCGGGACCGCGCCTCAAGCCCACATAATCACCAGCTCGTGGATTAGGCCGGGCTTCCCGCTCGTTTTCGGTATGGCGCGGCTTAATCCCGTTTTTACCTGTGCCGGATAAGTTTGTGTCTCTTGATGGGACAAGTGAGATAGACGATGGCGCACCGTGCAGATCGTTCATTGCTGCTGATCGACGATGAGCCGGCACAGAGCCGCCTGATCGAGGCGATCGCCGCGCGCGCCGGATGGCGCGTCACGCGGGCGACTGATCTCGAAACCGCGATGGGCGTGCTCGAAGGCCCCGGCGCCCGTTCGATCGATGTCATCCTGATCGACCAATGGTCAGCGGACGACAGCGGTGCCGAGCTGGTGCGCGAGCTTCGCCGAACCTTCGCCCAGCTGCCCGTGATGATCCTGACCGCGCAGAACAACTCCGAGCAGGCGGTGGAGGCGATGCGCGCCGGCGCGACCGACTTCCTGATCAAGCCGATCGCGCCCGACCGGCTGCTGACCGCGCTCGAAACGCTGCGCGATGCGAGCAACCGCAAGGGCGAGCTTCGCCCGCTGAGCGAGAAGATCCCCTACACGCTGGCCTTCGACGAGATCGTGGGCTCCGCCCCCGAATTCCGCGCCGCGCTGGCGATCGCCGCCAAGGCGGCCCGCGCCCGCGTCCCCGTGATGATCGAGGGCGAGAGCGGCACCGGCAAGGAAGTGATCGCCCAGGCGATCCACGCGGCCTCGCCCCGCGGCAAGCGGCCGATGTTCGTCGTCAATTGCGGCGCGATCCCGACAAATCTGGTCGAATCCGAGTTGTTCGGCCATGAAAAGGGTGCGTTCACGGGCGCGTTCGATCGCCAGGTCGGCCGCTTCGCCCATGCCGAGGGCAGCACGATCTTCCTCGACGAGGTCGGCGAATTGCCGCTGGACGCGCAGGTCAAGTTGCTGCGCGTGCTGCAATCCGGCGAAATCCAGCCGCTCGGCAGCCGCAACGTCAGCCATGTCGATGTCCGCGTGATCGCCGCGACCAACCGCAACCTGACCGAGGATATCGCCGAGGGCCGCTTCCGCGAGGACCTTTATTACCGGCTCAACGTCGTGCCGGTGACGATCCCGCCGCTGCGCAAGCGCGCGGGCGACATCCCCGCCCTCGCCCGCCACCTGCTGATGCGGATCGGCCAGCAGCCGGGCATGCGCCGGACCAGCATCACTGACGAGGCGATCACGCTGCTGTCGAGCTTCAGCTGGCCTGGCAACGTCCGCCAACTGCACAATGCGCTGTTCCGCGCGGCGATCCTTTGTGAAGGGGATTCGCTTTCCCCCGCCGATTTCCCGCACATCGCGATCGAGGCTTCGCACCAGACGGCCGCGCCCCGTACGGTGGGATCAGTCGCCAACACCATGGCCGGCGGCATCACCCTGTTCGAGCAGAGCGGCCATATGCGCACGCTCAACGATATCGAGGCCGACGTCATCCGCCTCGCCATCGGCCATTATCGCGGCCGCATGAGCGAAGTCGCCCGCCGCCTCGGCATCGGCCGCTCGACGCTTTACCGCAAGCTGGCGGAACTCGGCATCAGCGACGTGGCGTAACGTTAACTGCATATCGCAACAATCAATGTCGATTTTATTCTAATTCTTCACGTTGATTAGTTAACGCTGTGCCATTTTGACTTCGCGATTGACGGGAACGGACCCGGGTAATTAGCGAGCTCTCCCAACAAGGGAGACAAGTCAATGCGTAATGTTACCTGTGTCGGATCAATCCTCGCGGCGCTCATGGTTGCGGGCTGCGGCGGGGGCGGCGGCAATTCGGGCCTGAATTCCACACCGGTTGCACCTGATTCCGTTTCGAAAAGCACGTCGCTGATCAACGTGACGCAGAATGACGATTTCGCCGCCAGCACCAAGCAAACCAGTTTCACCGCCGCGAAGGCGTCTGGAACCATTACTTCGGTTGGCAGCGTGTCGGGAGCGGCCAACACCTATGTCCATTACGACGTGGCGAGCAAGCGCTATACGGTAGGGGGCCTGTCATCGACCCCATCCTTCAGCGAGGCGAACAAGTCCGCCTCGAAATCGAACGCGGTGCTTTCGGTTTACGAAAAGACCAGCGGTTCGCGCAACGAGACGTTCCTGTTGTTCAATCCCGGCGCCGGCAACAGCAGCCTGGCTCTGACCTATGCAAGCTATGGCGCATGGCTGATCATGGATGATCGGTCGACCAGCATCGATGCGAACATATCATTCTTCACGTTCGGAACGCGCACTGCCGCTGCTGACATGCCCCGTACCGGCACGGCCAGCTACAACACGATCATGGACGGCATTTTCGCGGACTCATCGGGTTTCTACTCGTTGTCCGGCACGGGCAGCTTCACTGCCGATTTCGGCGCGTCGACAATCGCCTTCCAGGCCAATCCGTTCGCGGCAAACCAACTTGGCGGCCCGTCCAAATATCTCGCCACCTTCGCCGGCAGCGGGGCAATCGACAGCAATACGGCGAGGTTCAACGGGAACACGACAAATGCGGATGGCCTGCGTCTGGACCTCAACGGATATTTTTACGGACCGGGCGCCGCAGAAATGGCAGGCACATTCAGCCTTTCAGGCATGAATGCGACCGGCGTTGGCGCGATTGCGGGGAAGAAGAACTAACGGGTTGCTGCTGACGTCTGGACATCGTCGCGCTAAAATGCGGCGATGTTCGCGGACTGGACAGCCCCCGTCATCCTGACCAAAGTCAGGATCCATTACCGTTACGTCGCGGCCAATCGCGATGTGAGCGCGTCTGGATTCCGACTTTCGTCGGAATGACGGCCTGCCTTCAACCCAAGCTCTTGGAAACCTGCTCGAACACATCCTTCGACAGGCCCGGCGTCGTCAGGATGCGCTGGAGTTCCTCGCGCATCATCGTGCCGCGCTTTTCCTCGAAGCGGCGCCAGCGGCCGAGCGGGGGCACCAACCGGGCGGCGGTCTGCGGGTTGAGGCGATCGACCTCGATCACCTTTTCAGCAAGGAAGCGGTAGCCCCGGCCCGACTTGTCGTGGAAGGCGCGCTGGTTCGCGGCGAAGGCGCCGACCAGCGAGCGAACCCGGTTCGGATTGGCGAGGGTGAAATCCTCATGGCCCGCCAGCCCCTCGACCACCGCCACCGTATCGGCCCGCGTCGAATAGGCCTGCGCGCTGAACCACTTGTCGAGCACCAGCGCATCGTGGCGATAGCGGGCGTGGAATTCGCCCAGCGCCTGCGTCCGTTCCGGCGCATCGTCATTGGCGAGCACGCCGAGCGCGCCCTGCCGGTCGGTCATATTGTCGGAATCCGCGAACTGGCGGTAGGCGATCTGCGGCGCGTCCGGCGCCTCGCTTGCCGCGATATAGCCGAGCGCGACGGTACGCAGGCGGCGCAGCCCCTTGGGGCCGGGCGCATATTCGTAGCGGTTGGCGGCGGTGCGCTGATAGGCGGCGCGCCAATGCTCCTCCAGCTCGCCGCCGATATCGGCGCGTAGCGCGTCGCGGGCGGACGCGATCACGTCCGGATCGACCACGAGGAGATGGTCCCCGATAAACGCCTCGCTCGGCAGCAGCAGCGCCTCGGCGATGAAGGCGGCGTCGAGGTCGGGGTTGGTCAGCGTCTGGCGGATCGCCTCGATCACTGGCTCATGATCGGCCTTGCCGGTGCTCACCGCCCCGATCATCGTGTCGAGCATCAGCTGCTGCATCGCCTCGTACCGCGCGAACGGATCGTCGTCATGCGCCGACAGGAAGGCGAGATCAGCGGCGGCGCGCGACGATTCGATCACCACCGGGGCGGAGAAGCCGCGGTTGATCGACAGGACGGGGCGTTCGTTGATGCCCTCGAACAGGATTTCGTGGCTGGCGGCGTCGAGCTCGACGATCTGTTCCTCGCCCAGCCGCTGGCCGGTGACTTCGCCGAACAGCGCGACGCGGAGCGGGATCAGGGTAGGTTGCTTGCTCGGCTGGCCGGGCGTGGGCGGCACCGCCTGTTCGAGCGTCAGCCGCGCGCGGCCGCCGGCGGGCTCGTGGCTCAATATCGCGCGCACCTTCGGCGTGCCGGCCTGCGAATACCACAAACGAAACTGGCCGAGATCGACGCCGCTCGCATCCTCCAGCGCGGTGACGAAATCCTCGCAGGTAACCGCCTGCCCGTCATGCCGCTCGAAATAGAGATCGGTTCCCGCCCGGAATTTCTGCGGCCCCAGCAGCGTGTGGAGCATGCGGATGACTTCCGCGCCCTTGTTGTAGACGGTCGCGGTGTAGAAGTTCGAGATCTCGATATAGCTTTCCGGCCGGATCGGGTGCGCCAGCGGGCCGGCGTCCTCCGGGAACTGCGCGGCGCGCAGCGCACGGACATCCTCGATCCGCTTGACCGCCGCCGATCCCTGGTCGGCCGAGAATTGCTGGTCGCGGAAGACAGTGAAGCCTTCCTTGAGCGAGAGCTGGAACCAGTCGCGGCAGGTGACGCGGTTGCCCGACCAGTTGTGGAAATATTCGTGCGCGACGACGCCAGCGACCGCGTCATAATCGAAATCGGTCGCGGTATCGGGATCGGCGAGGATGTAGCGCGAATTGAAGACGTTGAGGCCCTTGTTCTCCATCGCGCCGAAGTTGAAGTCGGAGACGGCGACGATGTTGAACACGTTCAGATCATATTCGCGGCCATAGACCTGCTCGTCCCACGCCATCGACAGCTTGAGCGCCGACATCGCGTGGACGGTGCGGGGCAGATCGTCGGGCTTCACCCAGATGCCGAGCGAGACTTCCTTGCCGCTCCGCGTGACGAAGGTATCGGCATTGGCCGCGAGATCGGCGGCAACCATCGCGAAGAGATAGCTGGGCTTGGGGAAGGGATCGCGCCATTCCGCCCAGTGCCTGCCGTCGCCCAGATCGCCCGCGCCGATCCGGTCGCCATTGGCGAGCAGCACCGGGAAGCGCGCCTTGTCGGCCTCCATCCGCACCGTGTAGCGGCTGAGCACGTCGGGCCGGTCGGGGTGGAAGGTGATGCGGCGGAAGCCTTCGGGTTCGCACTGGGTGCAGAGGATGCCGCCGCTGGCATAGAGGCCCATCAGCTGGCTGTTCTTCGCCGGGATGATCTCGACCTCGGTTTCGATCACATGAGCGTTGCCGGGCAGGTCGATCAGCAGCGCGCTGCCGTCGAGCCGCCAGCTGTCCGCGACAGATTCCCCGTCGATGCGCACGTCGAGCGCGATCAGCCCGTCGCCTTCGAGGCGAAGCGGCCTGCGATGATCGCCGGCACGCTCTACGCTGAGCTGCGCCCGGACCCGGGTCGCATCGGGATCGAGCGCGAAATCGATCCGCACCTCGGGCACCAGCCAGTCGGGATCGCGATATTCCTCGCGGCGATGGACTATAGGCGCGGCGGGCGCCGTGGCGGGCTGGGCATCGAGCATGGAATGGCTCTATCTCGCCCGCATTGCGGATGAAAGCCCCAGCTTCCATAAGCACACCATGTTCCACCTCCTGCTCTTCGGCCCCGGATACAGCGCCTCGCACGTGGCCGAACGGGCACGTTCGCGCGGAATGCGCGTCACCGCCATCGGGCGATCAACGTTCGATGACGAAGATATGGTCCATCACGCCATCGCGACCGCAACGCATATTCTTTCGTCAGTTCCGCCGGAGCGGGAGGGCGATGCGATCCTGTCGCGCTATGGGCAGGCGATCGCCGAGGCGCCGGCGCGGTGGGTCGGCTATCTTTCGTCCACCGGAGTCTATGGCGACAGCGGTGGGGCGTGGATCGACGAGAGCGCGGCGGTGGCCGGCCGCCGGCCCGCGCGAAACATCGCCGATCTCGCCTGGCAGCGGATCCACCCGCGGATACGCGTGTTCCGCCTGCCCGGAATCTACGGTCCGGGCCGTTCGGCGCTTGACCGGCTGCGTGAAGGCCGCGCGCACCGGATCGCCCTGCCCGATCAGGTGTTCAGCCGCATCCATGTCGACGACCTCGCCGACGCCGTGGCCGCAAGCTTCGACGATGGCCCGCCGGGCGTCTACAACATCGCCGACGATCTGCCCGCCCCGCAGAATGACGTGGTCAGCTGCGCCGCCGCCATGCTCGGCATCGCCCCGCCGCCGATCCAGACCATGGACGAGGCAGGCCTCAGCGAAATGGCGCGCGCCTTTTATGGCGAGAACCGACGAATCGCCAATGGCAAGGCGAAGCGGCTGCTCGGTTGGGTGCCGCGCCATCCGGATTTCAGGGCCGGATTGCGGGGCTGTTAGACAGGCCACTTAATTAAAGCCGTTCGCACTGAGCTTGTCGAAGTGCCCCTTTTTCCTGCTCAAAGTGAGGAAGGGGCTTTGACAGGCTCAGCCCAAACGGTGGGATTTAGCCTTGCTCACAACGCTTTGATCGCCTGTATCAGCGCGCCGATTTCGGCTTCCGGCTGATCCCAGGAAACGACCAGCCGGATCAGGCCGGGTGTCCAGTCGTAAAAGGCGAAGCCCTTCGTCCGAAGCGCCGCCGCCTCCGATGGCGATACACGCACGAACAGCTCGTTCGCCTCGACCGGATGGACCAGCCGCCCGTGCGCCGCCGCCGCGATCCGCGCTGCGCCCGCGTTGGATTTGCGCGCGTTCGCCAGCCAGAGATCATTCTCCAGCAGCGCGAGGATCTGTGCGGCCTGATAGCGGCCCTTGGACGAAAGATGGCCGCCGCGCTTGCGCCGGATGCGGATTTCCCGCGCGCGTTCGGGCTGGAAGCAGATGATCGCCTCCGCATTCATCCCGCCATTCTTGATGAAGCCGAAGCTCATCATCTCGACCCCTGCGCGCCAGCTGAGATCGGCGGGGTGGCAGCCGAGACGGGCGACGGCGTTGGCGAATCGCGCGCCGTCGAGATGGAAGGCGAGGTTGTTGGCCTTGGCGAAGGCGCCGATCGCAGCGGTTTCTTCAGGGGTGTAAACCAAGCCCATTTCGGTGGCATTGGTGATCGAGATCGCATGTGGCTGCACGCGATGGACATCGTTGCGGATCAGCGACAGCCGCGCCTCGATCGCCGTCGGATCGATCTTTGCCCCCTCCCCCGCCAATGTGATCAGCTTGGCGCCATGGGTGTAGAATTCCGGGGCGCCTGCCTCATCGGCCGAGATATGCGAATCCGCATGGCAGACAATGCCGCCATAGGGCGGGCACAGCGCCGCGAGCGCGATGCTGTTCGCCGCCGTGCCGGTCGTCACCCAGAGCGCGGCGACCTCGGTTTCGAACAGTTTTGAAAAGGCGCCGTCGAGTCGCGCGCTGAACGCGTCCCCGTCATAGCCCGCATCCGGCGCATTGGCGGCAGCGATCGCCGCCAGCACTTCCGGGCAGGTCGATGCCATATTGTCCGACAGGAAACGCATGGCGCGCGGTTGACACCGGGGCGGGCGAAAGGTCAATCGCGAACCCCCAAGTCATTTACCATTCATGTTAACCCCGATAGGTGCCCGGCCGATGATTGTGCCCACGCCGATGACACGACGCGAGCATTTCGCTTCCCTCGCCGCACTCGCTTTCCTGATTCCCGCCGTGACCCGCGCCGCGCCGACCAGGGACGAAGCGTTTTCGTGGCCGATTCTCGTTGCCCGCGCCAAGACGCTGGCGGGCAAGGCGTGGAAGCCGGTGGAAGCCCGTGCCCACGCCCATGCAATCGATTACGACGCCGTCGGCGCGATCGGATATCGCGAGGACAAGACGCTGTGGGCCGATCATGGCAGCGGCGGCGTGCGATTCTTCCCGCTCTCGCGCTATGCGCAGACGCCGATCGAGGTGGCGGTGGTCGACAAGGGCAAGGCGACGCCCTTCCGCTATTCGGCCTCGCTGTTCGACACCAAATCGCCCGAGCTGACCGCGCTGGTCGCCGAAAGCGACGGATTCGCGGGCTTCCGCGTTATGAACCCGGCCGGACAGCTGGGCGACTGGCTGGCCTTCCAGGGCGCAAGCTATTTCCGCACGGCGGGCATGCTCAACCAATATGGCCTGTCCGCGCGCGGGCTGGCGATCAACACCAGCGTGCCGGGGATGAGCGAAGAATTCCCCGCCTTCACCCATTTCTGGCTTGAGCGCGGCGCGAACGACAGCATCATCGTCTACGCCCTGCTCGACAGCCCGAGCGTGACCGGCGCCTACCGCTTCGTGAACCACAAGGATTCGAAGGCGATCACGCAGGACGTGACGTTGACCCTGTTCGCGCGCAAGGACATCGCCCAGCTCGGCATCGCGCCGCTCACCAGCATGTTCTGGTATGGCGAGGGCAACCGCGCGGCGGGCATCGACTGGCGCCCCGAGATCCACGACACCGACGGCCTCGCTTTGCTCACCCACACCGGCGAGCGGCTGTGGCGGCCGCTGATCAACCCGCCGCGCATCACCACCAGCAGCTTCCTCGACGACGGCCCCAAGGGCTTCGGCCTGCTCCAGCGCGACCGGAATTTCGATCATTATCAGGACGACGGCGTTTTTTACGAGAAGCGCCCGAGCCTGTGGATCGAACCGCAGGGCAATTGGGGCAAGGGCGCGGTCACGCTGTTCGAGATTCCGACGACGCGCGAGACCGACGACAATGTCGTCGCCTTCTGGACCCCCGCCAAGCAGCCGAAGCGCGGGCAACGGCTGGACTATGCCTATCGCATGAATTGGATGGCCACCGAACCGCAGCCGATCAGCGTCGCGCGCGCTACAGACAGCTGGACCGGCACGGCGGGCCGCCCCGGTCATGAGCCGACCACAGGCGCCCGCAAGATCGTGATCGACTTCGCCGGCGGCGATTTGGCTCGCTTCACCCGGAATCAACTGGAGCCGTCAGTTACCGTTCAGGATGGGAAGCTATTGATGTCCGTCGCTTACCCCGTGGAGGGGTCCGGAGGGCATTGGCGATTCGTCGCCGACGTCGCTCGGCACAGCGGCGAAACGAGTGATTTGCGCGTCTTTCTGAAGGCCAATGGCACTGCGCTCACCGAGACGGTGCTTTATCAATTGCATTGGCCGGATGGTTAAGGCGCGGACAAGGAACAACAGAAACCGTCGGGTGTTCGTGAAGTTCACGGATACCCATGATCAAAAAGCCGATACTTCGTGGGGGAGGATGTCGAGCATTTGACCAAGGGACCAGTGCATGTATCGTCCTACCGATTACAGCTCGACGCGACAGAATATTGAGTGTGTTTCCGAGGATCGTTGCTTGGCCGATCTGCCTCCCGAGGCGCCGATCGCGATGCCGATCCAGGATCTGTCCGACGCGCCGCCCCAACTGCAGCCCCCGCTCCCGGACCTGATCGCCGGACGCCGCCTGTTCCTGATCGGCGGCAGCCTCGTCGTCGGCCTGCTCGGCGCACAGGAAATGGCGCGCCCGATGGCCGCCGACGGCACGAGCCTGTGGGATGCGCTGCTCGGCCTGCTCTTCTTCGGCCTGTTCTGCTGGATCGCCTTTGGCTTCCTCAACGCGCTGGCTGGCTTCGTCTCGCTGATGAACAACGGCCCCGGCCTGCCGCGCTGGCTCTCCCGTCCACGCATGCCAACCAAGCGCACCGCGATCCTGATCCCGATCTACAATGAAGCGGTCGATCCGCTGTTCGAGCGCATCCGCACGATGGCGGCATCGATCGAGCAAATGGGCCTGACCCATCTCTTTGACATGTTCGTGCTGAGCGATTCGGCCGAGGGCGCCGAAGCCGTCGAACGCCGCGCCTTCGAGGCCGCGCGCCGCGATTACGAGATGGCGATCTACTATCGCCGCCGCCCCAAGAATGTCGCCCGCAAGCCCGGCAATATCGCCGAGTGGGTGAGGCGCTTCGGCGGCGGCTATGAGCATATGGTCGTGCTCGACGCCGACAGCCTGATGAGCGGCATGGCCTTCGCCCGGCTCGCCACCACGATGGAGGCGGACCAGCGCATCGGCCTGCTCCAGACGATCCCGCAGATCCACAAGGCGCGCACCGCCTTCGCCCGCTGGCAGCAATTCGCCTCGGCCGCCTACGGCCCGGTCGCGAGCGCGGGTCTGCAATGGTGGTCAGGCTCCGAGGCAACCTTCTGGGGGCACAACGCGATCATCCGCGTGCGCGCCTTCGCCGAATGTTGCGGCCTGCCCAAGCTCTCCGGCCCCGAGCCGTTCGGCGGCGAGGTGATGAGCCACGACATGGTCGAGGCCGCGATGCTTCGCCGGCGCGGCTGGGCGGTGCACATGATTTCGCTGCCCGAGGGCACCTATGAGGAATTTCCGCCGACGCTGCCGGATTATGCCGTGCGCGACCGCCGCTGGTGCCAGGGCAATCTCCAGCATCTTCGCCTGCTGCACACCGCCGGCTTCCACTGGGTCAACCGCCTCCAGCTGCTGATGGGCGCTTCCGCCTATCTCACCTCGCCGCTGTGGCTGATGCTGCTGTTCGCCGGGCTGATCGAGCCGTTCCGCGTCACCCTGCTTCACTGGGGCCTTGTCCCCTCGGGCTGGCTGCTGTGGCTGACGATGGTGCTGCTCATTGGACCGAAGGTGCTCGCCTTCCTGTGGCTGTCGGTCGATAAGGAACTGCGCAGCAATCTTGGTGGCGGCCGCAGCGTCGCAAAGACCATCGCGCTCGAAATCCCAATCTCGATCCTGACCGCGCCGATCATCATGCTGACCCAGACGATGGCGATCATCGACATCATCCGGGGCCGCCCGAGCGGCTGGTCCGCCCAGACCCGCGAGGCCGACGGCATTCCGTTCCACGCGGCATGGAACCGCTATCGCTGGCATGTCGTGATGGGCGGCATATTCTGGACCGCGATGCTGCTGCGGATCGACGGCGCGATGTGGACGCTGCCGGTGGCGGTCGGGCTGGTGTCCGCGCCGTGGATCGCGATGCTGGGCGCCCGCGTCGATCTAGGCGACTGGCTGGCGGAGCGGGGCATGTTCCTGGCGGCGGGTGAGAAACCCGCACCGCGCCAGACCGTCGAGGATGCGCACGCCGTGCCTGAGTTCCGCGCGATCCTGTCGGTGCCGGCAGATCACAGGCTGTTAACCCCCTGACCGTATAGGGGGCGACATGGTTACTTTGGCGGCAATCATGTTTGCGGGCGCCCAGGCCGCTGGCGCTGCCGTAGGCGTGGGTCACACTTACGACCCGCCGGAAGAACGGGTGCCTCCGGTGGCAGTCCCGCCTTCTCCGCCGCCGATCCCGATCGTGGTGTCGCCCCGCCCGGCCCCGTGGATTCCGTTCTTCAACCTGCCGCCGCCGCCGACCGAACTGCCCGACGCGACCCGCGATCTCATCAAGGCAGCCTATCAGGCGGGCGATGACGCGACCGTCACCGCGCTCTTCAAGCTGGCGCGGACGACCAATCCACAAGCCAAGGCGCAGATTGATGCGCTCGAGGCCGACATCGCCGCCCAGCGTGCCGAGAAACTCGCCCGCGAAGCCCGCGAGCGCGCCGACCGGCTGAAGGCGGCGTCGTTCATCGATTACTGGAAGGGCGAGGTAGAGCTTGGCGGATCGCGCTCCACCGGCAACAGCAAGATCCTGACGATCTACGGCGCAGTCAGCGCGGATCGGGAGGGTCTGAAATGGACCCATTCGCTTAAGGCGCGGGTGGATTATCAGCGCTCGAACGGCGAGACCAAGGCCGATCGCTACCGGCTCGCCTGGCAACCCAGCTACAAGATCAACGAGAAGGTCTTCATCTACGGCCTCTCGCAATATGAGCGCGACCGGTTCCTCGGCTATGCCAGCCGTTACACGGCCAGCTCGGGTGTCGGCTTCACGCTGATCTCGAACCCGGACGCCAAGCTCAATGTGCAGGGGGGCCCGGCGCTGCGCTATACCGACGCGATCGGCAGCCCCAACGAGACCAGCGCCGCCGCCCGCGCCTCGATGTCGCTCCGCTGGAAAATCACGCCGACGCTCAATCTCTCGCAGGACGCCGCCCTCTATCTGGAACGCGGCGATACCAACGCGCAATCGACGACATCGCTCGACACAAGACTGATCGGCCAGCTGAAAGCGCGATTCTCCTACGACATCCTCTACGAGGATCGCGATCTGACCGGCAAGGAACCGCTCGACACCGTAAGCCGCGCGACGTTGGTCTACAGCTTCTAGGCCGTTTACCCCATCCCGTTCGGGCTGAGCTTGTCGAAGCCCTTCCTTGTTCAAAGAAGAACAGCACTTCGACAAGCTCAGTGCGAACGGCTTTTTTTCCTGCCGCAGGCCTCGCCCGGCATTCCGTCGCAAAACTGTCCCATTCCGGGAACGGCTTGGACGGCAAAACCGTTCTAGCGCCATGATCCGCAAGCTCAAATCGGGCCAGTACCGCCTCTATTCGCGCAAGAAGGACGAGGCCACCGGCAAGCGCAGGAACCTCGGCACATTCGACACCAGGGCCGCTGCTGAAAAGCATGAGCGCGAGGTCCAGTATTTCAAGAAGAGAGGATAGCGCCCATGGTCCTGCACAGATGGTCGCAGCGCGTGACCGAAAAATCGGATGCGCTCGATCTGGAAAAAAATGTGTTCAGCCTCGAGGATCCCGCGCGGATCGCGTCATCCCTCAAACATTCGGCCGAACAATCGCGGCGGCGGAAAAGCACACCGTTCCGTTCCGCGATGTCGATGCTGACCTTTTACATCAACCGCGCGGGCAAGGAACTCGATCCCAAACAGCGCAGGATTCTCGAACAGGCGAAGGATGAGTTGAGGATGCAGTTCGGCAAGGCGTGACGATGATTCCGGCACCGGCCCGAAGTTCTGATTCTCGTACGAAAATTTTTTGATTTCAAGTCTTGTGCAGTGACTCGCGATGAATCATGTTGGTGGTGGCTTCAACATAGCGAAAGGAGGTGATCCGATGTCTCATGGTCATGCAGAGAGGTCGGTCCGGTTCGTTTGGGAGATGCGCGGCTAAATCGCGCCTTGGTCTCCCAGGCTGGAACCTCCGGCCGCAGACCATGTCAAGGGATCGCCGGGGCAACGCCCCGGCGGTCCTTTTTCATTTCTCGAACAGCCCGCGCCGCTCCTCTTCGCGCTCGAGCAGCTCGACCGGCACGCGGATCGTCAGCAAGGCGAGCCGGATTTCCAGCAGGAACGCGCCAAGCCCGGTGATCAGCAGCAGCATCGCCAGAATGAAGGCGACCGCGATCCACCGCCCGACGTTGAGATCGGCGAGCGCGGCGATGAACAACCCCGCCACCACCAGACAGATCGCGATCGCGCTGGCGGTGCACAGCAGGAT
>Ga0207674_10005603_pt1 | contig 14885 bp, 18 predicted proteins | sample KBSCornC72_FD_184303 | JGI IMG/M metagenome (GOLD analysis project Ga0207674, IMG submission 184303) | Corn rhizosphere microbial communities from Kellogg Biological Station, Michigan, USA - KBS Corn C7-2 (SPAdes) (version 2) | ecosystem: Host-associated > Plants > Roots > Rhizosphere > Soil ... | reverse complement strand
GGAAGCTCGAAAGCATCGCCGGAACGAGCTCATGAACCGTTTCGGCCTCTCCATATGTCTCCCTGTAAAGCTCGGCATAGTCATTGAGCGCGCGGTTGAGCTCGGGCGATTCTGCCTCTGCCGTCGATATTGCGGTCCGGCAGCTTCTCCAGAGCCGCTGCGGTCGGCGAGCCCCGCAAGCACGGCCTGCGCACGGCGGAGGACGCTCTTGCGGCATTGCTCCGACGAGCGGGAAAAATGATGGCGAACCGACGCGACGACATGTTCGAATGGGGTTGAAGCGTATTTTGGTTAGAGCTTTGACCGATCGGCGGGCGTCCACTCCTTGGGCTCGACATCCTTGCGCAGCAAACGGAGCGCCAGACCTGCGGCGGTGCCGACGGCAATTGCGATCGTCAGGTTGCTGGCCACCGTCAAAATCATGGTCATGAAGAACAATGCGCGATCACCCGCGCGTAGCCTCAAGCGTTCGGACCATCGGCTCGGTTCGCTCATGAGCCACGCAGTCACGAGGAGGAGCCCGGCCAAGGCTGGCATTGCGAGATAGCCCGCAAGTGAGGCTGCCGCCAACATGATGATCAGTATTGTAGCCGCATGCACGATGCCGGCGACGGGGGTCCGCCCGCCGGCCCGAACGTTCGTTGCCGTCCTTGCAATTGCGCCCGTTGCCGGAAGTCCGCCGAACAGAGGCGACAAGACATTAGCGGCGCCTTGAGCCAGAAGCTCGGCGCCGGATCTGTGGCTCCCGCCGATCATACGGTCGGCGACAATTGCCGATAGCAATGACTCCACGGCCGCGAGGAAGGCGATCACGAAGGCGGAAGGAAGGAGCTCGCTAATTCGGGCAACGCTTAGATGCGGTATGGACGGCGCCGGCAGACCGGAAGGAAGTTCCCCGAAGCGCGAGAAAACAGTGTCGACCGGGAGGGGCGACAATGCGACGACCATGGAGGCCCCAGCGATGACGAGCAAGGAGCCGGGAAACCAGGGAAGCAAGCGTCGCAGCAGCGCAATGCCCGCGATTGAAGACAGGCCCACAACCAAGGCGGTCATATTGATCTGGTGTCGCCCTGCCCACAGAGCCGGCAACCCGTGGATTAGGTCGGCCGGCACCTGTGCTGCTGAAAGGCCTGTCAGGTCCTTCAGCTGACTGACGGCGATGATCAGTGCAATGCCGACCGTGAAGCCTTCGATGACGGGCTCTGGCACAAGAGCAATGAATCGTCCGGCCCTCACGAGGCCGGCTGCGACGAGGATGAGCCCCGCGAGAAGCGTCGCAAGCAGGAGTCCGTCGTAGCCGAACTCGGTGATAACGCCCGCAACGACGACAATGAACGCACCGGTGGGACCGCCGATCTGGACCCTGCTTCCACCCAGCAACGAAATCACAAACCCGCCGATAATCGCGGTCACCAGCCCTGCTTGCGGTGTAGCTCCCGACGCAATCGCGATTGCAATGCTAAGAGGCAGTGCGACCAGAGCAACCGTGATCCCGGCTACGATGTCGCCAAGAAACTGGCGCCCTGAATAGTCCCGCATCGTGGTGAGGAGCTTTGGCTTCATTGATCTGCGCTACGGGAAGGAGGCAAGCCCTTCAACGCCGTGCAGCAACGTTCTCAATGAGCCTGTGGGGCATGCAATAATGTCGGCTGTTCTTTCTCGAACTGATCCAGGTCCGTCGAGCGAATCCGAACACTGCATATTGGAGAAATTTTCGACGAGGTTGCTGCTCGCAACCCACATTTCGCCTTTAAGCGCTTGAAATGATTGGTGACCCCTACGGGACTCGAACCCGTGTTTTCGCCGTGAGAGGGCGACGTCCTAGACCGCTAGACGAAGGGGCCATCGCTAAAGCGAGGCGGCCATATGTGGGCAGATCGGCCACTCGTCAACTGTGACTGCAAGCCATCACTTACGAGCGAGGATTGCCTTCATCTCGGCAATTTCTTCCATCTGGGATTGAATGATGCGGCCGCAGAGGCTGACAATTTGCGGATCACTGAGCTTCGCCCGCTCACACATCAGCACTGCTCCCGAATGGTGCGGAATCATCGAGCGCAGGAACTGCCGGTCGCCGACCGCCGTCTGCGCGCGAATTCCAGCGAACGAGGCCACGAAAATGAGCACAAATGCACCGTAGAGCAACAAATTCAGCCTGCCGTTCGAGTACATCGATCTCATCGTCAGCAGCATCACAACGGCCATTGGCGCCCACATCACCAATGCCATGTAGAAGAAGTTGATGTTCTGGATAAACTCGCCCGAGCTCCAGATCATTGCGAACATCGCAAGGTACATGATGACGAGGCTGATTGTGAGATTGAGAGCAAGCATGCCGTAGGGATGTCGATCCATATGGCCTTGCTGGTCGTCTCGCATTTGCACTTTCCCTTCCTGCTGCTCGTTCGAAATTAATGGCGATGGGTGTGCGTGTGTCCCCCTGGATGGGTGTGGGGCACCGCCTGAGCAGGCGTCTCCCCGGAATGCCCTTTTTCCATCATCTCTTCGTGGCTCTCGGGGGCGCTGGCGACGGCGGCCTTATATTGCTCGGGAGTCATCTTGGGCAGCTGTCGTATGAGCGCCACCATGTCCCAGATCAGCTCGTCATTGTGGGTCTTGCCCCAAGCCGGCATGGCGCTGAGCTTCACGCCGTGCTTGATCGTCCAGAACTGCTCGGCGGCCGAAAGATCATCGCCTCTCGCGAACTCCGGCGCCGACGGATACAGTCCTTGGCTCATCTCGGACTTCTCCAGCCCGGGCCCGAGGTGGCAGCCGGTGCACATCTCCTGATAGAGGCCCGCTCCTGCCGCGATGCGCTTCGGGCTGTTGAGGTCGCGCGGCACCGCGATGGCGCGGGCGTGTGCCGCGACCGATTTGTCGCGCAGCTCCTCCAGAATGCCATAGACGAGGCGCGAATGCGGCGCGTCGGCACCGATGTTGTACACGCCCATGTAGATGAATGCCCCGGCAAAGCCGGCGATCACCAGCAGGCCGATCAGTACGAACGCGATGCTCGGCAGATGGCGGCCGATGCCCGAAGATCTAGTCATAGCGTCCTCCGCTTCAGATCATCGCTTTGCCGACGACCAGTGGATGTGGACGATCTTCCAGCCGCTCCCGATACGGCGCAGGATCATCGTCTCGGTCGTCGCCAGGTCGAGCGCCTTGCCCTTGTAGGTGCCAGTCGTTCGTCCTTCGGTTGCAATCCATGCCATCGCTCCGTCGGATCGGCCGGCACGGCGGGTCACTGCTGAGGATATCGACCGCGAGAATTCAGCGTCTGCGGGCAGATGCTGCGCCGCATATTCGCCCTTGCTCCGTTCGGCTCCGCCGGCCTCGAAGATCAACGCGTCGTCGGCGAGCAAAGCGGCGGCACCACGAGTATCACCGCGGTGCAGTGCAGCGTGGAAAGCATCGACCGTCGCCGCAGCCCCGCGCGCCGACGGAAAGAGCATTCCAGTCTGACCAGCTTGGGGCGCGCGCTTATGGGCCGAAAGCGGTGCTGCAAAAAGCAGCAGCACTGCAAACGCTCCCACTTCGAGTTCAGTCCAACGCATCTTTTTTCCCTTTAATCGAGCTTCAGCCGGACGAAGCCCATCGCGCCGGTCGGATTGTGTCCGCCATATGCGGAGGCAAGGCTTTCTGGCACAAAGTTCACGGCGAAGAGACCACCGAGACCGAGCGAAAAATGATCGCCAAGCTTGAAGTCGCGAACCGCGCCGAGCGAAACCTTGCCGATACGATAAGCGGGACCATCCTCGACATCGGTCAACTCGCGGTTCTCGGTCATCTCGCCGCGGCCGAATAAGGTCCAGCCTGCATGCTTAAGCGAGGCCTCGGCTACGTATGCGTCATCATCATGCCCATGCGCGCTCTTGCGGCCCCACGCCAAGGTGCCAGCAAGCTTCCAGCCCGGTGCAATCTCGTTCGCCCAAAGCGCACTTGCCGACCAACGCTTCTGGTCCACTCCCGGCTCGAGCTGCTCGGGGTCGGTGAAGTGGCCCCAGCTTCCCTGGAGCGCGAGCGTCCGCGTCGGGTTCCACGACACGCGCAGGGCAGTCGAGTCCAGAGGCGCAGTCTCGATATTCCAGCGATGCTCGTCCGGCTCGCGCCCGTTGAAGCGGCTCACCTCCAACTTCACCCGGTCGAGCACGACACCAGCAGTCACCACGCCAAAGCTGATGTGCGTGGAATCGAGCCAGTGATGGCTGATCGGCGCTTCGGGCGAATCGAGGATCGCCTCGCGGTGCATGAACGCTGGCGGTCCGAATGCCGGCTCGCCGGGAAGAGCCGCGTAGACAAACACACTGCTCTTGGGCCCAATATTCTGCGAGACCGAACCCGACAGCTCCATGAAGAAGTCGTGCGGATGCTGGCGGTCAATCAGGCGGTCGACGCCGTTTGCCGTTTCGCCGCTCGCCAGCAGCAGCGGATAGCCGCTCCGGCCCATGAGCGGTTCGGGACTGACCATGGCCTTGAACTGCAGCGTACCATTGCCGAGCGGCCGCCGCGCCATGCCCATCAGCATTCCGGAAGCGAATGCCTTGTCGGCGCCGCGCGGGCCGGACTGGTGATCGTAGACGAGATTGAGCACACCGTGCGCCATTAGCGTCCAGTCACCGCTCATGCTCATCAATCCCATGTGCTCGGTCGTGTCCGGCTGCCACGCGGTCCCCGAGCTCTCGCGCTCCATGGGATAGGTTCCCAACGCGCCGGCCATCGCCGTGCCGTGGCCAGCATGTTCGCCCACCCGCATCACCATCTGCCCTGGTCCATGCCCCATCTGCGAATGGTCCATCGGCATCTCGTCGCCTGTCGAGGGCCGGTTGGACATGGGCATCGCGCCAGGTTGTAAGTGGTCCATCGGCATCGGCTGTGCGGTGGACGAGCTTGCGCCATGCTCCGTCGGCATGGTCATTCCTTCCATCGGCTTCGCCGCACGCTTTTTCTTTGCGGCCGTCTTTGTCGCCGCTACTTTCTTCTTCGTCGCAGCTTTCTTAATGGCCGCCTTGTTCGTCGGCGCCTTCTTTTTGGCCGGCGCTTTCTTCTTCATCGCCGGCTTCTTCTCGGGCGCAGGCATCGTCATTCCCGGCATGTGCATATGCTGTGCCGTGGCGGGCGCAGAGATGGCGCCGAGCGCGAGCGAACTCGCGGCCGCAAACAGGATCATTTTCACTTGATGTCTCCACTGGAGGAGGCGACGCGGTCAACGCGCCGCCTCCCCGTTCGTGCCGTCAGTTACTGACCGCTCGCCTCCGCATGCTCGGTGCCATGGCCATCATGTTTGGCGGCCATGTCCTTGCAGCAGTCCTTGCAGCAATCCTTGCCCTTGGAACCGGCAGGATCGTGCTGCGCGTGCCCGGCCATTGGAGGCGGAGCAGCCGGCGCCTGGGCGGCCAATGCGGCCGCGGCAATCAAAGTGATCATGGTTATTCTCCTGAGTTCGAATGAATTGGATTCGAGGTCTCAGGAGCGCTTGGGAGGGGGAGTTGCAGTTTCGGGATGAAGTCCGCGCAGGATTTCGGTCAAGCCGGAGATTTCCGGCGCACAGGCAAGCAGCAGCGGCTGCGGTCGTTGCAGATCCGCCGCCGGCAGCGCCGACGAACAGACCATCGTGCACTCGCCAAGCGCACCTTTGCCGTCATGCTTCGACTGCTGGTCAGGGCAATGCTGCGTAGGCATGCTGGCAGCGTGATGTACGACAGGTGCCGCCGGTGCAGGCTGCATGCCCAAGGGCATCAGCAGCACCGCGATGAGCACCAGCAGATTTGCGATCCGAGCCGCCATCAGCTTGCCTCTAGGACGTAGATTGACCGCAGACAATCAATGGCACGCCTTGAGCTCGCGCTTGAGCAGCCAGTAATTCACCGGCCACGCAGCGAGGAATCCTGCAGGAACGGCGAAGGCGAGCCCGCGCCAGAAGGTCCACACAAAGATCGATTTCGCGCCCATTCCGCCCAGCTGATAGTCGACGAAGTTCATCACGATCTCCATCACTCCGATGGAAACAACTTCGCCGATCCAGATGATTTTGAGCGCCGCGAGCAGGCTTACTCCTTGATTGCGCATCACAGGCACGAGCCCGAGCGTGATTCCCGAAACATAAGAGAGCGCCGTTGCAAGTGCGATCGTCGGCCATGGGGAAAGTCCGATCACGGTGCCGATCATCAGCCCCGCGACCTCGCCAATCACGCATCCGGAAAGGCAATGCAGCGTCGCTTGGGCGGATGTGCGCAGCGGTCCGCCTCCACCGTGGCCGTGATGCGCATGACTATGGCGGCCTTGATCTTGAGCATGTTCAGGCATGTCGAAAGATCACCTTTCAAGAAGCTGTGCCTCCCGCAAAACGTGGAGGCTCACTCTTGCGTGCACAATGCTCCGCTCAGCAGTTGCAGGGCTTGCAGCCGCATGGATTGCACCGGCATCCGCCCTTGCAGGCGCAGGCGCTTCCACACGCGCAGGCCTTCGTCAGATAGTTCTTCATTGCGATTTCCTTCATTGCTCCAAGCGAGCGAATCGCCATATAGCCTCCGTACCGTGGTACAGAGTCAACCTCATCCGAAGCCAATGACTATTGCGCGGTTGGCTGCCTCTGGTGGAGTCGGTGTTGAAACGATCAGATTTTACCAGCGCCGAGGTTTGATGGCCGAGCCGGCGAAGGTCGGGTCGACGCGTCGCTATGACTCGGATGACGCGAGGCGGCTGCAGTTCATCCGCCAGGCTCAGGCGGCCGGGTTCACGCTTGATGAAATCAAGGAGCTATTGGAGCTCGATGCAACGGACGACCGCCCGAGAGCTCGTGCCTTGGCTAAAGCGCGCGTGAAGGCACTGGATGCGCAAATCAGGAAATTGAAGCTCGCGCGCGATGCGCTTAGGCGGCTCGAAGCTGAGTGCAGTCATGGGGCAAGCGGCCCCTGCCCGATTCTCGAAGCGTTCGAGACGCCTCAGTCGTCGCGCTCGCGCTCTGCGAGATAGCGCATCAGCTCGGCGAGCGTACTCTCCATCTGGTCCTGCATCTGCGTGACCAGCTCGTTCTCGCGCATGCCGACATGGTCGAGGGGTTTGGAATAGCTGTCCGAGAAGGCTTGCAGATCTGCCCGGTCGAACACGCCCCTCGCAACGAGCTTGGCCAGAATGACCAAAAGTCCGTTGGTATTGGCGATCGTTCCGGCGACCAGCGCCTCGTCCACCATCGACAGTCTCTTATCGCTGTCGATCTCTTCTTCTTCGGCGGGAATCATCGCCTCTCACTCTGGGCGGGCGGCGCGAATTGGGCAAGCCTCGACCAGACCTCGGCCTTGGCGTCAAAGCGCATGGTGTTCGCGGCGCTCGATGATGGAAGATCGATGAAGCTGAGGCCGGGGGGCGGCTCACCGATCAGCTTGCGCCCGACCGTGGACGCGGTAGCTCCGTTGAAAGCGACCGCTCTGAGCTCTTGGAAATCATGGAGGAGGTGTTCGAGCTGATTGTGCTCGGCCTCGCGAATGGCCTGATCGAGACTGCCGCGGCGGCTTGCTGACGCGATCACGTCCCACAGGCCGATCCGCCGCTCGGCCAGGCGCTGGAGCCGACCTTCATAGTCGAGTGCCTGCAGGTCCTCGCCGATCGCCTGGCCAAGCAGCCGCCAGAATTGATTGGTCGAGTGCGCGTAATAGCGCTGGGCCGCGAGCGAAGCATCACCTGGGAGGCTGCCAAGCACGAACAGCTGCGCGTCGGACCGGGCGATCGGCGGCAGTCCGAATTTGACGCTCACGAAGAAACCCCTACAGCCCGCCACCGTGCAAGCCAGCGACCTCCGCGTGGCCCTCTTCTCGGGCAATTACAATTACGTGCGCGACGGCGCCAATCAGGCGCTTAATCGCCTCGTGGGCTACCTGCTGCGCCAAGGGGTGCAGGTTCGCGTTTACTCGCCGACGGTCGAACATCCCGCCTTCCCGGCCACCGGCGACCTCGTCGACATACCCGCCGTCCCAATCCCCGGCCGATCCGAATATCGCTTCCCGCTTGCGCTGCCGACCCGCGTTCGCCGTGACCTCGAGCAGTTCAATCCCAACGTCGTGCACGTCTCAAGCCCCGACTTGGTGGGGCACCGCGCGGTCAGCTGGGCGCGGCGGCACAAAGTTGCGGCAGTGGCCTCGGTCCATACCCGGTTCGATACCTATCTCGCTTATTATCACCTGCAGGCGCTCGAGCCGCTAGCACGCGGCATCATGCGACGCTTCTATCATCGCTGCGAGGTGGTGATGGCGCCGGCGGAATCGACTGCCCTCATCCTGCGCGCCCAACGCATGAACCGCGACATCACCATTTGGGGTCGAGGCGTTGATCGCGTTCAGTTTAATCCCGAACGGCGCGACATGGAGTGGCGGCGATCGATCGGTATCGCCGATGACGAAATGGTCATCGCCTTCCTTGGCCGGATCGTGATGGAAAAGGGCCTCGACGTATTTTCCGACGCGATCCATGCTTTCGCCACCTTTGGCCTCAACCACCGCGTGCTGGTGATCGGCGAAGGGCCAGCACGGCCGTGGTTCGAGGATCAGTTGCCAGACGCCATTTTCGTCGGCCAGCAGACTGGCGATGATCTCGGCCGGGCCCTGGCTAGCGCGGACGTGTTCCTGAATCCGTCGATCACCGAAGCCTTTGGCAATGTGACGCTTGAATCCATGGCCTGCGCATTGCCGGTCATCGCCGCCGAAGCGACGGGCTCAACGACCCTGGTCCGATCGGGGATCACTGGAACGTTGGTCGACGGCGGGAGCGCGGACGAATTTGCAGACGCCCTTGCTGCTTACGCGAGCGACGCCGAGCTCCGGCGCCGCCACGGCGCAGCGGGGCTCGAGCTTGCCAAGAAGATGGATTGGGACACAATCAACTCGGCGGTGATCCGCGCCTACAAGCACGCGATTGTAAAGCGCGAACGCCTGACGCGGATCACCAACCGCTGATTACTTGACGCGCTCGATCCGCTGCGCCGCTTCGTCGAGGATCGCCGCAATCTCGTGCAGCAATTCCTCGTCGAGCCCATCCCGGCCGACGCGGTGGCTGAGCGCGGTCATCAGATTCTTGATCGCGCGGCCGATAGCCGGACCGGCCATATTCTCAGCCCGCGGCTTAAGATCAGTCAGGCGCTCAAAGAGCGCCTCAACTTCTTCTGCGCGCTCTTCCAGATGGGAGCGCCCTTCGTCGGTCGACTGGAACGCCTTACGCGTGCCCTCGCCGGGCGCTTCCTCAATGAAGCCCATGTCCTGGAGCAGGGTGAGCGTCGGATAAATAACTCCAGGGCTCGGCGCATATTCGCCGCCGGTCAGCTCCTCGATCGCGCGAATGAGATCGTAGCCATGGCGCGGCTCGTCGGCGATGAGCTTCAGGAGCACGAGCCTCAGCTCGCCACTTTCGAACATGCGCCGTGCGCGCCGGCCCCCGCGTCCGCCACTCCATCCCTCATCGCCGAAATCGAAGTGGAATGGGCCCCAGCTGCCGCGCCAGCCGCGCCCGCCGCGCATCGCCATAAGGCCCTCGGGAAGGTTGATCTCGAACCGCCCGCGCGGCCCGCATCCATAATGTCTATGACGCATAGAGTCTCTCCTTTGATGCATCTAAGATATATCGCAGACGCATCGCTATCAAGAGCAGACGCATCGCTATCAAGAGAGGACGTGCATTTTTCTGGTCCGAACCTATCCTTAGCTTGAGATGGCCGATCTGTTCGCCGATCAGGAGATTCCAAGCCGCGCGCCCGAGGCGCCGGCGGCGAACGCGCCGCTGGCGGACCGCCTGCGCCCGAAATCGCTGGATGAGGTCGTCGGGCAAGAACATCTGACCGGCCCCGACGGCGCGATCGGCCGGATGGTCGCCGCTGGGCGCCTCGCCTCAATGATCCTCTGGGGGCCACCGGGAACGGGCAAGACGACGATCGCACGCCTGCTTGCCGATGCGGTCGGAATGCGCTTCGTCGCCATCTCCGCCGTCTTCTCTGGCGTCGCGGACCTCAAGAAGGTGTTCGCCGAAGCGCGGACCGCAGCGCGCGCCGAGCAGCGGACGCTCTTATTCGTGGACGAGATCCATCGCTTCAACCGCGCCCAGCAGGACGGCTTCCTGCCCTATGTTGAGGACGGCACCGTCACGCTGGTCGGCGCAACGACAGAAAATCCGAGCTTCGAGATCAACGCCGCGCTTCTGTCTCGCTGCCAAGTACTGATCCTCAGGCGGCTCGATCACGACGCGCTCGAGGAATTGGTCAGTCGTGCTGAGGTGCTTGAGGAGCGTCAGCTCCCAGTCGCGCCGCAGGCACGCGAGGCGCTCATCGCGAGTGCCGACGGCGACGGCCGGTTTCTGCTCAATCAGGTCGAGACGCTCTTCTCCATCGAGCTCGAGCAGCAGCTCGGCCCAGCCGAGCTATCGGAGCTGCTCCACCGCCGGGTCCCCGTCTACGACAAGGACCGCGAGGGTCACTACAACCTCATCTCGGCGCTGCATAAGGCGATCCGCGGCTCCGATCCGCAGGCGGCGCTTTACTATCTCGCGCGCATGCTCGTCGCCGGCGAGGAGCCGCTCTACGTGCTCCGCCGCCTGACGCGCGCCGCGGTCGAGGACATCGGCATGGCGGATCCCAACGCGCTGCTACAGTGCCTCGCGGCCAAGGAGATGTACGACTTCCTCGGTTCACCCGAGGGTGAGATCGGTATCGTGCAGGCCTGCCTCTATCTCGCGACTGCGCCAAAATCGAACGCCACCTACATGGCCCAGAAGAAGGCATGGCGTAGCGCCGAAGAAACCGGCTCGCTGATGCCGCCGATGCATATCCTCAATGCCCCGACCAAGCTCATGAAAAATGTCGGCTACGGCAAGGGTTATGCCTACGACCATGACGCCGACGAAGGCTTCTCCGGCCAGAATTACTGGCCCGAGGAAATGGACCCGCAGGCCTTCTACGATCCGACGGACCGCGGCTTCGAAGCGCGCGTGAAGGAACGGCTGGACTATTGGAACGAGCGGCGCAAAGCGCTGCAACAAAGCAACGATAAAGCGGGTTAAGCCGCTCATCGTCAAAGGGAGCACGGACGATGTACGATACCAGCGCCTATTGGCAGGCCCAGCTGATGAACTGGGGCCCCAAGATCCTCATCGCAATCCTGATCCTGATCGCGACCTGGGTGGTCGCGCGGGCGGTCAAATGGGTGATCCAGAAAGCAATCGACCGCACGCCTGCGCTCCGCAAGCATATGACCGGCGGTCCCGAGGAGACGGTCGGGCACCAGCTCGGCACCATTGCCAAGCTGATTATCTGGCTGGTCGGCATCATGGCTGCGCTGCAGTTTCTCGGCATCGGCCAGATCCTTGCTCCGGTGAACGAGTTGGTGACGGAAATCTTCGCCTTCCTGCCGAACCTGATTGCGGCGGGACTGATCTTCTTCGTCGGCCTGATCGTCGCCCGGATCGTGCGGAGGCTCGTCGAAACAGTGCTGATTGCGGCAAACGTCGACGGGCTGCTGGCGCGCGTCGGTATCGGCTCGACCGAGGGGACGGTGCGGACTTCGCCCGAAGCGGTCCCGGCCGGTACGGCACCCGGAGCGACACGTGCGAGCCTGGCACGCGCCGCCGGAGTCCTCGTCTACGCCTTGATCATCATCCCGGTGGCGATCGCTGCACTGCAAGCGTTGAAGATCGAGGCGATCGCCGGCCCAGCAACTGCGATGCTCAACGAAATCCTCACCGCGATCCCGCGCGTGCTCGCTGCTGCCTTGTGGATCGGCATCGCCTTCGTCGCCGCTCGGTTCCTGAAGATGATCATTGAGGCGATCCTTCCGCCGACCGGCTTCGACGACGCCGTCCGCTCGACCGGCGTGCTTCCTGCGGCCGCGTTCCCGTCGCGGATCGTCGCCAATATCGCGATGATCGCGATCATTCTCGCAGCGTCGATCGAAGCTGCACGCCAATTGGGCGGCGATCAGATCGCGATCTTCCTGGCTCAGGTGACCGCGCTCGGCGGCAAGGTGATCTTCGGCTCGCTAATCATCGTCGTCGGCATCTTCCTCGCGCGCATCATCGCCAACCTCGTCGGCAGCGGCACTGGCGAAGGCGGCTTTGCCCAGACGATCATCCGCTATGCGATCATTGCTCTGTTCACGGCAATCGGCCTGACCTTCATGGGCCTTGCCGACCAGATCGTGATGATGGCGTTCGGGCTGATCCTCGGCGCTGCGGCAATCGCCACCGCCCTCGCCTTCGGGCTCGGCGGACGCGATGCCGCTGCGCGGATCCTTGAGCGCTGGGCCGATGCCGGTCCGCCGGCCCGGCCGGCGCCTCCGCGGCGCATTCGCGGCACCCCGCCGACCGACGAGCAGCCGCCGTTGGTCTGATGACCTTCGACGAAGCGGTCGCCTTCGCGCTCGCGCTGCCCGATACCGAGCTTTCGACCAGCTACGGCAAGCCGGCGGTGAAGGTCGTGTCCAACGGCCGGGCATTCCTGTATCCGAGCCGTGAAGCAGACAGTTTCGGCGTCGAGCTCGACCGCGACACGATCGAGCTGCTGAAGGCGACCGATCCGGATACCTTCTGGCAGACTCCGCACTATGCCGGCTGGACCGCGGTCCTCGTGCGCCATGACAGCAAGGACCCGGAGCGGGTGTGCGAGGTTATCGAGCGGAGCCGTGACTGGAACGCTGCGAGGCCGCCGGTGAAACCGCGCAAGCGGAAGTGAATCTCCTCCCCTCGATTTCGAGGGGAGGGGGACCAGCGACGCTGGTGGAGGGCATCTTGGGCATAGAACGAGCACGTGACCAGGAAAATGACCCCTCCGGAGCGCCGCCGCACTTCACTTCCTATGTCGCGATCGACTGGTCGGGTGCGAAGGGCCGACGTCACAAAGGCATCGCCATCGCCGAGGCTCGCGGGCAAGCGGCGCCGCGTCTGATCCGCCCCGGTCACGTCTGGTCGCGCGAGGAAGTGCTTCATTGGCTGCTCAAGCGCGCGGCAAACGAGCCGACCCTGTTCGGCTTCGACTTCAGCGCGGCGCCGCCGCTGATCGAACGCGGCGAGTATCTGCCGGGCGAGCCTCACGTGCCGAGGACTGCCCGGGAGCTCTGGGCTTACGTTGACCGGGTCAGTACCGATGAGGACCTGGGCGCCGCAAGCTTCCTCGAGCAGGCGCATCGCCGTCATTTCTATTTCGGCATCGCCGACGGCGTGAAGGCCGGCTTCATGCACTTTCGCCAGTGCGATGCGCGCCTGAACGCGCAGGGCGGACGAAAGATCGCCTCGGCCTATGACGCGATCGGCGCCGCGCAGGTCGCGAAGGCGAGCTTTTCGGGAATGCGCTTTCTCCACCAACTCGACGGCAAGGTCGCGATCTGGCCCATGGACCCGCTGCCCGAACGCGGCAGCGTCGTGGTCGAGATCTACACCCGCATCTATCTTCGTAGAGCGGGCATGAGCGGCGTGAAACTCCGCAGCCGCGCAGAACTCAATCGTGCCTTGAAGGGCCTCGGCAGTCCGCCCGCGCGGCTGAGGTTCGAGCCCAGCGACCACCAGGCGGATGCCTTAGTGACTGCGGCGGGAATGCGCCAGCTCGTGCTCACCCAGCCGCGAGCCTTTGAGCCGGGCGGCCTAACTCCCCAAATCGCGCAAACCGAAGGCTGGACCTTCGGCGTGCTATGACGCAATGGCGCGATCGGGCCGGATTAGCTCAGTTGGTAGAGCAGCGGTTTTGTAAACCGAAGGTCGGGGGTTCGAGTCCCTCATCCGGCACCAGTCGAATCCTCGTGATTCGGCTGCAAGTCTTTGGAAACAGCACAAAACAACACAAAGCGGCGCTACGGTAGGCTTGACCAGGTTCGACCCACTTCGACTGATTTTGACTCCTCTTGTGCCCCGATTTGTGCCCCGGTTTCGTGACCGTGGAGGGCAATTTTGTGCCCCAATTTGTGCCCCAGTTTTCGGACTTGGCGAGCCGGCCTGGAGTCGGGAATGGCAAGAAGGATGGTACTGACGCCCTCGAGCGTCGATGAACTGATGGAAGGGTACTTAGCCGATCCGCAGACGCTCGGTCTTCGACCGGCAGAGTTGGTTTCCGGCCCGGCCGTCAGGCCGAACTGCGCGGGGAGATCATAATCGGCTAGCGTGAACGGCGGCGCGGCGACCTCGGCCGGGCGCCCCAGGCAGGCGCGAACCGAGCGATCGACGAGGGCGAGCGCCTGCCTTGCCAGCCCGGCCGGAATGAGCGTGGGCGGAGACGGGGACCGTCAGCACTGCTAATTGCCGCATTCTCACCATCGGCAGCGGCGCACAGCGCCGTCAGATGCGCGATGCCGATATGCGGCATATCGCCGAGGAGGGCGGCTCGCGCTCGCCAATTCTCAAGGCGCCGGCGACATCGCCTCCCACGGCGTTGAGAAGCCCCATCACGTCTTCGCTCGAGATGCCCGTCATCTCGCTCAATGCCCGGAGCGGACCTCCCTCGGGAAGGAGATTGCTGAGCCAGGGGATTGTAACCGCGCCACCGACAAACGGGCCTTCCGCCAGCGGCATCGACAGCGAGATCGGAAAGCTGTTGTCGCTCTCCAGCCATTCGGGATTGTGGGCGAGCTCACCCGTTTCCGGATCGACACTCGCGACGGCACGATCCTCGAATTGGATTGGAACGGAATAGGCCATGTTAGACGATCAGGTTCAGCCCAACTGCTCGGGCGGCCGCAAGCGCCTTTCCCAATTGGGCGGTGGGCTTTCCAGCTTCCAGGTCGACGATGAAGCGCTCGCCCGAATTGATCGCCAGCGCGAGTTCGCGCTGCGTGAGACCGAGCGCGCGGCGCGCCTCGGCGACAGCCTTCCCGAATTCCTGGCTGGTGCGAATGCTGCTCATCTTCCCGATCGGGAATATAATTGCG
>Ga0207674_10005600_pt1 | contig 14892 bp, 10 predicted proteins | sample KBSCornC72_FD_184303 | JGI IMG/M metagenome (GOLD analysis project Ga0207674, IMG submission 184303) | Corn rhizosphere microbial communities from Kellogg Biological Station, Michigan, USA - KBS Corn C7-2 (SPAdes) (version 2) | ecosystem: Host-associated > Plants > Roots > Rhizosphere > Soil ... | reverse complement strand
TCGGCGCCACGCCGCTCACCGTCGCCGTCAACACCACGCTCGTTCCGGCATTGGCCGGATTGGCCGAGCTGCCCAGCCCCGTCGTCGTCGGCGATTGCGCCGAGCTCAGCGAAAAAGCGGTGAGCTTACTGGCCTGGTCGGTGACGTAGACGACGCCGTTGGCGACGATGAGACTCTGCCAGTGCGATCCGCCCGTCCCCAATGCGGTTAGCAGGATGCTGCCCGAGGCAGGATCGACGACGCGCACGCCGCCTGCGCTCAGGTAGAACAGCATATTGTTGGCGACGATGGGCGAGGTGCCGCCCGGCACCGAAGTGGCCATGTCGATCGACGGCCATTGCGTCACCAGCGACGGATTCCCGCTGCCGTCCACGCTGACTCGCACGGCCGAGGTGCCGCGGCCGTTGACGACGAAAAACCAGGTGCTGTTGTCGGCCGGATTGATCCACACCGCGGGCTGACTGAAAACGCCGCCACCCTGAAGCACGGAAACCGGTGCGCCGATCGAACCGCCGGTATGCCCCGGGCCGCCCGCGCCACTCAAGTCGGCAAGATTCAGCAGGCGCAGCATGCCGTCCTTGCCGCTCTGCACGGCCAGATGCTGCACGTTCGAATTCGCCGGCGCGGGAAGAATCGTCGGCCCGGTGCTGCCGATGTCGGTATCGCCGTCGTCGAGCGATGACCAGTTCGCCGGCGTGTAGCTGTCGAGCGGCTTGCCGGCACTGCTTCCCGTTCCACCTGCCCCGTCCGGCTGAAGCGCCAGTACCGACTCGCTCCAGTTATGAACCCCGTCGAAGCGGCCGACGCCCGCCGTGAAGGCATTGCCGGTCGCCATGAAAATGCGATTGGTGCCGGCATCGTAGAAGACACCGGGCCGCGCCCAGATCGCGTTCTGCCGCGTGGCGCAGGTCGTCGCCGTTTCCGGCGCGACAAAGTGATCGAGGTGTCGCGCCTTGTCGCTGCATGCGGTGTTGAACACTCTCTGCGCGCCGGTCGCGAGATTGATCGCGGTGACGTGGCCCTGATAATCGCCGTTGTCCCCGGGATAGCCGGCGTGCGCGACATACAGGTACTTGACACCGGACGCGGTGGCAATCGACAGCGCCGATGAGCCTTTTTCGTCGTAACCCTTGAGCGTGGTGAGCTGCGGCCAGCCTCCGGTCAGTATCTCGACGCCATCGCCGACCTGATACTTGTGGACGTAGCCGTCCAATCCATAAGAGTAGACATAGAGACGGTTGGGATCGATGGCAGGCGAGGACGTCGTATAGCAGGCGCTGCCGCCGCCGTTGTTGATCGTGCAGGTTCCCGGGCCGTATTGGTGACTCCACACGACAGCGCCGTTCTGCGCGTCCAGCGCGATGATCTGACCGTCGCGGGTGGTGACGAACAAGAGGTTCTTGACGCCACCCGGCGTCGACACGTTTTCGAGGAAGACCGGCGCGCCGTCGACGAGGCCGGCCAAGGGGACCTGGTACTTGACGGCAAGCGTGCCGACGTTGGCGGGGGTGAGGATCGTTTCGGCGGTGTTCAGGCCGCTGTGCTGGGGATCGCCGCCGAACTGCAGCCAGTCGTAAGCCGACACGCCGCGCCCGCCGAGCAACAGTGCCGCTGCGGCGAGCAGCATCGTCCCTCGCGATCGACTAACCCGCCTTCCCACGCAGCGTGTCCCTTTCGCCCGGCAAGACCGGGGCCCGCAGCGAAGCTGCTGCGGACCAGGATCCAGCCTATGACGATAGCATAGCGCAGCAAACAGCCCGGCGGCGCCGTCGATTCCGGCGGCGGGCGCCTGTACGTAAGAAGGCTAATTGGAGCGCAGGCGGATGCGCATCACGCGCTTGTCGTACTCGTCCTCGGTGCTGCGCGTGATTTCGCTGCCATCGGCCGCGAAAACGCGTCCGCCACTGCGGCGGCAGGCATCGCGCTCGTACTGGCACGGACCCATTTCCGGATGCTTGCGGCAAAGCTCGCCGACGCCCGGTGCAAACTCGATCGATGTCTGCCGAAGTTGCGCGCCGATGCCGCTGACACACACATAAAGCGCGCCCGGAGGCGCCGCGATGGCCAGAGTCGGCGCGGCGGGGGGATTGACGGGAGATGCCGCTACCGGCGGCGCAGGCATAGGCGTCGTGTCGGGCAGCGGACGCCGCACGACGGCGGCCCCCGCGGCCTCGCCCGGCGGCGTGATCGGTAGCGGCTGACGCTCCGGCGCCGGGCCGCTGCAGGCCGCCAACCAGACGGCAGCCGCGAGCAGATGGCTTGTCGGTTTTGTCATCTCCTGCGCGCCGCGCTCGTCTAGCGGCGACCCCCGAGCAGCGATCCGAGAACGCCGCGCACGATCGACCGGCCGATCGTCGAACCGACCGTTCGGGCAGCGCTTTTTGCCATCGCCTCGATCAGGCTGTCCTTCCGCCCCGTTCCGCTCATCAGTCCACCCACCGAATCCTTGATCGTACCCATGATTCCGCCGTCGGACGGGGCGCTGATCGTCGGCGTCGAGTCCGCGATCCTGCTGCGAAGCTTTTCGTACGCGGATTCACGATCGACGGTCTTTTCGTAAACCCCGGCGAGGGCGGATCCGGCAATGACCGCTTTACGCTCGTCGAGGCTGATCGGTCCGATGCGGCTCGCCGGCGGCAGGATATAAGCGCGTTCGACAACGTTCGGCTGCCCTTTTTCATCGAGAAACGAAACCAGGGCTTCGCCGACGCCAAGCTCGGTGATGACTTTTTCGACGTCGAGCGCCGGATTGGCGCGCATCGTCGTGGCGGCGGCGGCGACCGCCTTCTGGTCGCGGGGCGTGAACGCGCGCAGCGCATGCTGAATCCGGTTGCCGAGCTGGCCCAGCACTTTGTCCGGAACGTCGAGCGGGTTCTGCGTCACAAAATACACGCCGACTCCCTTGGAGCGGATCAGGCGCACGACCTGCTCGATCCTGTCGAGCAGAGGCTTCGGGGCATCGGTGAAAAGCAGGTGCGCCTCGTCGAAAAAAAATACGAGCTTCGGCTTGTCGCGATCGCCCACTTCGGGCAGTCGCTCGTAGAACTCGGCCAGCAGCCAGAGCAACAGAGTCGAATACAGCGCGGGAGCGCTGAGCAGCTTGTCCGCCGTCAGGATGTTGACGATGCCCTTGCCGCTGGCGTCGGTCTGCAGCAGGTCGTCGATGTTGAGCATCGGCTCGCCGATGAACTTGTCGGCGCCTTGCTGTTGCAGCGCCAGTATTCCCCGCTGGATCGCGCCGACGCTGGCTGCGGAAATATTGCCGTACTGGGTCTGAAAATCGCGCGCGTTGTTGCCGACGTACTCGAGCAGGGCGCGCAGATCCTTTAGATCGAGCAGTAAGAGGCCGTTGTCGTCGGCGATCTTGAACGCCAGGGCGAGCACGCCTTCCTGGGTTTCATTCAGGTTCAGGATGCGGGCAAACAGCAGCGGCCCCAGATCCGAGACCGTGGCTCGCACCGGATGTCCGGATTCGCCGAATACGTCCCAGAACACGGTCGGAAAGCCGGTATATGCCGGCGCGGGAACGCCGACGAGCTTCAGCCGCTCGTCGAACTTGGGCGAGCCTGCCCCCGGCTGGCTCATCCCGGCGAGGTCTCCCTTGACGTCGGCCATGAAAACCGGCACGCCAAGGGCGGAAAATCGCTCGGCGAGCACCTGAAGACTCACCGTCTTGCCGGTTCCGGTCGCCCCCGTGATCAGGCCGTGCCGGTTGGCGAGCGCAGGCAGGAGGCAAAGCTCACGTTTGCCGTGTTTTGCGATGGGCAGCGGCGGCGCCATGTCACCTCCTGAAAAGGGTCATTGCCCTGGCAGTTTAGCCGATGGTCAACGCAGGCGGGATGAGGCGCCGGGGCCCGGCTCCGCGCGGGGGCCGGGCCCCGGCGTCCGGGGCTGGCACCCCCTTCAAGTCAGCCGGAATTTTTGCTATAATCCGACTCGGATGTAAACGATAAGAAATGGGCTCGACAGCCCATTTTTTTTTTACTTTTTCGGTTTCATGGCGGCGCCATTGCTGAAGCTGTCGGACGTTCTTGAACGCACATTGCCCCCGCTGGGCTACGAGCTGGTCGATTGGGATTACTCGGCCCGCAGCGGGCTCGTGCGCGTATTTATCGACAAGCCCGGCGGTGTCGACGTCGAGGATTGCGCGCAGGTGAGCACGCATTTGACCCATCTTTTGGCCGCCGAGCAGATCGACTACGACCGGCTCGAGGTGTCGTCGCCCGGACTCGACCGGCCGCTGAAGAAGGCGGCGGACTTCGCCCGTTTCTCGGGCGAGGAAGTCCGGCTGACCTTGCGCGAGGCGATCGACAACGCGCGGCGCCTCAAAGGCATCCTGCGCGGCGTCGAAGGCGACGCGGTGCGGCTGGACACCGAAACGGGTCCACGCACGATCGCGCTGGCCAATATCGACCGCGCGCGGCTGGTGCCGAAGATTGAGTGGAGAAACGCAAGATGAACCGCGAACTGCTGTTGCTGGTCGACGCGCTGGCGCGCGAGAAAAACGTGCCGAAGGACATCGTGTTCACGGCGCTGGAGTCGGCGCTGGCGTCGGCGACGAAGAAACGCTTTGCCCAGGACATCGATGCCCGCGTGTCGATCGATCGCGAAACCGGAGACTACGATTCGTTCCGGCGGTGGACGGTCGTGCCCGACGAGGAGCACGAGGAGCCGGCGCGCCAGATCGCGATTACCGATGCCGCCGAGCGCGATCCGCCGCTCGCCCTGGGCGACGTGATCGAGGAGCCGCTCGAGCCGGTCGAATTCGGCCGCATCGGAGCGCAGGCGGCGAAGCAGGTGATCCTGCAGAAGATTCGCGACGCCGAGCGCGAGCAGATCCTCAACGATTTCCTCGACCGCGACGACAACCTGCTGACCGGAACCGTCAAGCGCATCGAGCGCGGCAACGTGATCGTCGAATCGGGGCGGATCGAAGGCATGATTCCCCGCGATCAGCTGATCCCGAAGGAGAATCTGCGCGTCGGCGACCGCGTCCGGGCGTACGTGATCAAGATCGAGGCGCAGGCGCGCGGTCCCCAACTGGTGCTGTCGCGCATCACGCCGGATCTGGTCGTGCGTCTGTTCGAGCTCGAAGTCCCGGAAATCGAGGAAGGCCTGATCGAGATCAAGGCCGCCGCGCGCGACCCCGGCGTCCGCGCCAAGATCGCGGTGAAGTCGAACGACCCTCGGCTCGATCCGCAGGGCACCTGCATCGGCATGCGCGGATCGCGCGTGACCGCGGTGACCAACGAGCTCGCCGGCGAGCGCGTCGACATCGTCCTCTTTTCCGAGGACCCGGCCAAGCTGGTGATCAACGCGCTTTCGCCGGCGGAGATCTCCAGCATCGTCGTCGACGAGGAGCGGCACAGCATGGATGTCGTCGTCGACGAGGAGAATCTGGCGATGGCGATCGGCCGCAACGGCCAAAACGTCCGCCTGGCTTCCGAGCTCACCGGCTGGGAAATCAACCTGATGGGCGTCGAGGAATCGCAGCAAAAGCATCAGGTCGAGAGCGAACGCACGCGGGCGCTGTTCATCGACAAGCTCGACGTCGACCAGGAAGTGGCCGACATCCTGATCCAGGAAGGATTCACGTCGCTGGAGGAAATCGCCTACGTACCGCTGAACGAAATGCTCGAGATCGACGCCTTCGACGAAGAAACGGTCAACGAATTGCGCAGCCGCGCGCGCAACGCGCTGCTGACCGAGGCGATCGTGCGCGAGGAGTCGGTCGGCAACGTCGCCGAGGACCTGCTGAATCTCGAAGGGATGGACAACGAGACGGCGGGCCTGCTGTCCGAGAAGGGCATCACGACTCGCGACGGCCTGGCCGACCTCGCGGTCGACGAGCTGGTGGAATTGACCGGACTGCCGCCAGAACGCTCGCAGGACCTCATCATGAAAGCGCGCGCCCATTGGTTCGAAAACACGGAACACGCAGAGTAAGGCCGGGCGGAAAAGCGCGGCAGGAGAAAAAACATGCCCCAGACCACCATCGATAAATTCGCGACCGAGCTCAAGATGCCGGCAGGCATCCTGCTGGAGCAGCTCGCCGCTGCCGGCGTTGCCGGCAAGAAACAGGGCGACAAACTGTCCGAGCAGGACAAGACCCGGTTGCTCGACTATTTGCGCAAGCAGCACGGCGGACTGGATCAGAAAAAGAAGATCACGCTGACGCGCAAGCAGACGACCGAGATCAAGGCTGCCGACAGCACCGGTCGCGCGCGCACGATCCAGGTCGAAGTGCGCAAGAAGCGCGTGTTCGTCAAGCGCGACGGCGCCGACGCGGCAGCCGCCGCGGAAGAGGCCGCGCCGGTCCCGGCGCAGCCGGTCGTCACCGCAGCCGAGCTCGCGGCACGCGAGGAAGAAGCGCGCAAGGGCGCGGCGCTGATCGCCAAGCAGCAGGAAGAGATCCAGCAAAAGCAGGAGCAGGCGAAGAAGCGCAAGACCAAGAAGGAAAAGGAAGAGGAAGAGGCACTGGCGAAGGCGGCCGAAGCCGAGGCTGCGGCCGCCGCCAAGGAAGCGGCGCCGGCCGTCGCGCCGCCCGCGGCGACGGCGAAGCCCGAGGCCAAGGCGAAGACCGAAGGTACGCTGCACAAGCCGGTGGCGAAGCCCGGCGCGAAAAAGGACAAGCCTTCACGCAAGCCGTCGGCGACGGCATTCCAGGAAGAAGCGGCGCGCCGGCGGGCGCTCAAGCTGCGCGGCGACGTCACCAGCGGCGCAGCGACGGCCGGATGGAAGCAGCCGAAGGGCGGCAAGCACCGGCATGAGGAAGGGGAAGAGACAGAGGAGGGCGCGCAGGCGCTGGCACCCGAACCGCTGATCCGCGAAGTCGCGGTCCCGGAAACGATCACCGTGGCCGACCTTGCCCGCAAGATGAGCGTCAAGGCCGCCGAGATCATCAAGGCGATGATGAAGCTCGGCACGATGGTCACGATCAATCAGGTGCTCGATCAGGAAACGGCGATGATCGTCGTCGAGGAAATGGGTCACAAGGCGATCGCCGCCAAGCTCGACGACCCGGACTCGCTGCTCGCCGAAAGCGCGCAGGCGACGACGGCGGAATCGCTGCCGCGCCCGCCGGTGGTCACGGTGATGGGTCACGTCGACCACGGCAAGACGTCGCTGCTCGATACGATACGCCGCACACGCGTTGCCAGCGGCGAAGCCGGCGGGATTACGCAGCATATCGGCGCCTACCACGTGGAAACGGCGAAAGGTGTGATCACGTTCCTCGACACGCCGGGCCACGAGGCGTTCACGGCGATGCGCGCCCGCGGCGCCAAAGTCACCGACATCGTCATCCTGGTCGTTGCGGCGGACGACGGCGTGATGCCGCAGACCAAGGAGGCGATCGCGCACGCGAAGGCCGGCAACGTCCCGATCGTCGTCGCGATCAACAAGATCGACAAGCCCGAAGCCAATCCGGATCGGGTCAAGCAGGAGCTCGTCGCGGAAAGCGTGCTGCCCGAGGAATACGGCGGCGACACGCAGTTCGTCCAGGTCTCGGCCAAGACCGGCGCCGGCATCGACAACCTGCTCGACGCGATTCTGCTGCAGGCCGAGGTGCTCGAGCTCAAGGCGCCGAAGGATGCGCCGGCCAAGGGCATCGTCATCGAATCGCGGCTCGACAAGGGCAAGGGTCCGGTGGCCACCATCCTGGTGAATTCGGGCACGCTGAAGCGCGGCGATATCGTGCTCGCGGGCGCGGTATTCGGCCGAGTGCGCGCGATGACCGACGAGACCGGCAAGACGGTCGCATCGGCCGGTCCGGCGATTCCGGTGGAGATACAGGGCCTGTCCGATGTGCCGCTGGCCGGCGAGGACGTGATGGTGCTCGGCGACGAGCGCAAGGCGCGCGAGATCGCGCTGTTCCGCCAGGGCAAGTTCCGCGACGTCAAGCTCGCCAAGCAGCAAGCGGCAAAGCTCGAGAACATGTTCGAGCAGCTCGCCGAAAGCGAGATCAAGTCGCTGGCATTGATCGTCAAGGCCGACGTGCAGGGCAGTTACGAGGCGCTGGCCAACGCGCTGACCCGGCTGTCGACCGGCGAAGTCAAAGTCAACATCGTGCACGCCGCGGTCGGCGGCATCACCGAGTCCGACGTCAACCTTGCGCTCGCGTCCAAGGCCGTGATCATCGGCTTCAACACGCGGGCCGACGTGGCCGCGCGCAAGCTCGCCGAGCACTCGGGTGTCGACATCCGCTACTACAACATCATTTACGAAGCGGTCGACGAGATCAAGGCAGCGCTGTCCGGGATGCTGGCGCCGGAAAAGAAGGAGAGCCAGCTCGGCCTGGTCGAGGTGCGCGAGGTCTACAAGATCTCGAAGGTCGGCACGGTGGCGGGCTGCTATGTGCTCGAGGGCGTCGTGCGGCGCGGGTCGAAGGTTCGGCTGCTGCGCGACAACGTCGTCGTCTTCGACGGCGAGCTCGACTCGCTCAAGCGCTTCAAGGACGACGTGCGCGAGGTCAAGGCGGGATTCGAGTGCGGTCTTTCGCTGAAAAACTACAACGACATCGAAAAGGGCGATCAGCTCGAGGTCTACGAGATCGTCGAGGTCACGCGCACGCTCTGACCGACACGGTCCTGCGTCGCGGCGATGCTGCCGACGCGAGGCGTTCGCGTGCGCTTGCTGCAAAGGACAACGATGAAAAGGCATTCACAGCGCGCGCAGCGAGTCGGTGACCAGATCCAGCGCGAGCTCGCCGACCTGTTGCGCCTGCACGTCAAGGATCCGCGCATCGGCATGGTCACCGTAACCGCCGTCGAAGTGTCGGCCGACCTGTCGCACGCGAAGATCCTGTTCACGCATCTGGCCGGAAAGGAGCGCGCCGACGAAGCGGTCAAAGCGCTGCAGCACACGGCCGGCTACTTGCGCACCGAGCTCTCGCACCGACTGAAGCTGTATTCGGTGCCGCAGCTGCACTTCGCCTACGACGACTCGATCGAATCGGGTCTGCGCATGTCGAAGCTGATCGACGACGCGGTCGCCGAAGACCGGAAGCACCCGGATTGACTCGCGGCGCGCCGGCCGCGGGCGCCGGGATTGCGGCGGCACGGTGTGGCGAGGCTGGTTCCGACCGAGCGATGGCACGCGACCCTAACCGCCAGCCGAGCCGCATGCCGCGCCGCGCCATCGACGGCGTGCTGCTGCTCGACAAGGGCGTCGGACTCTCGTCCAACGCCGCACTGCAGCGCGCGCGCCGGCTCTACCGCGCCGAAAAGGCCGGTCACACCGGAACGCTCGACCCGCTGGCCAGCGGCCTGTTGCCGATCTGCTTCGGCGAGGCGACCAAATTCGCGCACATGCTGCTCGAAGGCGACAAGACTTACGCGGCGACGGTGCGGCTCGGGGTAACGACGACCACCGGCGATGCGGAGGGCGATCCGGTCGATCAACGGCCGGTGTCGGTGTCACGGGCCGACATCGACGCCGCGCTCGACCGCTTCGTCGGCTCGATCGCGCAAATTCCGCCGCGCCATGCGGCGCTCAAATATCGCGGACGCAACTACTACGAGTACGCGCGAGAGGGCATCGACATCCCGCGAGTCGCCCGGGAAGTGATCATCCACGAGATCAAGCTCCATCGATGGACCCCTCCGGACGTCGAGCTCGGCGTGCGCTGCGGCAAGGGCACTTACGTTCGCGTCTTGGCCGAGGATCTCGGTACGGCGCTGGGCTGCGGCGCACATCTGGCAGCGCTGCGTCGGTTGGCGAGCGGCGGATTCGACGTCGGTGACGCGATGTCGCTGGAGGCGCTCGAGGCACTGGACGATGGCGCGCGCGATGCCCGATTGCTGCCCGTCGACACGCTGCTCGCTAGCCTGCCGCGACTGGACCTCGAGGCCGGCGATGCCTGGTGCCTCGAACGCGGACAGGCGATCGCCGTTGGCGATCTGCCTGACGCCGACTACCGGGCGTATGCCGCCGGCCGGTTCGTGGGCGTCGCGCGGGCGAACGCGGGCGTACTGCGGCCGCGCCGGCTGCGCGCCACCGGCAACGCCGGCGACAGCCCGCGCTTGCCGGTTGAATCGCTTGAATCGTAAGCATTTTTCGAGGTACAATTCCACCCTTTCGCGAGGTCTGGAGTAACTTGCATGGCAGTCACGATTCAAGAGAAAGCCAAGGTCATCGCCGACCACCAGCGGGCCAAGGGCGACACCGGCTCCCCCGAGGTGCAGATCGCGCTGCTGACGGCGCGCATCAACGGCCTCGGCGATCATTTCAAGGCGAACGTCAAGGATCATCATTCGCGCCGTGGGCTGCTGCGCATGGTCTCGCGCCGGCGCAAATTGCTCGACTACCTGAAGACGCGCAACGCGGACAGCTACCGCGGTCTGATCGAAAAGCTGGGCCTGCGCAAGTAAGCGCATATCGGCCGACGGCCGCTGCGAATGTATCCGTTATCAGTCGATCCCGAGCAGCCGGCAGTGCCGTGCAGCGACACCCATAACCCGACGATGGCCGCGACTCGGTGCAGCACCGAGGCGGCCATTGTTGTTTTTGCATTCCGAGGATAAACGTGCCTACAGCAATCAAGAAATCGATACCTTACGGCCGCAACACGCTGACGCTGGAGACCGGTGAGATCGCCCGCCAGGCGGGCGGCGCGGTGCTCGCCAGCCTGGGCGACAGCGTCGTGCTGGTCAGCGTCGTCGCAGCCAAGCAATCGAAGCCCGGTCAGGACTTTTTTCCGCTGACCGTCGACTACCAGGAAAAGACCTATGCCGCCGGGCGCATTCCCGGGGGGTTCTTCAAACGCGAAGGACGGCCTTCCGAAAAGGAGACGCTGACGTCGCGTCTGATCGACCGCCCGATCCGCCCGCTGTTTCCGGATGGCTTCTACAACGAAGTGCAGGTCGTGGCGACCGTGTTGTCGGTCGACCCGGAAATCGATCCCGACATTCCCGCGCTGATCGGCGCGTCGGCGGCGATCTCGCTGTCCGGCATTCCGTTCAACGGGCCGATCGCCGCGGCGCGCGTCGGCTACATCGACGGCCAGTACGTGCTCAATCCGAGCAAGACCGAGCTTACGACGATCTCGAAGCTCGATCTCGTCGTCGCCGGCACCGAAGCCGCGGTGCTGATGGTCGAATCGGAAGCCAAGGAACTGCCCGAAGAGGTGATGCTCGGCGCCGTCGTTTTCGGTCACCAGCAGCAGCAGGCGGTGATCGACGCGATCCACGAGCTGGTCGAGCAGGCAGGCAAGCCGCTTTGGGACTGGCAGCCGGCGCCGAAGGACCAGGCGATGATCGACAAGGTCACCGCGGTGGCCGAGACGCAGCTGAAGGAAGCGTATCAGCTGCGCCAGAAGCAGGCCCGCCAGCAGCGGCTGAAGGAGATCGCCGCCCGGGTCGAGACCGAATGCATTCCTGCGGACGCCAAGCCGGGCTACGCGAACGAAGTCAAGAATTTCCTTTTCGAGCTCGAATCGAAGCACGTGCGCAACCAGATCCTGTCCGGCGAACCGCGCATCGACGGCCGCGACACGCGCTCGGTGCGTCCGATTTCGATTCGCAACGGTGTGCTGCCGCGCACGCACGGCTCCGCGCTGTTCACGCGAGGCGAGACCCAGGCGCTGGTGGTCGCGACGCTGGGCACGGCACGCGACGAGCAGATCATCGACGCGCTGCAAGGCGAATATCGCGAGCGGTTCATGCTTCACTACAACATGCCGCCGTATGCGACCGGCGAGACCGGGCGGGTGGGCAGCCCGAAGCGGCGCGAAATCGGCCACGGCAAGCTCGCCAAGCGCGCGCTCGCCGCGGTGCTGCCATCGTCCGAGGAATTCGCCTACTCGATCCGCGTCGTGTCGGAGATCACCGAATCCAACGGCAGCTCGTCGATGGCGTCGGTTTGCGGCGGCAGCCTCGCGCTGATGGACGCCGGGGTCCCGCTGAAGGCGCACGTCGCGGGCATCGCGATGGGCCTGATCAAGGACGGCAATCGCTTCGCGGTGCTGACCGATATTCTCGGCGACGAGGATCACCTGGGCGACATGGACTTCAAGGTCGCCGGCACCGACCGCGGCGTCACGGCGCTGCAGATGGACATCAAGATCCAGGGCATCACCAAGGAGATCATGGCGGTCGCGCTGTCGCAGGCGCGCGAAGGGCGGATGCACATCCTGCATCTGATGCACGAGGCGATGCCGCACGCGCGCACCGAGATCTCGCAGCACGCGCCACGCATGATGACCTTCAAGATCAACCCGGAAAAGATTCGCGACGTCATCGGCAAGGGCGGCGCGGTCATTCGCGCTCTGACCGAGGAGACCGGCACGACGATCGACATCCAGGACGATGGCATGGTGACGATCGCATCGGTCAACGCCGACGCCTGCAATGCGGCGAAGAAGCGCATCGAGGAAATCACCGCCGAAGTGGAAGTCGGACGCATCTACGAAGGCACGGTGCTCCGCCTGCTCGATTTCGGCGCGATCGTGCAGGTCCTGCCCGGCAAGGACGGCCTGCTGCATATCTCGCAAATCGCCAAGGAGCGCGTCAATCAGGTCTCCGACTACGTCAAGGAAGGCCAGATCGTCAAGGTCAAGGTGCTCGAGGCCGACGACAAGGGCCGGCTGCGCCTGTCGATGAAGGCCGCGGCCGAAGATGCCGCGGCTGCCGCCCCCACGGCGCAGCCAACTCCGTCGGAGCAAACGCCGGCGGTGTAGTGACGCGCATGGTGCAGCAATGGAAAGGGGGCGCGCGGCGCCCCTTTTTTTGCCCCTGGAGACGCTGATGAGCCAGTCCGCGACACGGACCGAGCGCGACACGTTCGGACCGATCGAAGTCCCCGCCGACCGATTGTGGGGCGCGCAAACGCAGCGCTCGCTCGAGCACTTCCGCATTTCCACCGAGAAAATGCCGGCGGCGCTGATACGCGCGATGCTGATCGTCAAGCGAAGCGCGGCGCGCGTCAACCTCGCGCTTGGCATCCTGACGCCCAGGATCACCGATGCGATCGTCGCGGCCTGCGACGAGGCGCTCGCTGGAGCGCACGCCGGCGAATTTCCGCTGGCCGTCTGGCAGACCGGGTCCGGCACGCAGACCAACATGAACGTCAACGAGGTGCTGGCCAATCGCGCCTCCGAGCTGCTCGGCGGAGAGCGCGGCGAGGCGAGGCTCGTGCATCCGAACGATGACGTCAATCGCGGGCAGTCGTCGAATGACGTGTTTCCGACGGCAATGAACGTCGCGTCGGCCGAAACCGTGAGGCGCGATCTCCTGCCCGCGCTCGACGCGCTCCATGCCACGCTCGCGGCGAAGGCGGAAAGCTTTGCCGCCATCGTCAAGATCGGCCGCACCCATCTGCAGGATGCGACGCCGTTGACGCTCGGCCAGGAATTCTCCGGCTACGCGGCGCAGCTCGCGCATGCCCGAGCGCACATCGAGGCGGCACTGCCGCATGTCTGCGAGCTAGCCCTGGGCGGAACCGCGGTCGGGACCGGCCTCAACACGCACCCGCAGTTCGGCGCGCGCGCGGCGGCTGACATCGCCGAATTCACCGGGCTGCCATTTGTCAGCGCGCCGAACAAATTCGAGGCGATGGCAGCGGCCGATGCGCTGGTCAGCCTGCACGGTGCGCTGAAAACCCTGGCCGCCGCGCTGACCAAGATCGCGAACGACGTGCGCTGGCTCGCCAGCGGCCCGCGATCGGGGCTGGGCGAGATCACGATTCCGGAAAATGAGCCGGGCAGCTCGATCATGCCGGGCAAGGTCAACCCGACGCAATGCGAAGCGCTGACGATGTTGTGCGCGCAGGTACTGGGCAACGATGTCGCCGTCAACATCGGCGGCGCATCAGGCAACTTCGAGCTCAACGTCTACCGGCCGCTGATCATCCACAACGTGCTGCAGAGCATTCGCCTGCTCGGCGACGGGATGGCGAGCTTCGATGCCCATTGCGCGTCCGGCATCGAGGCCAACCGGGCTCGCATCGACGAGCTCCTCGAGCGCTCGCTGATGCTGGTGACCGCGCTCAATCCGCACATCGGCTACGACAAGGCGGCGGCGATCGCCAAGAAGGCGCATCGCGAGGGGACGACGCTCAAGGCGGCGGCGCTCGCGCTGGGCTATGTCAGCGCAGAGCAGTTCGATCAGTGGGTGCAGCCGCAGCGGATGATCGGGCCGCGATAGACGAGGAGACGCTGATCAGCGCGCCGGCATCGTCGCGGCCTCGAGGATCGCTTCACCGTTGACCGTCACGGTCACGTCGGTCGTTCCGGCCTCTAGCGCAACCGGTGCAAACCCGGGCGCGGCCTGCGCCCGCATCGTTGGATACATCCGGCCGCCGTCACCGGTCTGGACGGTCAAATGTCCGGGACGCCAGTTGGCGAAGCCCAATGCCTGCGCGGCCTGCTCGGCGCGCGACTGCCAGCTGCGTATCGCCTGCCGCGTGAGACCGTCTTCGGCATCGCGCCGCGTCTTGTCGGCCAGCGAGAATCCCATGCCCGACAACAGCAGTCCGTCCTCTTCCTGCAGCTTGCTGATCAACGTCGCCGCCGCCGTGAAATCGGCCGACTCCAGGCTGATCGACTGGGCGACATGCCAGCGGCTCGGCTTGCCCTTTTCGGTGACTTGCTGCGTCGAATAGCCCGCCGTCGCCAGTTTGACGGCAGGATACGATCGCGCACTCGCCAGGGCCTTGGCAATGAGCGCGTTGACCTGGCTCGCTGCCGCTGCCGCGCTCGGATTTTCGGCTTCGGCGCGCAACCAAGCCTGTAAGCGATCGTTGCTCACCGTCGCCGTGGCCGATGCCGACACGGTCACGATGGGCTGCATCGGCACGGCGGGCACCTGCGCGCAAGCGACGCCTGCCTTTGCACCGACAGTGATCAGCGCGGCCATCGCCGCCGCGCGCGGAATCCGCAGAGAGATCATGGACTTC
>Ga0207674_10005598_pt1 | contig 14892 bp, 13 predicted proteins | sample KBSCornC72_FD_184303 | JGI IMG/M metagenome (GOLD analysis project Ga0207674, IMG submission 184303) | Corn rhizosphere microbial communities from Kellogg Biological Station, Michigan, USA - KBS Corn C7-2 (SPAdes) (version 2) | ecosystem: Host-associated > Plants > Roots > Rhizosphere > Soil ... | reverse complement strand
TATTCCGACGACAGGGCTCTTCGTGATCTGTACGCCACTCGCGAGCGTAGACACGTTCCAGCGCGAGGCACTCGCCCACCACCCGCAGCTCGCGCAGTTGACCGCGGTGCAGGACGAGGCGGCGCAGGCAGTGCGCGCGCGTCAGGCGGAGCTCAAGCCGCAAGCCTACGCGTTCAGCCAGTACGACCTGTACAAGCACGATGCGCTGCTGACCGAATCGAACTGGGCATTCGGGGTCGGTCTCCAGTATCTCGTGTTCACCGGCAATGGCCGCCGCGATCGGGTGACTGCGGCGCGCGATCAGTACGATCAGGCAGGCGCCGCGATTCGGGATACCAAAACGCGTCTCGAGACCGCGGTCGCCAAGGCGTGGAACGACCTGGAGACGGCGCGACAGACCTTCCTGCTCCTGGAAAGCTCGATCGCGAGCGCCCAAGAAAACGTTAGGCTGCAGGACCTCTCGTTTCGTGAAGGGCAGGCAACGTCGCTCGACGTGATCGATGCGCGTCTCGGGCTCGCTCGCGCGCAGATCGAGCGATCGCAGTCCGCCTACCAGTTCGACCTCGCGCTCGCGCAGCTCCTCGAGCTCAGCGGCCAGGCCGAGCGATATCCCGAGTACCTCCGACGTGCCGACCGGGTGATCGAACCATGACCGACTCGATAGCTGAACCCGTCGTCCGCGAGGGCATAGCTGTAGAGCCGGCGACAGGCGCGGCCCCAGCGCCATCTCCAGCGCCGGCTCCAGCGCCATCTCGCGCATCACGAAGTCGTGCACGTCGCCTGGTCCCGGTGCTCGTCGTGGCGGCCGTGCTGCTCGGGGGCCTCGTACTCGCCGCGCGTCCAGGCCCCGACATCGTGCAGGCCATGGCCGACGGCGACAACATCACCGTGTCGGGCAAGGTCACGGCTCGTGTTGCTCGTCTCCGCGTGCACGAAGGCGACCACGTTTCCGCCGGCCAGATCCTGTTCGAGCTCGAGAGTCCCGAGGTCGCCGCAAAGCAGCGGCAGGCATCGGCAGTTCTCGACGCGGCCCGCGCTCAACAATCGAAGGCGGCGGAAGGAACGCGGCGAGAAGACATCCAGGCGGCAGAGGCGAACTGGCAGCGCGCGGAGGCGGCAGCGGAGCTTGCGCAATCGACGTTTCGCCGTACCGACACGCTGTTCCGTGAAGGCGTGGTGACACAGCAGCGGTACGATGAAGCACGCACGCAGGCGCGAAGCGCAGTGCAGGTGAGTGCGGCGGCACGCGCGCAATACGATGAGGCCCTCGCGGGCGCGCGTCGTCAGGATCGCGAGGCAGCCAACGCGCAGGTTCGTCAGGCGGAGGGCGCGGTGGCGGAGGTGCAAGCTGCACGGGATGAGCTGGAGGGCCGTGCACCGATCAGCGGAGAAGTCAGCAAGCGGTTGGCCGACCTGGGCGAGCTCGTGCCGGCCGGCTATCCCGTGTTCACGCTCGTGAACATGGACAGCCTGTGGGTGGCGATGCACCTCCGCGAGGATCAATTCCGTGGCGTGCGCATCGGCGCCACGTTCCGCGGTGACATCCCTGCGCTCGCGCTCGAGGGCGTGCCGTTCACGGTGTACTTCATCGGGCCTGCGGGCGACTTCGCGACCTGGCGTGCGACCCGGCAGTCCGCGGGGTACGACGTGAAGAGCTTCGAGGTCCGCGTCAGGCCGACGCGACGGGTCGCGGACCTGCGGCCGGGCATGAGCGTGCTGTTCCGATGGCCGCAGTCGTGAGATGGTCGACCGTTAGGCAGGGCGTGATTGCATCGGCGGTGCGCGAATGGCGGTACCTTCGCGGCAGCCCGTGGGATCTCGCCCTCGCGACGTGGGTGCCGTGCGCGTGTCTGGTCATTCTCGTGTGGCTGTTTTCGAGCGGCGTCCCGCGAGGCGTGCCGATCGCCGTCGTTGACGAGGATCACAGTGCCGTGAGCCGCTCGCTGACTCGCGCACTCTATGCGGCGCCTGGAATTCGCGTGACGGCGCAGCCGGCGGATCTCCAGCAGGCGTGGTCCCTCGCGCGCAGGCTCGACGTGTACGCCGTGGTCTACATTCCAGTCGACGCCACGAGAGACGGAGCGCGAAGCGGCAGCGCGACGATCTTCACGTATTACAACGCGAGCCACCGAGCTGCCGCCCAGACGGCCATCGGAGACGTGAGCGACGTGGTGCAGGCGGTGAGCGGCCAGGTCGCTGCCAGGTACGTGGCGGAAGCCAAAGGCCCAGCAAGCGTTAGGCAGGCGCCGGTCGTCGTGCAGTCGACGGTGCTGTTCAACTCCGCCCGCAGCTACGCGACGTTCCTGCTGTCACTGACTCTCCCGGCGGTCATTCTCTTCGGCTTGACGTTATCCGTGACGGCCGCGTTTGCGCGAGAGCTTCGCGACCGAACCGCGGCCACATGGCTGACGTCGTCCGGCGGTGAGCTCGTGCCGGCAGTGATCGGCAAGGCTTTTCCCTACCTTGCGCTGTTCTTCGTCCAGGGCGTGATGAGCGTGCTGTGGGTCGCGCTCGCCACGGGCGGCGGAGTGCGCGGCAGCATTGCACTGCTTGTCGTCGCGCAGGCACTCATGTACCTGGGCTACGCGGCGATCGGGCTCGCCATCGCTGGAGCGATGCGCAACATGGCGACGGCACTGTCGTTCGTCAGCCTGTACGCCGGCACCACGCTCGCCTATTCCGGGCGCACGTTTCCGGTGAACGGCGCAGACCCGTTCGTACGCGTCTGGAACCTGCTGCTGCCGTTCACTTCGTACGTGAAACTGCAGGCGCAGCAGCTCGACATGGGTGCGCCGGCCAGTGCGTCGCTCGCACACGTCGCCGCCCTCATGGCATTCATCGCGATTCCCGGCGCGATCGGGTTGCGGCTGTACGGACGCGCTGCCCGCGAGCCCGCCTCGTGGGGGGAGTGATGAGCGAATTCCGCAGGGGATTTCACGAAGCGCTGCAACACATCGCGTCCGATCGCGCGGCGAAGTCGGTGCTCGTCGGCGCGATCATCCTGTACTCCTTCTTCTATCCGGCGCCCTACAGGTCGCAGGTTGCAACTCACCTGCCTGTCGCCGTGGTCGATCTAGATTTGAGCCCGATGAGCCGCGGTCTCGTTCGGAACACGCTCGCGGTTCGAGCGCTCGACGTGGTGGAGCTGGGCAACTCATTCTCGGCGGCCCGAGCAAGCCTCGAGGATGCGAAGGTGCAGGCGATCATGGTGATTCAACCGGATTTCCAGCGCGACATCCTTCGCGGGCGCCAGGGACAGGTGGCGCTGTTCGGAAATGGTGCCCTGCTCGCGCACGGCAGCGCGGCCCTTGGCGGTTTTTCCGATGCGTTAGGCGCGTTCGCTCAGGATGCCGCGGTCGTCCAGGCGCGGTTTGCGGGGGCGGGCACGGGCCCGGTGCTGAAGCTCGTGCGGCGGCCGCTCTTCAACACACGTGAAGGCTACGGCAGCACGGTCGTCCCGGCGGTGGCTATCCTCATCGTCCAGCAGACACTGCTCATGGGCATCGGTCTGGTCATCGGGACGATGCAGGCACGATCGGGGCGCCTAACGATGCCGCCTACCCGGGTGCTAGGCATGAGCGCCGCGTTCGGCGTGCTCGGCACGCTGAGCCTGCTGTATTTCGCGGGGTTCGTGTTCTGGCTGCAGGATTATCCGCGTGCCGGCGACCTGACCGGGCTGGGTGTCACGACGCTCCTGTTCGTCGGCGCCGTCGTCGCCATGGGGCTCGTCGCCGCCAGCTTTTACCGGACGCGCGAGCGTGCGTTCCAGCTGATCGCCCTGTTGTCGTTGCCAATGTTTTTCCTCGCGGGCGTGTCCTGGCCCGTGTCCGCGTTTCCGACTCCGCTCGCCTGGCTCGCGAAGCTCTTGCCATCGACGGCGGGCATCACCGCCATGGTCAAGTTCAACCAGATGGGCGCGCGGGTCGGCGAGGCAGCGGGCGAGCTCTGGACGCTTGCCCTGCTCGTCGTGCTCTACGGTGGGCTCGCGATGTGGCGATATGGACCGAGCGCCCTGGCGTTACCCGTGTTTCCTCGACGGAGAATACAATGAAACAGGCCGGACGGCTGAGCCTTGCGTTGTGCGCATTGCTTTCAGCGCTGCCACGCGCGCAGACTGACATCGACCAGAGCAGCGCAATGGCTGTCACCAATACGATGGACGCGGAAGTCGCCGTCGCCCACACACAGGGAGACGACGTTAGGCCATTCAAAGTCAACGTGTCGGCTGAGGCGCTGAACGACCTGCGTCGCCGGCTCAAGGTGACTCGCTGGGCGGACAAGGAAATCGTCACCGATGCGTCGCAGGGCGTACAGCTCGCCACGCTGAAGGAACTGGTGCGTTACTGGAGCACGACCTACGACTGGCGGAAAGCGGAAGCGAGACTCAATGCGCTGCCGCAGTTCGTGACGACGATCGACGGTCTCGACATTCACTTCATCCACGTGAAGTCGAAGGAGAAGAACGCGCTGCCGATCATCATCACACATGGGTGGCCTGGCTCGATTGTCGAGCAGCTCAAGATCATCGGGCCGCTTGTCGATCCGACCGCCCACGGCGGCCGTGCCGAGGACGCGTTCGACGTGGTGATTCCGTCCTTGCCCGGTTACGGGTTCTCGGGCAAACCAACGGCTCCCGGTTGGAACCCGATGCGCATCGCGCAAGCCTGGGACGTCCTGATGAAGCGGCTGGGTTACACGCGCTACGTCGCACAGGGTGGCGATGTAGGGTCTGTCGTCAGCGAGACCATGGGACGCCTCGCGCCTAACGGCTTGCTCGGCATCCACCTCAACCTCTTCTTTGCCGGGCCACCGGAGCTCCGGGCCGGGATCGCCGGTGGGGCGCCGGCGCCGGAAACGCTTTCGGACGAGGAGAAGGCGGAGTACCAGAAGCGGCAGCGCGTTTCGGCCACAGGTTTCGGATACCTCGTCGAGCAGAGAAACCGTCCTGAAACGATCGGCCATAGCCTCGCCGATTCACCTGTGGGTCTGGCTGCGTGGATAATCGACCACGACGCGATCAGCTACGGTCACATCTCGCAGCTCTTCCTCGAGCAGAAGCAATTCGGCGCGATCACCCGCGACGACGTCCTCGACAACATCACACTCTACTGGCTCACGAATACCGGCGCGTCTTCGGCGTGGCTGTACTGGGAGAATGGCAGGCCACCCGCGGCTGGTGCTGGCAAGCCGGTACCGGACGTCACCGTTCCGGTCGCGTTCTCTGTGTTCCCCGAGGAGATCTACGGCGCGCCTCGTTCGTGGCTCGAGCGTGCATATCCCAAGCTCACGTACTACAACACGACCGAGAAGGGCGGTCACTTCGCGGCGTGGGAGCAGCCTGAGATTTTCGCAGCGGAACTGCGGGCGGCCTTCAAACCCCTCCGCTAGCGCTCACTCGTCGAGATGGATGATCCCACGCTGCAGGGCGATCGTCACTGCGTGCGTGCGGTCCCTGGCGCCCAGCTCGGGCGCCAGCCCGATATGGCGGTCGTGGCCGAGGCGGACAACGGGCCTCCGAATCGCCGCAAGTGGCGGAGCCAAAGCCTGTTCTTACACGAGTCGAGCCTGCGACAGCGCAACGGCGTCCGGACCTGCCGGGAAATGGAGCTGCCCGCTCTCATCATTCACAGCACGCCACACGCCCGCGGCCACATCGTGCTCCGTCGTGACGACCGTCGTCTGGGCGAATGCTGCAAAGATGCGCTGCGCGAACGGCGCATAGGGCTCGGGGATCAGCCCGTCCATTCGCTGGCCGCCATTGCTCGTGAAGCGCGTGGTTGGTCCGTAGCCCGGCTCGACGATCTTGACCTTCACATTGAAGTCCTCGAGCTCCAGCGCGAGCGACGCGGTGAATCCAGCAATGGCCATCTTCGTCGCCGTGTAGGGCGCAACGAGCGGCATGCGGGCGAGCGTGACGCTCGACGTCACGTTCACGATGACGCCCGAGCGCCGCTCACGGAACTGCGGGAGTACGGCCTGGGTCATGGCCATCACGCCGAAGGTGTTCGTCTCGAACAGCTCGCGCACGGTCGCCATGGGGGTTGCCTCGAACGCGCCTAACGCACCGATGCCGGCATTGTTGACGAGCACGTCGATCGGGCCAGCCGCCTCGAGTGCAGACGCGATGCTGTCAGGGTCGGTGACGTCGAGCGCGAGGACGCGCATCCGGTCCGATCGAGGCAGGAAATCCGGGCGCGGCGTTCGCATGGTAGCGATCACGTTCCATCCGCGTTCGTGGAAGTAACGCGCGGCCTCGAGGCCATACCCCGACGAGCAACCTGTAATGAGCACGGTTTTCATAGCAATTCCCGCTGGTGAAGTGTGTGGGGTGAGGATAGCGAGACTGCGCCGGACTTACTACAATGGTTAGTCCTAGAGTCTTTTGTGAGCGTCCAGAACATGCAGGATCCACTCTCGGAAGTCATCGCGCTCCTCAAGCCGCGCACGGTGTTCTCCAAGGGCATCAGCGGTGCAGGCCGATGGGCGGTCCGGTACTCAGCATTCGAGCAGCCGAGCTTCTGCGCGGTGCTCGAGGGAGGGTGTCGTCTGGCCGTGGATGGCCATCGCCCGCTCTCGCTCGAGGCGGGTGACTTCCTGCTTCTCCCGGCGACGCCGGGCTTTACCATGTCCGGCTTCGAGCCGGCGAAGCCCGTGCGAATCGATGCGAAGCAGACGCCCGCCCCGGCGGGCGAAGTCCGCCACGGCACACGCGGCGGACGGCCAGACGTTAGGCTCCTCGGCGGCTACTTCGTGTTCGACTCGCCGGATGCGTCGCTGCTGGTGTCGTTGCTGCCAACGGTCGTGCACGTGCGCGGCGATGATCGGCTCTCGCGATTGGTGCAGCTCGTGGGCGAGGAAGCAACAGCGCGACGGACAGGGCGCGACCTCGTACTCACACGGCTGGTCGAGGTGATGCTCATCGAAGCACTGCGCGCGACACCGCGCGACGAGGCGCCACCGGGGTTGCTCCGCGGTCTGGCCGACGCGCGGCTCGCACCGGCGATCCAGCAGATGCACGGCTCCATCGCCCGATCGTGGACAGTGCCGCAGCTCGCGAAGACGGCTGCGCTCTCCCGCTCGGCGTTCTTCGAGCGCTTCACACGTACGGTGGGGTTGCCGCCAATGGAGTACCTGCTCGCGTGGCGAATGGCGGTCGCGAAGGATCTACTCCGTCGGGCGGACCTTGGCGTCACCGAGGTAGCGCGGCGCGTGGGTTACAGCTCAGCGAGCACGTTCAGCACGGCGTTCAGCCGTCAGGTGGGCCAGTCGCCGAGCCGGTATGCACGTCAGGCCGGGCCGTGGGCTCAGATGGCGCGAAACTCTCGCGAGAATTCCGAGTGATCGAGCGCGAGTCGTGCTCGATGGAGGTGCGATTGGAGGCGCATGGCGCAGAAAGACTATTGCCGTTACTCGGCTGAGGCTACTACGCTGTGTATCGGGCTCGTCACATACAGAGCCCCGGACCGGTAGTTTCCCAACTTTCACCGACAGGGCACGTGTGTATGCGAGTGACAATCCTCGGTATGCGTCACTGTAGGATCCGCCGCTTCGGAGAGCGACTGATCCGACCCGAGGTGCCGCGAGGTCGGCCCGCGCCCGTGCGATTCGACGTTCAGCTCCTCAAGGCGACACGGCTCGAGAACGGCGACCGAGAAGTCAAAGCGTTGCTCGCGAAGCTCGAACCGGCCGAGGCTCTGCGATCCGAGACGCCTAACGCATTTCGGGACTGCATGGCCAGCTACAATCCGCTGGGCCATTTCGGCGCGGCAGCCATCCGGTAGCGATCCGCAAGCGATTCGGACGCCGCCATCCCTCGCGCCATGCGCATCCTCGCCGACAGCGGAGCGGTTCGACACGTCGTGTTCAGCACGACCGATCCGGAATTCCGGTGGATCGACGTGATCGCGCCGGACAGGCCAACGCTTCATTCGCTGATGACCGAGCTCGGGATTCCCGCGTCGATCGCGGAGGACTGCCTCGACCCGCGCGCATTGCCCAAGTACGAGCGACACGGCTCGGTCGCGTTCATGATCCTTCGCGCCCACGTCGATCCGGTGCCCGACTCGGCGGCCAGCACGTACGAGCTCACGCAGCCGCTCATGATCTTTTCGGGGTCGACCTTCGTGGTCACCGTACACCGATGGGACCACAGCGCGCTCGCCCGGCTTCGTCGCGAGTACGAGGAGACCGGACCGGCCCTCGAGTATCCCGCGTTCGTCATCCTCGAAGCGGTGATCCAGCAGGTCATGCTCACCTATCAGGCACCGCTCGACCGCCTCGCCGCGGACCTCGAGCGCGTGGAGGACTCCCTTCTTGGGCCACGCCTCACTGAACGGGCGCTCGAGGCCGTGTTCATCCGGAAGCGGCGGGCATCGGCGCTTGCGTGGATGCTGCTCCGAATTCGCGAGGTGCTCCTCCGCGTTCACGCACCGTCCGAGGGCACCGCGGGGCTCCTCCAGGCACTGCGAGAGGACGCGGACGCGCTCCACTTCCGCGCGCGCGAGCTCGTGGAGTACACCGACAACCTCATGAACCTGCAGATCGGCATCGCGTCGCACCGGACGAACGAAGTGATGCGCGTGCTCACGGTCATGTCGGTCGTCTTCATGCCGCTCACGTTCATTGTCGGGCTGTACGGCATGAACTTCGACGCGCCGGAATTTCACTGGCGGCACGGCTACCTGATGGTCTGGCTGATCCTCGTCGGACTGTTTGTCGGCGTCGTCCGCTGGTTCCGCGCGCGAGGGTGGCTGCGTTAGGCAGCGACCGGCTAGCGCACCAGATAATAGATGGCAGTCCGCCGCTCGCCGGGATCACCCGACCACCGGCCGAACACCACCCAGCTCGTGCCGGAAATCTCCCATCCGTTCGATCGACACCAGGCGCGCACCGCGGCGTGTGCGTTGGGCAGCGTCTCGAGCGGACCAACATGCTCGGTCGTTGCAACGAGGCCTTCGGGGGTCGCGGAGGTCTCGATGCCGTTGACGCCGCCGGGTGGGAGCACGCACTCTACGCCCACCTCGACGGGAACCGCGCGCGGTGCCCGAGACGCGTTAGGTGCGCTGGTGGGTGTGCTATACACCGCGACGTTTCGGCCGATGGTCGCGCCCGGCATGGCGCGCAAGCGCTCGTGCAGCTGACTGATTCGAGCGTCGACGTCCGTGGGAGCGAGCCCTCCGCTCGGCGGTCCTGGGAGGACGGCCAGACCGCGCCGTCGCGCGTTCTCGACCCAGATCATGTAGGACATCGTACCGCGCCCGCATGCGACGTCTCACGATTGACGGCGATGTCGCTCATCGCCAGCGACGTCGCCGTCCCGTTGCAACCTTGTGACCGGTCCAAGACGTCACGCGTTGCGCGTCCACGGGATAATGTCGAGCCGCTCGAACGGGATGGGCGCGCCGGTTCTCTCGTCCGTCCCGAACTTCGTGGGCGTCGGGAGCACCGATCGACGTCAGGCACGTTACCGGAATCGCGTTCGCGCCGCAGAGTCCGGCCGCGGGACGTCTCGCGATCACTCGAATCGTTGTCGTCCGGTAGACGCTCTCTGTGCTGCTGGAGGTCAGCAGCTACTCACGGTCGAGCAGGTGCGTCAGGCATCGCCCATACCATCGTGCAATGGAGTCCCGTCCGCGCGTGGGTATTTTCGCAATGTTGAACCAGCTCTCCTGAATACACCGACGCACCTATTTCCGAGCAAGCGAAGATCCGCCTCGACTGTCACACGGCCGCGTGTCTCCGATGAGAAACGATGACCATTGAATGCACCCGGAGCTTCCAGCCGGACGAGGACTGGGGATGGTGCTACGTCGATGAGCTGTTCTTCGAGCCGGCGCCCGAGCCCCACGCCTGACGGCGGTCATTCCGGGATCAGACGCCTGAGTCGCCCGAGAGCATGTTCCGAAACGCTTCCCGGCGCGGCGTGATAGACAACGAGCACCTGACTATCCGCTCCGGGAATTATAAAAGTCTCGGTTTTGAGCTCGAGCGAGCCGACCACCGGATGGTGAAAGGTCCTGGTTGGATGCGCCGACAGCTCGACATCGTGCCGCTCCCACAACACGCGGAAGCGATCGCTGGCGGACGACAGCTCATCGATGAGGGCGGCAAGGCGCGCGTCTTCCACGTTAGGCCGGAGTCGAGCGCGCAGTCCCGCGACGGCGCGGTCCGCAACGTCGTCCCAGTCGTCCACGAGCCGTCGCATCTCGGGATCGAGGAACACGGCTCGCGCGAGGTTCGCGCCCGGCGCCAGCAGCGGAGAAAGTGCCACGGCAAGTGCGTTCGACGCGAGTATGTCCATGCATCGACCCGTCACGAACGCCGGCGTGGCGCGCCATAGGGCCAGCAGCTCGACAACGGAAGCGCGCACGTCTTCCGGTTGCTCGCTCCGGCGAACCGCGGGGCGTGGCTGTGCCAGCTCGTAGAGATGCGCGGTTCCAGCGGCGTCGAGACGGAGTGCACGCGCGAGCGAGTCGATCACCTGCGGTGACGGGTGATGGTCACGACCCTGCTCGAGTCTGAGGTAGTACTCCGAGCTGATGCCAGCGAGCGCCGCGAGCTCTTCGCGTCTGAGGCCGGGCACGCGGCGACGACCGACGGTGGGTAGCCCGACCTCGTCGTGACGCACCAGGGCGCGTCGAGCGCGCAGGTATTCGCCCAGGGCCGTGCTTCGCGGCATGCGAAGACGATACGCCCCACCCTCGCCTGCTTCAACAGCCGTTGCAGAAGGCTCTTGCCGAGGATGGTCCTCCGAAGCCGAGTCCTTCTCGTCGGGCTCGATCAGAGCAACTGATCAATCGTGATCGGCAACGAGCGAAACCGCCGTCCCGTGGCGTGGTACACGGCGTTGGCGATGGCGGCAGCCACACCGATGATCCCGATCTCGCCGACGCCCTTGACTCCGAGGGCATTGAAACGGTCAGGCTCGCCGACGAAGACCACATCGAGGTCTGGAATGTCCGCGTTGACCGGAACCAGATAGTCGCCTAACGTGGCGTTGGCGATGCGCCCGGTCGCATCGAAGGTCGTCTCCTCGAGCAGGGTCATGCCGATCCCCATCACCACGGCGCCCGTGACCTGACTGCGCGCCAGCTTGTCGTTGAGGATCCGTCCGCCGTCGACGACCGTCACCATCCGCGCGACACGCAGCAGACCGAGGTCGGGATCGATGTGCACTTCCGCGAACTGCGCGGCAAAGGCCGGCGACGGAGCCACGCTCGCCTGTTCGGGATGCGGAGTCTTTTCGCCGTCGGCGCTCAACTCGTCGAGACCGTGGCGCGCGAGAATGTCGCCGTAACTCTCTCCAGTGCGGCCACCGCGGAGCTCGTCGAATTTGCGTAGCAGATTGGCCGCGGCGTTCTCGATCGCGCCGGCGAGCGAGGCCGCCAGGCCCGAGCCACCCGACTGGGGCGACGGCGGCAAGTCGGTGTCACCGATCGACACCTGTACCTGCCTGGGATCGATGCGAAGCAGCTCGGCCACCATCTGCGTCGCGATGGTATACGTTCCGGTTCCGATGTCGGTGGCGGCGCTCCGCAGATGAGCGCGCCCGTCGCGCCCGACCGAGAGCTTGGCCTGACACGGTGTCACGTACCACTCATAGGCTACGCTGGCCATCCCGTAGCCAACGAGGAGATGGCCCTTGCGCATCGACCCCACGCGCGCGTCACGCCTGGCCCAGCCGAACCGCTCGGCACCAACGCGGTAGCAGTCGCGCAGCGCCTTGCCCGACCACGGTAGCCCTGACTGCGGATGCACCTCGGCGTAGTTGAGCAGCCGGAGCTCGATCGGGTCGATCTGCAGTTGATCGGCCAGCTCGTCGAGTGCCGATTCGATCGCGAAGTTGCCCTCGACGGCACCAGGGCCGCGCATCGCGTTAGGCGATGGGATGTTGAGCTTCACCTGCGCGTCGCGTGTCGCGACGTTGGGGCACGCATAAGCGGCGCCCGTGCCGAAGGTGATGAACTCGGGGTTGTACTCGGCGATCCCCCGGGTGGAGGTGCCCTCGTGATCGATGGCAACGAGCTGCCCGGCACGCGTGGCGCCGAGCCGGACGCGCTGCCGCGTCTCGGGCCGGTGGCCGGTCGAGTTGAACATCTGAGGCCGACTCAGCACGATCTTCACGGGACGGCCGATCATGCGCGCCGCCACGGCGGTCAGGATCGTATGCGGCCACGCGCGCAGTCCCGCGCCGAACCCGCCGCCGAGGTACGGCACGAGCACGCGAACCTTCTCCTCCGGCAGCCCAAAGTGCGCAGCGAGAACTCGACGCACCAACCTCGGAAATTGCGTAGCGTCCTGAACGACGAGGCGATCCCCATCCCAGACCGCGACCGTGGCGAAGAGGCCCATGGGATTGTTGGACTCGGCCGCGATATGAAACGTCTGGTCGTAGACGACGTCGGCAGCGGCCAGCGCGGCAGCAACGTCGCCGCGGCTTTGGTCGAACCCGAAGGGATTGCGCACTATGGCGGCGTCAGGGTTCTCGATGCCTAACACGGGAGAGGTCTCATCGTACTCGACCGTGACGAGCCGCGCTGCCGCGAGGGCCTGCGCAGGTGACTCGGCGACGACGATTCCCACGTGTTGCCCGTGGTGCAGGATCCTGTCGTCCTCGAGTGGGTAGCGCGCGGACGGAAAGAACAGTTCCGCAGGCGGCGATCCAAGGGCCGGGGAGTTTTCGTGGGTGATCACCGTAATGACGCCCGGTGCCACCTTCGCTCGACTGGTGTCGATGCGACGTATCCTGCCCGCCGCGACTGTCGATTGCACGAGTGCGGCGTGCGTCATGTCGGGGTAGGTGACGTCCGACGCATACGTCGCGGCCCCACGCACCTTGAGTGGCCCATCGACGCGATCCATCGGACGCCCGATGACCTTGTGCTCAACGGACGTGTCAGGCTGGAGCGCGACGTCGGTCACGGATTCACTCCGGAAACGGTTTCCAGGATTCTCACGATCGTCCGTTTTGCTAGCTCCACCTTGAACGCCGTGCCGGGAACGGTGAACGGGTTCTGAATCGCTGCTTCAGCCGCCGCTCTGAACGCTTCAGCGGTCGCAGGTGCGCCGGCGAGGACACCTTCGGCCTCGCGCGCGCGCCAGGGAACCGTTCCGACGCCACCTAACGCGAGGCGCGCGCTCGCGATCGTGCCGTCGTCGATCACGAGCGCCGCGGCCGCAGACGTGAGCGCGAACTCGTACGACGTGCGATCACGGACCTTCAAGTATCCGGAGCGTGCACCGAGGGGCAGGAGCGGCAGCTCCACCCGCGTGATGAGATCCCCGTGGTCGAGCACGTTCTCGATGTGCGGGTGGTCGCCGGGCGTTACGTAGAGCTCGGTCAACGGGATGGTGTATTGCCTGGCGGCGCCCTCGATGTGCACGCGTGCATCGAGTGCGATGAGTGCGACACACAGGTCCGACGCGTGCAGCGCGATGCAGTGCTCGCTGGCGCCGAGGATCGCGTGCATTCGCGCGCCGTAGGTGACTGCGGCGCATCCTGATCCGGGCGAGCGCTTGTTGCACATCGGGACAGTGCGATCGCGGAAGTATCGGCAGCGCGTGCGCTGCAACAGGTTTCCGCCGATAGTCGCCATGTTGCGCAGCTGCGTCGAAGCGCCAGCCAAGAGCGCCTCGCGCACGACGGGCAGCCGCTCCCGGACCGTGGTGTCCGCGGCCAACTCCTCCATCTTCGTCAACGCACCGACGCGGAGTGTATCGCCAGCACGCGCGACTCCGCGCAGCGGCAGGCGGGTGATGTCGACCAGCCGGTCCGAGCTGATTACGGCATCTTTGAGCAATAGATCGAGATGCGTCGTGCCGCCGGCGAGGAACGATGCGCCGGGATCCGCACTCACCGTGGCGACGGCGTCGTCCACGTCCGTGGCCCGCACGTATTCAAGTGGTGCCATCGTTAGGCTCTCCGTGCGGCCGCGACCTCGCGGATGGCGGCGACGATGTTGGGATAGGCGCCGCAGCGGCAGAGGTTGCCGCTCATGAACTCGCGGATCTCCGCGTCGGAACCCGCACGCCCCTCTTCGAGGAGCGCGAGCGCGGACATGATCTGGCCGGCGGTGCAGTAGCCGCATTGGAACCCGTCGTGGCGGATGAACGCCGCCTGCATCGGATGCAGCTCTCCATCGCGGGCCAACCCCTCGATCGTGGTGACCGTCCGGCCGTCGCACTGCGCGGCGAGAGTCAGGCAGGAGAGGACCCGCTTGCCGTCAAGGTGAACAGTGCAGGCGCCACACGCGCCCTGGTCGCAGCCCTTCTTGGTGCCGACGAGGCCGAGGTGCTCGCGAAGCGCGTCGAGCAGCGTGGTACCGCCGTCCAGCGTCAGCCGGTGTGCGGTCTCGTTGACTACGAGCTCGACTTCGACGACGCCTGGCTGGGCGACCGCCGTCAGCCCTGGGCTCGTGATGGGCTCGATCGCCATCGCGGCTCCGCGTGAGAGGATACTGATGTCCGGTCCCGCTTGGCCGGACGCGTCGCCTAACGTACCAACGCGACGTTACCAGCGATTCAGGGCGATCACCATTGCACGATGGTGTTGACCACTGCCATCGCGATTGACAGCCGCGAGGATGCCAGGCAGTCCTCTCCGTAGCCAGAGTTGCGTAGCCTATGTATTGGCAGGGACAGTCTTGGGCACCGGCTCGAGACCATTATGCGTACTCGCTACGGCCTGACTGCGTGGTCGGTCACGGCTCGAACCCCATCTCCCTGGTATCGATCCGATACCATCGTGTTATACGCAAACTCCCGTTGATCGCGGAGATTACGTTCGCGTCGAGCACATTGGGATTCGCAGGAACGCCGATCGAGACGACTGTTCATTCCAACGTTGGTGGCGCTGGGAGGCCACTCCGATGTCAGAAACGCCCAACGTCGATC
>Ga0207674_10005595_pt1 | contig 14897 bp, 11 predicted proteins | sample KBSCornC72_FD_184303 | JGI IMG/M metagenome (GOLD analysis project Ga0207674, IMG submission 184303) | Corn rhizosphere microbial communities from Kellogg Biological Station, Michigan, USA - KBS Corn C7-2 (SPAdes) (version 2) | ecosystem: Host-associated > Plants > Roots > Rhizosphere > Soil ... | reverse complement strand
AGAGCGATCGGAACTCCGATCAGGAGGGCGTGCACGATGATGCTCAGCGTCACCCACAGCGTTCCTCCCGAACCACCGCCGCGGGCCGCTGAGAGCGGCACGACGATGTAGTTCATCACGGCGTAAAGTACGAGCCCGTAGGCGGCGCCGAATAGAAGCGGTCGTTGGACCAGTGCTGTCCATCGTCGTGCGACGATGTAATACGCGATCGACATCATCATCGCGATGAAGTAATGAAGGAACAGTCCCAACGCCGCCGATGCTGCGCCGCTCGTAAACGCAGCCGTACCAAGTACGCCTTTCGCAACGGACTGGAAAATCCGTTGCGGTGGTACGCCGGCCTTCAGCGCCCAGAACACACACGCATAGGTGATATCGAGCGTCCCCGCGACGAGTCCGCCGATTAGCACATAGACGAAGGCCTGTGTTCGATTCGCTGTCGAGATCTGTTCCATCCTCCGCACGTTACACTTTAAGATCGGACTGGTGCAATAACCAATTTCATTAATTTTGACCAGTCCAATTCAGTCGCGCTACACTGCGTTTCAATGGAATTTCAGGTCAATCTTATCGGGCGAAAAAATCTCAGCGGCGAGATCTACCGGCAGATTCGGAATGCGATTGGTGATGGTCGTCTCAGACCCGGCGATTGCCTGCCGGCGAGTCGTGATCTGGCCCACTCGCTCAAGGTCTCGCGCACGACAGTTACTGTCGCTTACGACAGGCTTGCGGGCGAAGGTTACCTGACCTCGCGTATTGGTGCGGGCACGTACGTCAACAATCAGGTTGTTCGTACCCAGGAAGAAAAGATTCGTCGCGGCGATGGCTCACTGCAGGGTTCACTGCAGCCGCGTGCGGTCTGGAATTCGATCTCGCTGTCGAAAGCTTTTGACAAGCCTGCACGATTCGACTTTCGCACAGGACTTCCCGACGCATCGCTCTTCCCTCACGAGACCTGGCGACGACTTGTTGTGCGTGCACTTCATTCTGAAGCCGTGGCTGGCGGAGTGTACGGAGAGCCTGGCGGATATCCGGGTTTGCGGCAAGCGATTGCACGTCACATCGGCATCTCGCGCAGTGTGCAGGTTTCGGCGGATGACATAACGATCACGAGCGGCGCGCAGCAATCACTCGATCTCGTTGCGCGCGCGCTTCTGTCGCCCGGCGATCGAGTTGCAGTTGAAGATCCTGGCTATCACCCGCCTCGATTCCTGTTCGAATCGCTGGGCGCAGAGGTTCGCGGTGTGCCTGTCGACAACGAAGGAATAGTTGTGGATAAGTTGCCGCGTAATACGCGTCTGGTCTATGTGACGCCATCGCACCAATATCCGTTGGGAGTGATGATGTCATTGTCGCGACGACTCGCGCTGTTGGACTGGGCCGACCATAACAATGCTGCGATCATTGAAGACGACTACGACAGCGAGTTTCGTTTTGAAGGACGTCCGGTTGAACCGCTGCACACGCTCGATGCGTCGGGTCGTGTGATCTACGTCGGCTCGTTTTCGAAGACATTGTTGCCGACTCTGCGACTTGGGTTCGTCGCAACACCGTCTAGTTGCACGCTTGCAGTGCACAAAGCTAAGTATGTTGCCGACTGGCACACGTCGATGGTCCTGCAGGTCGCACTGGCACAGTTCATCGATGCCGGTGCGTTTGCGCGTCACATTCGAAAAGTCCGGCGAGTCTACACCGCACGTCACGAGACAATCACACGAATCCTGGACAAAGACTTCCACGATCATCTTGAAGTTGTCCCCGCAGTCGCAGGGCTTCACGTAACTGCTTTAGCACGCTCCGCGTCAGTAGATCAGATCACCGCTGTAGTTCAGTGCGCATCGTCACTCGGCATCCAAATTCAGCGCTTAGCGAAATTCGCCGTCGATGGACCACCACGCTCCGGGCTGTTGTTTGGTTACGGAGCCATTCCAACCGCTCGCATTCCAGAAGCGCTCTCGCTCCTACGATCGTGTTTCGGCCACAGATGAACGCGGATTGTTTGCGGATTTAGTCCGTAATCGATCGGCTTTTATCTGTGGCTTACTAGTTTGCTCTAAGAGCGTTGATGGGATCGATCTGTGATGCCCGTCGTGCCGGAAAGTATCCGGCTATGGTTGCGACCGCGACCAAAACAATCACTGTCCCAATGAACGAAGCCGGATCGTACGCGTTCACGCCAAACAATAGTGCCGCTAACGATCGTGTCATGATCAGCGATCCGCCAAGACCAATAATCAATCCGATGCCGGCGAGGGAAAGCGTTTGCAGGATGATGTGCGCTTGCAGCTTGCGCGCCGAGGCGCCGAGCGCCATGCGAATGCCAATCTCTTGTATTCGTTGCTGTACTGAATATGAGATCACTGCGTAGATCCCAAGCGCCGCCAGAATCAACGCGAACCCCGAAAACCCCGCGAGCATCATCACGACAAATCGACGCGGTGAAGTTGCTTTGTCCACCAACTGCTGTACGCTTCGGAACTCCTTTGGGCCCACATTTGGATCGAGCGGCTTTAGAGCTGATCGAACTGTCGTAGCCAGGCTATCTTGCGGCAGTGATGTTCGCACCACGAGCTCGACGGCGGAAAAATCGTTTGTCTGGCGAATGGGCAGGTACATTTCAGAACCGGATTCCTGCTCGACGGTTAAGTGTCGCACGCCGCCAACCACTCCAACGACGCGACGGCCGCCATCCTGAGTAACCATCTGTCCAATTGCATTCTGACCAGGCCACAGTCTGCGCGCGAGGGTGTCGTTAATGATGATCACTTGTTCGCTGGTCTCGGTATCGCGTTCTGTAAAATCGCGGCCGGCCAATAATGGTATTCCCATGGTTTTGATGTAGCCGTTGCTTACAATGCGGACAAAGGCTTCCGGGTAGTTTTCCCGCTCGTATACCTGGCCCACTCCGGCAACACCCCAGCTTCGATCGCCTTCCAGCGGCAAGACGTCCGTGAGTCCACACGCTTCTACTCCAGCCGTGTTTTGAACAAGCCGCAAAGCCTCATCGAAATAAGCGTTTCGCTTCGCTCGAGTTGAATAGTTCGAGCTCGGATCAATACGGATCGTCGCGAGTCGCTCTGGTTGAAAACCCAGATCCACATCGAGCACTCGAAGAAAACTTCTGATAAGGAGTCCTGTGCCCACCAGAAGCAAACACGCTAAAGTAATCTCGGTAACAACCAGCGAACTACGCAGCCACGAGTGTTTCCTGCCGCCGCTTGCTCCGCGATTGTTGTCCTTTAAAGTTTCATTGACTCGAATAGCAGGTACTTGAAGCGCAGGAATAAGCCCAAAGGTCAGGCCTGTGACGAGCGCCATCGCCAGAGTAAACATAAGAACACCGAGATCAACTTGAACGTTCGTCAGTAATGGAATCTTGATCGCGTCCAACCGGGTTAATATTCGCGTGCCAACTATTGCCAGGATTACGCCGCCAACAGCACCCGCGCCCGACAACACAATACTTTCGGTCAACATTTGTCGGATGAGCCGGCGCCGTCCAGCGCCAAGCGCAACTCTTATTGCTATTTCTTTTTGACGCGTGGTATTGCGCGCCAGCAGAAGATTCGAGAGATTCGCACAGACGATGATCATTACGAGGCCAACAGCGCAAGCTAAGACGATTAATGCGAGTCGCAGACGGCCCGTGACATGTGCTTTCAGTGAGGTCAATATTGGTTGAAACTCGTTACCATTGGACCGGTGTTCTGCAGAAAACCTCGTTCCTAAAATATCGAACTCTGCTTGAGCGCTTTCAAGAGTGACCCCAGGTTTGAGTCTTCCTATAACCGCAGAAGTATTTCCCATCCGATCGGTTTCCGGCGTCAGGGGAAACGGGGAAAAGAGATCGATTCGACTGCCAGGTGCGAAGACGGAAGTAAAATCAAAGGACGCGGGAGTAACACCAACGACCCTGACGGGTTGTCCATTCAATTGCAGCGTCTTGCCGATGATGTCGGGATTCGAAGCAAAGCGTCTTCTCCACAGAGAATCAGTCAATATAACTGTAGCGGGGCTGTCGATGCGGCATTCGTCTTCATTGAAGAATCTTCCCGCTTGAGGCTCGACGCCCAACACGTGGAAGAAGTTTTGTGACACCGGAAGGCCCGTCAAGCGTTCCGGGTCGCCGTCTCCGGTCAGTTTACGGTCGCCGATATTGTAGTAAGCAAAATAAGCCGCGAGTTCGGTGAACGAATTGCTTGCTCGTCGAGTGTCAAGGATGTATGCAACCTGTGTCGTTTGTTCGGGAACACTCTTCTTGTTTGCGATCCAAACCAGCCTTTCGGCGTCCTTGAAAGGCAACGGACGCAATAAGAGTGTATTGAGAACGCTGAAGACGATTGTGCTCGCGCCAATGCCGAGAGCGACGATCAAAATCGCAAAGAATGCGAACCCCTTATCGCGTCTTAAAATGCGAAACGTATAACGAAGATCCTGGAGCAGCGTATCGATGAAGGGCAGCCCTCTCGTTTCGCGATGTGCTTCTCTCAAGCTGGGAATGTTGCCCATTCTCAACCGGGCCTCTCGGCGGGCTTCCTCCGGTGACAATCCACGACGAACATTTTCCTCAATGAGGAACGACAAATGTGTTTGCAGTTCGTGGTCAAGATCCTGATCGAGTTCAGCTCTCCTGAGCCAGGCGACAACGCGTGCGACCAGACGGTTCAGATAACTCAAGATGTTTTACCTCCCGGTGTTAACTGAAGCAGACGTCCGATCACGCCTGAAACTCGTTCCCACCCTTCAGCTTCAATTCGGAGCTGTTTTTGGCCGGCCTTCGTTATGGAATAGAACTTTGCCTTGCGATTGTTTTCCGATGTGCCCCACACGGCTTTGATCCATTTCTTTTGCACCAGGCGGATCAAGCACAGGTAAATCGTGCCCTGGTTTACAGCGAGCGCATTCTCACTTAACTGCTCGATGCGTCGCGCTACGCCATATCCGTGCATCGGACCCATCGCCGATAGAGTTTGCAGCACCATTAAATCAAGCGTGCCTTGCAGAATTTCGGATTTAGTCTCAGCCATGTCATCTCCTGTGGGATGTGAAGAGGAGTTCTAACAAAGACTCCTGTGGGATGTCAAGAGGAACCACAGATTACACAGATTTCATCAATTAATCTGTGTAATCTGTGGATAGAGGTGTGAGAATCTTAGAAGCGGAATGCCACCCCGATGTTGATTTGTAAGTTGTGGCTGAGCCCACTTCGCACAAACATCGGTTCGTCTAATCGTTGATAAAAGAAATCTCCGGGCTTGAAGTTGATCATCGTATCCCCTGCATCGACACGCACTGCAAGATGGCGGTGGGGATAGTATTCAAATACGCCACCGACATCGATTGAGAATCGGTTATGCCCTTGCTCAAAAGTATTTGGGCCGGGAGTTGTTCCGAGCAGGTCGAAACGCGTGACTCCGGGCCGCACTTTTGCGAACACACCATAACGCTTCTTTCGGATTCCCGCGCGGACGCCGACAAATCCCTGCGTCTCGTTGTAGCTGCCACCTTCACGTGTTTGCAGAAATTCGTTTCCTTCCGCTTCCACCGCCAGGTAATTATTCAAGTTGTAAGTGAATCGAGCGCCGAGGCCGGTGTCGTGGTCATGTCTCTCAGTTACGATTAGAGTTGGGACATGAAGACCGACTTCAAATCGCGGAGTGTTTTCCTGGGCCATCGAATTCGACGCGCAGACACTGAGCAAGACGCAGACGGCGGCACAAGATACTAGTTTAAGAAAGGTAGATTGTTGGTCCATAGGCTCCTCCTGTTTGGACCAACGGCAAGACGGGTGCCAAATGATAAATACAGTAAAACTGTTGCTGCGTTAGACCGTGAGCAAACAAGCCGGAGACAACTGTCGGCAATCAATTGCACCCCGGCGTGAACGTCACACCACCTCCGCCACAGCAGCTTCCGTGCGGGCGCCGACCGTTGCGCCTCGCTGCCGCACAATCAAATCGAACGCGAAATAAACAAACACAATCGCGCCCACTGCGAACACCGTGTCGCCAATCATTCGCATCCAGCGTAGAGTTTGCATGAGGTCAGTTTGCAGAAATTCCGGACTGCGCGCAGACCGATAGCCCACTGAGACGGATTGATAAGTCTGCAGCAAGGAACGTTTCCGACTAAAGGTTCTGATGGAAAATTGCTCGTGTAGGAAATCGTGTTGTTTTGGACGGTTTGCCGCCGATGCCCACGCGGTCCAGAAAAGAAAGAGCTAAGTTGTCGAAGCTTAACGGGATCTACTGCTTCGGGTGACATTCGACGCACTGGAACATCGAGATGTCTCCCAGGTTGATTGGGTGCTTAAATGGTTCGTTTGCCTTGTGACACGTTTCGCATTTTCGTTTTGCCAAACCACCGAGATCGATCGGATGTTGGAAATCGATTGTCGTGGGAACTGTCGACGGCCTCGCTGAATCGGAGAGGACGGTGTGGCAGATGTTGCAATCGTTGCGAATCAGCCTACCCGTGTTACTAACATGCTCGCCGTCATGGCAACGAAAACATCCTGATGAATAAAGATGGCCGATATTGTTTGGGTGAGTCGCCCAACTTGTTTTCATCTCGGGAAAAAAGTAAGTCTTAAAGATTCGTTGCGTCTCGCTGATCGCTGTTTTGATAGTTTCCGTTTTCTGCGTGTACAACTCGCTGTAGTTGGTCCGATAAAACCCGTCGAGACCTGACGCAATCGTGTTGAGTGCCTCCTGCTCTGTCGCGTATGACTTATTCAATACTTCCACGGCCTGTCTCTTGAGATAGGGCAACGTTGGATCAAGCCGTCCGGCAGCAAATGACTGGTCCAGAGCTACATCGGGCGGAAGGTACGCATGCGCCGGCCGATTGTGGCAATCAATACAGTCCATGTGGCGTTTTTCGGATGAGGCAATTTGTTCTGCGTTGAGCGGTCGATTGCGATCGTAATACTCGGTAACATTTCCGTTACGATCCTTGACGCGAATCCATGGAATCACTTGTCGTTGCTTGTCGCTGGCGATGAAAGTGATTTCATTACCCAGATTCATATGCCAGTGAATCCCAGCAACCGGACCAGTCGAGGGATCACCACCGCCCACGTTAATCAGCATTCGAGTCTGTCGCAGTGAGTTTTGTTCGTCGTAAGCATAGTGATTGAAGGTTTTGAGTTGCGCACCATGAAACTTCGACGGCCAGTGACACTGTTCGCACGTCTGATTAGCGGGGCGCATGTTATGAACCGGAGTCTCGATTGGTTTTGAATAGCTGCCGGCAACTAAAGAAAACAGTTGGCGCGCACCCGACAGTTTGGAACGTGCATACGACTCGGCACCGTGGCCCACGTGACAATCAACGCAGCGAATTCTGGCATGTGAGGTTGCATTGAACGCCACAAACTCCGGCTTCATAACGGAGTGACACGCCTTTCCACAAAACTCGACTGACTCTGTGTACTCGTAAGCTCGATAGCTTCCGAAGGCGCTCGCACATACAAAGGCAAATGTGAGACTCAGCATTACCAGCGCGAGGTGGCGTTGGCGCGGTTCGTTCAAATCGATTTTTGGGTAGGCGGCGATTTCCGAAGTTGGCGAGCGTCTTCGTCTACGTCGCTCGATCAACATTCCTGTGAGGCTCACAAGCAAACCAAACACGAGGAACCCAGGCAGGATGATGTACGTGATGATGCCGAGATAAGGGTTACTGGCCGCCTGCGTCAACTCGATTAGAAACAAAAGCACAATACTCACGAGGGCGGCAATTACGATTATGGCGCCGGCAAAGCTGATATAGTTTCTAAAGAGAGTAGGAGTTCTTTTTTCTGGTTGTTTTTCTTCGCCCATCGCGAGTCTCAATGAGTTTGTTAAAAACACGGTTACCTCCCATGCCGTTGGTTGTCCAAACAGCATAGGAGGCCGCGGGGGAAACGCTTTTTGCGAACTTTACTGAGCCGTTCTCAGTTGCTTCATGTGGTCCAACAGTACTTTTGCCTGGTCCTGTGTGACACCCTTCTCACCGTAAGCCGGCATGTTGGGAGGCTTCTCGGGTTTCTTACCTTTCATTACTGCGTCGACGTATTGCTCGTCCGTGAGAGACGCGTCGAACTTCTTTTCCGCTTTTTGTCCGTGGCAGGCGACACACTTCGCTTTGTAGAAAGCGGTGGGGTCAGAAGGTTGTGCTTCGCCCTGCGCCGAGGCGAGGCTGTAAAAGATGACGCCGGATAAAAAGATGGCGGTTAGGGTTATCGCTATGTTTTTGAATCGTTTCATCATGCCTCCCGTAAGTGCAACGTACGTGCCGGGTTTATTTCGAAGAAAACGGGCGGAAATTTCCGCAGCGTTCGTTCCCGAGCGAGCTTTTGCCCAGAACTCTGCGGAACTTTCCGCAGTGCAAACAGCGCCGTTGGCGCTCAAAAGTGCCATGCAGATCCTTTGTGACAACGTTTGCACGCAGCGAAGTCGTCGCCGCCAAATGCGCGTTGGCCATTGTGGCAGGTTGCGCAACTGAATGCCCGCGCCGGTGCATGGTGATTCAGAGGCAACGGGGCCGAGACTTGTGTCCTGACTTGATGACATGCGGCACAAGAGCCACTGTGATTTGCATGGCTAAAGCCAACTCGATATGCAGCAGCTCGCTCCGGCGTGCGCACCAAACGTCCGAGCTGATGACAGGTGCTGCACGATGAGATGTTGCGCCCGTTTGCCTGCGCGCCTGGCGTGTGACAGCTAAAACACGTGACGTGAGCATTCAGTCGCGCGGGTATCGACAATCCCACACCATTAAGGTTTCGACGATGACACGTGCTACAAGCAGCGCCTGCGTGTTTCGCGTGATCGAACCTGGCGTCAAAACTGCGCAGCGGCGGAAACGACCTCACCTTTCCACTCTGAACGTCCGTGTGACAGATCGTGCAGATCTCACTGGCTGAATTTGCAAACTGCTGTGCGTGACAGCCAGTGCAAGGTGCATGCGCAGCTTTACCAGGCAACGTTGGTTGCGGCGAATTGTTCTCGCGACGATGGCAAAGCAAACAGGGAAGCCGAGCGTGATTGCGATTGTCATGTTTGAATTGTGAGAAGTCAGTTGCTGGTTGAAACACCGCATGAGCGAAGACTCTTCGATCACTTGCCGGCCCCGTAGGCTTCGGAATCGCGTTGACGTGGCATGCAGCGCACTTTTGAGGCAACGGTTCGAGCTCACTCTCCTGGTTGTGACACGTAAAGCAGTTCGCGTGAGTCAACGGTCGCGTCTTACCTCCTCTTTCCGGTTTCGCGCTTAGATGGCAGTCAACGCAATCCGCATCGGCATGTTTGTCATGTGGGAAAGAGACACGGAACTCTGAGACAAATGCCGGCGCGCGAAAGGCTTCGCCAAGACTCGGAAACACGCGACGCGACGTGTCGATCGGCGTCGCTTTTACATGACAGTTGGAACAGATCTTAGGAACCGGTCGTCCGCGCGCAAAGAACTGCTGACGGTGACAATTCAGACAGGATGCATGTTCGGGAAATTCGGTTACATCGGGAAAAGCAGCGTCGCCCTTTCGAACTTCCTTCCAATTCTTCGTGGGAAACTTGTGACATGAACTACACGCAAGCTTTTGTTTTGTGACGTGGGTTGAATGCGAAAAGTCGGAATATGCGGCGCGCGATTGCACAGCCATGCCGATTAGCAGAAGTGTGACTAAATTCAGCACGCGCAGATTTAACTGACTATTCTTTGCGACCGAAGTACAAGCGCAACGACGTGTAAGGCAGATGCGCGTGATAGTTCTGCGGCCGTGGGCCAACTATCGGGCTTTCGTTGTAGTTGTAGTATTGATAACCAATATTCCAATCGAGTCGTTGGTGCAGCTTGATGGCCAGCCGTGCTTCCGGTGATTGATAACTCATCGGATATGACGCGATCAGTGTTCCCGGTTTTCCAGTCGGATCGGCGACTCGATTTCCCTGACCGTTATCTTTGTTGATCCGGTATGCCGCGAACAATGTCACACGAGGCGCGATTCGGGCAACAGATTCTGCAAAGAAGAAGTTGTTCCGGACGAAATACAGACTATTACCAAGTGGATGCGCAACGCTGTTGAAGAAGTAGTCGAGTATCGTGTGGTTGTTAATCCAGTGATAGTTGTAGCCCGTGCTAATCGAGAATCGCGGAGTCGCGGTCCAGTCGACTGACGAGCTGAAGATTCTCGACTTTATACTCACGCCAAAGTCCTCCAAAGATACTCCCGCGATCTCAGAAGGGTTTGAGTTGTTTTTAGCGATGAACGCGAGGTTCAAAGCGAGTCTCGAGGTTGGTTTGTACCGGCTCTTTGCGCGAATGTTGGTGTAGTTGTAATTACCGATACGTGAAAACACGTTGTCCGCAGTTCCGTGTTCCGCGTCGAAGTAGATGGTCCATTCGCTTATCGGTCGCGCCTTGAAACCGCCCAGGACGGCATGAGTATTGTTGTCTTCGGTAAAGCTGTCGGGGACGAGCGCAGTCGGCTGGTTAGCGCCCAGGTTAAAGCCGCTGATGGCTTCTTCGACTCGCCGTGTCGCATATCGATAACCCAGATGGATCGAGTAACGAGGGTTAAACTGGTAGTCGCCTTCGATCGTGTTCTGGATCTTTCGGTAATCCGTGTTTGTTAGCACGTCGCGATTGTTGAAGCCGATTGTATCCGTGCGCGTACCGCGTGTGAGTGAGAAGAAATCGGCGAAAAGCGCTGCGCCGGTTATTTCAAACTTTTCAACCCTGAAAGTATTTGACACACGAAACTTATCAGTGGCCAGAAGCGTCAGACCCACATCACCCAGCCAATTCGGTCGTTCCGTGTTGCCGGTCAGAGTGTACTGTCCGAGATTGAGAACGTTGGGTGTCGCACCAGGAGGACTTGGGGGGAATCCCGTGATGCGTGGATTCCAGTTGCGACCAGTAAAGCTCTCGAGGAAAGAATAATTCTGCTCGGCCTTGCTGTAGATGATGCGACCAGTGACGTCGAGTTTTTTGGCGACGAGTGTTTGCAGACTGAAGCGAGTGTAGTTGACGCTGCCGCGCGCCGGCTCATTGCGATCGAAGCTGGTCAACGTCGCCGCGGTTGGATTCACGTTAATGGCTGGAGTGACTCCGAGATCGATCGCGCTGTCGTCGCGAAAGCGCCGAAACCCCTGCAGGATCGAAAAGTTCAGCGGCCCGAGTTTACCGTCGGCTCCAACTCGGAAGTCGTTTGCGCGCGACTTGAGTTCAGACAACAGATTGAATTCATTTCCGCCAACGTGATAGTTCGTGAATGCCGGTCCGCTGTAACGTTCCGGCGAGTAGCCAACGTTGAAGCGGATGTGTCGATTCTTTGGGAGAAGCGTGAGGTCGAAATCTCCCAGTTTTACTCTCGTGTTGTAGCCGTGCTCACCCGTCGACTGCTTGGGCGCAACGCTGAAGTTCGCCGGGCTAAACACCCAATTCGGATTCGCGAACGTGTTGAGAAAACGGAAGTATTTGAAGCGGCGGTAAGTTGCATCGAGACGATACCACTCAGGTTGTTCGACACTCACGCGAAGATTGCCCTGCGGGTCGGCTCCCCAACCGGTGGAAGTCGCGAGAAACGTCTCAAAGAGATCACCTTTGCCTTGCCTGGACCGTAAAAGAAAAGAACTGTCAAAGACGCGCGGACCGGCTTTGTAGTTCAGATCGCTTTGATACTTGTTGAGATCGCCGTCGACTCGTAGACCTCTGTATCCCAACTCAAGACTGGAAATAACCGTGAAATCGCCGGCTCCTTCGCCCTGTTCAGTGGTCACTGCGGAGGAATCAGATTTTTCTGGGGATGGTGACGGCGACGATTGTTGCGCCATCGCCGATCCCGCCGTCACGATCAGGACCAGCACTAATTCGAGTATTGTGTGCTTTGTGCTCATGGCCCAACCCTCACTCAGTAGTTAACGGAAAAACACGGGGCTCGTCCGCGAGCCGTGGATCTTGATATGGCAGTTCGTGCAATTTGCGTATTGCGCGTTCAGGTTGTGCTGTGGACCCGCGGGTTCGTCTGCGCCGACGCCGTGAGCAGTGCTATGACAGGTCAAACATAGCTGTGCTACACGGCTCGTAATCAGTAGACGTGGATTAGAAGACCCATGCGGCGTATGACAAGCGATGCAGCCTTCAGTCTTAACCGGCGCATGTTCGTAGACGAATGGTCCCTGCTTGTCTGCGTGACACTTGATACAAGCTGCATCGGCTCCCGTGGCCAGTCGCGTTTGTTTGAGTTCGAAACCGCCGTGCGGATTGTGGCAATCGCTGCACTTCATCGCGCCTTCCAGGACCTTGTGATGGAACGGCAAATTGAACTGGTGCTTTGTCTCGCCATGACAACTGAGACAAAGCTGCGGTTCGCTGTTTTTGAGCAACCGCAGATCTGAAACGCCGGGCTTCTGCGCGTTTGCCTTTGAGATAAATACATTCGAGGCTGCTAACTGTCGTCCGCTCGGTTGTGAGTGAGTTGAGTGACAGTCTGTACAACCGATATCGTTGCGCCAGTGTTCGCCGCGGCGAAAGTTGTTGTGCTCCTCTTTGCCGGAGTGGCAGCCTAAACACGTCTCCGAGATTTCTTTCGACGATTTGTTTTTAAAAGAGATGATCTTCTTCGGATCACCTTCTTCGATGTGTGCCTTGCCTGGTCCATGGCACGACTCGCAGCCTGTCACTTTATTTTTCCAACTACTGATATTTATGAGCCGAGCGTGGGAAGTGTGCGAGAAGGCCTTGAACTGATCTTCGTGGCAGTCTTTACACTTCTCGCTACCCACATAATCTTCGGCCTTGTATGTGGCGGGCTTAGCGGCAGTGGTTTGATCGGAGTGCGACGAACTGGCGCCGCTAAACCAGACAAAGGCTGCCGCTATGAGTGTACAGATCACGACGGCTTTAATGATTTTAGGCATAGGGCCTTCCTTGCATTCCTTTTGAACTGAGACTGACCCTGAGTTCGAATGGGCGAGCGATATTGTAGGTTTTCGTGATCGTCCTGACTGTGACGTCCGTCACCTGACCTAGAGTGACCACATCTTGAACCCTTTACGAACAAGCGGCAAGGATTCTTAGCCGAGTGCGAGCTTCTCCAGAGCGAGGCGATCGCGAATCAGGATGCTATCCGATGTAACGCGAATTACCTCTTGTCTACTGAAGGCGGCCAATAAGCGTGTTATCGTCTCGCGCGACGTACAAATCATTTGAGCAATCTGTTCGTGAGTGAGAACTTTGTCGAGCTGCGCCGAAGTTGCCGAGCCGTTTTCCTTACACCACTCGAGCAGCAGTCTGGCCAGACGCCCACTGATTGTTTGTGGCAGGAGTACGAGCTTCGCACGATCAGTCAGTTCGTTTAGCTCGCGGCTCAGCATCTTCAATATTGCCCAGGCGCCGGCCCCGCTTTGTTGCATGAGCTCCATCAGTTGCGCTCGCGGGATGAAATCTGTGCGACATGGTCCCAGCGTCTTTACAGTCGTGTCGTAAAAGCCATTTCGCAGCACTGAATTCAACCCCAGGACGTCGCCGGCCTGCGCTATACGCAGCGTCACGACCCGTCCTTCACTCGATGAGATTGAAACTGTGGCTTGGCCTGTCTGCAGTATGTAGGCGCCTCGAACTGGTTCTCCTTCGGCAAATAGAACTACGCCACGACCATGAACCGAATGCAGATTGCCAACATTAAACGCCCGAAGCTCATTTAAGAACGACTCGAGATCCTCCTGCCTTTGGTCGGTTACGCCAAATGGCTCATCATCAAATTTTTTCTGTTGCGCGCTCAGCATGTGTTTACACCCAAACCTCGTAAGCGCAACGCTTGTGCCAACCAAAGAAAGGCAAAAACTGGTAGTAATTGTTCCAAGCAACGTGGAATATTGCGCACCTCGAAAGGCACCTGCGCGAGAATCCGCACCACACCACGTTCACCGAACTGTAGGGGCGGCCCTCCGTGGCCGCCCCTACAGTTACGCCCCGGACGATCGTGATTTCGAGGTGGTGAGATGTTGCTGGAAGAGTTTGGCTGAGGCTTCGAGGAAGTCGTACGACGTAACGATGCCTACTAACTGATCGCTCTCAACAACTGGCAGACAGCCCAGGCGATGTGTTCGCATGATCTCAATCGCTTCCAACGAGGACGTACACGGCGAAACGACGACTGGATCCTTCACCATGATCTCACCTACCGTGACCGGGTCACTGTTGCCGCGGCTGATCATCATGCGAAGCAATCCACGGTGGGTCACTAGTCCAACTAATCGCCCTTCCTGATCTTCAACGGGCACGTGTCTGATGTGGCGCCAGTCCATCACGCTGGCAGCGAGGTCGATCAAGTCGTCCGGCTTTACCGTGAAGAGATCGGTTGACATGAATTGACCAACAGTTCGATAGCCGTGCTCCCATTCGTCAGAATCGACCGTCTTTACGGTGGGCCAACTGTGGATCGGTTGCCCTTGCTTTTGGTTTGCGAGTATCTCAGACGTCAATCTTCGTTGGCTGACCTCTTTTGACGCCGAGGTTCCAATCGCTGCAAGTGACTTCATCACCCAGCGCGCCCCGGTTTGATGGCTCTGGGTACGTTCTTCAATGATACCGAGGTACTTATCAATGTCTGCACCGGCTACGCGCGAACTTGTTAGTCCGTCGCGCGCGATTGGAAGCAATTGGTCCAGGATCAACGATGCGGCGCTGTGGCTCTGGCCGTCGATCCATTGGAAATGGGCGTCGAGTCCATGCCTCGCGGCGCGGAAAAAGTTTAACTTCGCATCGTCAAACGCCATTCGTTTCGCAATTTCGCCGTACACGTGCGGAAGTCCAGCCATCAATCCGGTGAAGAAAGCCGCATTTGCAATCTCGTCGACAATAGTTGGACCAGACGGCAGTGCGCGATTCTCAATTCGCAGATGCGGAATACCTTC
>Ga0207674_10005592_pt1 | contig 14901 bp, 13 predicted proteins | sample KBSCornC72_FD_184303 | JGI IMG/M metagenome (GOLD analysis project Ga0207674, IMG submission 184303) | Corn rhizosphere microbial communities from Kellogg Biological Station, Michigan, USA - KBS Corn C7-2 (SPAdes) (version 2) | ecosystem: Host-associated > Plants > Roots > Rhizosphere > Soil ... | reverse complement strand
CGGTGGCGGCCGTGGGCGCGGTATCGGTGATGGGCGCGGCGGCGGCGGGCGGCGCGCTGTTGAGCGGCCTGCTGGTCGATCGCTTCTGGGCGCCTGCGGTCGCCTTCGTGCTGAACATCGCGCCGGCGATCGGTTGCCTGCTGCTGCTTCAGCACGACGTGCCGCCCGCGCTGTTCTACAGCGCGGTGCTGATGATCGGCCTCGGCCAGGGGGCGGAAATCGACATCGTCGCCTTCATGATCGCCCGCTATTTCGGGCTGCGCAGCTATGCGACCATCTACAGCCTCTCGACGCTGGGGATCGCGCTGGGCGTGGCGCTGGGCGCGAGCCTGATCGGCCGGGCCTATGATCATTTCGGCAATTATGATGTGGCGCTGGTCGCGGCGTCGGGCAGCTTCTTCGTCGCCGCCCTGTTCTACCTCGCGATGGGCCGCTATCCCGCGCAGGCCCCGGCCTAGCCAATCAGGCGCGCGCTACGCCTTCAGGCGGCGCAGCACCGATTCTTGCGCGGTCGAGGCAATCAGGTGGCCGTCGCGGTCGAAAACCCGGCCGGTTGAAAATCCCAGCCCCCCACCCGCCGACGGACTGACCGTGTGATGCAGCAGCCACTGGTCGCAGCGCACGGGCTGATGGAACCACATCGCATGGTCCATGCTGGAAATCAGGAATTTCTCACTGTTGGTCGGCAGGAAATGCGGCACCGCCGCCACGCCCGCCAGCCAATAGTCGGTCGCAAAGGCAAGCAGGCACTGGTGCAGCCGCGGGTCGTCGATCGCCGCCGCGCCCGATTGGCGGAACCAGAAGGGCCGCACCGGATCGCAGCCGCGCTCTAGAAAATAGCGCTCCGGCGCAACGGGCCGCATCTCGATCGGCAGGGCGGCGGCGAAATTGTGGACAACGGCCGGATCGAGCCGGTCGGCATGATCGCGCACGAAATGCTGTATCGGCGCCACGCGTTCGGGGGGCGGCATGTCCGGCATGAGCGCGCCCTGATGCACGAAACCGTCCTCAGGCGCATGGAACTGGGCCATCAGCGTGAAGATCGGCCGGTCGTCCTGAAAGGCGGTGACCTGCCGGTTGGCGAAGCGGCGGCTGTCGCGCAGGCGCGTCACCTGATACTCCAGTGGCCGATCGACCCGCCCGGCGGCGAGGAAATAGGCGTGCAGCGAACTGACCGGCAGCCGCTCGACCGTCAGCATCGCCGACAGCAGCGCCTGCGCCAGCAGCCGGCCGCCGAAGATCGAGCCGATCGGGTTGTGTGCGCCGACCGATCCGGTGAAGCGGTCCTGCCCGGCGGGCGTCACCGCCAGTATATCCTCGACACGGTCGCGCGTGGGCATCGACGCATCATCCTGCAGCGCTGCTTGCGCCCCGCTCATGCGTCGAGGCCGAGCGCGCGCCGCGCGGCCAGCACCGTGTCCATCTCGTCAAGCCCGCTGAGCGGCACGTCGTAGCGGCTGCGGTCGTCGATGTCGCCGATATGCGCGGCGATGTCGTCACAGCTTGGCGCATCCGGACCTGGACTGTACCAGCCCTGGGTCAGGCCGACGAACAGGCGCGAATATTTGCCGCCCAGCACCGAATACATATGCTGCGAGGAGTCGCAGTTCCGGCTCGCCATGTAGCAGGCGAGCGCAGCCACGAAGTCGGGCTTCATCCCCTCGATGAAATGGCGCGTCCGTTCGCCCGCGGCCTTGAGGAACGCGATGTCGGGCCGCTCCGCGATCGGCGTGCCGCCTAGCCGGCCGCCCTGCGCGTTGGGAAATAGCGTGTTGATGACGACGCCGCTGGGCGCTTCCTGCGCGATCACGTTCATGAGGCCGATGAGCGCGGTCTTGGCCGACCCGTAATTGGCGCGGAAGGGATTGCCGAATATGCCCGACTGCGAACTGACCAGTACCAGCCGGCCATAGCCCTGCTGCCCCATGACCCGATAGGCGGGCTGGCAGACGTTGAACGCGCCCTTCACATGCACGGCGAAGACGGCTTCGACATCCTCCTCGCTCAGCGATCCGAAGGCGCCATTGCGCTGATTGCCTGCATTGGAGATGACGATATCGACTCGGCCGAAGGCATCGAGCGCCGCGTCGATGATCGCCTGGCCCCCAGCCGCCGTCGCGACCGTGTCGTAATTGGCGATCGCGCGCGCGCCCATCGCTGCCAGATCCGCGACGATCGCGTCGGCATAGCCGGTCGATCCGCCCTGCCCGGTCGGGTCGCCGCCGAGGTCATTGGCCACCACCGCCGCGCCGCGCCGCGCCAGTTCGCGGCAGAAGGCCGATCCCAGCGCGCCGCCCGCGCCCGTGATCACCGCCACCTGCCCGCTGAAATCGATCGCCATTTACCCGGCCCTTTCCGCAAAAAGAGGGCAACCATGCCGCCGACACGCATCCGCGCCAAGCCGATCCGCCGCCATTTCGGCCATGTGATGAATGGGTGCGTGCCGCCAGATCAGCCCGATTGCAGCCCCGGCCTGGGCTCACCGGCCTTGAACAGCATGCGCGCAAGCGTTGCCTCCGCCACCTCCGCGTCGGGGGGACCATCGGGGAAAAGCCAGTCGCCCAGCAGAACCGCACCCGCCATCATGCCGAAACTGTAGCGGATCATCAGTTCGGGCGGCACGTCGAAGGCCAGCCCCTGCGCGCTGAACTGGGCGCGCACGCGCGCGATCGCCTTGCCGAAATAGTCGTCCAGCCCGTGGATCGCCGTCGCATCCACGTCCCCGGTCGATTTGACCATTGCCAGCAGCAGTTCGGCATGATCGCGCAGGAAGGGGAAGAGCGCCTGCACATATTGGGCGCTGCGCTCCTCGCGGTCGGGCGGCAGCGTGTCGCTGTAGATCAGGAATTCGCGGAACCGGGCGTTGAAGGGTTCGGTGACGGCTTCGGCGAACAACGCCGCCTTGCTGCCGAAATTGTTGAAGATGAGCGGCTCGGCCACCGCTGCGCGCGCCGCGATATGGCGCGTGGTCGCGCCGGCGAACCCCCGTTCGGCGAACACCGCGCGCGCCGCGTCCAGAATCAGCGCGCGGACTTCCGCCGTCGATCGGCGCGCCCGCCGCTGCGTCGCGGGCAGGCTGGAAACGTCATTCATCAATATAAAGCCCATTGTCCTGCAGCCGCGCATGCTGTAAATAGCAGACACTATTTAGCTATGCGAGTCCATCGCATGCTAGGGCGAAAGGAGAGGCATGAGCAATCAATTCGATCTGGTGATCCGCGGCGGCACGATCGTGGACGGAACCGGGGCACAGCCCTATGTCGCCGACATCGGCGTCAAGGATGGCGTCATCACCCAAATCGGCGCGATTTCGGCGACCGCGGGTGAGGAGATCGACGCGGCCGGCCTGACCGTCACCCCCGGCTTCGTCGATGTCCATACCCATTATGACGGGCAGATCACCTGGGAAAGCCGCATGGCCCCTTCCTCCAACCACGGCGTCACCACCGTCGTCATGGGCAATTGTGGCGTCGGCTTCGCGCCGGTGCGCGATGGCGACCATGAATTGATGATCAAGCTGATGGAAGGCGTGGAGGATATTCCAGAGGTCGTGATGGCCGCCGGCGTGCCGTTCAACTGGAACAGCTTTCCCGACTATCTCGACGCGCTCGACCAGCGCGTGTCGGACGTCGATTTCGCCACGCAGATTCCCCACAGCCCGCTGCGCGTGTTCGTCATGGGCGAGCGCGGCGCCAATCTGGAGCCCCCAACGCTCGAGGATCTGGTGGAAATGCGCCGCCATGTCACCGAAGCGGTCAGGGCCGGCGCGCTGGGCGTGGCATCCTCGCGCAACCTGTTCCACCGCTTCCGCTCGGGCGAGCTGGCCCCGTCGGTCACCACCGAGCTGGACGAAGTGCTGGCGCTGGCCGAGGGGCTGAAGGATGCGGGCGCGGGCACGTTCCAGTGCAACCCCAATCTGGACAATGACGCGCGCGACGAGATGAAGATCTTCCGCACGATCGCGCAGCAGGCCGGCGTGCCCGTGACCTTCAGCCTGATCGCCATGCCGACCCAGCCGGAAAACTGGGACCGCTATGTCGACGGCGTGCGCGAGGCGGCGGCCGACGGCCTCACCATCCGGGGCCAGTTCATGCCCCGGCCGATGGGCGTCATGTACGGCCTGGACCTCAGCTACCACCCCTTCTCGCTCAACCCCAGCTATCGGCCGATCGCCAAGCTGCCGCTTGCCGAAAAGGTCGCGGCGATGCGCGACCCTGAACTGCGGGCGCGCCTGATCGCCGAGGAACCGGAAGATCCCAATCCCGCCTTCGTCGGGCTGATCCGGTCGATCAAGTCGTTGTTCCGCATCGGCGACCCGGCCGACTATAATTTCCGCGAGGAAGACAGCATCCAGGCTAAGGCCCGGCGCGAGGGTATCGACCCACGCGAGGCGATCTATGACGCGCTGCTGGAAGAGGATGGGCGTGCCGTCCTGTGCTCCTACTCGTCAGAAGTGCCCGACTATCTCGCCAAAAGCCGCGACCTGATCGGCGATGATCGCTTCGTCGTCGCGCTTGGCGATGGCGGCGCGCATTATGGCATGATCTGCGACGCGGCCTACACCACCTATCTGCTGACCGGGCGGGTCGGGCGCGATGGGCTGGACCTGCCCACCGCGATCAAGGCGCTGACCAGCCAGCCGGCCACGTCGGTGGGCCTGGGCGATCGCGGCACGCTGGCCGTCGGGTACAAGGCGGACATCAACGTGCTCGACCTGGCAAACATGATCCTGCACAAGCCGCAGGTCATCGCTGACTTGCCCGCCGGCGGCAAGCGCCTGTCGCAAAAGTCGAAAGGCTATGTCGCGACGATCGTCAGCGGCCAGCTCACGTATCGCAATGGCGAAGCGACCGACGCGCTGCCCGGCCGGCTGGTGCGCGGCGTACGTCAGGTGCCCGCCGCACAGGCGGGAGCCCAGCGGGAGCTCGCCTGAGAAAAGGCGGTCCGCGCGGATAAGGCTCGCGCGGACCGCCCCCATGAAGGCAGGTCCGGCACAGCGCTGGACCTGCCTTTTTCTATGCCGCCCTGCTCTGCCCGGACGCGATGACCGGATCTATCAGCGCCAGCGCCGCCGCGATGCGCGCGCCGCCATCGCCCGCGCCAACGTGCAGCAGCCCGTCATGCCCGCCCGTGACCAGCGCCACGAACTGCCGGGCGAGCATCGCTGGATCATGACCGCCCAGCCGGCCATCGCGGGCGAGCTGGGCGAGCCACGCCGCCAGCGGCGCCGCCACCGCCCGGCTTTCCAGCAGGATCTGCTCGGCCAGCTCGGGAAAGCGGCGCGCCTCGAAAATAGCGAGGCGCAGGAAGCGGTCCGCCGCCGGGTCGGCCGTGGCGGCGGCGATGGCGGCGGCGAAATCGGCTAGGACCGCGTCCGCCGCGCGGCCCTGCGTCACGACCGCCGCGATCCGTTCCGACGGGACACGGCAGGCATAGCTGCAGATCGCGCGGAACAGGGCGCGCTTGTCGGGATAGCGGGCGTAAAGCGTCGTCTTGCTGATGCGCGCGTGGCGGGCGACCTGCGCCATCGTAACGCCGGCAAATCCGCTCTGTTCGAACAAGGCGGCGGCGACCGCCAGCAGATCCTGCTCGCGCGCCTGCGCCGCATCGGCGGTCGGGCGGCCGCGCGGCCGCGCCGCCAGCATGTCAGTCATCATATGGCCGATCCCCTTCGCCCTTGCCAAGGCCCGCGATTAAATGGACACAGGCGTCTAATTAATCGCGACTGGAGACGCAAGGCAATGGCGGACACACTCAAGGTTGGCATCATCAGCGCCAATTGGAGCCTGAAGGTGCATGGCGCAGCGTGGCGGCGGATCGAGGGTGTCGAGGTCGCCGCCATCTGCACGTCGCGCCAGGAAACCGCCGAACGGGCGGCCAGGGAATATGACATCCCCAAGGCCTATTGGAACCATGAGGAGATGTCGGCCGATCCCGGCCTGCACATCATCGACGTAGGCACCCGGCCCTCCTTCCGCTTCCCGATGGTGATGGCCGCGCTCAGGAACGGCAAGCATGTCTATGACGCGCTGCCCTTCGCCACCAGCCTGGCCGACGCCAAGGCGATGCGCGACGCGCAGAAGGCGGCGGGCGTGGTCGGCGTGGTCGATGCGCAGTTCCGTTGGGCTCCCCATGCGCAGGAAATGAAGCGGATGATCGACGAGGGCTTCATCGGCCGACCGCTCGGCTTCAACGTGCAGCTCATGCTGCCGCTGATCGTCGCCAACGACAAACCCTATGCCTATTGCGCCTATTCCGAACATACCGATCCCTATTACTGGCTGGCGGAAAAAAGCAGCGGCGGCAGCGCCTGGCGCAATTTTGCCACCCATTCGCTTATGTTCCTGACCCATCTGATCGGCCCGGTGGCCGAGGCGACCGGCATGCTGACCACCGGCGTCCCCGAATGGTTCCTGCCCAACGGCGAGATATTGCGGCCCGAGACCCACGATCTGGGCAGCGCCGTCCTGCGCATGGAAAATGGCGCGATCGGCAGCCTGCAGGCGGGCTGGTGCGTGCCCGATACCGAAGGCTGGCGAGTCGAAATCTGGGGCGACAGGGGCCGGCTGCTGCTGGTTGACGACAGTTTCGGCAATTTCCCCTCCGCGCGCCTCTATGCCGGCGACGCGCGGCTTTTGACCTATGGGCAGCGCACCTGCGAGGAAGTGACGGTCGACAACAGCTTCTACGCCGTCCCGGGCATGGCCAACACCAGCGCGGAGCCGCGCCCGTTCGCGGCAATGGACTGGATGTTCAAGCATATGGTCGATGCGGTGCGCAACGGCACCGAGGGGTCGCCCAGCTTTACCGAAGCGGCGGCGGTCCACCGCGTGGTCGAGGCAGTGGAGCGCGCCAATGACGAACGGCGCTGGGTGCGGATGGACGAAATGGACTGAGCCAGATCCGCCCGTCGCCGTCGCGAGCGGCGGGCGGCTCTGGGCTCAGGCCGTCGCTACCATGCGCGACCAGTCGTGCAACCGCTGCCACAGCTGCGCACGGGTCGAGGCGAAATTATGCATGTGCGCCATCGTCGGCACGATGAAGATGCCGACATCGCGCGATGCCCCGTAGGCGGCGGCTTCGGCATGCGGATCGGGGCAGGTGTCGCGTTCGCCATTGGCGACCAGCACTGGTACGGTGACGCGCGCGGCATCGGCGGCAAAGGCGCCGGGCAGCATCATCTGCACCGCGCAATAGGGGATCGTCAGGCTGCCGAAGATCGGCGCGGTCTCGCGGATCGGATAGCCGCCCTTCATGTCCTCGTGCAGGATGTCGGCGGGCACGTCCTCCCAGTGGAAGGCATAGACATAATCGACCCCTTCATGGTCGGTTTCCAGGTGGCTTTTCGCCCTGCCCTCCTTCACCGCGTCGAACCGCGCCTTGCCATGTTCGAACGCCGCCTTGTCGCGCTGGGGCAGCGCGGTCTGGATCGCGCTGACGCCGCAGGGCGCGATCGCGTCGAAAGTGGCGAAGCGGCCCTGCGTCAGGATCGACACGCCCCCGCCCATCGACTGGCCCATGCCGACGGTGAACAGCGTCGGCACGGCGGGGAAGCCATCCGCCAGCGTGCCCGCGCGCAGCGCCTGCGCGATCTGGCGCGCGCAGCTGTCATGGGTTGCGGCCATGCTCTGATAGTCGATCCTCGACAGGTCGGGGATCGTGCTTTCGCCCACGCCGACATGGTCGACCGTAATATAGATGGTCCCGCGCGCGACATGCCATTCCGCTTCATGATAGCCGTCATGCCCATCAAAGCGCATCTCGAAATAATGACGCGAATAGCCGCCGCCCGGGCAGGCGAAGATGGCGACCGGCCGGTCGGGCAGCAGCGCCGGGTCGGGCAGATAGAGCGTCACCGCCATCTCCACCGGCTGGTTCCATCCGGCCGCTTCGCTCACGTCGATGCGGCGTTCGATCCTTTGCATGCCATCCTCTCCATCATCATCACTTCGCCTTGCGTAGCCGGATCATCCTGGAGAAAGGCCGCGCATCACCCCTTCCTGCCTCATCTCAAGCGCTGGTTCGATAGCCAGCCGATCACCCCCTGCGTCACATCAGAGCCGTGATGATTGCGAGAAGGTCGTCCTTTTCCATGCCACGCGCACCTATATGGCGACGCAGCACAATCGCCTGAAGGTCCAAACCGCTGATGCGCACAGCCTATATCGTCTCGCCTGTCCGTACCCCCGTCGGCAAATATCTGGGCGCGCTGGCCGACATGCCGGCCGAACGGCTGGCCGAAACGGTGATCCGCGCCGTGGTGAACCGCAGCGGCGTCGACCCGACGGCAATCGACGACGTGATTCTGGCGCAAAGCTATGCCAACGGCGAAGCCCCCAGCATCGGCCGCTGGGCCGCGTTGGCCGCCGACCTGCCGCTCGAAGTGCCCGGCATGCAGCTCGACCGACGCTGCGCCGGCGGCCTGACCGCCGTCGCGACCGCCGCCGCCATGGTGCAGGGCGGCATGGCCGACGTCATCATCGCGGGCGGCGCGGAGAGCATGAGCAACGTCGAATATTATACCAACGGCATGCGCAAGGGCATGCGCGCGGGCAACAGCATGCTGTACGACCGGCTCGACCGGCAACGCGAACGTTCACAGCCCGAGGAGCGGTTCGGCCGTATTTCCGGCATGATCGAAACGGCGGAGAATGTCGCGCGCGACTATGCGATCCCGCGCGCCGATGCGGACGCCTATGCCGCGCGCAGCCATCAGCGCGCCGCCGCCGCCTGGGACGCTGGCCTGTTCGCCCACGAGCTGGTGCCCGTCACGGTCAAGACCCGCAAGGGAGAGGTGGTGGTCGACAGGGATGAGGGCATTCGCGCCGACGCGAGCGCGCAAACCCTGGGCACGCTGCGCCCGATCATCAAGGACGGTGTCGTCACCGCCGGCAACGCCAGCCAGCAGAATGACGCCGCCGCCGCCTGCCTGGTGGTGTCGGAAGACAGGCTGAAGGACCTGGGCCTCACGCCGATCGGCCGCTTCGTGGGCTATGCGGTCGCCGGCTGCCACCCGGGCGTCATGGGCATCGGCCCGGTGCCCGCCACGGAAAAGCTCTTCCGCCAGACCGGCCTTGGCTGGAACGACATCGACCTTGTCGAGCTCAACGAAGCCTTCGCCGCGCAGGTGCTGGGCGTGCTCAAGGGGTGGGACTGGAACGATCCCGAAAAGCTCAACGTCAATGGCGGCGGCATTTCGCTGGGCCATCCGATTGCGGCGACGGGCGCGCGCATCCTGGCCTCCATGCTGCACGAAATGCAGCGGCGCGGCGCGCGCTACGGTCTGGAAACCATGTGCGTGGGCGGCGGCCAGGGCGCGGCCGCGATTTTCGAGCGCGCCTGATCGCGCACCGGATGGCCGGCAGCGTGCCGGCCGGCCCTGTCCGCGCTACCAGCGGCGGCGCATCTGCAAGCCCAGATTGCGCTTGCGGATCGCCGCCTCCCGCTCGGCCGGGGTCACGCGCGCCGTATCGGCGGGCAGGTGCCGCGCCACCTCGGCGAAAGGCACGCGCTTGATGGTGGGGACGGGATAGCTGTCCGCCCCATGCCAGCGCCCGACCAGCATACCGCGCCGATGGCCGCCGGTGTCCAGCCAGTTGGCGATGCCTGGGTCCTCGATCGCGATCACCGTACGAAACCGGCCGTCGCTGTCGATCACCGCCTGCGCGCCGTTGAGGCTGCTCTGGCGATAGCCATATTCGATCTGGTTCCACAGCTCGTCATTGAGCTGCACGTTCCAATATTTGCACGTGGCCGGCAGGTCGGTCTCGATCACCAGCGCCTCGCCGGGCTGGAGGTCGTAGATGCAGCGCCAGTATTTTTGCGGCCATTCGCCGCTGTTGCCCAGATCCTCGAAGGCCGAAAGCTCCATGCTGTTGACGCCGATGTCCGCCATAACCTTGGCCTGGTATCCCAGGGTGATGGAAGAGAAGCGCTGGGCGAAGGCCATGACGGCTTCGATATTGCCGCCGATCTGCTCGGCCGTGAGGCGCGGCTTGGCCGGCGGCGTATCCAGCCGCTCGATCGCGAAGCGCGCATCGACCTCCCCGGCCCAGTCATAGGCGAACTGGCGGATCATGATGTCGCCCGCCTCCGGGTCGAGATAGCGCCAGTCGCCGGTCCAGTCCCTGGGCCGCTCCTGGCTGAAGATCACCTCGAACCGGCCGTCCTGGTCGATGGTGAGGCCGTCGGCGTCATAATTGTTGAAGCCCGGCCTTGGCGCCTGCGTGCCGAACATGCCGCCCCCGACGGCGAAGCCCATTACCCTGGTCGTCCCGCGAGAGCCCGTTATCCTGTAGACGCCATCGCCACTGACCGGCGCCAGATGATAGATGGCGTCGGGATTGGGTTGCAGCAGGAAGATGGAATTTTCAAACGGCATCCAGTCGGGATGTTCGGGCGTGGACTGGAAATACCAGATATAGGCCTGGGCGACATTCATCACCAGCTGACGATAGAGCTCGGCGCGGATCTGCTCGTCCTGCGCGAAGCCGGTCTGGGCGTTCAACGCGCCGGCGGGCTTGAGCAGGTCGACATAGGCGCTCCAGTCGCGCAGCGCGGCGGGGTTCGCGCCGCTGTTCATGGCCGCGCTCCATGCTGGCGCGGACAGCAGGCCGGCGAGCGCGGTGCCCAGCATATGGCGCCGCGACAGATCGAAATGGCCATCCAACACTCTCCTTCTCCGGTTCAGCAGCCTCCGTTGTCGGTCAGCTTGCGTGGGTGCGTCCCCCTGATACCTCGATCCCCCGCCCGGTGATCATCGTGGCTTCGTCACTGGACAGGAACAGCACCGCGTCGGCGATCTCGCGCGGCTCGACGGCGCGGCTGATGACCTGGTTGTGGCCGGCGATCTCGGCCTGCTCGTCCGCCGTGAACATCGACGCGATCACCGGCGTCGCGGTCAGCCCCGGCAGCACGCTGTTCACCCGGATATTGTCGGCGGCATAGGCGCAGCTGGCGTGATGGCTCAGCTGCACGACGCCTGCCTTGGCCGCCGAATAGGAGGCGGGCGAGGATGGCGTATAGAGCCGGGCCGCCATCGACGCGGTGTTGACAATCGTCCCCCCGCCATTGGCCTTCATCACCGGAATTTCGTGTTTCATCGCCAGGAAGGCGCTGGTCAGCGAAATGGTGACGGTCCAGTTCCAGTCCTCAAGACTCATCTCCTCGATGCTGCCGAAGCGCGACATGCCGATATTATTGAAGGCATGGTCGATCGGCCCGTGCGCCGCGCAGGCGGCTTCGACCGCCGCCTTGACCGACGCCTCGTCGGTGGCGTCGGTCGCCACGAACAGGGCGGTGCCGCCCGCCGCGACGATCGCGTCGCGCACAGCTTCGCCCTTGGCCGGGTCGAGTTCGGCGATGGTCACCTTCGCCCCTTCCTGGGCGAAGCGGTGGGCGGTCGCCTCGCCGATGCCCGATCCCGCGCCGGTGATGAATACCGAACGCCCTGTGAAACGCTGCCTGCCGCTCATGCTCGCTCTCCTGTCGACTGGTCCGTCAGCCGGGCCAGCACCTCCTTGTCGGTGCCGGCCCAGAATGCGTTCCAGGTGTCAAAATGCTGCGGCAGGTCGGGCGGATCGTCATGCGCGGCCCAGCCGGTGAAGGGCGCGGCGGGCCGCGCCTGCCAGTCGGCGGCATACCAATGCTTTTCGCGCCGACGGACGAAAAACCATTCGCCCTCGCGCCGTTCATAGCTGTCGAAATAGGCGATCGCCATGACCACCCATTGGCCGGCATCCTCATGTTCCGCGCGGCAATAGACGACTCCATGGGCATGGTCGGCATCGTCGAACTCCACGCGATGGCCGCAAATCTGATGGATCGACCGGTAGAAGGTCTTGACCGCCGGGGTGATAATGGACTTCAGCACCTCGCGCCCTTGTCCCGCCCGGCCGCAATGCACGTCCGGGATGAAGCAGTTGACCCAGGCGTCCATGTCGCGCCCGTCCACCGCCAGCGCGTAGCGGATCGGAAGCTGCTGGATCGCCGCCAGCGATTCCAGCCGGTCAATTCGCGCTTCCAGGTCGGTCACGACAGCCGCTCGAGATTGGCCGGGTCGAACGGCAGGAAGGGTTCGTCCCGCTGCGCCTTGCCGAACCAGTCGGGATCGTTGAGGATCGCGCGCCCCACCGCCACCAGATCGAACTCCCCCTTTTCGAACCGCTCGATCAGCAGCGGCAGGTTGTTGACCGACTGCTGGCTGGCGTCGATATGCTTGGCGCTGCCCTTCGCCTTACCGAGCGCCACCCCGCCCACGGTCATGGCGGCCTTGCCCGTCAGCTTCTTGGCCCAGCCGGCAAGATTGAGCGGCGATCCTTCGAAGACCGGCGTGTCGAAAAAGCGCTGGCTGGCGTCGAACAGGTCGACCCCGGCGTCGGCCAGCGGCCCCAGAAGGTCGCCCAGCGCGTCGGGTGTGGCGGCCAGCGTGGCGCGATAATCCTGCATCTTGAACTGGGAAAAGCGCAGCACGATCGGCCGATCCTCACCGATTTCCGCGCGGATCGCCTTCACCACCGCGACGCCGAAGGCCGACCGCTCGCCCCACCGATCGTCACGGCGATTGGTGTAGTCCCACAGGAAACTGTCGATCAGATAGCCGTGCGCGCCATGGATCGCCACGCCGTCCACCCCGAGTGCCACCGCGTTGCGCGCGGCGAGCGCATATGCGGCGATGATGTCGGCGATGTCGCTGTCGGTCATCGCCGGCACGGGGGTCAGGCTCTGCACGCGCCCTTCCTCGCGGAAGGAGATCATCCCGTCCGCCGGTCCCCACACGCCCGACGGGCGCATCGGATTGCCGGTGCCGGTGCCGGCATGTTCGACATTCCACATCGGCCCCTGATGCCACAGCTGCGGCAGGACGCGCCCGCCCGCCTCGTGGATCGCGTCGATCACCTTGCGCCAGCCGGCCAGCACATCGACCCCATCGATGCGCGGAATGTCGGGATGGTCGGCCGCGGCATAATGAGGCAGCGCCACACCCTCGGTCAGGATCGCGCCCAGGCCGGTGGCGGCGCGCCGGCCATAATAGCTCGCCACCTCCTCGGTCGGCACGCCGAGCGGCGACCGGTAGCGCGTCATCGGCGCCATGACGACGCGGTTGGGCATCGCCATGCCGCGCAGTGCGAAGGGCTGGAGCAGCGGATCGATGAGGCTCATCTCATTCTCCCGTGAATCTGGGCTTGCGCTTCTCGATGAAGGCCTTGCGCTTTTCGGTGGTGTCGAGCGTCGACTGGCTCATGAAGATCGCCCGGTTCTCCATCTCGATCGCGGCCTCCAGGCTTTGCGCGTCGGCGTTGAAGATCAGCGAGCTCTTGGTGACCGCGATGCCGATCGGGCTGTTCGCCATCACCGCCTCGGCCAGCTTGATGGCCTCGTCCATCAGCAGTTCATCGTCGACGCAACGCAGGATGAGGCCGATCCGCTCCGCCTCCTCCGCCATGATCGCGCGCCCGGTCAGCATCAGCTCGGCCGCGCGCTGCAACCCGACCAGCCTGGGCAGCAGGTAGGAAAAGCCCATCTCATGCCCGGTTCCGGCATTGTGGAAGGCGTTGACGAATTTGGCCGATCGCGCCGCGACGGTCATGTCGGCGGCGATCGCGATCGGATAGCCCGCGCCCGCCGTGACGCCATTGACCGCGCAGATCACCGGCTGCGGCAGGGCGCGCATCAGTACCGGGATCTGCCCCAGCTTCGCCATCACGCGCTGCTGATACTGGGCCTTACCCAGGCCCTCGGCCACCCAGTCCGGCTTGCCCGCGCCACGAATGTCATGGCCCGCGCAAAAGCCGCGCCCCGCCCCGGTCAGCAGCACGACGCGCACGTCATGATCGTACCGCACCGATTCGAGATGATCGACCAGCTCGGCATACATAGAAAAGGTCAGCGAATTGAGTGCGTCGGGCCGGTTCAGCGTCAGCCGGCACAGGCCCTCCACCGGCATGTCTCGCACTATGTCGCTCATATGGCCCTGCCCTCTCAACCTTGCCCGATCCATCTGGGCTGTGGACCATAATCGGCCAAAAGACGAGGCTGCGATCTACTCGATTGAAACTGACAGTTACCTGGCCCAACCGTTAACGAAAGACGTCGTACGTCTCGAGCAGACCATCGCGATGTTCGGCAAACCCGAGGGTGGCACGTCACTGTTCGACGCCGTCGTCGGAGCCGCTGATTACCTGAAACCATATCCCGGACGCCGCGTGCTGGTTATCGTTTCCGACGGTATCGAGACCACAAGCAAACACAGCGATTTCGATTTCGTCATCCAACACGTGCTGACCGACGATTGTCAAATCTACGTGGTCCAGACTGGTTTGTACGAAGGAGCAAACGTCCGGCAGTTGGCTGCCGAGCGCCGAGGTATTCCTTGTTATGAACAGAGTGGCAACTTTCTGCAATTGGGTTGGGGAAAAAATCTTCGTCGCTTGCAAGCCGCTGTGACCGATCGCGACCGACGTGTCGAGGTCGTACTGCGCGTAGAGCCCGAAGCTCTTCCAGATGCGCACGCGCAGGTCGGGGCGAAAGAGCAGCACCGCGGGCTGTGCGAGCTCCTCGAGCCCGAAGATCACGAAGACCTCGCTGCGCACCGGTCCCGCGGTGAGCGAGAGCGAGAGCGTCGCGCCGCCGCCCTTGCGCACGGTGTCGTAGAACGTGATCGCGAGCAGCGATAGCAGCTGCACCGGACCCTTCGTGAGGAGGAATGTCTGACCGAGCCCGGAGCGGATCGATTGCAGCGGATCCGGAGCCGCCGCTGTCTCGCCACTCTTCGTCGCCGGCAGCGCCTTGGCCGCCTTGCGCAGATTGGCAAACGTATTGGCGATCGAGCGTTTGATCCCGTCCTTGTCAGGCGGCAGATAGCCGGCACCGCCGCCCGAGGCGACCGCCAGTTGCGAGCGC
>Ga0207674_10005588_pt1 | contig 14904 bp, 14 predicted proteins | sample KBSCornC72_FD_184303 | JGI IMG/M metagenome (GOLD analysis project Ga0207674, IMG submission 184303) | Corn rhizosphere microbial communities from Kellogg Biological Station, Michigan, USA - KBS Corn C7-2 (SPAdes) (version 2) | ecosystem: Host-associated > Plants > Roots > Rhizosphere > Soil ... | reverse complement strand
ATGATCGTGCTTGGGCGGCGTCACCTCGAGCGGGTCCTCCGGACCTACGCCGCTCACTACAACGAGGCTAGGCCCCATCGAGGTCTCGACGTGAAGACACCGGAGCCGCCACTGGATTCGCGTCCATGCCCGATCTTTGGTGGGCGCGTTCGAAGGCACGATCGACTCGGGGGTCTCATCCATGAGTACGAACTCGCTGCTTGACCACCGGATCAGAGGTTTCCGTGCCCCTTCAGGTCATCGCTCCGTGCGGTCCCGCCAGCCGAGCTCCGGCGCGACGTAGCGCAGGATCGACTCGATGGCATGCGCGTTGTAGTCCACACCGAGCTGGTTCGGCACGGTCAGTAGAAGCGTGTCGGCGGCAGCGACGGCGGTGTCTTCCTTCAGTTGCCCGACCAGCTCTTCGGGCTCGGCGGCGTAGGACCGTCCGAAGACCGCCCGTGTGTTCGCGTCGATGTAGCCGATCTGGTCGCGCTCCTGCTCTGATCGGCCGAAGTAGGCACGGTCACGGTCGTCGACGATGGCGAAGATGCTGCGGCTGACGGACACACGCGGTTCGCGGGCGTGGCCCGCCTCCTCCCAGGCTGCCCGATAAGCGTCGATCTGCCTGCGCTGCTGGACGTGGAGCGGCTCGCCACTCTCGTCGAACACGAGCGTCGAACTCATCAGGTTCATTGCCTCTTGCGCGGCCCAGATGGCCGTGGCGCTCGAGCCCGCCCCCCACCAGATCCGATCCCGTAGCCCGGGCGAGTAGGGCTCTAGGCGCAACAGGCCGGGCGGGTTGGGAAACATCGGGCGAGGGTTCGGTTGAGCGAAGCCCTCACCTTTCAGCAGCTCGAGGAGGACCTGTGTGTGGCGGCGCGCCATGTCGGCATCCGTCTCACCTTCGCCGGGCTGGTAGCCGAAGTGGCGGAATCCATCGATCACCTGCTCGGGCGAGCCGCGACTGATACCGAGCTGCAGCCGGCCGCCGGCGATGACATCGGCCGCCCCGGCGTCCTCGGCCATATAGAACGGGTTCTCGTAGCGCATGTCGATGACGCCCGTTCCAATCTCGATCCGCGCGGTACGCGCACCCACGGCGGCGAGGAGCGGGAAAGGGGAGGCGAGCTGACGTGCAAAGTGGTGGACCCGGAAGTACGCGCCATCGGCGCCGAGCTCTTCGGCCGCGACAGCCAACTCGATCGACTGGAGCAGCGCATCTGACGCTGAACGCACCTGCGAGTACCGGGAATCGGACCAGTGGCCGAACGACAGGAATCCGATGCGCTTCACCGAAAGCAGATTAGCGAGCGCGAGTGCGGCTTCAAGACGGCAGACGGGGTGCCGCAGGTGGGTGCCGCTCTGCAGAATGCGCGAGCGTGTTCACGCAGGAGGCACAGAACCGGCCCCTTCGGGGTTCTCGACGCCGCAGGCCGGGCAGTTACGCATGCGAGGGAGTTTATGCGCGTCGGTCCATCATGGGGAGCTTGCAGTGGTCCTGCAGTGGTCCGACCGACCAGGTCAGAACGCCACACTCACAACGTACGATGCGCGCATGCGTTGTCCGACATGCGGCCAGGACAATCCCGACCAGGCGAAGTTCTGCCTCGAGTGCGGGTCCTCCCTCGCGGGGGCGGCCGAGCTCGCCACCGAGAGCCGCCGGGTCGTGTCGATCGTCTTCGCCGACATGGCGGGCTCGACGGCGGTCGGCGAGCGGCTCGATCCCGAGGCGCTCAGGCGCGTGCAGGCGCGCTACTTCGATGCGATGGCCGAGGTGATCGAGCGGCACGGCGGCACGGTCGAGAAGTACATCGGCGACGCCGTGATGGCGGTCTTCGGCATCCCGCGGCTCCACGAGGACGACGCGCTCCGCGCGGTGCGGGCCGCCGACGGCATGCAGCGTGTGCTCGACCCACTGAATGAAGAGCTGCGCGCCGATCACGGCGTCGAGGTCCGCATCCGGGTCGGGGTGAACACCGGCGAGGTCGTCGCGGGCGACCCGGGCGCCGGACAGCGACTCGTGACGGGCGACGCCGTGAACGTGGCGGCGCGCCTCGAGCAGGCGGCCGGCGCCGACGAGGTGCTGCTCGGCGGCTCGACCCACCGGCTCGTGAAGGACGCGGTCCGCGTGGAGCCGGTCGATCCCCTCACCCTGAAGGGCAAGTCCGAGCCGTTCCCCGCCTTCCGGCTCCTCGAGGTCATGCCGGACACCATGGGGCACGTCCGCAACCTCGACGCTCCGATGGTGGGGCGCGACAGGGAGCTGGAGATCCTGCGGCAGGCGCTGCGGCGGGTGATCGACGAGCGCACCTCGCACCTGTTCACGCTGCTCGGTCCGGCGGGCGTGGGGAAGTCCCGCCTGGTCCGCGAGTTCCTGATGGGCGCGAGCGAAGCGCGGGTCCTGCGCGGCCGCTGTCTCTCCTACGGCGAGGGCATCACGTACTACGCGCTTGCCGAGATCGTGCGCGCGGCCGCCGGCCTTGGCGACGGGGTCGATGCGGCGACCGTTCGCTCCGCGGTCGAGGCGCTCCTCGGCGATGCCGACGAGGCGACGAGGATCGTGGCGGCTCTCGGTGGGGTGGTGGGGTGGTCCGAGCCCGCCGGCGCCGAGGACACGGCGTGGGCGGTCCGCAAGGTCCTCGAGCACCTCGCCCGGGCGCAGCCACTCGTGCTCGTGATCGACGATCTGCACTGGGCGGAGCCGCTGCTGCTCGACCTAGTGGAGCACCTCGCGGACTGGGCGCGCGACGCCCCGGTGCTGCTTCTCGTAATCGCGCGACCCGAGCTGCTCGAGCTGCGCGAGGGATGGGGCGGCGGCAAGGTCAACGCGACGACGATCCTGCTCGAGCCGTTGCCGGGCGCCGCGGCAACCGAGCTCCTCGACAACCTCCTCGGCGACAACGACCTGCCGCACGACGCGCAGGAGCGGATCCTGGCGGCCGCCGACGGCAACCCGCTGTTCGTCGAGGAGATGGTCGGCATGCTGATCGACGACGGACTGCTCCGCTTCGACGGGCAGGTGTGGCGCGCGGCGGAGGACCTCGCGCACCTCACGGTCCCGCCCACGATCCAGCTGCTGCTCGCCGCGCGGCTCGACCGCCTCGATGCCGAGGAGCGTGCGGTGGTGGAGCGCGGCGCGGTCGAGGGGAAGGTCTTCCATGCTGGCGCCGTGACCTCGCTCGTGCCCGAGCCCCTGCGGGCGCAGGTGCGGCCGCGCCTGCTCACGCTCGCACGCAAGGAGCTGATCCGGCCCGACCGGGCGCAGTTCGTCGGCGAGGACGCGTTCCGGTTCCGGCACCTGCTGATCCGCGACGCCGCATATCAGGCGATGCCGAAGGAACAGCGTGCCGAGCTGCACGAGCGCTTCGCTGAGTGGCTCGAAGGCGTCTCGGGAGACCGGCGCGACGACTACGTGGAGATCCTCGCGCACCACCTGGAGCAGGCGTGGCGCTACCGGCGCGAGCTCGGCGAGGACGACGACGCGACCCGCGCGCTCGGCAATCGGGCGGCCGCCGCGTTGAGGGCCTCAGCGGGCCGCTCGATGATCCGCGGAGACCTCCTGACCTCGACGCACCTGCTGGAACGCGGGGTGGAGGTGGCGACCGGCGCCGATCACGACGCCACGCTGATCGACCTCGCCGAGTCGCTCCAGGAGCGGAGCCAGTTCCTCGAGGCCGATGAGGTGGCCGCGCGGGTGACCGCGGCCGCGGACCCGCTGGTGCGGCTCCGGACCGACCTCGTCAGGCTCGTCACGACGACATGGACTGACCCGACGTTCCGTCACGAGGAGGGGCGAACGCGGCTCGAGGAGCTCCGAGAGCGGGCGCGCGCGCTCGGATCCCAGGAGCTCGCGGATCGCTGCGATCTCTCGATCGGCTCCATCGTGTTCTTCAGCGGGAACACCGAAGCCTTCCGGGAGATCGCGCTCGGACTCCTTCCGCGCGTCGATGAGATGAAGCTCGGCGAACGCCGAGCGATCGCCTTCGGGATCAGCGCGGCGCTCTCGTGGGGACCATTGCCGGCGAACGAGGGCGCCGGCATCCCCGATCAGATTCAGCGCGTCTACGGAGGCTCGCTGTTGGGTCGGATCCGCGCGCAGCTGCTCCGGGCGGCGGCGCGATCGATGGCCGACGACGAGCCAGGGTTCGACGAAGAGGCGGCGATCTACGACGCTCTCTACGCCGAGCTGGGGGACGACAGCGCGCGATACCAGGGGTCCCAGATCCGCGCCGAAGCGCTCTGGCGATTCCGGCGTGTCGACGAGGCGATGCGGTGGGGCCTCGCCACGAAGGCGGCGTACGACCGGATCGGAGAGACCGGCGCGAATTCGACGATGACGGCACTCACGGCATACTTCGCGGTCGAGCTGGGGCGGCACGAGCTCGCGGAGGAGCTGCTCGCGGACGCGCGCAGGATGGCCTCACCCGACGACTTCGCGGCGCACGTGCCGATCGGCTGGTCAACCGCCCTCCTGGCCTCGGCCCGCGGCGATCACGCGACCGCGATGGACGAGATCGAGCGCGCATACGAGCTGATCCGGGTCACCGACTACGTCACCTACAGGGCGGAGACCCAGCGCGTACACGGGAAGCTGCTGGCGGCGGCCGGACGGATTGATGAATCCGGCGCCGCCTTCGACGAGGCCCTCGCGCTGTTCGAGGGCAAGGGCGACGTCGCCTCCGCGCACCGGCTCGTCGAGGAACGGTCGCCATGATCCCGCAGGGGCCACCCGATCATCTGACGAGCATCCTTCATCGCTCGCGGGCTCCGTCGGGTCGGTAGTCGGTGTAGTCGGAGTAGTCAGGATTCATCTCGGCGACGCGGGTGAAGTGCTTACGGATCACCTCGGCGTAGCTGAGCACCTCGCGCCTGCTCTCCGTAAGCCCGCCAGCCGACGTGGATCCGGGCGATCTGCTCGCCAGTCGCGAAGTCGAACCAGGATGCTGTCCGCTAGTCGAAGCCCTCCCGCCAGATCCGCCGCCGGGATCGACGCCGTGCCATTGGACCGCCTCGGCCCATAGATCGCGTGGGGTCGGAGCACAACGAGGATGCTCGAGGGGCGGCGATCTCCTGGGCGAACGTGTTGATCCGCATCTCGACGGGGTCCGGCTGCGGCTTGCCGCCTCTGGACATGTTCTGAGGGACGTCACCATCAAGCCGTGTCCAGCATTGAGTCGGCCGCGATGTTCATAATGCGGGCAGGTGCCTCTTTGAAGGCGTTGCGACTCTGGTGCGGTGCCAATACAACCCACACCCAGCTGGACATCCTGCTACGACGGCTAGCTGCCCGTTGGGCCTGAACCCTCGTCCTCGGCTGTGTCGCCGGCGTGCGTCTTTCCGGCGGCTATGTGTTTGAGCGCGTGTTCCGGCGGTCCTCCGCCGTGGCCGACGGAGACCATCGGCTTGCCGCAGTCGCTGTGAGCGGCCATTTGAATCTGGGCAGGCGTACCGTTCGCGGCGACTGTGCTCACGTAGTCGCCGTGCGTCCAGTTGCCTGGGAGAGAGGAGACCGCGATGAGATCGCACGATCCGGCTCGGTGGAACCGTTCGATCGGCCCACCGTGGACGCCCGCATCCTGCTCGTTCCCCTCCGTCTTGTCGTCGCCAGCGCCAGCGAAGACGCTGGCTGTTGCGACGCCCGATAAGGCGAGGACGAACGTAACCCCGAACGCTAGAACGCCTCGTCTCGCTCGACTCACAAGACCTCCTTCAGACTCGTCAAGCGTGGGTTGGTTCGGGTTGCCCGTCAATCGACCGATAAGCCATTTCGTAAGCCGGACGACCTACCACGCTGCCAGCTTCATCTCTGTGGAAAGGGTCGCGTCGCTTGCCGAGGACTCGCGGAGAAACCGAGCGATTGGCATCAGCCCGCAGGCCTCTCGGAACATGCTCAAGCGCCGCTGATGATGGATATCCGATGGATCGGGCCGTCCGCTGTTACCCGTTTCACCTGGTAGTCCCAACGGGGTTCGAACCCGTGTCTCCACCTTGAGAGGGTGGTGTCCTAGGCCACTAGACGATGGGACCGTCGGCCGCGGGCCGGCCGGAAGTGTAGCAACCGACCCTCGCCGAACCTAGCGACCCGCGGGGCCGGTAGCCGCCTGGGACCATCCGTGGCCGCCGCCGCCCGGCTAGTCCTCGCCCTGATCGCGGGTGAACCCGAGCTCGCCGTCGAACTCCTGGAGCTTCTCGATGTGCATCCACGAGTGCGCGCTCGAGATCCGCACGAGCAGCTCGTGGACGTCCTGGTCCGAGAGGTCGCCCGGCTCCTCCTTGATGATGAACCGGCAGCGGAAGTGGTCGCCGGTCTCGGTCATCGCTCCGGTGGGGGGGAACACCTTCGTGCCGCGGCTCGAGATCATCTTGAGCGAGAGCTTCGTGTCGTGGGTGAGCTCCATCAGCGACGAGCCGAGCTCGGCCGCGGAGAGGGGGGACTCGACGAAGACGTCTAGGCCGACGACGGAACGGCTGGCCGGCCGCACGTAGTCGGGGCGCGGGTCGATCTTCGGCAGCTGGAGCGGCTTGACGTCGCGGATCGTCCAGGTCTCGGTGCGCTTGCCGAGGTTGCCGATGATCGCGTTCGTGTAGTCGGTGGTCGGCGTCCCGCGGTCGTAGCCGAGCACGTCGCCCGTGAGCACCCCGGACTCGAGCGTGACGAACACCGCGTGCTCGATCGCCTCCGCCTGCTCGAAGAAGCCCAGGTAGCGCAGCATCAGGACCGACGACAGGATCACCGCGGTCGGGTTGATCACGTTCTTGCCTGCGTACTTCGGCGCCGAGCCGTGCACCGCCTCGAAGATCGCCACCTCGTTGCCGACGTTGGCCGAGGGCGCGAACCCGAGCCCGCCGATCAGCGCCGACGAGAGGTCGGACAGGATGTCGCCGTTCATGTTGGTGGTGACGATCACGTCGAACTGCTCGGGCCGCTTGACGAGCTGATGCGCGGCGTTGTCGACGATCACGTGCCAGGACTCGAGCTCCGGGTAGTCCGGCGCGACGCGTTCGAACACGCGCTTCAGCGTGCCTTCGGAGAACTTCATGATGTTGGCCTTGGTCGCGCATGCGACCTTCGTCCGACCCTCGCTCCGGGCGTACTCGAACGCGAACCGGGCGATCTTCTCCGAACCCTTCTCGCTGATCAGCTTGAGCGCCTGTGCGACGCCCGGCGTCTGCATGTACTCGATCCCCGCATACAGGTCCTCGACGTTCTCCCGGACCATGACGAGGTCGATGCCCCGGCCGCTGTACGGGGTCGTCACCCCCGGCATCTCGCGGACCGGCCGGACGTTCGCGTAGGTCTCGAACAGCTTGCGCAGCGTGACGTTCGCCGACTTCTCGCCGAACCCCACCGGGGTTTCGAGCGGGCCCTTCAGCGCGACGCGCGTCCTCGAGATCGACGCGATCGTCTCGGGCGGGACGCCCGACGGCAGGCCCTTCTTGAACACCTCGGCGCCGGCCTCGCACTCCTCCCAGGTGATCTGCACGCCGGCGGCCTCGATGATGCGACGCGCGGCGTCCACGCATTCGGGCCCGATCCCGTCGCCGGGGATGAGCGTGACGACGGTCGGGTCGGACGGGGTCGCGGTCAAGTGAGCTCCTTACGTCGGAGTGGGCGCTCATCCTAGCGAGCGGGCCCTCGCCGTGACCGTCGGAGGACCGGGGGCAGAGGTCCCTCCAGATCGAGCGACGCTTGGTAGCCTCGGGCCGCCCATGCGTCCGAGTCCTGCCCGCCCACGGCCGATCCTGATCGCGTTCGCGCTGGCCGCGATGCTCGCCGCTGCGTGCACCTCGGCCTCTGGTCTGACCGGCCCGACGCCGAGCGGCACGGCCGGGTCGTCCGGAACGCCCTCGCCGAGCCCCAACCTGTCGCAGCTCGAGCAGGCGAAGGAACACCTCAAGCACCTGGTGTTCATCGTCCAGGAGAACCGCTCGTTCGATCACTACTTCGGGACGTTCCCGGGCGCCGAGGGGATCCCGATGCGCAACGGCAAGCCGACGGTCTGTGTGCCCGACCCGATCGCCGGACGATGCGTCCGGCCGTATCACACGACGGAGCAGCTTCAGGAGGGGGGCCCGCACGGCCAGCGACACTCGGAGCTCGACGTCGACGGCGGCAAGATGGACGGGTTCGTCCGGACCGTCATCGACAGCCCGCTGTACTGCGCGGATCATCGCGACGACCCGAAGTGCGCGAGCTACCTCGGCCCGCAAGGCCAGCCGGACGTCATGAGCTACCACACGGCCAAGGAGATCCCGAACTACTGGCGGTACGCGAAGGAGTTCGTCCTGCAGGACCACATGTTCGCGCCCGCCGATTCGTGGACCCTGCCGGCGCACCTGTTCCTCGTGTCGGCGTGGGCCGCCCATTGCTCCGATCCCCGGGACCCGATGTCCTGCGCCTCGGACCTCTACCTCAACGATGAGTTCCTGACGATGCGGGCGCACGAGGACGTCCCGATCTGGGCGTGGACGGACATCACGTATGTGCTCCACGAGCAGGGCGTCTCGTGGGGGTACTACGTCGGTGACGACACCTGCTTCTTCGACCCCTGCCCGGGTCACGGCCGCGAGAGCACCGTCGCGCAGCAGAACCCTCTCCCATGGTTCACGACGATCCGCGAGACGGGTCAGATGGATCGGATCCAGACGCACACCCAGTTCTACCGGCAAGCCGCGGACGGGAACCTGCCGTCGGTCTCGTGGGTCATGCCGTACAACGGGGTGGGGGAGCACCCAGCTTCGGGCGCGCCGATCTGGAAGGGGCAGCGCCACGTCACGAACGTCGTGAACGCGTTGATGAAGGGCCCGGACTGGAACCAGACCGCCGTCTTCCTCACGTGGGACGACTGGGGTGGCTTCTACGACCACGTCGAACCACCGCGCGTCGATCTCAACGGCTACGGGATCCGCGTCCCGGGCCTGGTGATCAGCCCCTGGGCGCGAGCGGGTCTCATCGACTCTCAGACGCTGTCGTTCGACGCGTATCTCAAGCTCATCGAAGACCTGTTCCTGCATAAGGAGCGGCTCGACCCGGCGACACTCAGCCGCCCGGACTCGCGACCCACGGTCCGCGAGAAGGTCTCGATCCTGGGGAACCTGCTGAAGGACTTCGACTTCACCCAGGATCCGATCCCGCCCCTGATCCTGGATCCGAATCCCTAGCGTGACGTGACGCTCTCACGCATCGGATGGATCTGACGCCGACGGTTCTACCTGGTTCCTGGTAGCGATCCGGGGTAGCTGGCCCGCCTGGATTCGAACCAGGACTAACTGATCCAGAGTCAGCCGGGCTACCGTTACCCCACGGGCCAGTGGGGTTCCGATGCTATCAGGAGGCCTGGTCGTCCACGGGGAACGTCTCGAGCCCCGGCGGTACGTCGGTCTGGAACGATCGCAAGATCCGCTCGAAGTCGGCGCGTTCGTCCTCCCAGCCGCCCGGGGGGAAGATCGCGACGACGAGGTAGCCGGTCGCGCCGTCACCGAGCGTCATCGCCGCGGCCACGCTCGAGCTGACCTCGCCGCCCTGGTCGATGTCCGCGACGATCAACCGGGCGGGGTTGCCGTCCAGACGCGCCGGGTCGTCGATCACGACGTCCACGATCGGGTCGCCGGTGAGGAAGTACAGCTCCATCTGGTCGAGGGTGTCGAAGCCGTCGGCCGTCACCGCGAACGCCTGGTAGACCGTCTGGTCCGGCTCGGCGCTCGCGACGTCGATGCCCCCGCCGCCGATCCCGGATGCAGGGGAGGGGCTCGGTGCGGGTGGGCTCGACACCACGCCGGTGAGCAGACCGGGCCCGCTCTGGGCCGGCTGCGGCGGCGTCACGATGATGTCGTTGGCCGCGGGCAGGTTCAGGGCGAACAACCCCTGCTCGTCGTAGTAGCGGGCGAACTCGCGCCCGGAGTCCTGCGCGCAGGCCACGAATAGAAGTAGGGCGATCAGGGAAACGGGTAGCGTCGGAGGCCTCCGCATGGGCAAGATGGTTGCACGCCAACGCGGCATTGACCAGCGGCCCGTCGAGTGCCTACGGTGTCGGAGCCGATCCTGGGGGTGGCGACGTGAACAAGAACGGTCTGATCGCGGAGGTCGCGAAGCGCACGGGTGCGAGCAAGGCGGACGTCGGTCGGATGATCGATTCGTCCATGGACGTGATCAGGGAGTCGGTCTCGCGCGGGGAGCGGGTCTCCCTGGTCGGGTTCGGCACGTTCGAGCGCAAGCGCAGGAACAAGCGGATCGCGCGGAACCCGCGCAAGCCGACGACGCCGATCGTGGTTCCGGCGCGCGACCTGCCGTGGTTCACCGCGGGCAAGGAGTTCCGCGAGATGGTCGCGTCAAAACGGCGGCGCGTCGCCGCCAAGCGCTGACATCTCGGAGCGCCGCTCTCGCCGCGCGAACGGTCGTCGGCCGGCTGCTACAGCGTCACGATCTGCAGGTTCCTCGCGACCTTGCGGCCGGCCTCGTCGACCAGGTCGAAGCGCACACGCTGCCCGATCCGCAGCGTCCGCAGGTTCGAGCCCTCGACCGAGACGGCGTCGATGGCGACCTCGGTGCGATCGTCCATCAGCAGGTTGCCGGTGCGCTCCTCGACCTCGAAGTCCTTGATCGTCCCCTGTGGCATCGAACCCTCCGGAGCTACGCGCGCAGACGCGCGCCGAGATCCATCTGCAGACAGACCTCGCGGGTCCGCCCTCGCCGGCCGTCGGCGAGCAGCGTGAGGATATCGTCCGGACGATCGACGTCGAACGACAGCTCGCGGCGTTCGACGATGGACACGGGGAGCCCTCGCGCCTGCGCGAGCTCCACGTGACGCCGGAACGAGTCCGGTCCGAACCGCGCGGGGATCGCCCTCGGCGGGCGGCGCAGGAGCAGGCTGGTCCCCAACCCGTCCGCCGAACGCGCCAGGACCACCGCGCCGAGCGTCCGGAGCGCCTCGTGCAGGGTGTCGACGGTCACGAGCGGGACGTCCGCCGGCAGGATCGCGAGCGCGTTCGAGCCCTCCTCCTTCGCCTTGGCCTCCACCTGCCGGATCGCGTTGGCGAGCGGCGGCTTGGCCTCGGCGATCGGGCGGGCGCCGCGCCCCGCGGCGATCTCGAGCGCCACCTCGTCGGGCGAAACCACCCACGTCTCCCAACCTGGAACCGAGAGCGCGGCGTCGAGCACGTCCTCGAGCATCGCGAGCGTTAGCGCGCCGCGCTCGAGTCCCGTCAGGGCGGGGGACAGCCGCGTCTTCGCGCGCGAGAGCGACTTCACGGGCACGGCCACGACGCGCATGACCAGAGGCTAGTACCCCGGCGGCGTATCGGACCCGGCACCCGTCGACGGGGCCGCGGGGCGACGCGGTAGCATCGCCGCCCCGAAGGAGGCGTGTCCGTGGAACCCTGGTACCGAGCCGCCGAGCTCGCACTGATCCCGCCCCTCCAGCTGTGGTTCAACTGGCGGTTGGAGGGGCTAGAGAGGGTTCCCGCGGAGGGGCCGGTCATCGTCGCGGCCAACCACCTTTCCTACCTCGATCCGCTCGCGCACGGGCTCTTCGTGGTGCGGGCCGGCCGGCGGCCGCGGTTCCTCGCCAAGCAGGAGCTGTTCGACACCGCGTTCGTCGGAACGGTGCTGCGGGGGGCGCACCAGATCTCGGTCCAGCGCTCGGTCCACCGGGGAACGGGCGACCGGTCGCCGCTGGACGACGCGGCTCGGGCGGTCGAGCAGGGCGAGGTTGTCGTGATCTACCCGGAGGGGACGACCACGACCACGAACGAGGACTTCTCGCCGGGTCGCGGCAAGACCGGCGCCATCCGGCTCTCGATCGCCACGGGCATCCCGATCCTGCCGGTCGCCACCTGGGGCGGACAGTTCGTGTGGCGCAAGTCGGGGCGTCAGAGCCTCGCGTTCGCCCGCCCTATCTGGGTGGCCGCCGGCCAGCCGTTCGATCCCAACGAGGGGCTGGAGGACGAGCCCGACGGTCGGGCGCTCCGTGCCCTCACGGACGGCCTGATGGGGGTGCTCGACAAGCTGGTGGACGACCTGCGCGATCGATATCCGGCCCGCTGGACCCCGGGGTAGGCTGGGGCGGTGCCGCGGGACCACGATCCGGACGAGCGCGACCGGGGGTTCGCCACGCGTGCGATCCACGGCCAGACTTTGCCGCCCGTGGACCAGGACACGCCCAGCGTCCCGATCTACCAGACCTCGACCTTCCGCTTCGATACCTCCGACGGCTTCGCCGAGACGATCAACTTCCGCCGGCCCGGCTACACGTACACGCGCGGGTACGGCAACCCGACGCTCCTCGCGTTCGAACGCGTGATGGCCGAGCTCGAGGGGACCGAGTCGGCGCTCTCGTTCGCCTCGGGGATGGCAGCGATCCACACGGTCGCCACGACCCTGGCCGCGAACGGCGACACGATCGTGGCGAGCGACGAGCTGTACGGGGGCACCTACTCGTTGTTCGCGCACGTGCTGCCGCGCTACGGGATCGACGTGCGGTTCGTGGATCCGCACGATCCGAACGCGGTCCGCGCGGCGTTGCCCGGCGCCGCGATGCTCTACCTCGAGACGATCGCGAACCCGAACGTGACCGTGTCCGACCTGGAGGAGCTCGGCGCGCTCGCGTCGGCCGCCGGCGTCCCGAGCGCGGTCGACAACACGTTCGCGTCGCCGTACCTGTGCACGCCGGCGTCGTTCGGGTTCGACTACGTCCTGCACTCGGCGACCAAGTACATCGGCGGCCATAACGACCTGATCGGCGGCATCGTCTGCACGTCCGAGGAGCGGATGGCGGCGCTCCGTTCCACGGTGATCGAGACCGGGGGGACGCTGGCCCCGCTCGAGGCGTGGCTGTCGATGCGTGGGCTCTCGACGCTGCAGGTCCGGATGGACCGCCACACCACGACGGCGCTCGAGCTCACCGCGTGGCTCCAGCGCCACCCGAAGATCGAGGCGGTGCACTACCCGGGGCTCCCGTCCCATCCGCAGCACGAGATCGCGCGGCGGGTGCTCCCTCGGGGGTTCGGCGGGATGGCGGCGTTCGAGGTCGTGGGCGGCGTCGAGGCTGGGCAGCGCTTCTGCGACGCGCTCGAGCTGATCTGGGTGGCAGCGAGCCTCGGCGGGATCCATACGCTCGTCTGCCACGCCGCCTCGACGACCCACCGTCAGCTCGACGCCGACGCCCGCCGCGCGGCGGGGATCGCCGACGGCCTGATCCGACTGAGCGTCGGGCTCGAGGACGTCGAGGACCTGATCGAGGACATCGAGCGCGCGCTGGAGAAGGTGTGAGGCGGCGCGTCGCCGTGGTCTTCGGGGGGCGCTCGGCTGAACACGAGATCAGCCTCCTGTCCGCCCGATCCGTGATCGACGCTCTCGACGCCGATCGGTACGAGGTCTTGGCGATCGGCGTAACGAAGGACGGGCGGTGGGAGCTCCTCCCGTCGGGTCCGCCCGCCCTGCCGGCGGATGCCCCACCGGACGCGCTCGCCGGCGTCTCACCGGGTTCGGGCACCGAGATCGCGCTCGACCAGGAGCCGGGTTCGCAAGCGCTCGTGGCCGCGGACGGTTCGCGAACGCGGATCGACGTGGTGTTCCCCGTGCTGCACGGCCCGTACGGGGAGGACGGTTCGATCCAAGGGTTCCTGGAGATGGCCGGCGTGCCCTACGTGGGCGCCGGCGTGCTCGCGTCGGCGGTCGGGATGGACAAGGCGGTGCAGAAGGTGCTGTTCGCCGCCGCGGGGATCCCGGGTGTGCCGTACGAGGTCGTGCACGAGCGCGACTGGGCGGAGGATCCCGAGGCCGTCGAGGCCCGCGCTTCCCACCTCGGGTACCCGTTGTTCGCCAAGCCCGCCGGGCTCGGGTCCTCGATCGGGATCGAAAGGGTCGACGACCCCTCGCGGCTGCGCGGTGCCCTGGAGACGACCTTCCGGTTCGGCCGCAAGGCGGTGCTCGAACGCGCGGCCACCGGCGCCCGCGAGCTCGAGGTCTCGGTCCTGGGCAACGATGACCCGGTGGCCTCGGTCGCGGGCGAGATCGTCCCGCGGGGGCACGCGTTCTACGACTTCGAGGCGAAGTACCTCGACGAGCAGGGTGCCGAGCTGGTGATCCCGGCCGACATCGCGCCCGGCACGCTCGAGGAGCTCCAGCGGCTGGCGGTGGCCGCATTCCGGGCGATCGACGGCGCCGGGATGGCGCGGGTCGACTTCTTCCTGATGCAGGACGGCCGGGTGTTCCTGAACGAGGTGAACACGATCCCCGGGTTCACCGGCATCTCGATGTACCCGCGGCTGTGGGAGGCGTCCGGGTTGCCCTACCCCGAGCTCGTCGACCGGCTGATCGAGCTCGCGATCGAGCGCCACGAATCCGAACGCAAGCGGGGCACGGGGGTCTGACGCAACGCGGCCGCTGAAGCGGGATCCGCGTCTACAGGTGGACGACGGGGCAGGTCAGCGTTCGGGTGATGCCCTCGACGCCTTGGATCTTCGCGACGACCAGCTTGCCCAGCTCGTCGACGTTCTTCGCCTCGGCGCGCACGATCACGTCGTAGGGCCCGGTCACGTCCTCGGCCTCGGCGACGCCGGCGATGTCGCGGACCTCCTTGGCGACCTGGGCGGCTTTGCCGACCTCGGTCTGGATCAGGATGTAGGCCTGGACCACGCTGGACCTCCCTCGTTCGCGAGACGCTCATGCTATGCGGGCACCCCGAGCCCGACAAACGCATGCAGGGGCGCTCCGCGGTGTAGAAACACCCGATGAGCGACGCCCGGATCGGATCCGAAGTCGCCGGGTACCGGATCGTCTCGGTGCTCGGCCAGGGCGGCATGGGCACGGTGTACCTCGCCGAGCAGACGTCGCCGCGTCGCAACGTCGTCGTCAAGCTGTTGCGTCCGGACCTGTCGAGGGACGAGGCGTTCCGGCAGCGTTTCGTCCACGAGTCCGAGGCG
>Ga0207674_10005586_pt1 | contig 14906 bp, 11 predicted proteins | sample KBSCornC72_FD_184303 | JGI IMG/M metagenome (GOLD analysis project Ga0207674, IMG submission 184303) | Corn rhizosphere microbial communities from Kellogg Biological Station, Michigan, USA - KBS Corn C7-2 (SPAdes) (version 2) | ecosystem: Host-associated > Plants > Roots > Rhizosphere > Soil ... | reverse complement strand
CCTTGAGATACAGCCGGTCGGCGGCGCAGGCCAACGCGGATGCCAGCAAGAGGAAAACTGCGGCGCGGAGAAACACCTTGCTTCTATTATGAAGGAATCCCATGCGGATCGGCCTGCACACATCCATCGCCAAGTCCCTCGAAGGCGCCGCGCTGCGGGCCGCGGAGCTGGGCGCCAATACCTTCCAGATCTTTTCGGCGAGTCCCAGACAGTGGAAAGCATCCTCGCCCAGCGCCGCGTCTATCGCGCTGCTGAACCGGGCGCGCGATAAGCACGACCTGAGGCCGCTGGTGATTCATGACAACTATTTGATCAATCTCGCGGCAACGGACGAAGTCATCTGGACGAAGTCGGTGGAGGCTTTTCGCGGCGAGCTGGAGCGCGCCATCGCTATTGGCGCGGAGTATCTGGTGGCGCACCCGGGGAATTACAAAGGCCAGACGGTGGAGCAGGGCATCTTCCGTTTTCTGCAAGGAATCGCCCAAGCTGCCGCCGGCTTGAAGTTCGGCAAACTCATGCTGCTAGCCGAGGGCACGGTGGGTGCGGGAGCACAGATCGGCGGGCGTTTCGAAGAGCTGGCGGCGATCCGCGAATTCGCGTCGCGCATGACCGATCTGCCGGTAGGTTTCTGTCTGGATACCTGCCACTTGCTCGCTTCGGGCCATAATGTTTCGACCGAAGCCGGTCTGAAGGAAACCATCACCAAGGCGGACGCGATCCTGGGACTCGCCAATGTGCACGTGATCCACGCCAACGACTCCAAAACGCCGCTCGGCTCGCACGTCGACCGGCATCAGCACATCGGGCAAGGTTATATTGGATTAGACGGGTTTCGTCGCATTCTCACCCACCCGCAGCTTCGTTCCAAAGCTTTTATTCTTGAGACGCCGGTGGATCAGGACGGCGACGAACAGCGCAACCTGGACACATTGAAGAGCCTATGCCGGAAAGCTTCTACGACCAGAACCAGTACGACCACAACCAGATCGAGTTGAAGTGGGAGCAGCGCTGGGCGAGCGACCCCACGCTCTACGCCGCGGACCCGCATTCGAGCGCGCCCAAATACTACGTCGTCGAGATGCTGCCTTACCCCAGCGGCCGGCTGCACATGGGCCACGTGCGTAATTATTCGATTGGCGATGCGCTAGCCCGGTATATGTGGATGCGCGGCCATAACGTGCAGCACCCCATGGGTTGGGACGCCTTCGGCCTGCCCGCCGAGAACGCGGCTATCAAGCGCGGCATGCATCCTCGCGATTGGACGGTCTCCAACATCGCCGAGATGAAGCGCCAGATGCACCGCATGGGCTTCGCCTATGACTGGAATCTGGAGATCGCGACCTGCGAGCCGGAATACTACAAGTGGAACCAATGGTTCTTCCTGAAAATGTTCGAGCGCGGACTCGCGTACCGCAAGAAGGCGATGGTCAACTGGTGCCCGGAGTGCGCGACAGTACTCGCCAACGAACAGGTGGTGGAGGGCTGCTGCTGGCGTCACGAGACCACACCAGTCGAGCAGCGGGCACTGGAGCAATGGTTCTGGAAGATCACGGACTACGCCGAGGAATTGCTGCGCGACACCTATGACAAGCTCGAAGGCGGGTGGCCGGAGCGCGTGCTCTCTATGCAGCGCAACTGGATCGGGCGTTCGGAGGGATCGGAGATCGATTTCGCGCTGGAAGGCAGCGGCGAGAAGATTCGCGTGTTCACGACGCGCGTGGATACCATCTATGGCGCCACCTGCTTGATTCTGGCGCCGGAGCATCCGCTGGCGCAAAAGCTGCTCGACGATGCGGGCCGCGCCAAGGCCCGGCAGATGATCGATGCGCGCAAGCAGATGGGTCCCGGCGATATCGTCAAGGACGGCGCGTTCACGGGGCACTACGCGGTCAATCCGTATAGCGGCGAGAAGATTCCCATTTGGATCGGCAACTTTGTGTTGATCGACTACGGCACCGGAGCGATTATGGCCGTGCCCGCGCATGACGAACGCGATTTCGATTTCGCTAAGACGTTCGGGATTCCGATTCGGCCGGTGATCCGTGCTGCCCACGCGGTGCTGGAAACCGACCCCCAAGCTGCGTTTACGGATGATGGTGTTACCGAAAACACCGGCGACTTTTCGGGTCTCGCAAGCGCAGAAGCTCGCCGCCGCATGAACGCGTACGCCGAGCAGAAGGGCTTCGGCAAAGCCGCGATCACTTATCGCATCAAGGACTGGGGCATCTCGCGCCAGCGCTATTGGGGCACGCCGATCCCCATGATCCACTGCCCGAAATGCGGCGTCGTGCCAGTTCCGGAAAAAGATCTTCCGGTGATCCTGCCCTACGATGTGAAGTTCACCGGCAAGGGCCGCTCGCCGCTGGCCGAAGTCGCGTCGTTCATGAACGTGAAGTGCCCGCAGTGCGGCGCGGACGGGCAGCGCGAGAGCGACACCATGGATACCTTCGTGGATTCGTCCTGGTATTTCTACCGCTACTGCGACCCCAAGAACGACTCGGCGCCGTTCGACTCCGCCAAGGTCAAGCGCTGGTTTCCGATCGATCAATATATCGGCGGCGTCACGCATGCGATTCTGCACCTGATCTATTCGCGTTTCTTTACGAAAGTGATGCGCGATCTGGGAATGATCGCGAACGACGAGCCCGCCGCCAATCTGTTCACGCAAGGAATGGTGCTGGGCGCCGACGGCTCGGCGATGTCGAAATCCAAGGGCAATGTGGTCGATCCCGAAGAGATGGTCGGCAAGTACGGCGCCGATACCTGCCGCCTGTTTGTACTGTTCGCGAACGCTCCGGAAAAGGACATGCCGTGGATCGAATCGAGCGTGGGCGGACCGCGCAAGTTCGTCGAGCGCATTTACAGGTTTGTGAACCGGAATCTGGAGCGCGATGCCCCGGGCGACGCGGCCGCCGACAAGCGAGCTCTGCGCAAGCTGCACCAGACGATTCAGAAGGTCACGGAAGACTTCAACAATCGCTGGCATTTCAATACTTCAATCGCGGCGTTGATGGAACTGCTCAACACGCTCAATGACGAAGACGCAAACTTATCGCGAGCCGCGCTGGATCAGATCCTGCCGGCGCTGGTGCTGCTGATCGGACCGTTCGCTCCCTATCTGGCCGAAGAGCTATGGGAGCAACTGGGCCGGACCGGTCCAGTGTTCCGCCAGCCATGGCCGATGTTCGATCCAGCACTCGCGAAAGAGGACGCCGCCGACGTGGTGCTGCAAGTCAACGGCAAGGTGCGGGGACGATTGTCCGTTCCCTTCGGCACTCCGCAAGCGGAAATCGAGAAGCTGGCGCTGGCCGACGCCAAAGTGCAGCCGTTCATCGCCGACAAACAAGTAGTGAAGATCATCGTGGTGCCGGACAAATTGGTTAATATTGTCGTGCGCTGAAAGGTGCTACGTTGAAGGCATGCCCACAGGGACGCTGATCTCCGTAGAAAGGTATCTGGCGACGAGCTATCGGCCGGATTGCGACTACGTGGACGGGCGCATCGAGGAGCGTCATTTGGCGAACTGGATCATAGCAGGTTGCAGACGGCGGTAGCTGTCTATTTTAGGTCAGAACTGCCACTCGCCGAAGTTTTCGCCTAGCCAGAAGGGGCGTCATGTTCGAGCGCTACACCGAGAAAGCCCGCCGGATCGTCTTTTTCGCACGCTACGAAGCCAGTGAGTTTGGTTCTCCGACGATTGAGACCGAGCATCTCCTCCTCGGAATCCTCAGAGAGGACAAGGCACTTGCCAACCACTTCCTGCCTTCGAATCATTCAGTCGCATCCATCCGCCAGAAGATTCGCGCCCTGACTCCCCTGCGCGATAAGATTTCGACTTCCGTCGACCTTCCGTTGAGCCACGAGTCCAAACGCGTGCTCGCCTATTCCGCCGAAGAGTCGGACAAACTCAAGCAGCGGCACATTGGCCCCGAGCACATGCTACTCGGCCTCCTGCGGGAAGAAAAAAGCCTGGCTGCAAACCTGTTGCAGGAACGTGGGCTATCGATCGCAAGAGTTCGCAAGGATCTCGCGGCCGGCTGGGTCGATTCGCCGGTTAGTCCCGGAAATGCTCTACAAATCAGGTTGTTGAAATACCTGGAATCCCACCACAGCGAACTGCGCGTTTCGGCAGCCGGGCCGAATATGTCCGTCAGTCTTCCGTCGACGGCGCCATTCTTGTTGATCGAAATTCTTTCGCCTAATGACCGCTTCACTGAAGTCCGCCAGAGAATCGACGAACATCTCGCCGTGGGACTTCACAACGTTTGGCTGTTCGACCCCGGCACCGGCCACGTCTACCTCGCGACACCCGAAGCCGGTCTCCATGAATTCAAGGGAACCGTTCTGCGCACTGAAAACCCGGTACTGAAACTTCCTCTCGCCGAAGTTTTCCCGTAATTTCACCTTAGTACGGCTTCCCGAGATTCGCTTAACGATAAGATAGTTGTATAGGTTATGTCTGCTTCGTCAGAACCAGCGATCCGCGCCATGGGCCTATCCAAGGTCTACCGCTCCGGCGACGCCGATTTGGTGGTGTTCGCGGGACTCAACCTGGAAGTCGCGCAAGGTGAAAAACTCGCGCTGGTGGGCGAGTCGGGCAGCGGTAAGAGTACGTTATTACACCTACTTGGAGGTCTAGACAGGCCAACGGAGGGTGCGATATACTTCGGGCAGAATGACATTTGCCAGCTACCGGCCAATGAGCTTGCGGAATTCCGCAACCGCGAGTTGGGCTTTGTATGGCAGATTCACTCCCTGCTGGCCGAATTCACGGCGCTCGAGAACGTGATGATGCCCCTGCTGATACGCGGCCAAAGCCAGCAGCAGGCGGAACCCGTATCGATGGCGCGTTTGGATGAAGTCGGTTTAAGCAAGCGAGCCACCCACCGCGCGGGCGAACTTTCCGGCGGCGAACAACAGCGGGTGGTCTTGGCGCGCGCCCTGGCGGGCAATCCCAGCGTGCTGCTGGCCGATGAACCCACCGGCAGCCTCGATTTTCGAACCGGCGAGATGATCATGGATTTGATCGACGAACTGCATCGCTCGCGCCGCCTGACTTCGATTCACGTCACTCATAATTTGAACTTCGCGCATCGTGCGGACCGTGTTGTCGCGCTCGAAAGAGGGCAGTTGGTCGCGGCCAGCCACCTGCTTGAATCCGTGGCCCCGGGGAATCCGTCTAATAGTATCGAGGGCAATCATCATGTTTGAACGCTATACCGAGAAAGCCCGCCGTGTCATATTCTTCGCCCGCTATGAGGCCAGCCAGTTCGGCAGCCCTTGCATTGAAACCGAACACTTGCTGCTAGGACTCTTGCGCGAAGATAAGGCGCTGGCGAATCGCTTTCTGCGCTCCAGCGCGTCGGTGGAATCCATTCGCAAGCAGATTGAGGCGCACACCACGCTGCGCGAAAAAGTATCGACCTCAGTCGATCTGCCGCTGAGCCACGAGTGCAAGCGAGTCCTGGCTTACGCCGCGGAAGAAGCCGAGCGCCTGAACCACAAGCACATCGGCACGGAGCATCTGCTGCTGGGATTGCTGCGGGAAGAGAAGTGCTTCGCCGCCGACATCCTGCATGAGCGCGGCCTGCGCCTGACGCAAGTACGCGATGAGATTCAGCGTTCCAGCTCGGAAAAAGTGTCCTCGAATCGCCCCAAGGAAAGCTCGCTGTTGAGCGAGTTCAGCCGTGACCTCACGCAGGCTGCCATGGACGGGCTGCTCGACCCGCTGATCGGCCGCGATACCGAGCTCGATCGCGTCATTCAGATCCTGTGCCGCCGTACGAAAAACAATCCGGTGTTGATTGGTGAACCGGGTGTCGGCAAGACTGCCATTGTCGAAGGCCTGGCCCAGAAAGTAGCGGACGGCGATGTGCCTTCCTTCCTGGCCGACAAACGCATTCTGGCGCTGGATCTCTCACTGATCGTCGCCGGCACCAAGTACCGCGGCCAGTTTGAAGAGCGTCTGAAAACCATCATGAAGGAACTGATGGAAAATCAGAACGCCATCATCTTCATTGATGAGCTGCATACGTTGGTGGGCGCGGGCTCGGCCGAAGGGTCGCTCGACGCCGCGAATATTCTAAAGCCGGCTCTATCGCGCGGGGAAATTCAGTGCATCGGCGCGACCACGCCTTCCGAATATCGCAAGTCGATCGAGAAGGACCGTTCGCTCGAACGCCGCTTCCAGGCTGTGAAGGTTCCGCCGCCGAACGAGGAAGACGCGACCCGCATCCTGTTCGGCATCAAGGAGCGCTACGAAAAGTTCCACGCCGTGGCCTATACGGATGAAGCGATCGAGAACGCCGTCCACACCTCGGTTCGCTTCATACCCGACCGCTTCCTGCCCGACAAGGCTATCGACTTGATCGACGAAGCCGGGGCGCGCGTGAAGTTACGCCAGACCACGCTGCCCGGCGAAGTGGCCGACATCCAGAAGCGCATCAAGTTCATCGTGCACCGCATGGAAAACGCCATCGCCAACCACGAGTTCGAGAAGGCGCGCTTCTACTCCGACGAAGAGCGCAAGGAACGCGAGAACCTGCGGATCCTGCGCGAAAAATACAACCTGGATGACACTTCCACCGGCGTCGTGACCAAGGACGACATCGAAGACGTGGTGGCGCGCTGGACCGGCGTCCCCATGACGGCGATTCGAGAAGAAGAAGTTTCGAAACTGCTGCGCATTGAAGAAGAGCTGCACCATCGGGTCATCAGCCAGGAGAAAGCCATCTCCGCGCTGGCCCGCGCCATTCGCCGCTCGCGTGCAGGATTGAAGTCGCCGAAGCGTCCGGCCGGGTCGTTCCTGTTCCTGGGACCCACCGGCGTCGGCAAGACCGAAGTCGCGCGGGCGCTGGCCGAATTCCTGTTTGGCAGCGAAAAATCGCTGATCCGCTTCGATATGTCCGAGTTCATGGAAAAACACTCGGTCTCGAAGTTGATCGGTTCGCCTCCCGGCTATGTGGGCTATGAAGAGGGCGGTCAACTGACGGAGCGCGTGAAGCGGGCGCCCTATTCCATCATTCTGCTGGATGAAATCGAGAAGGCGCACCCGGATGTTTACAACATCCTGCTGCAGGTGTTTGAAGACGGCCAGTTGACCGACGGACTCGGTAATACGGTGGACTTCAAGAACACCATCATCATCATGACTTCCAATCTGGGAGCGCGTTTCCTCGACAAGCGCAGCCCCATGGGATTCTCGGCTCCCGGCACGGGCGTGCCGGCCAAGGTGGAAGATCAGGTGATGAGCGAAGTGAAGAAGGCGTTCAATCCTGAATTCCTGAACCGCTTGGATGAAACTATTCTGTTCACGTCACTCACCGACGAGGATCTGCTGAAGATCATGCACCTGCTGACCGACCAGATCAACAAGAACCTGGTGGCCAAGCAGATCAAGCTGCGCCTCAACGACGACGCGGCGAAATACATCATTGACAAGACCCTGACCGACCGCAGCTACGGCGCACGTCCGTTGCGGCGCGCGCTGCAGAAGTACATCGAAGATCCGCTCAGCGAGGCGCTGATTCAAGGCTCGCTGCCGCGACCGTCCGAGTTGGAGGTTTACCTCGGCGAAGGCGGCATCTACGTGCGGCAGCTGCAAGAGGAACCGGTGAGCGTAGCCGAAGGTGGCGTCGCCGAAGCGCCGCTTCCGCTCCCCGGCACTGCTTTGTACTTGTTCAATTAAGGCATGGTCGGATAATATCCTGGACGCACGCGGATCACGGCGTCGGGGTGCGAAGGAACGGCCACTTGAATCTGATGGAAGCCTTCCTTCTTGCTGAACGTGGGGGTGAAGCTCAGCAGGTATTGGCTGTGAATTTCTTCGCCCGCGCGTGAGATTGCCTGCTCCAGCGACGCCAGCGTAAGGAAAGCCAAATGGTGTCCGCCGGTGGAGCGCGCGAGTGCCGCTGCCACGTTCACTTTCCCAATTCGCCCCAATTCGCGGGCGCCGCCGAGCAGATCCACGCTATTGTCGCCGCCCGGCATCGGCGGACTATCGGCGGGCTTCGAGACAAACGAGGAGCCCTGGACCGAATAGGTCGCCGGGTACACGGTGACACCGGCGCGTTGCGCGAGTTCGATGGCTTCGCTGAGCTTGCTCTCACTGCCGCGGTCGCGCGATTCGCTCAAAATCAGCATCACGCGGCGGTTGTTGGGCGGCCGCGTGTCCAGCATCTTCACGCCCTCGACTACCGCGTCAATCAGCCGCGCGGTGCGAATGCTGCGGCTGCGGGTGCCTTCAAACGCAGTGCGAATGATGCTCGAATCCGCCGTAAAATCGGTGCGCACCCGGATCTCATCGTCGAACTCAATCACCGCCGCCTGGCCACGCTCGCCGATTACCAGCGGCTTGATCATGCCGCCCACCTGCTGGGTTCGCGCCAACGCGGGCGCGGAAATTCCGCTGGCTTGAATCAGAACCATCAGGGACACCGGCGCTAGCACTGTGTCGGACGTGTCCATGCGGATTTGCTGCGGAATGCCTTCGTCGTTCAGACGGAAGTCCTCCACCTTAAGTCCATCGATGAAGTTGCCCTTTTTGTCCGTCACCGTAACCGGCGCCAGCACCAGCGGCACGTTGGCGCGAATGGTGGCGGAGCTTTCCGGCTCCTGTGCACGCAAGGGAAACCAGAAAATTGCGGCGAGAAAAACGCAAAGCCAACGCAGCACGCACTTATGGGACGCCCTGCGCCCCTTCGCCGTTACGTTATGCAACCGTCACCCTGCTCCATTATCCTTTTGGGTGCGGCCAGTTTGCTAGTCTACAACTTGTAATGTCAGACCGCATGGAAGAACTGCAGCGCCGCCACGCGGCCGCCGAAGCGGGCGGCGGGGACGAACGCCGCGCCCGCCAGCACGCCGAAGGCAAACTCGCCGCACGCGAACGCATCGACTTATTGCTTGACGAGGGCACTTTTGAAGAGACCGACAAGCTGGTCCGTCATCATTGCCATGACTTCGGCATGGAGGAACAAGTCATCGACGGTGATGGCTTCGTCACCGGCTATGGCCTGATCCACGGCCGTCCGGCGTATGTTTTCGCGCAAGACTTCACGGTGTTCGGCGGTTCGCTCTCCGAAGCCAATGCGAAGAAGATCGTCAAAATTATGGATCTGGCGCTCAAGACCGGAGCGCCCGTCATTGGCCTGAACGATTCGGGGGGCGCGCGCATCCAGGAAGGCGTGCTGTCGCTCGCGGGCTACGCCGACATCTTCCTGCGCAATACGCTTTCGAGCGGCGTGATCCCGCAGATCTCCGCCATCATGGGCCCGTGCGCCGGCGGCGCGGTCTATTCTCCGGCGCTTACGGACTTCGTCTTTATGGTGGACAAGACCAGCTACATGTTCGTCACCGGGCCCGACGTCATCAAGACAGTGACGCACGAGGATGTCACCAAGGAGGCGCTGGGCGGCGCCGCCACGCACAACTCCACCAGCGGCGTGGCCCATTTTCAGTCGCACGACGACGCAGAGTGTCTGCGCACGATCCGTGACTTGATGAATTACCTTCCGCAGAACAATCGCGACGAAGTGCCGCGCGGCGACACCGACGACCCCGCCGATCGCCAGGACCCGGAGCTCGACACCATCGTTCCGGCGGCCTCGAATCAGCCCTACGACATCAAGGATGTGATTCGCCGCGTGGCCGATCACGGTGAGTTTCTCGAAGTCCACGAGCACTGGGCGCGCAACATCGTGATCGGATTCGTGCGCATGGACGGGCGCAGCGTGGGTGTGATCGCCAATCAGCCTGCCTATCTGGCCGGATGCCTGGATATCGATTCCTCGACCAAAGGCGCGCGCTTCGTGCGCTTCTGCGACGCGTTCAACATTCCGATCCTGACGTTTGAAGATGTACCGGGCTTTTTGCCGGGTACTGCGCAGGAGTTCGGAGGCATCATCCGCCACGGAGCGAAACTGCTGTATGCGTATGCCGAAGCCACCGTGCCCAAGATCACCGTCATCACGCGCAAGGCCTATGGCGGGGCGTATTGCGTGATGGGTTCGAAGCATCTGCGCACCGATGTAAACCTGGCGTGGCCCAGCGCTGAAATCGCGGTCATGGGCGCCGAAGGCGCGGTGAACATTGTGTTTCGAAGGGAAATTGCGTCGGCCGAAGACCCCGACGCGGTCCGCACCGCCAAGCTCGACGAATTCCGCGAACGATTTGCCAGTCCCTTCGTCGCCGCCGAAAACGGCTTCGTCGACGATGTGATCGAGCCGCGCCTCACGCGCCCGCGTGTCATCCGTGCGCTACGGATGCTGGAGACGAAAGTGGATACCATGCCGCGCAAGAAACACGGCAATATTCCGCTGTAGCAAGATGCGAGGTCAGCTCGCCGCTTCGGCGGCTAGCTTGTCGAAGAACTTCTTGATCATGGTTTTGGCGGTGCCGTCGATCAGACGCTGCCCTACCGCCGCGATGGTTCCCCCTACCTGCGCGTCGCCGTCATATGCCACCACGGTCCCGCCGCCCTCCGCGGGAGTAAGCTTCAGCAACCCGTCGCCTTTTAAAAAACCGACGCGTCCGTTCCCTTCCACCACCAGGCGAAAACTGCTGGGCGGCGCTTGGTCCGTGATCCGCACCTTGCCTTCGAAAGCGCCCGACAGGCTGGCCAGCACCATCTTCATCTTCATGCGGTATTCGTCCGGGCCGATTTTTTCCAGGCTCTCGCAGCCGGGCATGGCGCGCGCGAGCACTGCAGGGTCCTGCATCACCGCGTAGGCACGCTCTTGTGGGAGCGGCAGAGTGTACGTTCCGGAAATCTTCACCCGTTATGTCCCATTAGGTCTTTGCCGTCGCGGCCAGCGCCGCGTTGATCGCGCGCGCCGCGTACACCGTTGCAAGGTGCTTGCGATAATCGCTCGAAGCGTGCAGATCCGAGTTGGCATCGGCGCCTTGCGAAACTAGCCCCGCGGCTTTCGCGACATCCTCCGCCGACCCTGGGGTTCCCTCCAGCGCTTTCTCCGCCGCCGTTGCGCGATAGCCGACGTTGGATAGACCCGTGACGCCGATCCGCGCCAGGGTGATCTTTCCACTACTGCGCTTGATTCGGGCCGCCACGCCTACGATCGCAAATCCGCTGGCGGGCTGCACGTTCTTCTGGTAACTCGTGCCCGTTCCGGCCTCTTCCACCGGGACTACGATCTCACGAATGATCTCGCCGGGTTCGAGCGTCGTCGCGAAGGAGTCGACGAAGAAATCCGCCGCGCTCACCGTGCGCTCGCCCTTCGCGCCGCGGATCACGACTTTCCCCTCCAGCGCCTGCAGCGCCGCTGGATAATCCGCCGAGGGGTCGGCATGGGCCACGCTTCCGCCCATCGTGCCCATATTGCGCACCTGCACGTCGCCGATAGCCGAAGCGGTTTCCGCCAGCAGCGGGCACTTGGTTCGGACCAGCGCGGAGCTTTCCACTGAATAATGCGTGGCCGTGGCGCCGATATGCAGCGCGCCGCCCTCTTCCCGAATGTAGTTAAGGTCCTTGATGCGGCCCAGGTCCACCAGATGTTCCGGCGCGGCCAGCCGCAGCTTCATCATCGGGATCAGGCTCATGCCGCCGGCCAGCAGCTTCGCGCCATTTCCGGCAAGCGCCACTGCTTCGTCCAGCGTTTTCGGCGCCGTGTATTCGAAGGTTTGCGGAATCATTTTAGTTCTTGCCTCCCGCCATCACTTTCCAAATCTTCTCCGGCGTCAACGGCATGTCGAGATGCCGCACGCCCAAGGGCGACAGCGCGTCCACCACCGAATTCACCACCGCAGGTGAACAACCGATGGTGCCGGCCTCGCCGACGCCTTTCACGCCCAGCGGATTCACCGGCGACGGCGTGATGGTATGGTCGCTCTCCACCCACGGCATCATGTGCGCGCGCGGCATGGCGTAATCCATATATTCGCCCGTGATCAACTGACCGTTGTCGTCATAGACGGCTTGCTCCCACAGCGCCTGCCCCAGACCTTGCGCCACGCCCCCGTGAACTTGTCCGTCCACAATCAGTGGATTCAGAATGTTGCCGCAATCGTCCACCGCCACATAGCGGCGAATTTTGACCTGCCCGGTGTCTTTATCGATATCCGTGATCACGATGTGCGCGCCGAAGCCAAACGTGAAATTCGGCGGCTCCCAGAAATGCGTGGATTGGAGCCCAGGCTCAGTGTTGGGAGGCAACTTCATGGCGCGATAGGTCGCCCCCGCGATTTCGGCGAATGACTTGGATTGGCCGGTCTTGTTACAGGTCACCCGCCCGTTAGCGAAGGCGACATCGTCCGATTCGAGCATCATCGCGCCGAACTTCTTCACCTTATCGCGCAGTTCCTGCAGCGCAAAATACAACGCTGTCCCGCCAATCGCCGTAGCACGGCTGCCGAAGGTGCCGATACCGTAGGGCACAATAGCAGTGTCCCCTCGCAGCACCAGAATGTCGTCGATGTCGACGCCCAGTTCGTCCGCGGCGATCTGCGCAAAGGTGGTCTCCTCGCCCTGGCCGTGGGAGCAAGTCCCGGTGAGCACCGTCACTTTGCCCGACGGCTCGATCTTCACCGTAGCGCTCTCCCAGCCGCCGGCGGGCGTCGCGGGCGAAGGCCCGAAGCCGCAGATTTCGCCATAGGTGCAGATGCCGATGCCCATAAACTTGCCCTGCTTGCGCGCCTCGGCTTGCTCCGCGCGTAGTTTCTTGTAATCCACAGTGGCCATCGCCTTATCCAGCGGGGCTGCATAGTTGCCCGAGTCATACATGAGACCGGTCGCGGTGGGGAATGGGAATTCTTCGCGGTGGACGAAATTCTTGATGCGGATCTCGGCCGGATCCATCTTGAGCTCGGCCGCAAGAATATCCACCATGCGTTCGATGCCGTGAGTGGCTTCGGGACGGCCGGCGCCGCGATACGCATCCGTGGGAACACAGTTTGTGAACGCGCCGATGATGTCGGCTCGCACGTTCTGAGTCCTATAGAGGCCCGGCATCATGAGCACGCTGAGCGTGGGAATGGCGGGGGTCAGCAGCTGATGATAGGCGCCCAGATCCTGGATCAGCTTGAGCTTGATGCCCAGAATGGTCCCGTCCTTCTTGGCCGCGAGCTCGAAATAATCCACATGCCCGCGCCCCTGAATGGTCGTCAGGAAATTCTCGCGCCGCGATTCGATCCACTTCACCGGCTTGCCGATCTGCATCGCCACGAAGCCCATCAGCGCCTCTTCGGCGTATATGTTCAGCTTGCTCCCGAAGCCGCCGCCGACCTCCGGCGCAATCACGCGCATGCGGTTCTCTTCCAGGCCCAGCATACCGGCCACTAGCGTGCGCACCAGATGCGGCACCTGCGTCGAGGTGTAAAGGTTCAGCTGGCGGTCCGCGGCGCGCCACTCAGCCACCACGCCGCGAGTCTCCATGGCCGCCGGAATCAGGCGCTGGCTGGTGATGCGCTGCTTCACCACCACCTCCGCTTCGGCGAAGGCCTTGTCCACGTCGCCGCCCTCCTGGTGATAGTTGAACGCGACGTTATCGGGCCACTCCGGATGCACCGGAGGCGCGCCCGCGGCAATCGCTTTCTCGGGATCTGCCACCGCCGGCAGCACCTCCCAGTCGATTTCGATCTTCTCGGCGGCATCACGCGCCAGGTACTTGTCGGTCGCGACCACCACCGCCACTGGATGACCCACGAAGTAAACCCGGTCCGTCGCCAGAATGTAGTGATGCGGAATGCGCAGCCCCGGCAGTGATGCGCCGCACGGTACGGGCCCCACTTTCGCTGTGTCTTTCCCGGTGTAGATCGCCGCGACACTGGGAGTTTCAGCCGCTGCCTTAGTATCGATCGAACGAATCCGCGCCGCTGCGTGCGGGCTGCGAACAATCGCCGCGTAGTGCATGCCCGGCATCTGAATGTCGTCGACGTAGGTGGCCGTTCCCGTGATGAGCCGCGGATCCTCCCGCCTGCGAATGCGCTTGCCAACCAGTTTTTCAACCTTTGTAATTGTGCTCGCCATATCTGTCTCCGCTACTCGCTTACTTACCCGCCGCTGCCGCCGCGGCTCTGACCGCGTTGACGATGTGTTGGTACCCGGTGCACCGGCACAGATTGCCTTCAATGCCATGACGGATCTCGTCGTCAGTCGGGTTCGCGTTGCGGTCCAGAATCTGCTTGGACGCCATGATCATGCCAGGCGTGCAGAAACCGCACTGCGCGCCGTGCTGGTTCCAGAAGGCCTCCTGCATCCCGTGCAGCTTCCCGTTTTCGGCCAATCCTTCGATGGTAGTCAGGCTCGCCCCGTCCGCCTGCACCGCGAACATGCTGCAACTCTTGACAGCTTTGCCGTCGAGCTCGACAGTGCACGCACCGCAGAGCGATGTTTCGCAGCCAATGTGCGACCCGGTGAGTCCGGCCACGTCGCGCAGGTAATGGATCAGAAGCAGCCTGGGCTCTACATCTGGCGAATACTTTTTTCCGTTAATAGTGAGATTGATCTTCATGAGCGGACTCCAAGAAGGTTTGGGTTTCATGGCCTTGCGCCGATGCAGGCCGATACGAACATATCAAACTTGACCCGGAAAAACAAAAGGGTCCGCGACGGGCGCGTTGCCGCCCGGCCACAAACCGCCGCGGTGATCCGCGCGGCCCGCGTCCGAAGTCCCGGGGCGGCGGGCCTTTTGGCCCGCGTAGTGGAGTTTCCGCTATACTTTCCCTACCCTATGGCTCAATTACTCGCCCTCTACCATCAGCCCGCTGATCCGGCGGCATTTGATCGCTACTACTTTGAGACCCACGTCCCGATCGCCAAGAGAGTTCCAGGTTTGCGGTCCTATGTCGTGAACGATGGGCCGCTGAACGCGATCGCCGGGAGTCCAGCCCCCTATTTGATCGCAGAACTCGGATTCGACAGCATGGCGGACCTTCAATCGGCTCTGTCCTCG
>Ga0207674_10005582_pt1 | contig 14914 bp, 18 predicted proteins | sample KBSCornC72_FD_184303 | JGI IMG/M metagenome (GOLD analysis project Ga0207674, IMG submission 184303) | Corn rhizosphere microbial communities from Kellogg Biological Station, Michigan, USA - KBS Corn C7-2 (SPAdes) (version 2) | ecosystem: Host-associated > Plants > Roots > Rhizosphere > Soil ... | reverse complement strand
GATGAAGGGCGACGCCGACGCGACCGTCGCCAAGAACTGCAGCCGCTTCTCCAACCCGTCGCTTTCGCGCGAGATAGCCACATCGAGGACCTTCTCGAGGCGGGCCTGCACTCCCAGGAATGACGCAGCGTTCTGCTCGTGGCTGCGCTTCCATTCCTTCATGGCGGCCACGAAGATCGCCCCGAGCCCCATCGACGGCCGCTCTTGCATCTGCTGGTACAGCTCCTCCAGCGATTGCCCTGACCAGAAGACGCGCTCGAACGCGTTCATCTGCCGGTTGGCGCGGCCATATAGCATCGACTTGTCGATGATGATCGCCCAGCACCACACGGAGGCCGCGAGCAGCCCCAGCATCACGATCTTGACGATCCAGTCGGCGCTGAGAAACAGGCCCAGCAACGAGAAGTTGGCAGGCGGCGGCTCAGGGGTCACTGGGGTGACGGCGACCGCACTCGAGGCCAGATCCTGCGCCAGCGATGGCGCCGACAGGCTCAGCGCAACGACAACGAACGCCGCAAGCACAGCCGCGCCCTGCCGCACCGCCCGGTGCGGCCCTTCCGGAAGAGAGTCCGTAGGTGTCATGAATGGTCCCTTTGTCTCGGTCCCCGCCGGACCGGCCCCCGCAATATCGCTCGTGAAACGCGATACGACGACAGCGGTCCCGATGCGGTCAGAATTTGTCAAATTTAAGAGAAAGCCCGGAAATCCGGCGCTTTGCGGGTCGTATGCACCGCTGCCTTAGTTATGGTCAACCAAAGGTTAACATTCCGATTCCGCGGCTCGGAACTGCTGGCCACGGTTGAAGTTCCCCCGACACTGCAGACTGGCAGCGTCCTCTGAAAGCCAGGCAGAATTGGAAAGAGGAACCCATGAAACTTTCAATCGGAACCCTCACGGCAGTGGCCGCTGTGTCGCTCGCCTTTCTGGCGGCACCTGCCCTGGCCGACCAGGTCGCCTACCACGCCGACCTCACGGCCGCACAGGAAACGCCGCCGGCCGACTCGGCTGGCACCGGCAGCCTCGATGCCACCTATGACACCAGCACCAAGATGTTGAGCTGGACCGTGACCTACAGCGGCCTCACCGGCGACGTCACCGCGGCGCATTTCCACGGTCCGGCGGCGATGGGTGCCAAGGCACCCCCGGTTGTTCCCATCGAAGCCCCGTTCACCAGCCCGATCAAGGGCAGCGCCACCCTGACTGATGCCCAGGCCAGCGATCTGCAGGCCGGGATGTGGTACTTCAACCTCCACACCGCGAAGTACCCTGACGGCGAAATTCGCGGTCAGGTCGTTGCCGGCGGCGCCGGCACGTCGTCGATGGCCTCGTCGATGGAGCCAATGGCATCATCGTCCGCCACGTCGTCGGCGATGGACATGTCCTCGTCCTCCTCGGCCGCGATGTAGCCGCGTCTCAGCCGAAGGCGGCGACCACCGCCTTCGGCAGCCGGGTCGCCTTGCCGTCCTTGATCGCGACGACGACCACCTTCGCCCGCGCGACCAGCTCGTCTCCGCGCTCGATGGATTGGTCGAGCGTCAGCCGTGCGCCGCTGACCTCGACCACTGCGGTGTCTACCACCAGCAGATCATCGATGTGCGCCGCCCGCGGAAAGTCGATCTCCATCGACCGCACCGCAAACGCTATCCCCTCGCTGGCAAGCTCGGAATGATGGATACCCTGCGCGCGCAGGAACTCGGTCCGCCCCCGCTCGAAGAAATGCAGATACGCCGCGTGATAAACGGCCCCCGAGAAGTCGGTGTCCTCGTAGTAGACGCGGACCTGGATGCGATGCGCTTTGCTCATGCGTAGGACTCCTGCCGCCCGAGCAGCGATGGCTCCGTTATGATCAGGTGCTCCGTAGTGAGGGGCAGGCGCATCAGCCTGTCGCGCATCCACGGCGGATTGAGGCCGCGCGCCTGGAGCGCATCTCCGGTGACCGGCAGCCACTCGAACCGCAGCTGATGCCCATCCTCTTCGATCTCGCGGACGACTCCACCCGACCCAAAGGGAAAGTCGCTGAGCTCGACGGCATAGTAGGCGCCGAGCTCATGCACCACTTTGCCATTGTGCCCAAAGAAATTCTCGACCGTATAGACCAGCCGACCGATGGCCGCCGGCGCTTGTACCTCTTCGGCAAGCTCGCGCGCCAAGGCGGCGTCGCTGGCCTCCCCCAGCTCGACGCGTCCACCGGGTAGCATGATATATTCGTCGTCATCCTCCTGGCAGGTGAGAACGTGCCCATCCCGGATGATGATCGCGGCGGCCCGATAGTTGAACAACCGGTCGCCGATCGGGAAGTGAACCATCGTCCGCAGGTCGTTCATTCGGACTGCGCGTCCTCTTCGAACAGGCTCGTCTGTACCCCGATGAAACCCTGTGGCACGGCCTTATTGAGGTGCTGGAACGCCAGTGCCGTCAGCATCCGGCCGCGCGGCGTGCGCTGGATGAAGCCCTGCTGGATGAGGTACGGCTCGACGATCTCCTCGATCGCATCGCGCGGCTCGCTTAGGGCAGCCGCAATCGTCTCGATCCCGACCGGTCCGCCACCGTAGAACTCCGCTATAACCGTGAGATATCGTCGATCGAGCTGGTCGAGCCCGCGCGCATCCACATCGAGCCGCAACAAAGCTTTGTCCGCCACCTCGCGGGTGATCGACTTGACCCCGTCGACCAACGCAAAATCGGTGACCCGCCGCAGCAGCCGCCCTGCGATACGCGGCGTGCCGCGCGAGCGCCGCGCGATCTCCATCGCTCCATCAGCCGCCATGCCGATACCGAGCAGGCGTGCCCCGCGCTCGACGATCTGCACCAGTTCCTCGGGCGTGTAGAAGTTTAGCCGCACCGGAATACCGAAGCGGTCGCGCAGCGGCGTGGTCAGCAGCCCGGCGCGCGTCGTCGCCCCCACCAGCGTGAACTTCGCCAGGTCGATGCGCACCGAGCGCGCTGCCGGTCCCTCGCCGATGATCAGGTCGAGCTGGTAGTCCTCCATCGCCGGATAGAGGATTTCCTCGACCGCCGGGTTGAGCCGGTGGATCTCGTCGATGAAGAGCACATCGCGATCCTCGAGATTGGTCAGCAGCGCCGCGAGGTCGCCTGCCTTGGCGATCACCGGTCCGGACGTCGCCCGGAAGGCAACACCAAGCTCCCTTGCGACAATCTGCGCCAGCGTCGTCTTGCCCAGGCCGGGAGGGCCGACGAACAGCACGTGGTCGAGCGCCGCCTTGCGTGTTTTGGCGGCCGCGATGAAGACCTCGAGATTGGCCCGCGCCTGCGCCTGCCCGACGAATTCTGAAAAGCCCGTCGGCCGCAGCGACACGTCGAGCGGATCATCGCGGCCTGCTGCGGCGGAGGTAAGGGTGGTCACTTGAGCAATTCCATGCCGGGAACGCTCCGGGCGGCGGGCTGGTCAAAGGTGACAGTCGTGCGGCAGCCAGCAATCTCTCCGCTACGCGCTATCAGCAGATCGGCGAGGTCGGCGCCTGACTCCTGCGCAATGGCAATTGTTTGCCGCACCTCGTCCGAACCCTCGAAGACCGCGTCTTCGCTTTCGAGCATGCCAGCGAGAAGATCGAGGACCGCCTGCGAGGTGCGCTTGTAAGTTCTCGTCATTACCCAGAAGAACTCGACGATAGTGACGGTGCTGATGAACGCAGCGTCCGAGGCGCTCCGTTTGTCGAAGAACCGAACGGCAAGCTGGTGCTGCCGGCGATCATCGTCGACAAACAGCCGCACCAGGACATTTGTATCGACCCCGATCAACGCTTGGTGCGCCTGTAACGTTCAGCGGCTTCATCGAGAACCGCCTCGTGCATTTCATCCACCGTCACCGGGCGACCCAGGGGATTGCCGAGAATACCGGCAAAATCGACGAGCCGGCGCGTCCGCGCGCGTACCCTAAGTTGATCGCCATCGAGATCCCAGTCGACCGGTGTTCCGTCTTTGATTCCGAGCGCATCGCGTATCGGCTTGGGGATCGTCACCTGCCCCTTGCTGCTTGCTGTACTCGTGCCCGATATCCTTACATGCTTGTTCATTTCCTACTCCCGGGCACTATCCCTACCTCTCAAAATAGTAAGAAATATCGAGGATCGCAAGAAAGCTATGAACTGAGCTCCCTCAGCCCCAGGCGAATGAGCATTGCCGTCTCCGTATCGTCGCCCTCGCGCTGCACGACCTTGGCCACCGCCGCGCTCGCCTGCGCGCTCGAATAGCCGAGGTTGCTCAGCGCCGAGACAGCGTCGGCGATATTGGATCGCGCCACACCTTCGCCCAGCGCCTGCTGCAACCCGAGCGTGCCCGCGTCGATGCCGATCCCCGTCGGCACCTTGCCCTTGAGCTCGGTGACCACGCGCACTGCCAGCTTCGGCCCCACGCCACTGGCGCGCCCGACCATCGCCTTGTCCTGGAGCGCGATCGCGCTCTGCAGCTCGCTGGTGGTGAGCGTCGACAGGATCGACAGGGCGACCCGCGCGCCCACGCCCTGCACCGTCATCAGCGTCGTGAACCACGCCTTCTCGTCCGGCGTCGCAAAGCCATAGAGTCGGATCATGTCCTCGCGCACGACCATCTCGACATGGACGACCGTGGCATGCCCGACCTGCGGCAGTGCCTGCATCGTCTTGCTCGAGCAGAACGCCTCGTAGACCACGCCGCCCACATCGATGTGGACATGGTCGTCGCCATAGCCGTCCACCAATCCCTTGAGCTTGCCGATCATGCGCTGGCCCTGAGCGCCGCCATGCCGCGATGATGCGCATGGCAGATGGCGATGGCGAGCGCATCGGCCGCGTCGGCGCCCTTGAAGTCGGCGCTCGGCAGCAGCGTCTTGACCATCAGCTGCACCTGTTCCTTTTCGGCGTGACCGGTCCCGACCACCGATTTCTTGACGAGGTTCGCCGCGTATTCCCCCACCACCAGCCCCATCGAGGCCGGCGTCATCAGCACCACGCCGCGCGCTTGTCCCAGCTGCAATGCCGATCGCGCCCCCGCATTGACGAACGTTTCTTCCACCGCCGCCTCATCTGGCCGGTGCAGTTCGATCAATGCCCGCAGGCTGGCGTGAAGTTCAGCCAGCCGCTCGGCAAGGCCCGCATTTACGGCCGGCGTCACGGTGCCGCAGGCGACGAAGCGCAGCCGGTTGCCCTCGCTCTCGATGACCCCCCAGCCGCATCGTCTGAGACCCGGATCGATGCCGATGATTCGCACCATGCTGCCCATCCCCCGTGCTTAGGCCGTCCGCCCGACCCTACCAAGCTCTATGTGAACAAAACGGCAACAATCCCCGGCTTCCAGCACCCTGACGCCGATCGTCGCCGGCTGTTCCGGCGTCCGTCGTCCGCCCGCCGATCGATCCGACCCGCCGGATCGATAAAACTGCCGAAGCTCCTCTATAGGGCTTTTCAACCATTTTCCTGCAGCGTGCGACGGAGCGTCGGCAGCTGAAGGACCCGCGCATCGATGAAGCTCGACCTGTCGTCGGAAAGTAAAGGCCGCGTCATCGTGACCACGGTCCTCGGCACCGCGATCTGCGTGGCGGTGGCCGTCTACGTCGACTCGTTCAACTTCCCGCTCTACGACGCCCAGACTCGTCTGCGATCGCTCCTCACCGACATCTTCCTGCCCATCGGCCTCGCCGTGCCGCTGCTGCTGTTCTTTTCGAGCAAGCTGCGCGAGCTGGCCATCGCTCATCGCCGGCTGACCATCTATGCCTCGACCGACGGCCTCACCCAGGTGATGAACCGCGCGGCGTTCTCCACGCTGGTCGACGCCTATCTCAAGGATGTCCGCTCGGCGGAACAGCGCGCCACCGGCGCCCTGCTCATCATCGACGCCGACAACTTCAAGGCGGTGAACGATCGCTATGGCCATGATCGCGGCGACGAGGCACTCGTCACCATCGCCGCCTCGATCAAATCCATGCTCCGTGCGCCGGACCTCGTCGGTCGGCTCGGCGGCGAGGAATTCGGCGTCTTCCTGCCCGGCGCGAACCGCGATCAGGCCGAACATGTCGCCGAGCGCATCCGCAGTTCGGTCAACGAGGCGCACTTCCTCCCAGACGGCACCACGCACGTCCTGTCAGTCAGCGTCGGCGGCGCCGTATTCGACAACAGCCTCCCCTTCAGCGAACTCTTCCGGCTTGCCGACCAGCAGCTCTATGCCGCCAAGCAGCGCGGCCGGAACCGCGTCGTCATCACGCCGATTCCCCAGCCCGGCGCCGCGCTCGCAGCGGCTTAGCCCTCCGACGTCAGGCGTGTCTCGATGCGCCGGTCGGGGATGAACCACATCACCGCGACCGCCATATAGAAGGCGAAGGCCACGTAGGGGTGAATGAACGCTCCGGCGATGCCAAGCGTATAGAGCACCAGCGATGCCCACTCCTTGTAGCCGCGCCCCATGGCCCGGGCGAGCATCGACTCCTTGCCGTGCAGCGACACCAGCGACGTCGCCAGCAGGTAGTACGCAAACCCCGGCAGGAACAGCGTCACCCCGTAGATCACTGTCGGCATCAGGGCGAAATTGCTCTCCCCCATCCAGCTGGTCGAGAACGGCACGATCGACAGGCAGAACAGCAGGAAATTGTTGGCCCACAGCACGCGGCCATTCACGTGCTCTACCGCCTGGAACATGTGATGATGATTGTTCCAGTAGATGGCGACGTAGACGAAGCTCAGCACGTAGGCAAAGAACGGGTGCGCCACCTCGAGCAGCGCCGACAGCTCGACCGCGTGCGGTGGGTGCAGCTCGAGTACCATGATCGTGATGATCACGGCGATCACGCCGTCGCTGAAAGCCTCGAGCCGCCCCTTGTCCATCCGGCTCCTCAGGCCTGCGCCTTGGCCAGGTCTTCGTCGCTCATGTCGAAGTTCGAGTAGACGTTCTGCACATCGTCGTCGTCCTCGAGAATGCCGATCAGCTTCAGCAGCGTCGAGCCCTTCTCGGCATCCACTGGAACGTAGTTCTGCGGCTTGAACACGAACTTCGCCGACTCCGGTTCGCCCAGGCTCTTCTCGAGCGCTGCGGCGACTTCCGACATGCTCTCGAACGTCGTGTAGATCGAGTGGCCCTCGTCGTCGCTCTCGACGTCCTCGGCGCCGGCCTCGATCGCCGCTTCCATCACCTTGTCGGCGTCGCCGGCCGCGGCCGGGTAGTAGATCTCGCCCACGCGGTCGAACATGAAACCGACCGAATTGGTTTCGCCCAGCGCCCCACCGTTTTTGGAGAAGGTCGAGCGCACGTTGGACGCGGTGCGGTTGCGGTTGTCGGTCAGCGTCTCGACGATGATCGCGACGCCGCCCGGGCCATAGCCCTCGTAACGGATCTCTTCATAGTTGTCGCTGTCACTGCCGATCGCCTTCTTGATGGCGCGGTCGATATTGTCCTTGGGCATCGACTGGCCACGGGCTGTCGCCACGGCCAGGCGCAGGCGCGCATTGAACGCCGGATCCGGCGCGCCGAGCTTGGCGGCCACAGTGATTTCGCGGGCAAGTTTGGAGAACACCTTGCTTCGCGCCGCATCGCTCTTGCCCTTGCGATGCATGATGTTCTTGGCGTGCGAATGGCCGGCCATCGGACGTCTTCCCTCGACAGAATGCTGGATTTCGGTGGCGCTATATAGAGAGGCCCGCCCGGCTTGTGAAGCGTGCGGGCGCTTATCGGACCTAGCCCGAGGTGGACAGGATCGTGGTCTCCTTGGGCGAACTCAGCACGATCAGCGTCTCGGTCCGCTGCAGGCCTTTGACCTGCTTGAGCACGCTGCCCAGGAACTGCTCGAGCGCCTTGGTGTCCCTGACCCGAACCTTGAGCAGGTAGTTCCAGGCGCCGGTTACGTGATGGCATTCGAGCACCTGTTCGGCGCTGGCGATGCGCTTGAGGAAGTCGGTCTCCACGGCCGCTTCGCTCCACCCCACGAACACGAACGCCAGGAGATCCAGTCCCAGTGCAGCCGGATCGACGAGGGCCCGCGTGCTGCTGATCGCTCCCAGCCGTCCCAGCCGCTTGACCCGATCGTTCAGCGTCGACGGAGCGACGCCGATCGCCTTGCTGAGGTCGGCCATCGACTGCAATCCGTCCTTCTGCAGCAGCCCAAGCAGCCGCAGGTCTGTCTCGTCCAGCTCGCTGCTCATGTCCTCCCCAGGGCAGTTTTGCGGCCGCAAACTAGCCACCGCCGCCCCCATTGCCAAGCGATTGGGCCCTTGGGCCCGTAAATTTTACGGTCACATCGGCGCGATGAACGCCGGATAACGGCTCCGATCACGAGCGCTTCAATCGGCCCGCGTCAGTGTGGGCACAACAGACGGGCCTCCGGTCCGGCATCGTTCCGAAAGGACAAAACGCCATGTTGCCCCTGATGTGCCTCGCGCTTCTGACGCTGATCCTGTCCTCGTCGCCGGCACGCCGCCGGAACCGCAGAGTTCGCCGCTATGCGATTGTCAGAATTCGCGCCGTAACTTTGCCAATCCGCTGAATTCCACAGTCACCATTCGGCAAGGTTGACAAAATGACTATGCGTTAACGCGCCATTAACTTTTCACGGTTAATTTCATGACTGTCCAGTTTCTGGACTTTGCAGAGCGGTTTCTCCCTCTGTTTGACGCCTCCCTGTTAACTTCCGAGAGCCGCCATATCTGACGGCTCTTTTCTTTTTGGGCTGCGCCAACATTAAGCCTCCCTCAACGCCCAGCATGGCACTTAACTGAGGCGCCCTCTGGCGTCGCCTGGTGGCCTCGCATGACAGACAGCAACGACAAACCGACGGTTGCCCTCGGGCCACGCATCGTCGCCTCCGGAGGCTTCACCGCCCTCTACCGCGAGGGCATGTCGCTGATCGAGGATGTCGCTGCCTATCTCGACGGCGACGGGCGCACGCAGAGCCGTGGCCTCCCGCGCGAAGCCTCGTTCGTCTACGCCACCGAATCCATGCGGCTCACCACTCGCCTGATGCAGCTTGCCTCGTGGCTGTTGCTGCAGCGCGCCGTCAACGAGGGCGAGCTCACGCCCGAAAATGCCCGGCTGGAAAAGGAAAAGGTCAAGTTCTCGGCCACCCCCACCGAACGTGGCGGGCCAGGCTTCACCGCTCTCCCCGACCGCCTCCGCGACTACATCGCGCAGGGCGATCGCCTGTTCGATCGGGTGCAGCAATTCGACCGGCTCGAGCGCGGGACTGTCGCCGAGACAGCCCCGGCCGACACCGAAGGCTCGATCGGCGATCAACTCGCCCGCCTGCGCGCCGCCTTCGGCAAGTTGCAGGGCTGACGCCTCCCAACCGCCGAGTCATTCCCGCGAAGGCGGGAACCTTCGTCGTCCGATCCGAGCGCCGACCCTGAAAGCGGTGCGCCCGCTGCTGCTGGGCCTGAGCTCGTTGCGGATTGTGGTCTGGGCCGAACCAAAAACAAAAGGCCCCGCCGAAGCGGGGCCCTTCCAAATTCGAGGCAGCAGGACCCTTAGATCCCGAGACCCTTGAACTTTTCCTTGAACCGGGTGACGCGGCCGCCGCGATCCAGCAGGTTGCCGCTGACGCCGGTCCAGGCCGGGTGGGTCTTGGGGTCGATGTCGAGCTGCAGCGTGTCGCCCTCTTTTCCGTAGGTCGACTTGGTCTGGTAGGTCGTCCCGTCGGTCATCGCCACGGTGATCAGGTGGTAATCGGGATGGATGTCTTTTTTCATGGCGGAGCCTCAAATCAAACGGGCGCACTTGCTGCGCCCGACGAACTGAACGGGAATTTGGCGGGGTCTCTACAGAAAAAACCCGGCCTGGGCAAGGGGCGCGCCTGAACCGGCGCGGGTTGCGGCTTTGGGGGGCTCCGCCTATATCGGGGGCACTTTGGCCACCGACACGCGCACCATGCCCGCATCCGTCACGCCGCGCCTTGGCCGCAAGGGCGAAGAACAGCAGCGTGTCGATCCCAAATCGTTGCAGCCGCTGCGGCGCCTCGTCCCCTTCGTCCTGCGATATAAGACCCGTGTTCTGCTAACCCTGGTCTTCCTGCTGATCGCAGCGATCTCGACCCTGATCATTCCGGCACTCGCCGGCAAGGTCGTCGACCTCGGCTTCGTCGAGAAGAACCTCGACATGATGACCCGATATGGTTGGCTGATCGTCGGCGTCGCCGCGGTCGTCGCCGGCTCGAGCGCCGCCCGCTTCTACTTCGTCTCCGTGCTCGGCGAGCGTGTCCTGACCGACCTCCGCCGCGCTGTATTCGACCATCTGCTGACGCTCGACGCGACCTTCTATGACTTGCATCGGGTCGGCGAGTTGACCTCGCGCCTCAATGGCGACGTCGCCACCATCCGCGGCGCCATCGGCTCGAGCCTGTCGATGACCCTGCGCGGCGCCGTCACCATCATCGGCGCCGTGGTACTGATGTTCCTCACCAGTTGGTGGCTCGCTTTGGCCGTCGTGGTCATCGCACCCGCCGTGATCATCCCGGTGATCGTCCTCGCCCGCCGCCTCCGCCGCATGTCGCGCCGCACCCAGGACGCGCTGGCTGAGATGTCGGCAATGGCCACCGAGGCGCTCGGCGCCAGTAAGACGATCAAGAGCTTCGTGCAGGAGCCCTATCAATCGGAAGACTACGGTCGCCGCGCCGAAGAATCCTATCGGGCCGAGGTCACGCGTCTCGGCGGCCGCGCTGCCATGATCGGTGGCATCATGTTCGGTGTCGTCGTCGGTTTGGTGCTTCTCGTCTGGTGGGGCGCAAAATCCGTGTTCGATGGCGCCGTGACGACCGGCCAGCTCACCCAGTTCATGATCTACGCGTTGATGGCGACCAATGCGCTGAGTTCGATTTCGGAGGTTATGGGCTCGCTTCAGACCGTCGCCGGCGCCACTGAGCGCCTGATCGAGATCCTTGACACCAAGGCCGGGATCGTCGCGCCCGCCAGGCCCGTTGCGCTGCCCACCCCCCCGCTGGGCACGATCGCCTTCGAGGATGTGAGCTTTTCCTACGAGACGCGCGACAACGAGCAGGTGCTGAGTAATCTGAGCTTCGCCGTCCGGAACGGCGAGACCGTCGCCCTGGTGGGAGCGTCCGGGGCCGGCAAGAGCACGGTTTTTGCGCTGGCCCAGCGCTTCTATGATGTCTCATCCGGTCGGATCATGGTGGATGGCATCGACATCCGGAACGTCGCTCCAGCCGACCTGCGCGGCCGGTTCGCCTATGTCGAGCAGGAACCGACGATCTTCGCCGGCACCGTCACCGAGAACATTCGCTTCGGCAAACCCGATGCGACCGACGCGGAGATCAGGTCCGCCGCCCAGGCGGCGCTGGTGCACGATTTCGTGGTCCAGCTCGAAAACGGCTACAACTCGATTGTTGGCGAACGCGGCGTCATGCTCTCGGGCGGCCAGAAGCAGCGGCTCGCCATCGCCCGCGCCCTGCTCAAGGATGCGCCCATCCTGCTTCTTGACGAGGCGACGTCCGCCCTCGACGCCGAGAGCGAACGCCTCGTTCAGGTGGCGCTCGAGCATTTGATGCAGGGCCGCACCACCTTGGTCATCGCCCACCGGCTGGCCACCATCCGCGACGCCGACCGTATCCTGGTGCTTGATCAGGGACGCCTGATCGATCAGGGCACCCACGACGAGCTCGTGCTCAAGGGCGGTCGCTACGCCGAGCTCGCCAAACTGCAATTCCGCCTGGATCAGCCCAGGGCTGCGGAGTAGCGCCCTACTGCAGGAGCGACCTTGCACCGACTTCGACCAGAACATGCCCCGGTGCGTAGCAATAGAACAGCCATCCACCCCGCATCTCGCGCGGGGCCTCGAGGTCTATGCCGCCGGCCGCCATGTTTCGGTGGAGCGCCTCCACATCGTCCCGGTTCTCGATGATGAACCCGATATGATAGCTGACCTGCCGGGTCTCACTCTGGTCGATGCTGCCGAACTTGGCGACGGCGTGGCTGAGCACGAGCTCCAGCCCCGCATCGCCCGCCAGGATGATGAGACCACCATTGGCGCGGACGGCGACCTGGCGGAACCCGAAATAGGTGACGAAGAACTCCGCCGTGGCCGCGGGATCGGGCACGTGCAGGTCCAGGTGATTGAGGTGCATGATAGCTCCTTGGGCTTTGGGCCACGCGAAGGAGCGAACGCACCGACGCGAGCCCGATTGGGGTCACGTCGCGGGTTCTCATGGCCGGAGCCAAGGATCAGAGCTTCAGGGAGAAGGGATCGGGCTTACCAAAACCGATCCTGCCTTTTTCGACGGCAGCTCGATAGCCGGCGGGGGCGCCGCACGCAACCCCTCAGCCGTCGGTCAGCTTGAACTCGATGCGCCGGTTCTTGGCGTAGGCCTCGTCGGTGTCGCCCGGATCGATCGGGCGGCTGTCGCCGAAGCCGGCAGCGACCAGGTGCTGTGCCGAGACGCCCGCCGCCACGAGATACTTGGTCACCGCGATCGCGCGCGCCGCGCTCAGCTCCCAGTTCGACGGGAATTCCGGGGTGTTGATCGGTCGCTTGTCGGTGTGACCGTCGATGCGCAGCACCCAGTTGATGTCTGCCGGAATCTCGCCCTGCAACTGCTTGATCGCGTCGGCGAGCTTGGCAAGCGCGGCGGTGCCCTCGGCCGAGACAGTCGCATCGCCCGGCGGGAACAGCACCTCTGATTGGAACACGAAGCGGTCGCCCACCACCTGCACGTCGGCGCGCCCCTCGAGGATCTTGCGCAGCCGGCCGAAGAAATCCGAGCGATATTGCGACAGGTCCTGGACGCGCTGCGCCAGCGCCACATTGAGCCGCCGCCCGAGGTCGGCGACCTGCGTCTTGCTCTCGGTAGCCGCAGTCTCTGACGCGTTCAGCGCCTGCTCCAGCGCCCCGATCTGCGTGCGCAGCGCCGCCAGTTGCTGGTTGAGCAGTGCTACCTGGGCCGTCGCCTCATCGGTCAGGTCCTGCTGCTTGGCGAGGTCTCCGGTGAGCCCGGCGATCTTGGCGTCTTTACCAGTGTCGCCGGCGCCAAGTCCCGCGATCTGGCTCTGCAGCTTGTCCCGGTCGGCGGTGGTGGTTGCCAGCGTCGCCTGCAGCGTCGCGAGATTGCCGGTGAGGTCGGTGTTGTTGCTGCGTTCCATCTGCAGCAGGTCGGTCAACTCGGCGATCTGCGAGTTGAGCTTGCTCATTGCCGTGTCCTTGCCCTGGATCTCCTGGCCCAGGAAGAACTGCGTCAGCATGAACAGCGACAGGAGGAAAATGATAACGAGCAGCAGCGAGCTCAGGGCGTCGACGAACCCCGGCCAGTAGTTGGTCACCTGCGATCGGCGTGAACGGCTTAGCGACGCCATGGTTCGGTGCTTCCCTCTCGGCGCCCGGTGTGCCGGCCCATTGTGCCGTTAATTTGGCCGCGGGCCGCCGCTGTTCTGATCCTCGCGCAGCATGGCTTCGATCAGCTCGCGGAGCTTCTTGTTGGTGTCGCCCTGCTCTTCGATATGGATGCGCAGATCGGCCTGCTCGGCGCGGATGTGCTTGACCAGCCCGTCGATGCCGCGTGCCAGTTCGGCCATGGCGCGAATGGCGTTCTGCGACGAATCCGAGTTCTGCATCGTCGAGCCGAGCCGCTCGATCATTGCCGACATCTCCTCGCCCGGTAGCCCCATGCCCGTCGCCTGCATCTGCGTCATCGGGTGGTCGAGCTCAGTCATCGAGGTCATCCAGTCCTCGAGATCGGTGTAGAACGCATTCTGCGCCTGGCTCGCTTGCAGGTCGAGGAAACCCAGGATCAGCGACCCGCTCAGACCGAGCAGCGACGCCGAGAATGCGGTGCCCATGCCCTGCAGCGGCCCCGTGAGACCGGCCTTCAGGTTCTCGAACAGCGTCGCCGTGTCGCCCGACGCGGTGTCGAGGGCCGCGATGGTCGCGCCCACATTGGTTACCGTCTCGAGCAGGCCGAAGAACGTCCCGAGCAGGCCGAGAAACACCAGCAGGCCCGTCAGATAGCGCGACGTGTCCTTTGCCTCGTCGAGGCGGTTGCCCACCGAATCGAGGATCGAGCGCATCGACGACGGCGTGATCACCGCCTCGCCCAGCCGGTCGCGCAGCATGCCGGCGACCGGGGCGAGCAGCACCGGCTGGCGCACCCGCGCCATGGTGCCGTCCTGCATCGAGTTCACCCATTTGATCTCGGGGAACAGCCGCATGATCTGGCGGAAACTGAGGACAATACCGGTCGCCGCGACCAGGATGATCAGCGAGTTGATGAACGGGTTGGCCCAGAAGAACGCGATGATCCGCGTCGACAGGATCGCCACCACCAGGGCCACGATGACCAGGAAAACCACGTTTTTGACGAGGTAAATCGTCGGGCTTTTGAGATGATATGGGTCGTAGTTCTGCGACATGGCCCAGCCGGATTCGCCCTCTTCAGCTTGGACAGTAGTCACAGCATTCCGGCGTGACAATGGCTTGGTCACGTCGGTTCGGTGACAGTTGGCGCGGCAAGAAGCCTATTTCACGCCTTTGATGATCTTGAGGAGCTGTCCCTGGATGGTCTCGTTGCCGGCCACCACCTCGCCGTTCCAGATACTGCCGGCGCCCCCGGAGAAATCGCTCATGGTGCCACCCGCCTCGCGCAGCAGCAGCCAGCCCGGGGCCACGTCCCACGGGGCGAGGCCCGCTTCCCAATAGGCGTCGAACCGCCCCGCGGCGAGCCAGGCGAGATCGGTCGACGCCGATCCGGTCCGCCGCATGCCGGAGATCGCCGGGTTGATCTGCATCATTTGCCTCAACTGCAGCAGGTCGCTCGGCCGCGCCCGTGAATTGATGCCGGTCACCACCAGCGCATCGGCAAGGTGCTTGCGCCCGGCGACGCGCAGCCGCTTCTTGTCGTCGAGCCAGGCGCCGCCGCCTTTTTCGGCAACGAACAGCTCCTCGGTCACCGGATTGTAAATCACCGACGCCACGATCTCGTCGCCGCGCTGCAGCGCGATCA
>Ga0207674_10005581_pt1 | contig 14915 bp, 12 predicted proteins | sample KBSCornC72_FD_184303 | JGI IMG/M metagenome (GOLD analysis project Ga0207674, IMG submission 184303) | Corn rhizosphere microbial communities from Kellogg Biological Station, Michigan, USA - KBS Corn C7-2 (SPAdes) (version 2) | ecosystem: Host-associated > Plants > Roots > Rhizosphere > Soil ... | reverse complement strand
CCATCGTCGTCAGCCGGCCAACGCGCGCGAGTTCTGCCTGGGCCCTCTGACGTTCGATCATGTTGTCCTTAAAAACCTGGACGGCCGCCGCCATCTCGCCGATCTCGTCGTTGCGACCAACCGCGGGTACTGCGACGGCGCTGTCGCCTTTGGCGAGCGCTGTCATGACGCTAGTCATACGAGTGATCGGCAGGGCGATGCCGCGCGTGAGTAGAACGCCCATCAGTATCGCAATGATCAGCGAGGCTGCGCCGCCGAGGATCGTCACCGTGTATGCAGTCGCGAATGCCTGGTTCTGCAGGGCGTCACGCTTTGCCAACAGATCGCGCTCAACCCCGTCAATTTCGTCCACTTTGACGCGGATGAGGTCCATTGCGGTTTTGCCGGCCGTCGAGCCCTCCAAGGCGCGCGCATCCCCATGTGTCTCGGGCTTCGCCATCAGCGCGATCTCCCGCTCGGCAATCGCCGAACGCCACTTCTTCGCAAACTCGCTTAGTTCATCAAGGCGGCTCTGCTGGGCAGGGTCGTGCGAGGTGAGGTCTTTTAATTTCTGGATCGCCGCGGTGTAGGCATTGCCACCCTTATGATAGGGCTCCAAAAATTTCTCGTCGCCGTTGAGCAAATAGCCGCGCACGCCGGTTTCCTGATCCACCATCGCGTCCATTGCCGACTCGAGCGTCTCTAACACGTCGGTGGTTTGGACACGCATGTTTTGGGCCCATTCGATCACGCGAAGTCTGTCGTATACGACAGCGCTGCTGACACATATGACCACGACCACGGCGGCAAATGCCGCCAGAAGCTTGCGCGAGATCGGCAAATTCGCAAAGGCCGGCACCTGATCCTCTGAAGCGTTAGACCGACCCGAATTGGCCAAGCATCATGAACGAATTATGCTGAATGCCTTTCGCGCTGCGGCTCATGCGGCTTCCTTTCCGTTGGATTGGACCATGCCTGCGCTTCCTCCAGGGATCGCTTGTCAGTTTGGTCAACAATGCGGACGCCCACGGGGCCACGCGAAGCTCATTGTCGCTTACGGAATTCGGGGCGTGTATGCGACTGAATGCCCCGGCCGTCCTGTTGCAGGCCGTGAGGCATATCCCGGCCCTCGGCAATCCGGTGACAGCCTGACGGCGAACGCCGGAACCTGCGTTAGATATCGTAATAGAGATGGAACTCGTGAGGATTAGGGCGCGATCGACTATAGCGGCGATTCAACCAGCGGAGGGCGACATGACCATCGACCGGGCGCTGCTGTTCTCGATTCTGATGGCCGCCATCGCGGCGCCGCGCCCGCGCCGCCGCAAACCGGCACCCGCGAGGGCGATGCCGTGACTTGCGATGACGGAAGGCGAGGTCTGCTGTCGGGCGAATCTTGTCATCTGGCCCGACGGCACGCGATCGAGCCTGTCGCCGCATTCGAGCGTGATCATCGGCATTAAATCGTCGGTGAGAGTGGGACCGGGCGTGTTCATCGACCAGGGCAACGGCGTTGTGCCGCTGGACGATCCGAACACGCCGAACAAGACGCGTTGCGCCGTTCTCGATGGCGTGTCGTACTGCTATTAGTGCCGCTGGTTTGTTCTAGTGATACCGCGTTCCGGTATTGACCGAGCGAAGCGGCCATGGTGTCGGCGGTTCGGCGATCGGCTCACCCGTCCCCCTGTCGATTTGGATTTCCTGCAACGCCTCGACGAAATCGGCAAACCACTGCTGGATGGTGCCGGCGCGAAGTTTCGCCATCATCGCTTCCCAGCGCAGGCGCCGCTCGGTCAACGGCATCGAGAGCGCGGTCGCGATGATGCGCGCCATGCCGTCGATATCGTGGGGATTCACCAGCAGCGCCGTATCCAGTTGGTTCGCCGCGCCGGCAAATTTCGACAGTACCAGCACGCCGGGATCGGCGGGGTTCTGTGCCGCGACATATTCCTTGGCGACCAGATTCATGCCGTCATGCAGCGGCGTCACGACGCCAACCTGGGCGGTGCGATAGAGGCCCGCCAGCACGGTCTGGCTAAAGCCCTTGTTGAGATAGCGGATCGGGGTCCAGTCGACTTCGCCGTGGCGGCCATTGACGTCGCTCACGAGCTTTGCGAGCTCGTTTTGCAAATTGCCATAGGCCTCGATCCCGCCCCGCGACGGGGTCGCGATCTGCAGCAGCGACACCGTGCGCGCCAGCACCGGCTGCCGGGTCCACATCAGGTCGAAGGCGTTTATGCGGTTGATCAGCCCCTTGGAATAGTCCAGCCGATCGACGCCGATCGCCAGCTTCTCGCCGTTCAGGCTTCGCCGCAACCGCGAGACGTCGGGATGGGAGATGGCCTTGGCGGCGTGCAGGGCGAATTTTTCGACGTCGATGCCGATCGGAAATACCGCCATGCGCGTTTTGCCATAGCGCGACGTCACGACGCCGTTTTCGACCTCGAGACCGAGATCCAACGAGAGATAGCCGAGGAAATTTTCGCAATCGTCCCGGGTCTGGAATCCGATCAGATCGTAGGCCAGCATCGCCTCGATCAATTCGCGATGATGCGGCACGCCCTCGATGATGCCGCGCGCGGGCCAAGGCGTATGCAGGAAGAACCCGACCGGCCGGGTGACGCCGAGATTGCGCAATTCCGCGCCCAGCGCCAGGAAATGATAATCCTGAATCCAGAACGCCGTCTGCGGCTTTTCAAATCGCAGCAGCGCGCGGGCCATGAAGGCGTTCACTTCGCGATAGGACAGATAGTCCGCCTGGGAGGCGCGGATCAGATCGGCGCGGGAATGCAGCGCCGGCCACAGGGCCGAGTTGGCAAAACCTTCGTAATATCCGCCGTAATGCGCCGCCGGCAAATCCAGCATCGCCAGGGCGCCTGCGCCGAGCGCCTCGATTTCGGCGAACGGTTCCTTTTGAGCGCCGTCGCGGACCCGGCCACTCGAACCCACCCAAATCGCGCCGGATCGCTCCACCACCGGCAGCAAAGCGGCCGCAAGCCCGCCCGTCATGGGTTCGTTGACCGTGCCGCGCGCTACGCGATTTGAAACGACGACGAGGTTCACAGGGTCTCCTTCCTGTTTTAACGCTCGCGCATTTAACGGATGTTCATCAATATGGTTCCCGGTCACCCTTTCAACGAAATGAAACCAAATTCAGGCGGCTTTGAGCTGGAACCGGCTGCTCCACTGCAGAAATTTTGCAAATAGCCGCCGGATGCGACTGAAATCGCCTGCGATTGACCGTTTGCGCGACGATGATCCAACTTCGATCACCGTCCTGCCGCAGCTTCGTCATCAAGCAGATGCGCGAGCCAGTTCCTCACGTCGCGCGGTTCGTCGAAATGGTCGGCCACGCCCTTGGCGCGCCGGCCCACCGAAAACGCAAGGCCGCCCAAATCAGGCATGATTCCGAATACCGCCTCATCGGTTACATCGTCACCGATAAAAATCGGACGGCGGCCCCTGAAAGGCTCGTGGGTCATCAGCTCAAGGACGCCCGTTGCCTTGTTGAAGCCGGAATGCTTGATTTCACAGACGCATTTTCCCGGCAGCACCTCGATCGGCGCGTTCGGCAGATCGGCCCTGATCAGGGACACCGCCGCGTAAATCGCCTTCTCCGCATGCGGCGCCAGCCGGTAGTGCAGCGCCAGCGAATAACCCTTGTCCTCCAGCAGGATGCCCGGACTGAGTTTGGCAATGGCGGCGAGCCGCCGCTTCAATTCCTTGTCCATCGGCGGGGCATGGGTGGCAACGGCTTCGCTGTCCGCCGAGATCCGCATTTCTGCACCGTGGCCGCCAACGGCCGGAAACTGCTCGGGGGCAAAAATCAGGTCGATATCGTTCAGCGAGCGTCCGCTGACCAGCGCGAGCGCGCCGGAGGTCCGCGCCAGCAGCCGGTTGAGGGTTGTCGAGAGATCCGGCGGCACCCACACCTCGCGCGGTGTCGGCGCGAGATCGAGCAACGTGCCGTCGATATCGAGCAAGATGGCGGATTGATCCAACCGCAGCGCTGGTTCGCGCGCCGCCGGACCCGCGGTCCGCGATGCCTTCTCCGGCGATGGAATGTCGTCTTGCAATGGTATGTCGGCCAGGTTCTGGTTCATTTCATTTCCTGATTCAGTTCATCCTACTCCACAAAGGCCAGCGGCCGTGCAACTGATTCCAGCGCCCGGCGCTCGGCCGCGATGGCGTAGCGCCACGCGATAACGGCCGCGGCGATCATCAATCCCGACCCCAGAAGATAGCCCGCGAAAACGCTGCCGCGCGATCCGGTATCGATCAACGCCCCGAACAGAGCGGGGCCAAAGACGCCGCCAATTCCGGTTCCGACCGCATAAAACAGCGCTATCGCCAGCGCACGGACCTCCAGCGGAAAGGTTTCGCTGACCGTGAGATATGCCGCGCTCGCTGCGGGGGAAGCGAAAAAAAAGATTACCATCCATGCAATAGTCTGGGCCTGCGCGCTCAATACCCCGATCGAAAACAGATAGCCCGAAATCGCGAGCAGAACGCCCGACATCCCATAGGTGAACGTAATCATCGCGCGGCGTCCGAGCGTATCGAACAGCCGGCCCAGCAACAGCGGCCCAAGGAAATTGCCGGCCGCGAAGGGAAGGATGTACCATCCGATCTGGCTCGCCGCGATTCCGTAGAAGTCGGTCAGGACAAGGGCAAAGGTGAAGAAGATCGCGTTGTAGAAAAACGCCTGCGCTATCATCAACGCCAATCCAACCAGCGAGCGCTGGCGATAGGTGAAGAACAGCGTGCGTGCCACTTCGCGCAGCGGGGTGTGGTCGCGCATCTTCAGTTTGATTTTCGGCCACGCATGTTGACCCGGGTCCTGCACATTTCCGATCACCGATCGCTCGATATCGGCAACGATCGCATGCGCCTGATCGGGACGGCCGTGAATCATCAGCCAGCGCGGACTTTCGGGAATCCACATCCGCATCACGAACACCACAAGGCCGAGGCAAGCGCCGGTGAGGTACGCCAGCCGCCAGCCGAGATCGGGACCGATCAGGGCCGGATCGAGCAGAACAATCGCGCTGACCGCCCCCATCGCCGCGCCGATCCAGAAACTGCCGTTGATCACGAGATCGGTCCATCCGCGATAACGCGCCGGCACCAGCTCCTGGATTGTCGAATTGATCGCGGTGTATTCGCCGCCGATGCCGGCACCGGTGAGAAATCGAAACAGCGCGTAGCTCGCGACGCTCCAGGACAGCGCCGTCGCGGCGGTAGCGGCAAGATAGACCGCCAGCGTGATGAAGAACAACTTTCTACGCCCGATCCGATCGGTGAGCCAGCCGAAGCCCAGCGCGCCGAGCACCGCGCCCGCGAGATAAGCGCTGTTGGAAAATCCGACTTCGAAATTACTGAAATGCAGCACCGGACTTTCCTTCAGCGCACCCGAGAGAGCGCCGGCCAGCGTGACTTCCAGTCCGTCCAGAATCCAGGTGATTCCTAGCGCAAGCACGACGCGGGTGTGAAAACTGCTCCAGCGCAGACTATCGAGACGCGAGGGAATACTGGTTTCGATGACGCGATCATCGCTCCGTGGCGCAGGCGTCGTTGCTGCAGCCGTCGGAGGAATTGTCGCTTCGCTCAGGCTGGCCATGCCGCATGGCTCCTCTGCTTGCCGTTTGCTACCTTCACGGAAACGGGAGCGTCGCGATTCAATACCGACTTGCTCTGCAAGAGCTGCAAACCTGTCGGATTAAACCGGTGGGAAAATGCCTGGGAACGTCGCGTTCTAGGGCTCTCAACCATGGAATCGGCAACCTTCGTGCCAGCCACATTGATCAACGCCTTTGGGACATGTGAGTTCCCCGCACTGCGACAAGGGAACCGATCGGGTCCCTCACCGTTTTTCGGCCGAAACAGTATGGAGTCGAATATGGCTGCACCCAGGAAAACAGCGCGTGCGCGCAAAACTGCCATCCGCAAGACCGCCAGCAAAAATGCCGGCAAGACGACGGCCCGGAAGGCGAGCTCGACGCGGAGAAAATCATCCTCTAACAAGGCTTCATCGAAGCGCTGGTCGCAACGCGTGACCCGGGAAAGCGACGCGCTCGATCTGAAGCACGGTGTCTTCACACTGCGAGATCCAAAACGAATTGCGGCTTCGCTCAAGCGCTCGGCCGAACGCAGTTCGCGCCGCAAGGCCGGCGCCTATCGCTCGGCGCTCTCGATGCTGACGTTCTACATCAACCGCGCCGGCAAGACGTTGCCGAAAGCCCAACGCGACCGGCTGCAGCGCGCCAAGTCCGAGTTGAAGCATCAGTTCGGAAAGGACTAAACCCGTCGTCCCGGCGAATGCCGGGACTCATACGCCGTGTTGTAGCGTTCTGGCACTGGGGCAGTCGTCTTTCCATAACTCGAACGTCGGTGAAAATGGGTCCCGGCTCAAGGCCGGGACGACGCAGTTGGTCACGCCGCGCGGATATTCGCCATGAAGCGGTCGAGCTCATCGCGCAAACGCGTGCTTTCGGTCGAAAGGGTTTTGGCGGAACTCAGGACCTCCTCGGAGGCAGACCCGGTTTCCGTCGCGCCGCGATTGACCTGCATGATATTGGCGGCGGCTTCATGGGTGCCTTGCGCGACGTTCTGAACGCTGCGCGCGATTTCCTGGGTCGCCGAGCTTTGTTGCTCGACTGCGCTGGCAATCGTCGCTGCGATGTTCGATATCTGGGCGATGGTGCCGCCGATCTCCTTGATGGCTGCAACCGATTCCTGCGTCGCGCCCTGCATGCCGGAAATATGCGACGATATCTCGTCGGTCGCCTTCGCAGTCTGGCTGGCCAGCGATTTGACCTCGGAGGCGACGACGGCGAAACCTCGGCCGGCCTCGCCGGCGCGCGCGGCTTCGATGGTGGCATTCAACGCCAGCAGGTTGGTCTGCTCGGCGATCGCCGTGATCAGCTTGACCACGTCGCCGATTTGCTGCGCGGCGCGCGACAGTTTGCCGATACGCCCATCGGTTTGCTCCGCCTGAAGCACGGCGGCCTCCGCGATCCGGCTGGATTCGTGCACCCGTTTCCCGATTTCTTCGACCGAAGTGGAAAGCTCTTCCGTGGCAGCGGCGACCGATTGCATGTTGCTGGAGGCTTGTTCCGATGCCCCGGCGACCTGGCTGGACAGGCTCTGGGTGGTTTCCGCGGTCCGCGTCAGCGTTCCGGCAGCCTGTTCGAGCTGAACGGCGGAGGCCGACACGTTCGAGACAATGGCGCCCACGGCCGCTTCGAAATCATCGGCGAAGCGAATGAGCTCAGCGCGGCGCGCCGCACTGCTCACCTTGTTCTGGGCGTCATGGGCTGCGGCATCGCGCTCGGCCTTTGCGATCGCCTGCATCTTGAACTCTTCCACCGCGCCCGCCATCTCGCCGACTTCATCCTTGCGCCCCAGGCCCGGCAGCACGACGTCGAAATTGCCGCCGGCGAGCTCGCGCATGGCCTTGCACATCTCGATCATCGGCCGGGAAATTCCCTTGCCCAGCAGCATGGCCAGTGCTGCACCGAGCAGAAAGCCGCCGGCCGCAAGCATCACAATCAGGTGCTCGGTCTCGCCGACGATCGCGTTCGACTCCGATTCAAGTCTTTGCTGATCGGAAAAAAGGTCCGCCTTCATCGCGCCTGCGCCCTGTACGATCGCGGCCGCAGAGTCGGCCATCTCGGCGGTCAGTTCATCGATTTCTTTCGAATTCTCGATCAGCTTGCTCAGGGCTTGCCGGTATTCTTCAAGCAGGGCGGAGGCTTCCTTGAGGCCCTGCACGATCTTTTCATCGGTCGACGATATCGCGTGTAGCGAGTTTTCGAAGAACTTGAGACGCGCCAGCGCGCTGGTGGCGACCGCCTGGTCGGAATTGATGACGAAGGTATTGGCGAGCGCGGTCACAGTCTGTAATTGAGCGATCGCCTTTTTCGCGCCGAATTCGATCGCCTGAAGCTCCGCGTCGTTGGCGTTGCTGGGGAGATCGTCGAGCTTGTAACGCAGCATGTTGCCGCCGCGGGTGAGCTGGTTTTGCGTCACCAGCGCGCTGTCGCGCTTGACCTTCAAAATATCGGCAAAGATCTTGGTGAAGGTGCGGAATTCCCTGGCGAGGCGGGTGATCTGTTCGAGGCGCGCCGGATTCGTGGTGCCCCGCATCGACTGGTCGATGGCGTCCTTCAGGCTTGTCTCGGCTGTCAGCGTCGCCGTGGCGTCGTCTTCTTTCCCGGTCACCACGTAATAGCGCGCCAGCGCCCGGTACGAAATCAGCTCGCGGTCGATATTGCGGGCCAGGTCGGCTTCCGACACGCTGTTTCGGTAGGATGCCACGCCGCCGGAAACACGCTCGAATCCAAGATAGGCGATGCCCATGCTGGCCGCCGAGATGACGAGTACCCCGGCAAAGCCGAGCATGATTTTTGCGCGAAATCGCAAGGTCGGGAGCTTCACGGATATCGATTGTGGCCAGACACGCTTCAATCCCACCTCAAACCCCCGGGTTCTTTCCAATAGCCAGCAGCGAACGGGAACGCGAGCTCCCGGATTCGATGCGCAAAGCTAGAACAGAATGGATAAGAGGCCGTAAACCATACCGCGCGGCGGGGGAAATCCGCCGGCCGTGAGCAAAATCAGGCCCTTTCAGGCGAGATTGCTGGATTTCCTACGCGGCAGGGGCCTTGGGGGCCTCTGGCGGCGCCAAGGCCTGCCAATGCGAAGCAAGCTGCAGCTGCGGCTCGGTCAGCGTCTGCAGCTTCTCGCCCGGTATCATCTCGGCCACGAACAGGCCGTGCCGCGTCACGTCGATCACCGCGAGGTTGGTGTAAATGCGCCTCATCCGGCCACCAATACCGTCGATCCGTCGCGCACCCCGGCCACGGCGTCGGCGGTGGTCTTCACCTGCTTGTCGATCACGTCAAAAAGCCCCTTGGCGCAGCATTGTTGTTTGGCCTCCGTGGCTTACGCCCGGACCGAATGGGGCCGGAATAGACCATCAAGTGCGGCCCGGAGCAAAGATACGAATTTGCATGGGGTAATGCGCGATATTTGCTCCGGAGTCGTCCCGGCGTCTCGGAGTCGTCCCGGCGACCACGACTTCACAATGACTTCCGCGACGAAATTCGTAGTTGCAAAGTCCTGTCCCCGTGCTTCTAATTGGAACAATTAAAAAAGCATCGGGAGGTATCAAGCGTGTCTACAGTCAAATTGACGGTGAACGGCAAGGCGGTCTCGGCCGACGTCGAGGACCGCACTCTTCTTGTCCATCTCCTGCGCGACCATCTGAATCTGACCGGAACCCATGTCGGCTGCGACACCAGCCAATGCGGCGCCTGTGTGGTGCATATCGATGGCCGGGCGGTCAAATCCTGCACGGTGCTGGTCGGACAGGCCAATGGCGCCAACGTCACCACCATCGAGGGTATCTCGAAGGGAGACGAGCTGCACCCGATGCAAGCGGCGTTCCGCGACAATCACGGGCTGCAGTGCGGCTATTGCACGCCGGGCATGATCATGTCGGCGATCGATATCGTCAACCGCCACGGCGGCCAGCTCGACGAGGATACCGTCCGGCACGAGCTGGAGGGCAATATCTGCCGCTGCACCGGCTACCACAACATCGTCAAATCGGTGCTGGACGCCGCCGGCCGCATGAAGGTTGCGATGGCGGCGGAATAATCCGCCCGATCCAGGTCTGCAAGTTCGGAACTTTCGAAATTCAAACCGGCTGCGGTCTGCGCACTGCAAGATTTAGGCGCTGACGATGCGGTCCGACAGGGAGAGATGCGATGGGTGTTGAGGGCATTGGCGCAAGCGTAGTGCGCAAGGAAGACCGGCGTTTCATCACAGGCAAGGGCCGCTATGTCGACGACATCAAGCTGATGGGCATGACCCATGCCCATTTCGTCCGCAGCCCGCACGCGCATGCCAAGGTCAAAAGCATCGACTCGTCGGCGGCCATGAAAATGCCCGGCGTGGTCGGCGTGCTCACGGGAAAGCAGATCGTCGATGACAAGGTCGGCAATTTGATTTGCGGCTGGGCGATTACATCGAAGGATGGCACGCCGATGAAGATGGGCGCCTGGCCGGCGATGGCGCCGGAGACGGTGCGCTTCGTCGGACAAGCGGTCGCGGTAGTGATCGCCGAGACCAAGAACCAGGCACGCGATGCGGCGGACGCCGTCGTCGTCAACTACGAAGAACTACCGGCCGCGGCCGATATTCGCGCGGCAATCAAGCCGGGCGCGCCGCAGCTGCATCCGGAAGCGGCGGGCAACGTGATCTACGACTGGACAATCGGCGACGAGGCCGCAACGGCGGCGGCCTTCAAATCGGCGGCCAACGTGGTCTCGCTCGACATCACCAACAACCGGCTGGTGCCGAATGCGATGGAGCCGCGCGCGGCAATCGCAGAATACAACGACGCCGAAGAGCATTTCACGCTGTACACGACCTCGCAGAATCCGCATGTCGCGCGTCTGGTGCTGTCGGCATTCTACAACATCGCGCAGGAACACAAGCTGCGGGTGGTGGCGCCCGATGTCGGCGGCGGCTTCGGCTCGAAGATCTTCATCTATCCCGAAGAGATGGTGGCGCTGTGGGCCTCCAAGAAGGTGCGGCGCCCGGTGAAGTGGACCGGCGACCGCTCCGAGGCATTCCTGACCGACGCCCATGGTCGCGATCACCTCACCAAGGCCGAGATGGCGTTCGACAAGGACAACAAGATCACCGGGCTTCGGGTGAAGACCTACGCCAATCTCGGCGCCTACATGTCGCTGTTCTCCTCCTCGGTGCCGACCTATCTCTATGCGACACTGCTGTCGGGGCAGTACAACATCCCCAACATCTTCGCCGAGGTGATCAGCGTCTACACCAACACCGTGCCGGTCGACGCCTACCGCGGCGCGGGCCGGCCCGAAGCAAGCTTCGTGGTGGAACGGCTGATGGAAACCGCGGCGCGGCAGATGAAGGTCGATCCGGCGGAATTGCGCCGCAAGAATTTTATCACGCAGTTTCCGCACCAGACCCCTGTCATCATGGCCTACGACATCGGCGATTTCGGCGCCTCGCTCGATTCCGCGCTGAAGGCGATCGATTACGCCGGCTTCCCCGCGCGCAAGGAGAAGGCCAAGAAAGAAGGCAAGCTCCGCGGCATCGGCTTCTCCTGCTATATCGAGGCCTGCGGCATCGCGCCCTCGAAAGCGGTCGGCAGCTTGGGCGCAGGCGTCGGCCTATGGGAATCCGCGGAGGTCCGTGTCAATCCGGTCGGCACCATCGAAATCCTCACGGGATCGCACAGCCATGGCCAGGGCCATGAAACAACCTTCTGCCAGTTGGTCGCCGAGCGCCTTGGCGTTCCGATCAGCCAGGTCCAGATCGTCCATGGCGATACTGACAAGGTGCAGTTCGGCATGGGCACCTACGGCTCGCGCTCGGCAGCCGTCGGCCTCACGGCGATCCTGAAAGCCATGGAGAAGGTCGAATCCAAGGCCAAGAAAATCGCCGCGCATCAACTCGAAGCCTCCGAAGATGACATCGTCATCGAGAACGGCGAGTTCAAAGTCACCGGCACCGACAAATCGATTGCGCTGCCGATGGTCGCGCTCGCCGCCTACACCGCGCACAATCTGCCCGATGGCATGGAGCCGGGCCTGAAGGAAGGCGCATTCTACGATCCCACCAACTTCACCTTCCCGGCGGGGGCCTACATCTGCGAGCTCGAGGTCGATTCCGGTACCGGCAAGACCTCTTTCGTCAATTTCGTCGCGGCCGACGATTTCGGCCGGCTGATCAACCCGATGATCGTGGAGGGCCAGGTCCATGGCGGCCTCGCCCAGGGCATCGGCCAGGCGTTGCTCGAAGGCGCGGTCTATGACTCCAGCGGTCAGCTCGTGACCGCATCCTTCATGGACTACACCATGCCGCGCGCCGACGACCTGCCGTCGTTCAAACTGTCGCACACCACGACGCTGTGCCCGGGCAATCCGCTCGGCGTCAAAGGTTGCGGCGAGGCCGGCGCGATCGGCGCATCGGCCGCCGTCATCAACGCCATCACCGACGCGATCGGCAACAACAAGCTGGAAATGCCGGCAACGCCCGACCGGGTGTGGCACGCCATCCACGGCAACGCATAAGAGGGAATGAAGCAATGTACCAGACAACCTATCATCGTCCCTCCTCCGTCGACGAAGCCGCGGCGCTATTTGCAAAAGGCTCGGAATCGAAATATCTCGCCGGCGGTCACACCCTGCTTCCGGTCATGAAGCAGCGGCTGGCCTCACCCTCCGACGTGATCGATCTCGGGAAGATCAAGGATCTCATCGGCATCGAGGTTTCCGCCGACGCGGTGACGATCAAAGCGGCGACAACGCATTACGACGTGGCCGGGAGCGGAGCTGCGCAAAAGGCGATTGCTGCGCTCGCCCATCTCGCCTCGATGATCGGCGATCCGGCCGTGCGCTATCGCGGCACGATCGGCGGCTCGATCGCCAACAACGATCCTGCCGCGGATTATCCCGCGGCGGTGCTCGCGCTGGGCGCAACCGTCAAGACCAACAAGCGGAGCATTGCAGCCGACGATTTCTTCAAGGGTCTGTTCTCGACGGCGCTGGCGGACGGCGAGATTATCACTGCCGTGTCCTTCCCGATTCCAGCCAAGGCAGGGTATTCAAAATTTCCCCATCCGGCGTCGCGGTTCGCGCTGACCGGCGTGTTCGTGGTCAAGACCAAGGCCGGCGATGTCAGAGTCGCCGCCACCGGTGCATCGCAAAACGGCGTCATCCGGGTGCCCGCCATCGAGGCAGCGCTGAAGGCCAACTGGTCGCCGGGTGCGCTCGACAGCGTCAAGATTTCCGCGGACGGGCTGCTGACCGATATCCATGGCTCGTCGACCTATCGCGCCAATCTGATCAAGGTGATGGCGCAGCGCGCGGTCACCGCGGCCGGCTGATCGCGTCTAAACACAAGGCTCACATATGCGGCGCGCAGCGATGCGCGCCGCTGTGCTTTTGGTCACATTCTCTGCAAAAGTCGCTTGCCACATCGGCCCCAAGGCGAGACAATTTAGCTAATCAGCTAATTAAAAATATGTCCCGGGAGCGGCCATGAAATTCGGCATTTTCTACGAGCACCAACTGCCGCGGCCGTGGAACGATGGCGACGAGCACCGGCTGTTTCAGGAGGCGCTCGATCAGGTCGAACTCGCCGACAGACTAGGCATCGACTACGCCTGGGAGGTCGAGCACCATTTTCTCGAGGAATATTCGCACTCCTCGGCGCCCGAGATATTCCTCGCGGCGTGCTCGCAGCGCACCAAGAAAATCCGTCTCGGCCACGGCATCTGCCTGATGCCGCCGAAATACAACCACCCGGCGCGGGTCGCCGAGCGCATCGCCACGCTCGATCTCGTCTCCAACGGCCGCGTCGAATTCGGCACCGGCGAGAGCGCCTCGCTGATGGAGCTCGGTGGCTTCAATGTCGGCTTCGATCCGGTCGAGAAGCGGCGGATGTGGCATGAAGGCATCGAGCAATGCACCAACATGATGGTGATGGACCCCTATCCCGGCTTCAAGGGCGAGTTCTTCGACATGCCATGCCGCAATGTGGTGCCGAAACCGCTGCAGAAACCGCATCCGCCGCTGTGGGTCGCCTGCTCCAATCGCGAGACCATCAAGCTGGCGGCGCGCTACGGCATCGGCGCGCTGACCTTCGCCTTCGTCGACCCCCGCGAGGCGCGGCAATGGGTCGATGACTACTACCGCATCTTCAGGGAGGAATGCGTGCCGATCGGCCACGCGGTCAATCCCAACGTCGCGATGGTGACCGGCTTCTCGGTCCACCCGGACGAAATGGAGTCGCGCCGCCGCGGGGAAGACGGCCTGCGCTTCTTCCGCTACGGCCTGGCGCATCATTATATCTTCGGCGAGCACAAACCGGGACGCACCGACATCTGGGCCAATTTCGAAAAGGCCCGACATGCGTTGCCGGCGGCCGGCGCCGATCACGGCATCGGCACGCCGGATCAGTTGCGCACCCATCTGCGGCACTTCGAGGAGTCAGGCGTCGACCAGACCGTGTTCATCCAGCAGGGCGGCCGCAACCAGCACAAGCACATCTGCGAAGCGCTGGAGCTGTTCGCCAGCGATGTGATGCCGGAATTTCGGCAGCGCGAAATCGAGCGCGAGAAGCGCAAGCAGGAAGAACTCGCGCCCTATATCGAGAAGGCGATGGCGCGCAAACAAATGACAAAACCGATGCGCGACGAGGAGATCCCGGTCTATGTCGCCCTCGGCCGCAAGGTTGCGGAAGAAGGCACCGGCACCGAGCGCCAGAAGCAGAACGCCAAATTATGGGCCGATGCCGCCAAGGTCACCTTAAGCGATCCCGGACGCCACGGCAGCAAAACCTCGGCAACGTCGTAGACTTTAGCGCCTCTCATCAAGGGAACGCCAACGTGCTCGAAAAATCAACGCCAAAATCCTCCACCCGCACCTCCGGTCCGCTGGCAGGTTTCCGCATCGTGGAATTCGCCGGCATCGGGCCCGGCCCCTTCGCCTGCATGATGCTTGCCGACATGGGCGCTGAAGTGGTGACGCTCGACCGCGTCGGCGCCAAAAAGAATCTGAAATCAGTGGCGGGGCGCGGGCGGAAGGTGGTCGAACTCGACCTCAAGGACAAGTCCGCGATCGCGCAGGTGCTCGGTCTCCTTAGCCATGCCGACGCGCTGATCGAGGGTTTTAGGCCCGGCGTGATGGAGCGGCTGGGGCTCGGCCCAGATGTGGTGCAGGCGCGCAACCCGCGCCTCGTCTATGGCCGCATGACCGGATGGGGCCAGGAAGGCCCGCTGGCGCAGGCCGCCGGCCATGACATCAATTACATCTCGGTCACCGGCGCACTTGCCGCGATCGGGCCTGCGGAAAAACCGGTGCCGCCGCTCAATCTGGTCGGCGATT
>Ga0207674_10005578_pt1 | contig 14920 bp, 12 predicted proteins | sample KBSCornC72_FD_184303 | JGI IMG/M metagenome (GOLD analysis project Ga0207674, IMG submission 184303) | Corn rhizosphere microbial communities from Kellogg Biological Station, Michigan, USA - KBS Corn C7-2 (SPAdes) (version 2) | ecosystem: Host-associated > Plants > Roots > Rhizosphere > Soil ... | reverse complement strand
ACGGTTTGGGCACGCGACCGCCGGCCGAGGCGCCGCTGCGCGAGGTCGTCTGGACGGTTCCCGAGCCGGTGGAGTCGCCGATCGCGGCGATGGGCGAAGAACAACAGCAGTACGAACCGGCCTTTTCGCCCGACGGCACTGAGTTTTACTTCGTCCGCGGCAAGCCGGGGGACGGGCACGCGCACATTTACGCCAGCTACCGCCGTGACAACGCCTGGACGACGCCGGTCCTGCTCGACGGGGTGAACGGGCCGAGCGACGATCTCAGCCCGCGCCTCACCGCCGACGGGCAATTCCTGCTCTTCTCGTCGGACCGGCCGGGCGGTGTCGGCGGGTTCGACATCTGGGCAGCGCCGCGCCTCGCGGGCGGCAAGTGGGGCAAGCCGTACAACCTCGGGCCGGCGGTCAACAGCGAGTTCAACGAGTCCAACCCCGATCCGACCCCCGACGGCAAACGGCTGGTTTTCTCGACCGACCGCAAGGCGGCGGGGAAAGAGCAGGTGCAGGCGTGGCGGGCGACGATCCGGCAGACGGTCAGCACGGATTACGATCTGTGGATGGCGCGCGTCGATGACACGGCCGCGCCGACCTCGCGGCCGACGACGATTCCCGCAACGCGTCCCGTCGCCCGCGCGATTCTTTTCAAGGACGCGCGCGAACTTCCCGGCGGCGTGAACACCGCTTCAGTCGAAGGCGCCAGTTGCGTCTCCCCCGTCGGCGATTTCCTTTACTTCGCGTCCAATCGCCCCGGCGGGTACGGCAAGTTCGACATTTACCGCTCGCGCATTATCGACGGCGGTGAAACGTTCGGTCCGCCGGAAAACCTCGGCCCCGCCGTCAACTCCGCCGGCAACGAGGCCGACCCCGCCCTGCTCTTCGGCGGCTTTCGACTCTGCTTCAGTTCCGACCGCGGCAACCCGCGCGGCGTCTACGCGCTCTTCCGCTCCGACTCGCGCGAGGTCTTCCCGATCCGCCAGCCGTGGCCGCTGCCGCACTTCGGCCTGAGCGTCTGGCTGCTGCTGATCTCGGCGCTGCTCTTGATCCCGCTGATCATGGCCTTGCGCGGGACCGACATGCAGCGACGGCTGAGCATTTTGCAGAAGTGCCTGCTGCTGTCGCTGCTCGTGCACGCGGCCCTCACGTTTATCTTCAGCTTCGTCCAGGTGACGCAGCAGGTCATGAAGAGTCTCAAGCACGACACGAACAAGGAGATCGCGGTCAACCTGAACCTGCCGACCGACGTGCAGATCGGCATGGCGGTGCGCAACCAGCTTTCGTCCGACTTGCCCGCAGGCGACGCGCCGCCGGTGTCTTTGGCGAAGGCCGTGCTGCCGGGCGAGAACGCGCAACCGCAGGCGGCGACGGTCCTGAAGACGGTCGCACCGGCTGCCGCGATGGATCGATCGACGGTCACGCCGTTGACCGTAATGACGCCGGTGACGACACCGACGCCTGTCGCGCCCGCGCCGGTCGCCGCGGCGCTCCAGCCGCAGATCCCGACGCCGCAGGAGCAACCGATCGAGGCGGTCGCGCCGCAGGTCACGGCGGCGAAGGTGGCGGATCCGAAATCCGACCTGGCGCCTGTTCCGGATCAGCCCAAGACGCAGGTGGCGCGCTCGACTGCCGCCGCCGTGCCGGACGTCGCCAAGACGTCGGCGCAGACGGTCACGGGGTCAATCCCCAAGGCCGTCGCGGTCTCTTCCACGGGAAGCGATAGCGCTCCCCTGCCGCCGTCGCGCTCGGGGACGGCCGCGCTTTCCACCGAATCGACCGCTGCAACCCCGAGCACCGACCTTGCCGACCCCACCGCCAAGCTTGCGGACCTCACGCCCGCCGCCCCGGCGGTCGCCCTCAAGCCCACGGCTGATCCGACGCTCGCCGCCGCCGCCGCCAAGCTCGTCGGCCCGTCACCGACGGCCGGCCCGCTGGCGACAACGGAATCGGATCAGCCGAATTCGAACGCCGTCGCGGTGAACGACAAGGCGCGCGTCAGCCCCACGACCGCGCCGACGACTATCGCCGCGGCCGGCGATGACGCGTTGAAGCCCGCCCCCTACCGTCCCGCCGATCCCGCCGCCGCCGTGGATAGTTCCGTGTCGTCGCGCCCTGCGCCGGCCGCCATCGCGACGGCGATTGGCGGCCCGACCGATCCCGCGCTGCCGAAGATCGCCGCGTCCGTCGCACCGCGTCCCGGCGCGTCCGATCCGTTGCTGCCGACGGCGGCGCAAGACGCCCTTCCCGCCGCCGCGCGACTTGGCGGGCCGCCGGCACCGAGCGTTTCCTCCGCGCCGATCGACGTGACGGCGGCCGGCGTCTCGCCTGCCGTCGCCGCGCCGACGTCGGTCACTGCAATCGGCAACGCCGTGCCCGCCGTGACCTCGAATGCCGCCGCCGGTGCGCCCATCGTCGCCCCCGCGCCGACCGTCCAGCCGGAGATCGCCTTCGCAACTGTGCCCGGCCCGATCAACGTCGGCCCCGCCGCGGTCCCCGACGCGTTCCCGCGCGCCCCGGAAGTCCGCAAGCCGCGCGTCGAACAACTCGGCGGCAACAAGCAGTCCGAAGAGGCGGTCGATCGCGGCCTGGCGTATCTCGCCCGCAACCAGGAACCCGACGGCCGCTGGACCTTCATCTCGCCCGACGACAACGGCCCGGCGGGCCGGCGACCGCACAACTATCACGACAACGGCAGCACGGGCCTGGCGCTGCTGGCGCTGCTGGCGCGTGACAACACCCCCGACAAGCCGGGTCCGTACCGCAACCACGTCAACAAGGCCCTCAACTACCTCCTCGCCGCCCAGGAGGACAACGGCGACCTCCGCGGCCCCGCCCAGCTCCGCGGCGCCGATTCCAGCCGCGCCGACATGTACGATCACGCCATCGCCACCCTCGCGCTTGCGGAAGCGGCCATCATGACAGGTGACAAGCGCTACGCCGAAGCCGCCCTCCGCGGCGCGCGGTTTATCGTCGCCGCCCAGGACCCCGAGTCCGGCGGCTGGCGCTACGTCCCCGGACAGTTCGGCGACACCAGCGTCTTCGGCTGGCAGATCATGGCCCTCCACGCCTGCGAGAAGCTCGGCTTCGAAACCCCGGCGCGCACCCGCGCGCTCGCCGACGACTGGATCAACCTCGCCACGTCCGGCCCGCGGAAGATGCTCGCCTCGTACCAGCCCCGCCGCGCGCCCACCCCCACCATGACCGCCGAGATGCTTTACACGCGCATGCTCCTCGGCCAGAAGCTCGAGGACGCCGACGTCGCCGAGGCCACCGGCTTCCTGGTCCAAAGCCGTCCGGACGCCCGCCAGCCCAACGTGTACTACTGGTACTACGGCTCGCTCTGCATGCTGCAAGTGCGGAACGACCTCTGGCGGCGCTGGAACGCGCAAACACGCGATACCCTGATCGCCCTGCAAAGCAAGGGCGGCGGCCGCACCGACGGGAGTTGGGACGCCGACCCCAAGTACGGCGATCGAGGCGGGCGGGTTTACATGACGTCGCTGGCGCTGCTGACGTTGGAAGTCTATTACCGCTACGAGCGGATCAACCCGCAGTAGCGCGGAACCGCCCGCGCGCGTTGGGTGGCACTGGCAAGTTCTCGGGCTCGCCAGTGGCGCGCCTCAAGGTTGCCCCGCGTCATATGGTGCCATGCTCGCGCCGCCGCCAATCAGTTTGTCTTTGCAAACAGGTTCGACGGCGGCGTCGGCATGTCTTTCACACGGTCGCGCCCCGCCCCCGACGTGCCCGCTTAAGCCGCAAGCGGGGCGGAGGGGAGTTTCGCGACTACCGTCACTTCGCGATCCGCCCCGTCGTCGTCGGTCGCGTCGTCGGTCGCGTCGTCGGCAATCCGAAGATGGACTTGTTCTCCGCGGGCGGAGGCGGCGCCACGTCCTTCAGCAACCCCGCCCGCAGTTGCGCTTCGGTCAGGCCGCCGTTGTGCTCGATGTCCCACTTGTCGAACCACGCGATGAACGCCCGAACGAATTCCACCCGCGTGACCCGGCCGTCCTTGTCGGCGTCGGCGGCTTTCATGAAGACCGGCGCCAACGTCGCGCCGGGCGTGCCGAACCGTCGCTCGCCGAACCCACCGAACCCCGTCGCCGGCTCGCCCGCCGTCTTTCCCGCGAGTTGATCCAAAACAGCGGGGGTGCGCAGGTCCACGAACCGCTTGATCGAGTTGGGCGGCTTGGACGCGAAAATGTGGCCGATCGCGAAGATGCCGCCGGCCTGCTGCTGCTTGACCGGCTCGGCGACGCTGCGATCGAATTCGCCGAGCTTGTCCTTCGCTTCGGCCTCGACCGCGGGGCGTATCGCCACCGCGATCGCGTCCACGACCGTGCGCACCCGCGCCGGCTCGAAGACCGTCCGCGCGAACTCGTCGAGCCGCGCCAGGTACGCCTTTTTGAAGGCCGGGACGCCGAACACGCGTTCGAGGAAGCGGTTCGGGCCGACCCACGGTTTGTTCACGTTCAGTTTCGCCAGTTGCTCCTGCTGCCCGAAGATCTGGCCGAAGCACCCGTCCATGTCCCACGGGATGAAATTGAACTTTTGGGTCCGCGGGTCGAGGTAGAGGTAATAGTTTTGGCCGGTGTGCAGGATGCCGTCGATGTTCGACAGGTAGACGGTCGCCGCCATGAACCGCGCGAGCTCGTCGAGGTCGATGTAATCGGGCAGGCGCCTGTCGAACTCGGCGTCGCCGGCGTAGGTGACGATCTGCGAGAAGTCGATCACCCGCCGGGCCTGCGCCGCCGACACCGCGGTCTTCGGGTCGTACGTGTGCGCGTAATCGACGTCCCAGCGGTCGCCCAGGTCGGCGAACAGGCTCAGGATCGCGGGCTTGAAGATCGCGCCGGCCCTGGCGCCGAAGCGGTCGGCGGCGAAGGCGCCGTCGACGTTTTCCACGAGCGAGTAGAGTCCGAGATAGGCGTGATCGAACTTCGGGGGGGCGGTGAGCGTGACGCGCGCGAACGCCGTCCGCGGCGCCGGCACGCCGGCGTCGCGGTAGAGGGCGTACGCGACCGCCTCGGTCATGAACCCGGCATCGCCGGCGCGGTTGTGCAGGTTGAACTTCGATTCCCCCGCCAGGCGAGTGCCCGCGGCGTAATCGTTGAGATCGAGCTTGAAAGACCGCTTGGGCGACCCGCGCGCGCCGACGTAGGTGCCGTTCCCCTTGAACCGGACGCCGACGTCGGCGAAGTCTCGCCCCTCAAAGGCCAGCCGCGCGTGCACCTGCTTGAACTCGATCCCGAAGACCGACGCCAGGCCGTTGCGCTTCCCCTCGGCCCCGCGCAGGGGCAGCGGGAAACTCCCCGGCCGGGCGGCGCCTTCGGGGTCGAACGCCGCCTCCAGTCCCGCCTGCATCCGCGCGCGATCGACAAATCCGGCGTGCTCGTGATCCCATCGGTCGAACCAGAAACCCGCGAGGTCCGCGAACTCGCGCCGATCGATCTTGCCGTCACGCCCGCGATCGCCCTGCCGCATGACGATGCCGGCGATCGCCTCTGCGGAGGCGTAGTTCCGCCCGTTCGCCCGGAAGAACGCCGCCCAGCCGGCCCCGCCCTCCTTCGGCTCCATCGCCGCCCACTGGTCGGCGGCGAAGGATAGCTGCACGTTCCAGACGTGATCGCGGTCGAAGAGTGCTGCCGCCGTGGCCGGCGCCTGATCCGCCCGCGCGGCAAAACCAATCGACGTCGCGCAAAGCGCGGCGAACGTCCCGGCGATAATGTTAAGCGTCTTCACCTGACTCCCGTGCGATCGCCCATTCCAACGAGGCCCGCACTGTATAGGACGGTTTGGCCGTCAGGTGTTACAAAATGGGCGGGACTTTACAGCCGGATTACTCCTTCTTGCCCGGCAACACCCCCAGGTCCGTCGCCCAGTCCACGAAGCGGTATTGCCACGTGCCGAACGGGATCCCCTTCCGAGGCGAGATCGACCCGCCGTGGCCGCCCGTGCCGTAGATGTGCATCTCGATGTTCAGCGGCTTGGGCTTCACCTTCCGGCCCACCTCGAACAGGGCGTTGTAAAACTCCACCGTCTGCTTCGCGTGGAAGACGTCGCCAGTGCCCGCGCACACCAAAAACGTCGGTGGCGCGTTTTCCGGGACGTGGCTCATGTCCATGGTCCCCGGCGCCCAGCCGGGGTAGACCAGGCAGACCCAGTCCGGGCGTGAGCTCACGCGGTCGATCGGATCGGCGGCGTCCGGCTTGCCGGCGTCGAACGTCAGCACCAGCCGCGCCGTCTGCTCGCCGCCGGCGCTGAAACCCATATGGCCGATCTTGTTCGGGTCGATGTTGAACTCTTTGGCATTGGCGCGGACGATGCGCACCGCCCGCTGCGTCTCCGCCAGCGCGTCGGTGGCCGAGCCGTACGGCTTGAGGCGGTAGCGGTGTACGAAGCACGTCACGCCCAGCGTGTTAAGCCAGTTCGCCACGTCCGTCCCCTCGGGCCCGACCCAGCAGGTCGTGTTCCCGCCGCCGGGCGAAATGATCACCGACATCCCATTGGCCTTGTCGACCGGCGCGGGATAGACCTCGATCGACGGGTTGTGGATGTTGGTCACGTTCGCCACGCGTCCGGCGGCGACGTTGAACTTCTCGTCCTGATCCGCGCCCGCCAGCGCCTTGAGGGCCGGGTGGCCGGGCGGGAAGAGTGTGATCACCTTGTGTCCGGGCGTCAGGGGCTTGGGCTCCAGGAGCTTCACCTCGCCGTCCGCGGCCCGTGCCGTCACTGCGCCGAGAAACGCACACACAATTGCCAGCCCCGCCATTCGCCGCCAAAGCGCCATCGCCGTCATATGTGATCTCCTCATTCGTCAATCCCAGCCCTCTCTTACAATCACGCCACGCGATTGTGACAAGCCGCAAGCGCGTCTCTTCTTGAATCGACTCAGTACAAATCCCGCGGCTGGGCGAAGAGCAACTCCGCGCTTCGCAGCGAGTTCCGCAACAAAATGGCCACCGTCATCGGCCCGACACCGCCGGGCACGGGCGTGATGTGCGCCGCCTTGGGCGCGACCGCCTCGAAGACCACGTCGCCCACCGTTTTGCTCGTCCCGTCCGCCTGTTTCACTCGGTTGATGCCGACGTCGATCACGACCGCCCCGTCGCGCACGTGGTCGGCCGTGATCAGGCCGGCCTTCCCGACGGCGACGACGACGACGTCCGCCCGCCGGGTGTGGGCCGCCAGGTCGCGCGTGGCGATGTGGCAGAGGGTGACCGTGGCCATCTGTTCGGTCAGCAGGAGCGCGATGGGCTTGCCGGCGATCTCGCTCGCCCCCACCACGACCGCCTCGGCGCCGCGCAGTTCGACGCCCGTTGAGCGGATCAGCTCGATCACCGCCAGCGCCGTGCAGGGGGCGATCAGCGTGTGCCCGTACACCACGTAGCCGATGTTCGACGGGTTCACCCCTTCCACGTCCTTCACCGGGTCGATCTTGTGCTGGAGCTCGGTCGCGTCGAGGTGCTCGGGCAGCGGCAAGTGCAGCATGATGCCGGTGACCGTCAGGTCGCGGTTCAGCCGGGCGATCGTGCCCGAGACGTCCTCAAAGGTCGCGTCCGCGGGCAGCGTGATCAGTTCGTAGTGGATGCCGGCCGCCGCGCACGTCTCCTTTTGACGCTGGGCATACAGCTCCCCCGCCGCCGTCGAACCGACGAGGATCGCGGTCAGGTGGACGGCCCTGCCTTGGGTGGCGAGCTCCGCGGTCCGACTCTTCACCCCCTCGCGGATCTGCCGCGCCAGCGCGGCGCCATCGATAATCTTGGGCATAGGCGCGGCATTATACGGATGGCGCGCACCAAGTCCCGCCTGCCCCCGCGCGCCGCCGGGAATCCGGGGCGGCGATGTACGCCGGCGTGGACGGACGCTACCGCGTGCCGGGGCGTTTAGTGCGCCCGCGCCTTCCGCGTCCGCGCCGCCTTGCGCGCACTGGCGCTGCGCTCGGCCTTTGACCGCGACGCCGACGCCTGTCCGCCCTTGTGCCCGCCCTTGTGGCTGGGCGAATGATCTTCCGCCTTCCCGCGGCCCCCGCCCGACTTTTTACCGCCGTGCGTCTCCTTGTTCACCGTCGCCCAGGCCCGCCGCTCGGCTTCCTTTTTCGAGGTTCCGCGTTTCTCGTACCCTTCTTCGATGTGCTCGGCCTGCCGCTTTTGTTTCGACGAATAGCTCGACTTGTCTCCTCGTGGCATGAAATCTCCTTTCAGGGGAAAGAGTTCCATCCGGTGAAGCAAATGAAATGCCACCGCCGCGTCCGTTTCCGCCGCTTGAACCAATGCCCTTCGTGGTGAATGATTAGGTCGGATGAAGATTTACACCAAGACCGGCGACGACGGCACCACCGGGCTGTTCGGTGGCGGGCGCGTGCGCAAGTCCGACGCCCGCATCGAATGCTACGGTACCGTGGACGAGCTCAATGCCGCGATCGGGGTCGCCCGCGTGACCGCAGCGGGCGGCTCGATCGCCGATTCCCTCGCCCGCGTGCAGCACGAGCTCTTCGTCGTCGGTTCCCACCTCGCCACCCCCGAGGATTCCCCCCACGGCCAGAAGCTCCCCCTCCTCGACGACGCCATGATCGCCCGCCTCGAGATGGAGATCGACGCCGCCGAAAACGAATTGCAGCCACTCAGGAATTTCATCCTGCCCGGCGGGAACGAGACCGCGGCACGTTTGCACCTCGCCCGTACAGTTTGTCGTCGTGCCGAGCGCGTGCTGGTCGATTTCGCCATGGACCGTCCCGTCGCCGTCACCATCGTGACCTATATGAACCGCCTGAGTGACTGGCTCTTCGTCATGGCCCGCCTGGCAAACCACAGAGCAGGGGTAGCCGATATTACCTGGGAGAAGTAACGTTTAAGCAGCCATGCCCCAGGAACCGCAGATTATCGACCTCGATCCGGACAAGGCGCCGCGCACCACCGCGTTCATCCTGCTCGCCTGCGGTCTGCTCGGCATCGTCTTTCTCGTCATCAACATGGTCTTCACCGGCCAGGACCCCTACTACATCAAGGGGGAGTGGGACGAGGGCACGGAACCCGTCAACCAGCGCTTCGACATCATGCCCAATCTGGTCCGCGGCCGGCAGGTCGGCGACGATTCCGAGGAGGATCAGGAGGCCCAGGACGTTCCCACGCTTAAGAAGCAAGGCAAGCCCACCACCAGCCCGCTGACCCCCTACCAGCAGCTCCTCAACCGCTACACCGTTCCCCAGGTGCCCGGCAGCCCCGCCACGCCTCCGACGCCCGGCGCGCCGCAGACGCCCGCGCCGGGAATCGGAACACCCGGCCCGCGCGGCGCCGCGACCGGCGCCCCGCCCGCGAAATAAGATCGCCCATGGAACTCCGGCACCTGCGCTACTTCGTCGCCGTCGCCGAGGAGCTCCATTTCGGGCACGCCGCCCGCCGCCTGATGCTCGCCCAGCCGCCACTGAGTCGTCAGATCCAGAAGCTCGAACAGGAAATCGGCGTGAAGCTGCTCGAGCGCACCAAGCGGCACGTGGAGCTCACCGCCGCGGGCAAGGTCTTCCTCGAGCGCGCCCGCCGGGTGATCGAACAGGCCGACCTCGCCGTCGTCGCCGCGCAACGCGCCGGCCGTGGCGAGACCGGGAGCCTCGCCGTCGGGTTCGTCGGGTCGGCCACGTACGGCGTGCTGCCCGAAGTGCTCCGCGCCTTCCGAAAGAAGTATCCCGAGGTCGAGCTGGTCCTCTACGAGATGGGGAGCACCGCCCAGCAGCGCGCCGTCGCCGAGGGGCGTTTGCACCTGGGCTTCATCCGCACCCCGCGGGACCGCACCGGTCGCGAAGCGTCGCTCGACGAGCGCGTCGTGCAGCGCGAGCCGCTCATGGTCGCCTTGCCCAAGGGCCACGCACTGGCCAAGCTCGAAACGCTCCCGCTGATTCAACTCCAAAACGAGCCTTTCATTCTCTTTCCGCGGGAGGCAAGGCCGAGCTACGGGGACCTGGTCCTCGCCGCCTGCGCCGCCGCCGGCTTCGTCCCGCGCGTCACGCAGCAGACGCAGGAAATGCAGACGGCGGTCAGCCTGGTCGCCGCCGGCATGGGCGTCACCCTCGTGCCCCAGTCCGTCCACACCCTCCGTCGCGACAACGTCGTCTACAAACCGATCGCCCCGCCCGCGCCGATTTCCGAACTCAGCGCCGTCTACCGCAAGGGCGACGACTCGCCCGTCCTTATGGCCTTTCTTAACGTACTAGCAGAGATTGCTGCGGCGAGCGCGAAGTAAGCAACTTCGCTGCCGCCGCCGGCCGCCAATATGGTATGATTCCGTTATGAACGTCGTCCTCACACCGGAACTCGAACGTTTCGTCCAGGATCAGGTACAGTCCGGCCGTTTCGCCTCGCCGGAAGAAGTTCTCGAAGCCGGGCTCGCACGCCTGATGCTCGACCCGGCGCCTGATGAATTAGACGAAGAAGATCTGGCGGCCATCCAGGAATCTGAAGAGCAGATCGCCCGTGGCGAAGTAATCGATTGGAAAGAGGCGTCCGCGATGCTTCGTCGAAAATACCTGGGGGAGTAACCGGCATGGCCGACAACTACCGCGTCCAGATCACAACGCGCGCGTTCGCCGATCTAGAGCGGATTTTCGAATACATCAAGCGCGACTCGCCTCAGAACGCGGCTAAGATGATCCAAACTCTTTTGGATGCCATCGAAGGGCTGAGCATCCTTCCGCGCCGTTTCGACGTCCCGCGAACTGGCTCACCACGTGGACGGAAAATCCGTTCAATGCCGGTGAAACCGTATCTCGTGCGATATCGAATCGACGAGCGCGAGCACATCGTCAGTATTCTACGCGTATCTCACGGCGCCCGACGGCGACCTTAACCTCAATCCCCCTCCCGCATCACCGCCACCCCGAACCCCCAGCCGTACCGCGCATTATCGATCTTCACCAACATTCGATTCACGCCCGCCTTCAACCGGATCGCCACGCGATCGCTGTGCGGCTTGTAGCTCCGCCTGGCCTCACTGCTGTGAACGACCTCCCCGTTGAGCCAGATGCGAATGCCGTCGTCGCTGCCGCACTTGAGCACCGTTTCGCGCGCCGTCGCCGACTCGAATTCGGTATAGCCGTACGCCACCGCCCACTCGTACGGTCCGAGTTCCGCCGTCAGGTTCACCAGTCCGTTCTTCCGCGACGCCGACACGCGCCGCCAAGCCATTTCCTCGCCGCCGCCCGGATACGTCAGCTTGAGGTTCACGCCCCCATCCCCGTGCCGCGCAAATTCGTCCTCCACCGGCGTCGGCAGTTCGAGCGAGATCTCCCCCTCCTTCGGGCTCTTGAACGGTCCGACAATATGCCACGTCTCGACGAAATTCGCCGCCGACTTCGCCTGCGCGGCGTCCCAGGAGGCGCGGAGGTCTTTCGGGTTTACGCGATCAAACTGTTTCCCGCACGCCGGCACGCGCGTCGGCGTGCGGTCGAGGCGCGGCAGGCAGCCCCCTTCGTCCACGAACCCGTGGGCGGCGATCAGCTCGTCGCACATCTCGACGATCTGGTCGAGCCCGAGCGTCGCCGACGTCAGCGGGTCGAACATCGCCGCCTGGTAGACGTGATCCCGCCGCCCCTCCAGCGCCGCGCGGATGAACAGCTCGTGCTGGCTCACGTGCGGTTGCATGTACGCCACGAGCTGCGGCGGCAGTTCGCCGACCGTCGTCGGTCGGAGCCCCGCGCGGTCCACGACCGTCGCCACCTCGACGATCGCGCCCCTTGGCAGGTTCGCGATGGCGCCGTCGTTCGGCTGGTTGCCGTAGATCACGCTCGGCCGGCCCGTCGCCATGGAGTGGATGATCGTGCTGCCGTACTCGTGGCTCCGCCGGACTTCCATTGGCGCGTCACCGCGGCAGAGGCACTTCATCCGCTCGAACTCGTCCACGATCCCGTCGCACCGCCGCAGGTACTCGTCGATCGGGACGTTGAACCGCGCGATCGCGCCCGCCCCGCGTGGGATGAAGAACGGGCTGTACTCCGCATTGTGCTCCGAGCTTTCGGTCACGAAATACCCCAGCCGCTTCATGAGCTCGAATCGGACGCGGTTCGTGTTGTAAACCTCGGGCCGGTTCATCGCCTCGAACAGGCGCGGATAAAGATCTACGCCGTCGCGTTCGATGCGCAGGTAAAACGCCATGTGGTTGATCCCCGCGCAGACGAACGCGACGCGCGACGGATCTTCGCCGATGTACCCCGTGAGCTGGTCGAACGTCCCCTGCACGCTGTGACAGAGTCCCACGGCGCGAATGCAAGACGTGCGGAAGACCGACTGCATGTTCATCGACATGGGGTTGGAATAGTTCAGCAGGATGGCGCGCGGGCAGAGTTCTTCCATGTCCCGGCAGAGCGACGTCAGCATCGGGAAGGTGCGGAGCGCGCGGAACAGTCCGCCGGGCCCGGTGGTGTCGGCGATGGTGAAATTCAGGCCGTATTTGCGGGGGATTTCGAAATCGACCAGGGTCGAATCGAACCCGCCGATCTGCACCATGTTGATGACGAAGTCTGCACCGGCCAGCGCCTCGCGCCGGTCGAGCGTGGCTTGAATCGTCGGGTTCGCCCCCAGCGCCTTGGCGACCTTGCGGCAGAGGTTGGCGCCGACCTCCAGGCGGTCGGCGTCGACGTCCATGTACGCGATCGTCGCGTCGCGGAACTCGGGGTAGCTGAGGATGTCGCCGGTGAGGTTCTTCGAAAAGACGACGCTGCCCGCGCCGATCATGGCGACTTTGATCACGACGATTGCTCCTGAATACGAAGTCCGACACCGATTATCGACCGCGACGAAACGGGGGCAAGCCAATGGAGCTTTCCATATCCGTTGCCGGTGTTTAATGTCATCGACATGACACCTTTGCGTATCCTCCTGGTGATTGCCGGAATCGGATTCTCAGGCGGCTGTTCCATGTTCCACGGCTCGGAGACGGGGTTCGGCGGGGTGAGTGGCGTGGTCGTCGATCACACGCACACCGGTGTCCGCGACGCCAGCGTCAGCGTTTCCACCGCCGGCCCGACGCCACAACTGCTCGGCACGGCGCGGACCGACATCCGTGGCGAGTTCACCATCGACAAGGTGCCGGCCGGCCACAACCTGCGCGTCTCCGTGACCAAGCGGTTTGCCGTCCGCAGCGTCGAGGGGCGCAAGGACAATGTCCGCGTCGGGGGCGGGCACGTGACCGACGTCGGCGAGATCGAACTCATCGCGAATTAGCGCCGGGTCAGGTCGTAGATTCGCATGCGCCGATCCTTGTCGTCTTTGAAGACGGCCTTGTACGGCAACTCGCCCAGCGCGCGGCCGTCGCCATCCGTGAGGCGGATCACCAGATATCGGAACTTCCAGTCGTCCCGCAGCTTGTCGAACTGCCAATTGTCGACGAGTTGACGGAACTCGCCGCGGCGAACGTCGACCGACTTGGGATAGCGCGAGATGTACCCTTCGCCGACCGGCTTGCCGTGGCCGGTGGCGTAGTAGAGGTGGGCCTGCATCTCGTCCTTGTAACTGGTGTCGATCACCGCGCCGTCCGGCAACTTGCGCAGGGCCTGCACCCACTGCGGATAGACCGCCGGCGTGATCGGCTGGGCCTTGGGCAGCGATTCGAACGTCCAGAGCAGGACAATCAATGGGATCGCCAGCCACTTCCACTTTCCGGTGATGCGCACCAGGTCGCCCAGGGCTGCGCCGCCGATCACCGCCGCACACAGGCTGACCACGATCATCAACCGCATCGGCACGCCGCCCATTTTCAACGGCGGAAAGATGCGCTCGAGGACCGGATAGATGCCCGGGAAGTTGGTGACCGCTCCGGCGACGTGGAGCTTGGGGCCCAGCGACAACAGGAAGAAGATCGCCATCAGGCCGAACCAGTAGCCCATGTCCTTGAGTCCAACGGCCCGCTGGCGGAAGAGCGCCCAGCCGCAGAGTAGCGCCAGCGCCCAGCCGACGTACAGGCTGTGCTCGACGTAGACGAAATCCTTGTCCGGCGTCGCCAGTCTTCCCCAGGCCGACCGCGTCAACTCGGCGAACCGCCACTGGGCGCTGGGGATTAGCGGGTCGATCACGTCGGTGCTCCAGACGGCCGGGTCGTGATTGAGCTGGAGCGGGTCGGTCTTGTTCACCTGGAGCAGCTTGTACGCCAGCGCGCCGGTGCTGCCGGCGGTGAGCAGCACGAAGAGGCCCAGCGGCAGGACGAACCGCCGGACGTCGTGAAATCCCGAGTTGAATTGCCGCGCCAGCGTGACGAACCCGAGCAGGCAGCCGGCGATGACGACGTAAAACGTCAGGTGGAAATCGCTGAGCGCGACCAGCAGCACCGCCCCCGCCGCCCCGACCCCCTTGAGCGCCGTCGGTCGGGTGAGGAGTTCGTACACCGCCAGCACCGCCAGCGGCAGCCATTCGAGCGTGACCATCTGCAAATGGTTCTGCGCGTGGGCGAAGTGGAAGTGGCAGAACGTGAACGCCGCCCCCGCGAAGAGCGCCCCGACGTACGAAGCGCCGACCCGCCACGCGAGCCAGAACGCGGTCACACCCGACATGACGAACGAGAAGACGACGACCGCGTTGTACGCCTGGTTCAGCGAGAACCCCATCTGCCGCATCGGCACGGCGATCACCCCATTGAACGGCGCGAGCGTGTGCGCAATGAGCGTGGTGCCGATGGGATAGTGCAGCCAAGTGGTGTACCACGGCAATTGATGAAGGTCGCCCACGGATTTGTTGAGCCACCAGAGGTTCCAGATGTTCTGGTAGCCGTCCTCGTGGCCGCAGAAATAGTGGGTGGAGAAGGACCCGAGGAGCGGCCAACTGAAGAGCGCGTAGACCACCGCATAGATGGCCGTCGGGATGAACAGCCCGTAAAGCAGCCGATAAAAGACGCGGTTGGGCATGCCCGACATTGTACGGCAGAGTCACTCCGCCGCAGCCCCGCCCGG
>Ga0207674_10005577_pt1 | contig 14923 bp, 12 predicted proteins | sample KBSCornC72_FD_184303 | JGI IMG/M metagenome (GOLD analysis project Ga0207674, IMG submission 184303) | Corn rhizosphere microbial communities from Kellogg Biological Station, Michigan, USA - KBS Corn C7-2 (SPAdes) (version 2) | ecosystem: Host-associated > Plants > Roots > Rhizosphere > Soil ... | reverse complement strand
CGCTCTCCGAAACGTGGCTCACCATGTACGCATAGATCAGCGGGCTCACAAACGACGCCGCTCCAAACACAAATTGCGCCGTCGCCTCATTGAACGCGAAGTGCTCCTCGCCCCCCGCCACGCGCAGCAGAGGATTGATCGCCACTTGCAGCATTGCCATTCCTGCACCGATCGTGAACAGCGACGCAATGGCCATTGCGTACGTTGGGTGTGTCGCAAACCCCAGCGCCCCCGCCAGCGCCGCCACAAACGACGCGATCATCACCGGCTTTTCCGTAAATCGGTCCACCAGAAAACCCGCCGGAACCGACAACACTCCATACGCCAGAAAGAATGAAAACGGTAGAAAAGCTGCGGCCGCCAGGCTCACATGGAAGCTGTCGATAATATCGGGAATGATTGGTCCAAGAATGTTTGTTAGAAATGACAGCACAAAGAACATCAAAAAAACGACGCCAACAATGAAGTGACTTCTGTTGCTTACACGTTCAGCCATCGTTCACTCCACCGCCGTCACCTTCGTCGCCCGTTCGAATTTCCCCGCCTCGCGTCCCACCAGCACCGCCAGCGCTAACGTCATCATCTGCACAGGCAATATTTCCACCAAAGTCCGTAGCGCACCCTCTACCTTCGGCAACCTGCAAACGCCCTTCGCATCACTTGCGAACAATAATGCCCGTGCTGTCGTTCCCGCAACGTCCTTCACCAGGCGCTCATTCAGCTCGCGAGTCTTCGCGTCACTCGCAAACACACCCACAAGAACCCCTTCCTTCATCATCTCGAAAGGCCCATGCCGCAGCGCCGCGCTGCTCATCCCCTCAGCGTGGAAATGCGTCGACTCCTTGATGGTCAGCGCTCCCGTCTGCGCTGCCGCCAGCGACTCGCCTCTCCCAACCAGAAAAACGTCCCGCACCCCAAGCAGCATCTTTGTCAACTCATCCACATGCGCCTTCCACCGGCTCAGGTACTCATGAAACACCTCAGCGGCCAGCTCCAACTCCCGCAACCGGCCGCCTCCCTCGGCCCCGCAAAGCGCCGCCCCAAGCATCCGGAGCGCCATCTGCGTGGTTACATACGTCTTGCACGAGACCGTATACTCATCTCCCGCGGCAGTCATCACGGCAAGATCAGCATCCCGTGCCAATGGACTGTCTGCCCAGTTCGTCACGCCGATCACCTTCGCCCGACGCGCATTCATCTCAAGCAGCCGCACCGTCTCCGCGCTCTTGCCGGACTGCGAAACCGCTACCACCAGCGTCGATGGCCTCAACAGCTCTGGATAGTAGTGAATAAGTTCCGAAGTTTCCACCATCATCGGAGTCCACCCGCTCGCCGCCAGTTCTATCGCCAGCGGATGCAGCCCGAAGAACGATCCGCCCATACCTGTCAGCACCACGCGCTCAAATCGATCGGCCCTGCACTCCCCCCCGATCGTTTCCAGCGCCTCAGTACCACGCAATCCATCCCACGTCGCCCGCAACGCCTCCGGCTGATTCATCAAATCAGAAAAGTACCGCCCTTGACTCACATCAAAATTCGACAGCACTGCTCGCTCCTTCATCGCGGCCATCAGAATACGCCAATAACCCTCACCCATCGGACCCGAGTGATATGCTCCGGCCATGCCATTAAAAGCAGGCCCATTCCTTGTCGCACTTCTGCTTCTCTTTTCAACCGCGGCTGCATTTGCGCGGGTCACGCGAGTCGAAGTCACCTCGCGCCAGGATGTACTGGGCGGCAAAAGCTTCGATGATGTCGGGCCCTACGAACGCATTCTCGGCACCGTCTACTTTTCACTCCCGGTAGACAATCCCCACAACGCCTCCATCGTCGATCTCAAGAACGCGATCAATCTTCGCAACGGCGAAGTCGAGTTCTCGGCTGACTTCATCGCCATCCGCCCCAAAGACCCACACCGCGGTAACGGCTCACTCCTCCTCGAAAATCCCAACCGCGGCCACAGCCGCATTATCTCCATCATCGACGGCGGTGACTGGAATATCGAGCACGATGCCGGCGACGCATGGCTGCTCCGTCAGGGTTTCACGATCGTAAGCCTCGGCTGGCAATGGGATGCCGCCGGCAAGGACGCGCTCCACTTCCGTGCACCCATCGCAAAAGAGCGCGGCAAAACCATCACTGGCCTTCTCCGCGGCGACTTAATGCTCTCCAAGCCGGCCGATGAAATTCCGCTCGGCCACCTGATCCTCGGCAGCATCGGCGGCACCGAATACCCTGTCAGCGCCCCCGGCGATTCGCGCAACGCGCTCACTGTCCGCGATGCCCGAAACGCCCCTCGCACCGCCATTCCCCGGTCTCAATGGCAATTCGCCCACACCGTGGACGGCAAACTCACCCCCAGTGATCGCCACATCCATCTCAAGGGCGGCTTTCAGCCCGGCCACATTTACGAGTACGTCTACGTCGTCTCCGATCCCGTAGTTGCCGGAGGCGGATTCGCCGGGTTCCGCGACTTCGCCTCGTTCGCGAAGCACAACCCCGACGCCATCACGCCCGCACGGCGCGTCATTGCCGAAGGCATTTCCCAGAACGGCCGCTTCCTGCGCGACTTCCTCTTTCACGGCTTCAACACCGACGAAGAGGGGCGCATTGCGCTCGATGGAGTGCTCGCGCACGTGGCCGGGGCTGGCCGCGGCAATTTCAACTACCGCTTTGCTCAGCCATCCCGCGACGCGCAACCCACTTCCTCTGTCTTCTATCCGGTAGACATCTTCCCCTTCACCGACCAGCCAGAAACAGATCCCGTCACCCATCTAAATGCCGGTCTCCTCGATCGCGCTTATGCTGACAAGACCGTTCCCAAGATCTTCTTCTCCAACACTTCCTACGAATACTGGGGACGCGCTGCCGCCCTCATCCATGTCTCGGCGGATGGCAAGCACGACGCCCGAATTTCCGACAGCGTCCGTATTTACCATTTCACCGGCCTGCAGCATTTCTCCGGCCCTTTCCCGCCCGCAAAGGGCACGGGCGACCTCCTCGGCCAGGAACCGCAGTCCCCTCTGCCCATTCATTACTTCTGGCGCTCCATGCTCGCCAACATGGATGCATGGCTTCGCAACGAAACACCTCCGCCGCCGAGCAGCTACCCGCACCTCTCCGACGGAACGCTCGTCCCACTCGCAAAATACGCATTCCCGCACCTGCCGCGGGTGAACACTCCTCACGAAGCCAACACCGGCGAACGCCTCGACTTCGGCGCCAACTGGCAGCGCGGCATCCTCACCCTCCAGCCACCGCGCGTGGGACCTTCATTCCCCGTCCTCGTTCCGCAAGTCGATGCAGACGGCAATGAACTCGACGGCATCCGCCTCCCCGAAATCACCGTTCCTCTCGCCACTATCACCGGATGGGATCTTCGCGATCCCTCCATCGGAGCACCCACCGAACGAGTCTCTTTTGAAGTCTCGTGGATTGCGTTCCCAAAAACTCCTGAAGCCCGCAAGTGCGCCAACGACCCCCGCCCGTCTATAGCCGAGCGATACCAGGGCGAGGACGACTACCTCCATCGCTACACTCAGGCCCTCGACAGACTCATCAAAGAGCGCTGGATCCTCACCGAAGATCGCGACGCCTTTCTCACCCGCGCCAGAGAAGAATGGTCCCAAGCCACCAATTGACAAACCATACGGAACGACATGTACGCGGCCAATCACATCTCACACCTACTGGCTACTGGCTTACTGATCACTGATCACTGCCTTACAATCTCCCCATGAACCTGGAAGCAATTCAATCCGCTCTGCGCGATGCGAACCTCGACGGCTGGCTCTTCTATGACCACCATCACCGCGATCCCATCGGCGAGAGCATTCTCGGCCTCGATCCGAAAGCGCACATCACTCGCCGCTGGTACTACTTCATTCCCGCTACCGGCGAACCGCGCAAGCTTATGCACCGCATCGAGAAGGGCCGTCTCGACTCTCTTCCAGGCTCCAAGGGCCTCTACTCAAGCTGGCAGGAACTCCGTGCTGGCCTCAAAGCCATGCTCTCCGGGTTCCGCCGCATCGCCATGCAGTACTCACCCAACAACGACATCATGTATGTCTCCATGGTCGACGCAGGCACAGTCGAATTCCTGCGCAGCCTAGGCAAACACATCGTAAGCTCCGCCGACCTCGTCAGCCACTTCGAAGCCGTGCTCACCGAGCGCCAGATCGCCTCGCACTCTGTCGCGCAGAAAGTCATCGACGCCATTCTCGAGGAAGGGTGGAAGGAAATCGGCCGTCGCGTCCGCCCTGCCGACGGCAGTTCGTCACGCGTAACTGAATATGACATCGTTCAATGGCTTTCAGAGGCGATGCGCCGTGGCGGCCTGGTCTGGGAAAACTGCCCCAATGTCAGCGTCAATGCCAACTGCTCTGACTCGCACTACGAGCCCACCGCCGACCGTACCTCCGAAATCAAGCAGGGCGACTTCCTCCTCATCGATATCTGGGGACGCACCGACGAGTCCGACAGCATCTTCTACGACATCACCTGGACGGGCGTCGTCGGCCGCGAGCCTTCAGAACGCGAACAGCAAGTCTTTGAAACCGTCCGCAAGGCACGCGACGCTGCCATCGATGCCGTCACTTCAGCATTCGCCGAAAGCCGCACCATTCGCGGCTTCGAAGCCGACGCCGCCGCCCGCAATGTCATCCTCGCGGCGGGGTTCGGCGACTACTTCACCCACCGCACCGGCCACAACATCGCCCACGAGATACACGGCCCCGGCGCCCACCTCGATAACCTCGAAACACACGACGAGCGCCGCATCCTCGCCAATACTTGCTTCTCCGTCGAGCCCGGCATCTATCTCCCCGAGTTCGGCATTCGCAGCGAAATCGACATGCTCACTTCACCAGGCAAAGCCTGGGTCACCGGCATCATCCAGCGCGAACTCGTCAGGATCTAGTCTCAAATTTCGGTAAGTTCGATTTCACATTTCGCAGATGTAAAGCTGTCATTCTGAGAGCACGGGGCCCCAAGCGCTTTCTTCGCCGGGGTCCCCAACGACAGGTCTTCGTGGTTGGGGTGGAGGTTGGGGGTGGTAAGCGAAGAATCCGCTATCGCTTTTAATTTATCGGAGCCAACATGATCTCCTGGTCAGACTAATGCATTTGCGCGGGTCGCCAAATACTGTTCCGACTGCTGGTCATGAAGACGTGCAAGCGACATCTGGGCGACAGCGGCGCCAATCAGCGCACAGAACATGTCGCTCTGTGTATCCCATGGATCGCCCTGGTTTCCCAGAAATGCATCCGCGCCGCTTCCTTCAACCAGCGCAACAGCCCACTCCAAAAGCTCGTAGCAGGCACTGATCGCGACGCAGATACACATCACCACAAACACACGCCACCATGGCCCGGAGATGACCCGTTTACGAATCAGTACTTCTCGCGCGATGATCGCGGGGACGAAGCCCTGGGCAAAATGTCCGAGCTTGTCATAATCGTTTCGCGCCAGGTGAAAATGGTCGCGCACCCAATTGAAGAAGGGCACTTGAGCATAGGTATAGTGGCCTCCCACCAGCAAAATGCTGGCGTGAAGAGCAATCAACAGATAAGCCAGATTGGTGAATCGGAAATGTTTGTAGGTCGCCGCGAGTATCACGATCGCCATCAGGGCCGGAAACGACTCCAGCCACCATGTAGTTCGATCAAAGGCGCCCACCCATGACCAGGCAATGACCAGCAGGACACAAATCAGTAGCCAAAGCTGAAAGGCAGATTGGCGACGACCGCGGGAATCTTCCGGGATCATGCTCTTGCTTCTATCGTCAGGGCTTCATCCTGTCAACTTCCAGATTAATCTTGGTTCGGCGGATCAGCTTCGATCCGCCGCCCAAGCAATCGTTCCTACTCACCAGCGCGACATCTTCAGATTGTCCACATAGATCGTCGCCGACCCGCTCGTTCCGATGCCGTCCACCTGGAAGTTCACGACCAGCGCTCCCAGTGCCCAGCCCAGAGAGAACTCGGACATGACTGTCTTGTTGATCGGCTGTTCCACTCCGTCGAACCAAACCGAGTGATACGTCACGTTCCCCGAGTCGTCCCGCGACACGCTGATCTGGATGTGATGCCACGTGTTTCGCGTCCACTTCGCCGGATTGCATGGCGCAGTCGACTTCAGCCAATGCGCCTTTGTCTGATCCACCGTCCCGGAGTTCTCCGTGTATTCCCATACGCCGGCATACCCCGAACATTGGAAACCATAAATTATGGTGTGGCCATTGCGCATGACCTGGTTGCCGTCCATCTCCAGGTTGCTGAGCACGCTGTCTGCCGTCAGCCACACATGCACGTCATATACAAAGTGTGTCGAATCCGTGTCGTTCCCATACGTATTCGAATAGAGAATTCCGCCGGCATTGGTGAACGTGGTGAGATATTTCTCCGTCTGGCCCGTCAGCGTGGGATCACTGACCAGCGTCATCGAACCCGTCGCTGTCCCGGGCGTCGCAGGATCGTGCTTGATCCGCCATCCCGGCAACAAGTCAATCTGTTGCTGCACATGTGCATACGAAGGAATCTGAGGTCCCTTTGGAGGTTGAACAACATTGATGTTCAGCAACTTCTGGTCCCCCACGCCCTGGCCCCAGCACTTTACATGCAGCACATGTGCCCCTGCCGGTGCACTCACCGAAGCCGTAAACGATGTCGGCTCGATTACGGCCGTTCCGCTGTCAATTGAATAACCCATCGAGACCGCCGGCTTCGACGCACAAGTCCTCGTACTGGCCGTCAGCGTGAACGTCGGACTCACTGTCGCCCCATTTGACGGTGTAGACACAGTAATGTCGGAGACCGGAGCGGCCAGAATCGTGATGTTCAGCAGCTTTTCATCATGTGTGCCCTTACCCCAGCACTTCACGTGCAACACATGCGCTCCTGGTGCCGCCGAGACCTTCGCACTGAATGACGTCGGTTCAATGACGGCCGTTCCGCTGTCAATCGAGTACCCCATCGACACCGCCGGCACTCCGGCGCAAGTTGTCGTACTCGCCGTCACCGTGAAGGGTGAAGTCAGTTGAGCTCCGTTGGAGGGCGTTGAAACAGTAATGGCTTGAATCGCGGGCGCGGAGCAGGCAGCCAGCGTCAGTGCAGCAAACAGTAACTTCCTCATTGGTAAACCCCTGGTGGAACGGCGCCGCAGCACCGGCACAACAGCGGGGAAAGTCACTGTCGGTGTTTATAAGAATCACTTCGAGCTGAGGCGCACTGTCTTTCGGGCCTTCCTGCGCTTCATCTGAAGGACGGAATAGAACTCTCGAAAGAGCACTACTCCTGTCTACCTGTATCTAGATCTGGGCTAAATAGAACGAATATTCGTTCCAATACCCGTCAGCCAAGGCAGTTGAAACGTCTTGCACGTCTCTGGTCTGAGCGATCCGCACGAGATCAGCAACCTGAAGCACAGGTACCACACCCAGAACAGAAATCTTTTGTATAGCTGATCTAATTTCGCCGGATATTCAAGCCGACGCTGTGATCCCGCTCACTCACGAGTGCGCAGGCAAACATTACGTTTGTGCCGTCCTATCCGCTCCCTATGACTGCGCTCGAATGGATCGGGGATTCGGAGATCATCGAGGAACTCAGCACGAGAGAACAACTATCACTTGCGCCTGCTATCCTCCCGCAAGGAGTCTCCCCATGTCCGACACTGCTGCCTTCCCGTACGAAACCCGCCTCAACATCCTTCACGGCCCGCTCGAGGTCATCGACATTAACATCCCCGACGCGAAGAACTACAAGTGGTTCAATCAGACCCTCTGCAAGGTCAATGAGTCCGTCGTCCGCGTCGGGATCATCGAAGGCGAATACCATTGGCACAAGCACGACGATGACGACGAATTCTTCCTCACCGTAGAAGGTCAGCTCCTCATCGACCTCGAAGACAAAACCATCGAACTCAATTCCGGCCAGGGGTTCGTCATCCCGCGCGGCATCGTCCACCGCACCCGCGCTCCAAAGCGCACCGTAATCCTGATGGTCGAAAACGCCGGCATCATACCCACCGGCAACTAAGGCACCTGACATTGCCAATCTGAACTGAGCAGTTCTCTGGGCACTGATCTGAGGCTACCCGGGCCCCCTGTCCACTGCGATATAGTCAGAAAGGAATGGCAGACGCTGAGAACAAGAAAGCCGTTGCGCAAAAGAGCGCTCACGACGGCTTTGTATTCCTTCCCTTGATCGCCGGCTGGCTCATCCCCGGCGCGGGACACTTTCTGCTTCGCAAATGGGGTCGCGGCGCTCTGCTCGCCATCTCCATCATCTGCATGTTTGCCATCGGGCTTGCGATGCAGGGCAAGCTCTACGCCAACGCCCACGACATCCTCGAAATCCTCGGCCTGCTCGGCGATCTCGGCAGCGGCCTCCTCTACGTCGTCGGTCGCGCCATGGGCCTTGGCGCAGATTCCGTTCAGCTCACCGTAGCCGATTGGGGCACGCGCTTCATCGTAGTCGCCGGCCTCCTCAACATCATCTCCGCCGTCGACGCACACAACCTGCGCACTGGGAGGAAGTCTTAGTGTTCTCTCCCTCCCACTTCACCGCAGTATTGTTGTTTGGACTCTTCGCCTCAACCGTCTTCGGCATCACCCAGCGCGAAACACCCCAGCGCATGTTCCGCTACGGTCTCTACTGCTTCTCTCTATTCGTCGGATCCGCCATTGTCCTGAGCTGGGTCATGTACCTCATCGCGCGCTAGAGAGTGTCAGTTCCCAGCCCCTATCTCTCCCACACCGCCGCGTCGAACTTGTGTACGCACTCATACCCTTCGCTCTTGTAGAGTTCGATAGCCTGCGCGTTCGCCTCTGTCACTGTCAGTGAAATCTCGCTCACTCCCTGGCTCAAAAAGTGCGCCCCCGCAACCAGAAGCATCTTGCGCGCAAGCCCCTGCCTGCGAAACTTCGGATGAACGCACAGCTGCGTTATGTGCCCGCTCTGCGGACTCACCCGCGATCCCAGCACCAGTGCAGCCAGCTCGTGCGTGCTTCGCTCCACCACCACATGCGAAGCCTGGGGAGAAAATACGCCGCATCCCGAATAACGCACGATGTTATGCAGGAACCGCATCGATCCATGTACCGACCGGTATTGGTCATTGATCAGGCTGTCCGGATGCCCGTAGTACGCCGTAGAGATCAGTCGTGCCGCGGAATTCAGGTCGTCATCGCGCCACGGCCGCAGCTCAAGCTCCGGCGGCATCTCCACTCGCGGTCGGCTCCAGTGTCCTGCCAGCGGCTGCACCATGAAGTGCCGTCCGTACAGTTCAAATCCCGACTCCAGAAAAATCTCGGCGTGAGTCCCCGAAGGGTGCAGAAGCAGTTGTGATTCGATCCGGTCCACATTCGGCGAGTTCAGCAGCGTTTCGAACAGGTGCTTCAACAGCGTGGCCTCGATCTCCCGCTCAGGCTCAGGATCCGAGTCCGCCGCCTCCGGATTCCTACCCGGCATTGCAAACACATCTCCGATTACCGCCTTCGTCTCTTCGTAAACGCAGAAGGTGTATCCTGTCACCTGCCCGGCTTCCAGCGCTGCATAGCCTGGCAGGAGATGATTATCGAGATATTGCATCAGCAGCCGCGCGCTTGATCGATAATCCCAGTGCAGCCGCTTGCTCCAAAGCTCCCCTTCGGCGTCCAGCACGGGCCGCAGCACCGGCGCAGCAAAATGCCGAAGATCGAGGATCTCAAGACTTACGCCCGCTGCCATGTTTCCTCTGCGATACCTGCCATCGGCCGATGCGTGCTCCTGCGCATGGAACAGCGCCGAGCCGATTACCGGGCCATCCGGTCACTTTGACACGATTCGCCAGCTTCCCGCAAGTTACACAATGTCCAAATGTTGTTCCCGGAAACCAGAAGCTACCGTGGGCCCACCAGGTACACTTCCAGCCCCTGCTCGGGCCAGCTTAGAACTTCCTCGTAATGCCGCCCTTCCAGATATTGCTGAAGCGCCGCTGGGGTATGCAGATCAACCCCTCCGCGACCTGTAACGCGCGCCACGAGAAGATGCTCCCCCTCGGGAACCCCGATGTCCTCGTAATTGACTACTTCGCGGTTTCGATAGAACGCAAGGCCGTACTCCACATCCCGGCGAACCCTGAACACCGCGACCGTCTCATCCCGCGGCGCCAGTTGTTCCAGCCGGTCCGCAATCGGCCGCGCCGAATACGACCTGTCCAGCACGTGGATCACTCTCTTCGTCGGCACGATAGCTGGAATACCGAAGAAAGGCCCCACCCCGTATAGAAAGAATGTCAGAACCACCAGCACACCGGTCGTGGCCAGCCGCAGCCGCACCACTCCGTATCCCTTCACCACGACAATAATCAGGAGCGCCGCACCGAGCGAAGCCAGCAGCGCCACCGACCAGGCTCGGGTAGGCGGCATCTCCGGTCCGTGGTTCACAAACCAGGGCATCAGCAGCGCGAACATTGTCATCACGCCGCACAGGGCTGCGTGACCGCCCAACTCCCAGCGGTTCAACCCTGGCTGCCGCTTCCTGAAGAGATAATCTCCGGTAAGAATCGTGATCGGAGGAATTGCCGGCAAAATGTACCCCGGCAGCTTCGATTGCGAAAACGAAAAGAACACCACCGGAATGATCGCCCACAGCACCAGGAACTCCGGGAAAGCATCGCCCGGTCGGTTGGGCGCTCGCCGCTTCGGATTCAATCTCCGCAGCCGCCACTCAGCCACTGATGTCTGTACCCCATCGACAAACGCCCGCGCAGCGATCACAGTCCACGGCATCACGGCCAGCACGACCACCGCCAGGTAGTACCAGAACGGCTGCCGGTGCTGATATCGGTTCGTCGCAAACCGCTCCAGGTTGTGCTGCAGGAAGAATTCCCGGAAAAACGTCGGGTTCTGATGCTGCACCGCGATAAACCACGGCAGCGTTATGGCGAAGTAGAGCGCAATCCCCGGCCACCACACGGAGCGCCGCACAATGGACCATTCTCTGCGTAGAAATGCAAAAGCACAAACAATCACAAGCGCGAGAAACGGCGCTACTGGTCCCTTGGCCAGAGTCGCCACTCCCGTGAAGAAATAGATATCGAATAGCCAGAACTTCGAATTCGTTTCATACCACGCATACCAGCCCAGCAGCCCGATCGAAAGAGGAGCCGCCATCTGCATATCCGTCGAGGCGCCGCGAGAGAATCCGATGATTCCTGCGCAAGCCACCGTGATAAGCGCCGCATCGAGGTGTCCCCCTGCCCTGAATCTCTTCATGTGCAGGTAAATCAGCGCCACCATGATGAACGCAAAACTCGCCGACGGCAGCCGTGCGCTCCAGTCGTGAACCCCGAACTCCTGGAACACGAACATCGCCCGCCAGTAATACAGCGCCGGCTTCTCCAGCCAGGGATGCCCGTAGAGATACGGCGTGACGCACGCCGTCAGCCGCTCCTTCAGCGAGTGAGCCCCATCGAACCGCACCAGCATCTCGTGAGCAATCTGCGCATACCTGGGCTCATCGGCCCCCACCAGGCCAAGGCCGTCTCCACCGAACAGCGGGACCACTCCGTAGAGGATAAAAAAGGCGCTGAAGACCACCAGCACCGCGGCCTCGCAGAATGTCGCCCATGTCGGCAGGCGGAAGCGTCGGCCCTCGGGTGATTCAGGCACTACTGGTTCCAACTGTGTTTCCACTTCCAGCAATTTCTCCAGACCAGCAATGACCGCCAGTCTTCCGGCCAACTCCACGGGGCTTGAAGTTCGCCAAGCAGGAAAGTCTCTGCGCCGTAAAGCTTCAAGAACGCAGAAGGTAGGCTATCAGATTCCTGCCGTTTCTCCGCATCTCTGAGGACCCCAGCGCCCCCTTCAACTCTTCCAGAATCTGTTCTTTCGCCCGCATCAGCGGGCCGTCCAGAGTACATCCCGCGGCGTTCTCGTGGCCCCCACCGCCAAGCCGCTCCGCAATTGCCGCCACATTCACGCGACCCTTGCTTCGCAAACTCACGCGTACACGCGGCTCCTCAAGTTCGCGCAAGAAGACCGCGACTTCCACCTCAGCGATCGACAGCGCATAGTTCACGATGCCCTCGCAATCCTCTTCCACAGCGCAGCTCCGGATCATGTCTTCATGCCTGATGCACAGCCACGCCAGCCGTCCCTCGCGATGCAGATTCTTGAGCGCCGCCCCCAGCAGCAGCAGCTTCGACATCGGCGTCGAGAAATACACCTGCTGCGCGATCTTGATCGGATTCGCTCCAGCCATCGTCAGCTCCCGGGCCAGCTCAAACGTTGACGCCCGCGTTCCGCCGTAAATAAACCCGCCGGTGTCCGTCAGCACCGTCGTGTACATGCAATGGGACGCCTCGGGCGTCAGCGCCACACCAGCCGCCTTGAATAGCCGGTACACCATCTCGCCCACGCACGCGGCCTCGTGATCGATCCAGTTCAGATCGGCAAACTCAACGCCGCTCGCATGATGATCGATATTGATCTGGAAAAACTTCTCAAGGCCCTGCAGCCGCGTGCGCTCCACACCGTCGCACTCCAGCAGAATCACCGCATCGTATGGCCCGTGTACCCGCAGCGCTTTCTGGATCTTCTCGACTCCCGGCAATGCCCGGTACACAACCGGCACGCGATCCGCGCTCACCAGGTCCGCGCGCTTGCCCAACTGCTCCAGCAGCATCCCCATCGCCAGCATGCTGCCTACTGCATCCCCATCCGGTCGGGAATGGGAACACACCAGGAACCGCTCGCCCTGTCCAATCACCTTCAGGATTGACGCTATCCGCGCCGCCGCATCTTGAAAGTGACCACCAGAATCAGCAGGCCCAGTCCCCGGCAACTCCATCTCCTAGTCCACCGGCGCCTTCTGCCGCTTTCGCGCGCGACCCATGAGTTCTTCAATGCGGGCCTGAAACCGGCCCGATCGATCCGCCAGGAAAGTCAGATCCGGCACATGCCGCACGCCCATCCGTTCCTTCAGCTCGAATCGAATATACCCCTTCGCCGCCTCGAGCCCCGCAACCGTATCCGTCTCTGCCTTTTCGATGTCAGGAACCGCATTGTCCACTGCAACATACACTCGCGCCGACTTCCCTCCCGGGTTCAGCGCAACCTCTGTCACATAGCAAAACGCAATCCGCGGGTCCGAAAGCTCCCCCTCGATCATCGCGCCAATCTCTTCCCGAAGCGTCTCAGCCACCCGGTCCTGATGATGTTTCCTCCCCCTGTGTTCCGGCATAATCAGCGCCTCCGAGCCGCTTCAAGTAAACTTCTCAGAATAACAGAGGCAATCCATCACCAGTGCCCACCAGCTCGTGCCGCCTCGCGCAACTTCACGGCAAATCAGAGCGACTGGCGCGATGCGTCGATCACGCCGGCCTCTTCAATATCGGCCGGCGCCTCGACTGCCGAGAGGCTCTGTTGCAGCGTTCGCGTATCCGCTCGTTTGCGGACGGATCTTTGATCGTGAGCCGAAACGCGTGCTCCGCCAGCCCACTTCCCATGCTCGCAACATCGCGCGGGACGCCAGCGTTGGCTTCAGCAGTTTCCATTCGGCCGCACCGGCCCCCCCGCCTCCTGCGTCGGCATCGTCTGCTGCGCTGGCAATTGCGGCGGCGAGAACCCGAGCAGATTCCCCGCGCACTCCGTAATAGTTCCTGCCGCGGCCGTGCTCGTCGCCGGCAATGACGGTACCGACGTGTCCACCTTGTTGAAGTTGAATGCCGTCGTCAGATCGCCTACCGCCGATCGCCGCCAGGCCGAGAGATTCGGCACCTCCGCCCCAAACCGCGTCTCCAGGAACCGCAACAGCGAAGTGTGGTCGAACGCATCCGACGACACCAGCCCGCCCCGGCTAAACGGCGAAATGATGATCATTGGCACCCTGAACCCCAACCCGATGGGCCCCGTGATCGCTGGGCTCCCCTCCAACGTCGGATCCGGCACCGGCGCGACGGTCAGGTACTCGCCCGCCGTCCCCGGAGGCGCAGTCGGTGGAGGCACATGGTCGAAGAACCCGCCGTTCTCGTCGTACGTGATGAACAGCGCCGTCTTCGCCCAAGCCGCCGGATTTGCAGTCAGCGCCGACACGACTGCCGACACCGTCGCCTCTCCAAGCAGCGCCGGTGATGGCGGATGATCTGAATCCACGACAGAAGGAATGATCCACGATACTTGCGGCAGATTTCCTTTTGCCGCATCCGCGACAAAGTCCGTCGGGAACTGCGGCCCGAACGCGTTCTTGAAGAGCACGCCGGACGGGTCCTGGAAGTTCTTGAAGTACGGCAGTACGTTATCGCTATACACCCCGTTCAGCACGTTCTGATCCGGCGCGTTGTACACCTTCCATGAGACTCCCTTTGCCTGCAGCTGTTCCGGCATCGTCGTATATGTCAGCTTGCCGATCATCGAAGCTCGGGTTGCCACCAGCGTCTGGATAATGGGGCCGCCGTTCTTCCCATCCGGATCGATCGACGCTGCCATCGAGTACAACCGGTTCGGATCCGTCGGCCCGATCACCGAGCAGTAGTAGTTGTCGCAAAGCGTGAACGCATCTGCCAGCGCGTAGTAGTAGGGCAGATCGGCCCGCGTGTAGTACCCCATCGCCAGCACCGCGTCATTCGCATTGATCGGCAGCCGCGACGTAACGAACCCATCCATCTTTCCGCCATTCCAACTCTGGTGCTGCGGAACCCAGTCGTGCGTAATGTCATGCGTGCATGCCGCGTTCGTCGTCGTCGTATCCAGGTGGTAAGGCAGCAACGCGCCCGCCGGCGCGCTTGATGTGTTTGGCGGATAGGGCTGGTTATACGCTGCGCTCTGATCGTTGAACCCCCGAACTCCCTTGTACGTCCCGAAATAGTGATCGAAGGACCGGTTCTCCAGCATCATGATCACTACGTGCTCAATATCCGTCAGCTTCCCGCACGAGCTGGT